>Ga0207683_10002562_pt1 | contig 15856 bp, 10 predicted proteins | sample KBSM73metaG_FD_184333 | JGI IMG/M metagenome (GOLD analysis project Ga0207683, IMG submission 184333) | Miscanthus rhizosphere microbial communities from Kellogg Biological Station, Michigan, USA - KBS M7-3 metaG (SPAdes) (version 2) | ecosystem: Host-associated > Plants > Roots > Rhizosphere >... | reverse complement strand
CCTGGCCAACGGTACGGAGGCGGGAAGAGGGATGTTCCGAAAGCCCTGTCATCCCGAGGAGCGGAGCGACGAGGGACCCGTTTCTGCGCCATCGCCGCTGAACGATGGCCGCACGGCTTGGAAAGGGGTCCCTCGCTCCGCTCGGGATGACAGGGGAAAAGAAGGGATGACAGCGGAAGAGACGGGATGGAAGAGACGGATGACAGTGGAAAAGCCCTGTCATCCCGAGGAGCGAAGCGACGAGGGACCCCTTTCGCCATTGCCGCTGAAACGACGGCCGCACGGCTTGGAAAGCGGAAGGACGATGTAAGGGACAGGGGCAAACACGGTGTAAAAAGGACCTTGGTCCCGCCGGGTCCTCCCCGGGAATCCTCCCGGCCCGCCGCCCGTTTCGAACAAACGCTCCTCCGCCTGCGTATTACCGTGTCGTGGCTCGTGTTTTCTCCGCTTTTGGGAGGTTCCTCGTGAAAAAGAAGAAGTGGGTCGTCCTGCTGGTCCTGGCCGTGGTCGTGGCCGGGGTGGCCATCGTGGCCGCCAAGAGCAAGGACAAGAACGACCCGAAGAACCCCTCGGAGAACACGGCCTTCCGGCTCGGCAAGGTCCAGGCCGAGGACCTCCAGGTGTCCGTCCGCGAGGTCGGCGTCGTCGACCCGGTCACCAAGGTGGACGTGAAGTCCGCCGTGTCCGGCCGCGTCATCACGCTGAAGATCCGCGAGGGCGCGATCGTGAAGCAGGGCGACGTGCTGGCCGAGATCGAGCCCGACGTCAACCAGGCGCAGTCCCTGTCCGACGTCCAGGGGAGCGTCAAGGACGCCGAGCTGAAGCTGCAGGACGCCGAGCGCGACTACGCGATGCAGAAGACGCTGCTCGACCAGGGACTCGTCGGCCGCGACCCCTTCCGCGCGTCGGAGATCCGGCGGGACCAGGCGAGGGAGACCCTTCGCGCGGCTCAGATGCGGTATCAGATCGTCGAGGATCGCGGCATCCCGATCTCCGGCAACGCGGCGTCGCAGAACGCGCGCGTCACCGCGCCGATGAGCGGCGTCGTCATCAAGCGAGGCGTCGAGCTCGGCGAGACGGTCACGTCCGGCGTGTCGTCGTTCAACGCGGGCACCGTGCTCTTCACGGTCGCCGACCTGAAGTCGCTCATCATCCGCGTCAACCTGAACGAGGTCGACATCGCGAAGGTGCACACCGGGCAGCCGGTGCGCATCTCGCTCGACGCGTACCCGCAGAAGATTTTCACCGGCAGGGTCAGCTTCGTCGCGCCGTCGGCCGAGCTCGTCGAGAAGATCAAGGTCTTCAAGATCGAGGTGGCGCTGGACGAGCTGGGCGAGGCGTTCAAGACCGGGATGAGCGCGAACGTCGAGATCCTCGGCGAGAAGCGGGACAAGGCCGTGTCGATCCCGCTCGAGGCGCTCCAGAAGCGCGACGGCCAGACGGTCGCGTACCGGCTGAAGGCGAACCTGAAGCCGCAGGCGCTCAAGGCGGCGAAGGACGGGCTCTCCGGCCGCAACAAGTTCATCTGGCTGTCGGACCACTGGAAGGACTACTTCGAAGTCGTCCCGGTCGACGCGGGAATCGCGACCCTGGAGCGCGTCGAGGTCCTGAAGGGGCTGAAGTCCGGGGAGCAGGTCGCGCTCGAAGACCCGACGAAGAAGCGGGTCGAGAAGGACGAGGAAGACAACTGACATGTTGGCCTCGCGTGGCGCGAGGCCAACATGTCATCCCGAGCGTAGCGAGGGATCCCTTTGAAGTCATCGCATCGCGCCGAAAGGGGTCCCTCGTCGCTTCGCTCCTCGGGATGACAGGGAGAACCACATGCCCCCGATCATCAAAACCCACGCGCTCACCAAGGTGTTCGGCTCGAACGGCGCCGCGGTCCACGCGCTGCGCGGGATCGACCTGACGGTCGAGCGCGGCGAGTTCGTCGCGCTGATCGGTCCGTCGGGCTCGGGCAAGTCCACGCTGATGGCGATCCTGGGCTGCCTCGACCTGCCCACGGGCGGGACGTACGCGCTCGACGGGGAGCGCGTCGAGGGCCTGTCGGGCCGCGAGCTCGCCCAGATCCGCAACGACAAGATCGGCTTCGTGTTCCAGCAGTACAACCTGCTGCCGAAGGCTTCGGTCGTGCGGAACGTCGAGCTGCCGATGCTCTACGCCGGCGTCCCGCGCAAGGAGCGGCGCACGCGCGCCCTCGAGCTGCTCGAGAAGGTCGGGATCCCGGACAAGGCGAAGGTGCTGCCCGCCGCGCTCTCGGGTGGCCAGAGACAGCGCGTCGCGATCGCCCGCTCTCTCGCGAACCGCCCGGCGCTTCTCCTTGCTGACGAACCGACCGGTGCTCTAGACCAGCACACGGGGCACGAGGTGCTCGAGCTCTTCGCCGATCTGCACCGCCAGGGCAACACGATCATCATCGTCACGCACGACCTGTCGATCGCCGCGATGGCGCAGCGCCAGGTCGAGATCATGGACGGGCTGATCAAGGTGGAGCAGGCCGCTTAGGCTCGTCGCATGGCTCTGAACGGCGCTTTCCGCGAACGTCTCCGCAACTCGTGGGTCGAGATGCGGGAGAACTTCACGCGCTCGACGCTCCAGTCTCTCGGCGTCATCCTCGGCGTGGCCTCCGTGCTCGGCGGCTTCTCGATCTCCGACAGCATGCGCCAGCGCTCGATGGAGCTCTACGTGAAGATGGGCGGGCTCGACAAGCTGAACGTCCGCCAGTCCGCCGTCGTCAAGGAGGGCGCTCCGACCGCGCTCCAGACCGCCAACCTCGGTCTCCGGGTCGCCGATGCCGACGAGGGCGAGGGTATCGACGCGTCGCCCGTCGACGGCGTCTCGATCCGCAAGGACGCGCGAGCCCGCGTGCGCTCGCCGTACGCGGACCAGGAGCGCGACATTCGCGGCATCGGCCGCGACTTCCTGGCGCTCGACGGCTACCAGGTCGACCAGGGGCGCGACTTCACGGTCCACGACATCGACTCCGGCGCGCCCGTCGCGATCCTCGGGACCGAGGCGGTCGCGGTCTTCTTTCCCAACGGCGACGCGCTCGGCCGCACGCTGCGCGTCGGCGACACGCCCGTGCAGGTCGTCGGCATCCTGAAGGAGCGCGTCTTCCGGTTCCGCGACGGCCAGAACAACATGTTCCGCTGGCGCAACCGCATCATCGCGCTCCCGACGACCCTCGTCGCGCGGCGCTTCGAGGGCGACCGGTACCACCGGGTCGACCGGGTCACGTTCCGGATCCGCAAGCTGGACGCGATGGCCCAGTTCACGAAGGGACTGTCCTCCATGCTGAAGGCGAACCACCGGCAGCAGGAGGACTTCCGCCTCGACGACATCGGCGCGCGCATCCGCAAGGAGCGGTCGCAGGGAAACGTCTACGACCTCATCTTCCTGCTCTCCGGATTCCTGTCGCTGATCGGCGGCGGCATCGTCAACGTCAACATCCAGATGGCGACGCTCAAGGAGCGCATCCGCGAGGTCGGCGTCAAGATGGCGATCGGCGCGCCGGGGCGCGAGATCTTCAAGGAATTCATGACCGAGGCGCTTCTCCTGACGGCGGCGGGATCGGTCGCGGGGCTCGTCATCGGAGTCGGCTTCTCGAAGATCATCACGGCCTCGATCGGCGTGCCGCTCCACATCGACCCGAAGAGCTTCGTCTCCGCCTACGGCCTCGCCGCGGTGTTCGGCTTCGTCTTCGCCCTCTTTCCGGCGTGGAAGGCCTCGCGGCTCTCGCCGATGGAGGCGCTGCGCTATGAGTGAGGTCGTCGGCGGCCTCGCCGTCCCGCGGACCGCCACCTCGACGGACCGGATCGCCCGTCCGCGCCAGCTCTCCCTCGGCGCGCGCCTCGCGCTCGGCTGGGAGATCGTAAAGGGCGGGCTGGTCGAGCTGTGGTCGCACAAGCTCCGCTCGACGCTGACGCTGACGCTCCTCATGCTCGGCGTCTTCGCGCTCGTCGTCATGTCGTCGGTTCTGGACGGCGTCATGGACAAGATCGCGATGGGCTTCTCCGGCATGAGCTGGGACGGCACGATCATGCTCGCGCCGGACTCGCCCGCGACGACCGAGGAGCAGAAGCGCTTCGCGATGAGCCCCGGCCTGCGCGCGGAAGACCTGCCGCGGCTCACGGCTCCCGATCCGAGGATCCTGGCCTACCTGCCCCGCGCGACGAAGCAGTCCGCCGTCAAGGTCGCGGCCGGCACCGAGCGCTGCTGGATCAACGGCGTCTGGCCGGACTACGGCCGCTGGATGAACCGCAAGATCGGCATGGGCCGCGGCCTCACGGACGACGACGAGCGCCGCCGCTCGACCGTGGCCGTCGTCGGCGCGACGCTCGCCTCCAAGCTGTTCGGCGGCGCGGATCCCGTCGGGCGGGACATCACGGTCGAGAGCGTCCGGTTCCGCGTCGTCGGCGTGCAGGCGCCGAGCCAGATCTTCTCCGAGGAGCTCTGGTACGACGCGAACGGGATCACGATCCCTCTCCAGACGTACATGGACCGCATCGACCCGGATCACAAGCTCGCGAGCGTCGCGGTCAAGCTCGCGAAGAAGCGCGACACCGCCGAGGTGTCGGCGACGATGATCGGCCGGGCGAAGCAGGCGCACCACGGGATCCAGGACATCAAGATCGTGGACCTGGAGGCGGAGTCGGCGCGCGCGTGGCAGAACTTCATGGACCAGATGCGCGGCTGGAGGGTCGTCCTCACGAGCCTCGCCGCCACGGTGCTGCTCGTGGGAGGCGTCGGCGTCCTGTCGGTGATGCTGATCTCGTTCTCGGATCGCCGCTACGAGATCGGCCTGCGCAAGGCGATGGGCGCGTCCGACGGCGAGATCCTCGTCCAGTTCCTCCTCGAGGCGTGCGTGCTCGCCGCCGTGGGCGCGTCGTTCGGCACGTTCCTCGGCACGGTCGTCTGCAAGGCGCTGTCGGCGAACTTCCCCTACGGGCTCGTCGTCAATCCGATGGGGCTCCTGATCGCATGGCTGACCGCGCTCGTGCTCGCGGTGGTGTTCGGGATGTACCCCGCGTTCAAGGCGTCGCGGCTGAGCCCCATGGAGGCCATGAGATGACTCTGCGCGCGTAGCGCGCTGTCATCCTGAGGAGCGGAGCGACGAAGGATCCCTTCCTCCCGGCGTCTCGGGCGCCGGCCTCACCCGTTCCGGGACAACCTCATCGGACCGTTCCCGCTCCGGCCGTCTCGAGCGCGTCTTCGCCGCCGAAGAGCGGCTTGCCGGCGAGCGCCGTCTTCGCCCCCCAACCGCCGAGCGCCGCGACCAGCCCGACGGCGATCATTCCGTCGTAGAACACCCAGCTGGACGGGTCGGCGCTGCGCAAGCCGTAGCCGATGAAGGCCATGCTGACATGCGCCGCGACGCCGGCCAGGACTCCGAACCGGATCGTCGTGAACACGATCGCCGCGGTCGCGATCAGGGCGGGGACGAACGCGCCGATGCCGAGACCCGGATCGGTGTACTGGCTGGCAAAAAGCAGCGTGACGAGGAGCGCCGCGAGCCAACCCAGCCGGACCAGACGCCGCACCAGAATCAGGAAGAAGACGATTCCGAGGATCAGAAAGACCGAGCCGACGCCGAAGCTGATCAGCCAGGCGATGGTCGCCCCCACGTTCATCGGCGCGTCCGCGCCGAGCCCGTGGGGCAGCGCGCCCCGAGCGCCGAGCCTCGGCGGGACCAGCACGCGAGCCGGTCCGACGAGGAGAAACGCGAACGTGCCGACGACCGCTCCGACGAGCGCGTCGCGGCCGACGAGAGGATCGCGCCAGCGTCCCGACAAGGCCCGCTGCCACGAGATCAGCATCTCGGGCCAGTGTCGCCGCGCGAACGGCTCGAGGGCGACGTAGAGGATCCAGTAGATGAGCCCCGTTCCGGCGGCGTTGTTCAACGCCTCGAGAAACAGCCACAGCTCGTCGGAGGTTCGAACGTGATGGCCGCCGAGCACCCACATGAAGAGCGTGAGACTTCCGATCGCGACTCCGAGCCGCAGCGCCCCGCGGCGATCGCTCCTTCCCGATCGGAGATTGCGGCGCACGAGAATCGCGCCGGCGGCGATGCAGAGGAACAGGATGCCCTCGAAGATGAGCTCGCCGCGGCCCGCCGCGATCGACGTCGGCAAGCTCTCCGGAGCTGCCCAGGGGCCGAGCCAGAGGAAGCTGATCGGCCGACCGTCGTGGGAAGCCGCCTCCACGCGCATCGTCGCGCCGGGGCGGTCGGGATGCGGCCCCTCCCAGGCGGCGCGCTCGGTCGCGTAGCCGCGCGGCGACCACCGGGGCGCAACCGAATGGAATCGGCCGATGTCGAGGCCGGCCTCGCGAAAGAGCCGGCTCCAGTCCGTCGCGTTGGAGGCAACGGCGCTTTCCTCGAACGCCGGAGGCACGACGGCGAGCCCCAGCAGCCTTCCCCGGGGATCGATCCGGACCTCGGCCATCCCGGACTCGATCGGAGCCGGATTGTCGGAGGTCACCGTCGGCGACGGGAAGGGCCCGGTCATCGCGAGCCATGGAACCAGCGGTGAACCGGCCTGCCGATAGATGAACGCCACGGCGTCCCGGGAGAGATCGCCCGAGAGACCGCCGTGCTCCCGCACCCATTCGAGGAACGACCGGTCGGTATGGAACCAGCTCGCGGAGTCGGCGCGCTTCTCGATCCCGACGGTCTGAAGAATCTCGCGGGCGCGCTCGCGCAGGGCATCCGGCGGCTTGTCGAGCGGGACCAACGCGTCGAGGGTCGCCCGCGGAACGAAGACGATCGCCAGGGCGAGGGCCGCGGCCAGAGCGAGGAGGAGAAAGCGCGCCCTCGACGGCGACAGCGAGCCGCGTTCCCCGGCGGCCGCCACCATCTCCGGGGACGGCGTCTCCCCCGCCGCGAGCGCGGCCGCGAGCGGATCGCCGCCCGGCAGCGCCGCCGCCACCTTCGCCACCGACGACGGCCTCTGCGCCGGATCCTTCTCGAGGCACCCGAGGATCACGCGCTCGACCGCGGGATCGAATCCGGGGGCGACGGAAGACGGCGCCGCCGGAGCGTCCTCCGTGTGCTTCCTCCTGAGGTCCTCGAGGCTCGCGGCGTCGAACGCCTTCCGGCCCGTCGACAGCTCGTAGAGCACGAGGCCGAGGGAGTAGACGTCGCTCCGCACCGACGCGCCCTTGCCCGCGAGCTGCTCCGGCGCCATGTACGCCGGCGTCCCGGAGACCTCGCCGTCCTGGACCTCCGAGGCCGCCACGGCCAGGCCGAAGTCCGTGATTCGCGCGCGGCCGCGGCCGTCCACCATCACGTTGGACGGCTTCAGGTCGCGGTGCAGCACTCCGCGGTCGTGCGCCGCGGCGAGACCCGCACACAGCTCGCGCGAGATCTCGAGCGCCTTGTCGGGCGGCAGGCGGCCGATGCGCTTGAGCAACGACGCGAGGTCCTCGCCGTCGACGTACTCCATCGAGAGATAGTGCTGCCCGTCGATCTCGCCGACGTCGTAGACGCGGCAGACGTTCGGGTGCGACACCTGGCGCGCGATGCGCACCTCGGCGTAGAAGCGCTCGAGGCGATCCTTCTGCTCCGCGAAGCGGCGAGGCAGAAACTTCAGCGCGACGGGCTGCCCGAGCTTCAGGTCGTCCGCGCGGTAGACCTCTCCCATCCCTCCGCGGCCGAGCAGTCCGATGATCCGGTACCTCTCCGTCAGGACCGCTCCGGGCGTGAACCCGCCCGCCGGAATCGAGTCCGACGACGCGAGCCGCCCCACCCGCGACGAGGACGCAGGCCGCCGCGCCCTCTGCGCCATCGACGGCGACGCCACGTTCGTCGGCAGCTGCGACACGGACGACACCGCCTCGCCGCACGACGGGCAGAAGCGGCCGGAGTCCGGAATCTCCGACGAGCAGGCCGGACAGGGAATCACGGAGACGCGATTGTATGCGCCGGGCGCGCTCGACGGGCGGGCCGGCCCTCTCTCCCGGGTCCGCGTGCTCGGGCGCGCGCGCTGTTCATGGGATCGCCGGCTCCTCCTCGAGCGCGAGATCCCCGAACAGGGGCCTCCCCGCGAGCGCGGTCCGCGACGCCCACCACGCGAGGATGAGGAGCAGACCGAGAGCGATCGCGCCCGCGTAGAACATCCAGCTCGACGGATCGCTGGTGTAGATCCGATAGCCGTAGATTCTCCGGCAGGCCTCCAGGACGAACGCGGCGAGAAGACCCAGGCGCACCATGACGAACATGACGACGCCGATGGAGATCGCGGCCAGCGGCAGGGTCACGGCCGGCGCCGGAGCTCCGAGGTATTGCCCCAGGAAGACGGCGCCGACCACGAGCGCGGCGATCCACTCCTTCCGGACGACCCAGCGAACGAGCACCAGGAAGAACACGAACGCCAGGGTCCGGATCAACGAGTCGAACGAGATGCTGAGGAGCCACGCGGTCGACCGAAACGGGTTGACCGGCGCCTCCTGATCGAAGCCGTGAGGCGGCGGTCCCGACAGATGCAGGAGCGGCGGCAGCAGGACGCGCGCCGGGCCCAGGACCAGGCCCATCGCGACGCCGACGGCCGCTCCGATCAGGACGTCGCGTCCGACCAGCGGATCGCGCCACCCTCCGGACAGCGCCCGGGTCCAGGAGATCAGCATCTGCGGCCAGCGCCGGCGCGCGAACGGCTCGAGCGCCAGGTAGACGTACCAGATTCCGACGCCCATCGCGGCGGCGTTGGACAGTCCGCTGATGAGGTTCCAGACCTCGTACGTGCCGGAGAGATGATGAGAACCCAGCGCCCACATTGCGATCACGACCACGTAGACGGCGATCCCGAGACGCAGGGCCCCCCGGCGATCGCCGCGCCCGGCTCGGACGTTGCTCCACGCGAGCCACGTGCTCGCGATGACCACGACGAAGAGGATCCAGCTGAACACGGCGAAACCGGGATTGAACCGCGGAGCCTCGCGGTCCGAACCCGACCACGGCCCCAGCCATCGGAACGAGACCGGGCGCCCGCGATACGACGCGGCCTCGACGCGCATCGTGAGGCCGGGGCGCTCGGGATGCGGTCCCTCCCAGGCCGCGCGCTCGGCGGCGAAGGCGCGCGGCGTCCATCGCGGCTCGACGGGCGAGAACGTCCCCATGTCGAGTCCCGCCTCTCGGAACAGCGGGCCCCAGTCGGTGGCGGGCGCCGCCGCGGTCTCCGCGTCGTGCTCGGGCGGCACGATCTCGAGCTTCACGAGCCTCCCGCTCGGATCGAGTCCCACCTGGGCCATGCCGGGCTCGACGGGCGCCGGGTCGAACTCGGTCGCGAGCGGACCCGGAACCGCGCCCGCCAGACCGTTGTTGGGGACGAGCGGGTCCCGCGCCTGACGATAGGAGAACTCGATCGCGTCCCGGTCCAACCCGCTCCGGAACCCCCCGTGTCCGCGCGCCCAGTCGAGGAACTTCTCGTTCGTGTCCCAGACCTCCGCGTAGTCCGCGGGCTTGTCGGGAAGGCCGACCGCGCGCAGGACCTCCCCGGCGCGCTCGCGCAGGAGCTCCGGGGACTTCTCCACGCGCACGAACGCGGCGAGGTTCGCGCGCGGCGTCAGGACGATCGAGAGCGCGACCGCCGCCGCGAGGCCGAGCAGGAGGAAGCGGACGGTCGACGGCGCGACACCGCCCTGCGTTCCGGCCGCCGCGACCATCTCGGGCGACGGCGTCTCACCCGCCGCCATCGCCGCCGCAAGCGGGTCCCCGCCGCCGGGCAGCGCCTTCGCGACCTGCGCCGCGGACGCCGGACGCATCGCCGGATCCTTCTCGAGGCAGCGCAGGATCACGCGCTCGACCGCCGGGTCGAATCCGGGCGCGAGCGCCGACGGCGCCGTCGGCGGATCCTCCGCGTGCTTGCGGCGCAGCTCCTTCAGCGTCGCGGCGTCGAAGGCGCGGCGCCCCGTGTAGAGCTCATAAAGGACGAGCCCGAGCGCATAGATGTCGCTCCTCACCGAGGCGCCCCTGCCCGCGAGTTGCTCCGGCGCCATGTAGGCCGGGGTCCCGGAGAGCTCGCCATCCGGCTGCGCGTCCGCGGCGACCGCGAGCCCGAAGTCCGTGATGCGCGCCCGCCCGCGGCCGTCCACCATCACGTTCGAGGGCTTCAGGTCACGGTGCAGGACGCCGCGGTCGTGCGCCGCGGACAGTCCCGCGCAGAGCTCGCGGGAGATGTCGAGCGCCTTGTCCGGCGGAAGCCGCCCGATCCGTTTGAGGAGCGAGGCGAGATCCTCTCCGTCGACGTACTCCATGGAGAGGTAGTGCTGATCGGCGATCTCGCCGACGTCGTACACGCGACAGACGTTCGGATGGGAAACCTGCCGCGCGAGGCGGACCTCCGCGTAGAAGCGTTCGAGCAGATCGGCCTGCCGCGCAAGATCGCGCGGGAGGAACTTCAGGGCGACGGGCTGGCCCAGCTTCAGGTCGTCCGCGCGGTAGACCTCGCCCATGCCGCCGCGCCCGAGAAGCCCGATCACGCGATATCTCTCGGCGAGGATGACGCCGGGCGTGAAGCCGCCCTTCTCGAGGGTGTCCGACGACGCGAGACGTCCGATCCGGGAGGACGAGCCCGCGTTCGGCCGGCGCGCGGCTTCGGCGACCGACGGGCTCGCGAGGTTCGTCGGCATCCGCGACACCGAGGACAGCGCTTCGCCGCACTCGGAGCAGAAGCGGGCGGACTCCGGTATTCCGGAGCCGCACGCCGGACATAGGGTCAAAGCGAACGAATTCTAATGCCCGGCTCCGATCGTCAGTTCTTCTTCGTCACCTTCCCGTCCATCACCGTGGTCCACGCCGCGCCGTCGGTGGACGCCTCGAACTTGAAGTCGTACGACGTCGGCGACGTCTCGACGATCGTGTAGCGGGTCTTCATGTTCGTGCCGCCGAGGTCGTTCTCGCCCGTGTAGGTCCACGTCTTGCCCGACACGGTTCCCTTCGCGACCTCCGCTTGTCCCATGTTGTTGAAGCCGGACCAGGTATAGACCTTCTTCGCGGCGTCGTAGCCCATGACGCCGAGCCCGGACATCTTTCCCATCGGCGTCGTGGACTCGTCCTTGCACGAGACGAAGAAGTTGCCGTCGATCCAGTGGCAGCTCGAGCTCCCGGTCGCCTTTCCGCCCGCGCCCATCGGACCCGGCCGGATGTCCGCCTCGGAGGTCCAGTCGCCCACGAAGTAGGAGAGCTTCTGCACCTCGGGTCCCGGCTGCGGCGGCCCGGGCGGGGGCGCGGCCGAGAGGCGGGCGGCGAGGACCGCCGCGGCGGCGAGGGCGACGGAGATGCGCGTCTTCATTTCATCCTCCTGGGAAGTGAAGGGGTCAGGCCCGCCCGGCGGCGTTGCGCGGGAGAGACCTGACCCCGAACGGTCAAACGGAGACCTGACCCCGTTACTTCTTCTTGGAGCTGCCCTGCGCCAGGGTCGACCAGGTCTTGCCGTCTTCCGACGTCTCCCACTTGAAGGTCTGCGTCGTCGGCGACGTGAGCGTGACGGTGTAACGCTGCTTGATGAGCTTGCCGCCCATCCTGTCCTCGCCCTTCCAGCTCCACGTGTTGCCCGAAACCGTTCCGGTCGCGTGCATCATCATTCCCATGCTGTCGTAGCCCATGTACTTGTAGACCTTGTCCTCGGGGCTCCACGCCATCACTCCGCGGCCCTTCACCTCGCCCATGGCGCCCTCGCCCTCCGACTCGCAGACGAGCTGCCATCCGCCCTGGAACCACTTGCACTCGTCCTCGTTCTTCATCTTCCCGCCTGGCCCCCACGGACCGGCCTTCATCTCTCCCTCGCCTTCCCACTTGCCGACGAAGGCGTCGAGCTTGTGGGTATCGGGTCCGGGCTTCGGCAGGTCGGGGGAAGCGATCGTGATCGATGCGCCGAGCCCGAGAGCCAGCGTGGCGGTCAACAGTCTGAGTCGCATGAAACCTCCTCTTTTTGCGTGGATTCTATGCGCCGTACGCCGCCCGTAAAGGCGGATTCGACGAACGGCGGAAGGCCGGAAACCCCGGGCCGCGGCCCCCCGGAGGTGACGGGCGGCTTGGAGTCCCGTGCATGCGCTTCCGCTATGCTCGCGAATCATGAGAATTCGGAGCATCGCTCTTGCCGGCGGCGCCGCTGCCGCATTCGCCGTCGCCGCTGTCGTCTTCGCCGCCGAGGGCGCCGCGGGAGGCATCCGCTGGAACACCCCGGCGCACTGGACCGTCGGCGAGTCCAAGCCGATGCGCAAAGCCACGTACGTCATCCCCGCCGCACCGGGCAGTGGGTCCGAGGCCGGCGAGTGCGGCGTCTTCTTCTTCGGAAAAGGCCAGGGCGGCTCGGTCGACGAAAACCTGAGCCGCTGGTCCGCGCAGTTCGAGGGCGGGGCGCCCGCGAAGAAGTCCCAGACGACCGTCCATGGCCTGGCCGTCCACCGCATGGACGTCTCCGGAACCTACCTCTCGCCGGGCGGCCCGATGATGCAGTCGCAGGGCAAGAAGCCGGGCTGGCGTCTCTCGGGCGCGATCATCGAGGCGCCGGAGGGGCTCGTCTTCTTCAAGTGCGTCGGACCGGCGAAGACGATCGAGGCGGCGGAGAAGGACATCGAGGCGCTGATCCAGTCGGTGACGAAGGCGGCGAAGATTTGACGAGCGAAGCGGAGCGCTAGCGCAGCCTTCGCGAGTCATCCTGAGGCGCGCAGCGCCGAAGGATCCCGGATCGACGAGGGCTCCGGGCGCTTCGAGTCCGGGATCCTTCGCTTCGCTCAGGATGACGGCTTATTCGCTTTACGATGACGGCTTAGGTCGAGTCGCCGCCTCCCCCCTCACCACCCCTTCAGGAATCCCGCCAGGCTCGGCCCCTGGTTCTCGCGCAGCGCGACGCACAGGTCGATCTCCTCGAGGGTCTGCGCCAGCGTGCGCGCGCCGCCGAGCAGCTTCGGCGCGCGGTCCCGGAAGAACGCCGCGACGTCCGCTCGATGCTGCGGATCGCAGAAGCCCGACGCGAGCGACGGGATCTGACCCTGGGACTCCCGCGGCGCGCGGGCGACGACCGCGTCGTAGTTCTCCTTCAGGAAGTCCCACAACACCGCCCGTCCCTTCTCGCTCTGCAGTGCCGAGAAGATGACGGACTGCGCCTCTCGCGAATCGTGGTCGGGAGAGAGATAGAGGGCCATCGCCTGCTTCAGCAGATCGGGATCCTCGAAGCTCCCGAGCGCGGAGTAGAGGCGCTTGCGATCCCGGCGGTCCTTCGCGGCCTTCAACGCCGCCATGTACCGGTCGAACAGCGCGCGGTCGCCGAAGTGGGCGGCGACGTCCAGCGCGTCTTTCGCGAGCTCGGGCGGGACGGCGCTGCGGTCGTCGAGCCACGCGATCGCGAGCCGCTTCGCCTCGTCCCGCAGTGCCGGCTCCTGTCCGTACTCGGTCACCCACGGCACCAGGTACGCACGGAGGATCCGCGTGTCCTCGTCGTCGCCGGCCCCGGGGATGAAGCCCAGCGCGCGCGCCTTCTCCCCGTACAGCCTGGAGAGCAGGCGGGAGTAGTTCGGCTCGAGCTCCCGCGGCACGAGGCGCCGAGCGTCGTCGACGATGCGAATGGTCGCCTGCACGACGAAGCGCGACGAGTCGTTGGCGTAGCGCGGAGCGAGCGCGAGGGCGTCGCCCATCGGCATCGCGCCGGCGACGGCGAGCGCGTCGACGTCGCGCAGGATGCCGACCCGCTCCGGGAGCGTCAGCGCATCCGGCACCGAGAGGAGCTTCTGGAACCCGTCTCCGCCGTACCGCGCCCGGTAGTAGCCCTTCTCGCCGTCGTTGGCGAGGACCCAGGACGGACATCCGGACGTCGGAGCGGGCACCGCGCCGGACTGTTCCGCCAGGAGCGCGCAGGCTCGCTCGGCCGCGGCGCCCGCGGCGCCCCGCGCGCAGACCGGGATCTGCCAGCTCTCGGGCGGCGCGCCGGGCGAGCCGACCGGCAGGAGCCGCTTCTGCGACAGCACCAGGCGAGGCGCTCCTCCCGCGGCGCAGTCGACCGAGACGTCCACCACCGGCACGCCCGCCTGGTCGAGGAAGCTCGAGAACGCCTTCGCGACGCCGGGGCGGCTCGCGGACTCGATGGCGCCGAGGAAGTCCTTCACCGTCGCGTTGCCGAAGCGGTGCGCGGCGATGTAGTCGCGGACGCCCTTGCGGAAGGGCTCGGCGCCGATCCACGACTCGAACATCGTCAGGATCGCGGCGCCCTTCTGGTACGAGATCGAGTCGAAGGCGTTGGCGATGTCGTCGTTCGAGGAGATCTCCTGCCGGATCTTGCGAGCGGAGACGAGCGTGTCGTCCCCCATGACGTTCGAGCGGTCGACGACGCGGTCGACGTCGACGCGCCACTCCGGCTTCCACTCCTGGATCGTGCGGTCCGCCATCCACGTCGCGAAGGACTCGTTGAGCCACACGTCGTCCCACCACGCGAGGGTCACGAGGTCGCCGAACCACTGGTGCGCCATCTCGTGGGCGTTGATCGACGCCTGGATGCGCCGGAATCCGATCGTCTCCTCGGCCGGGGTGGCGAGGAGGATCGACTCGGACCACGTGATGAGGCCCGCGTTCTCCATCGCCCCGAACGACACCGTCTGCGGGATCGCGAGCTGATCGAGCTTCGCGTACGGGAACGGCGAGCCGAAGTAGTCCTCGAGCCTCTCGAGCAGCGGCCCGGTCGTCTCGGCGGCGAAGCGCGCCTGGGAGGACTTGCCGCGCACGGTCACGATGCGGATCGGCGTCTTGTTGCGGCCGGCGCGGCCCGCGTCGACGTAGTCGAAGGGCCCCACGGCGAGTGCGACGAGGTACGCGGGCAGCGGCTCCGTCCGCCGGAACCGGACGACGCGCCGGCCGGCCTGTCCGTCGGACTCGTTCTCGATCGAGGTGTTGGAGACGGCGGTCGTGCCCTTCGGGATCTCCAGCGTCAGCTGGAACGGCACCTTGAACCCGGGCTCGTCGAAGCACGGGAACGCGCGCCGCGCATCCGTCGCCTCGAGCTGGCTGAAGGCGTACCAGTCGTCGCCGTCCTTCTGGCGGAAGAGTCCCTGGGTGGAGTTCTCGAAGAGCTTGCCCGTGTACTCGACGTGGAGCGAGATCGGTCCGGGTCCGACGGGCCGCGGAAAGGCGAACCCGAGAAACTCGTCCTTACCGGGCACCGGCCGGACCGTGAGGGTCTCGCCGCCGACTTTGGCCGTCGCCGTGACCGCGTCGAGGTCGGCTCCGTGCATCCACAGGAGCGTCGTCTTCTCGCCGAGCTTGATCTCGACGTCCACGGCGCCCCGGAACGTCGGCTGGGCCGGGTCGATCGCCATCCGGACCGCATAGGACACGGGGCTCGCCGCGGTGGCCGACAGCCTCAGCGCCGGCGGCGCGGGGTCGTCGGCGAGCCCGATCCGGGCGGACGCGAGGGCGAGTGCGGCCAGGGCGACGGCGAGAATCGGGAGGCGAGCGCGCATGCGGACTCCTTCTGACGGTCTCAGTTGATTCGTAAGGGGCGTGTAAAGGTTTCCCGTCGAGCCGGATCGCGAGAGCCGGACGCCGCAGGAACCGGAGCGGCCGGAACCTCGGGACATATTAGCCAGTGCTAATGGATTGCCGGCTAACGCCTTGCGGCCCATCGTCCCTCGGCCTCGCGGCGATGAGAGATGGAATTCTGCTCGGAGTCTCCTTGGCACCGACGCCCGGCCTGTGCCTGTCATCCCGAGCGCAGCGAGGGACCCCTTTCGAAGTCGTTGAAGCGGCGTGAAAGGGGTCCCTCGTCGCTCTGCTCCTCGGGATGACAGAGCGGTGGGAGGTCGCCGCTCTACCCGCCAGGAGGCATTCCTCTCCATTACACTGCCCGGCCGGAGGTGGCTGCATGTTTCGAGT
>Ga0207683_10002561_pt1 | contig 15862 bp, 15 predicted proteins | sample KBSM73metaG_FD_184333 | JGI IMG/M metagenome (GOLD analysis project Ga0207683, IMG submission 184333) | Miscanthus rhizosphere microbial communities from Kellogg Biological Station, Michigan, USA - KBS M7-3 metaG (SPAdes) (version 2) | ecosystem: Host-associated > Plants > Roots > Rhizosphere >... | reverse complement strand
CGATCACGATGCGTCGCTGGCGCGGGAGGTCGTCGACGCGGCCTTCGGAGCGGGAACGCGGCTGGTCGACTCGTCGCCGATGTATGGCGGCGCCGAAACGTCGCTGTCGTCGGCGCTGGAGGAACGCCGCGGAGAGGCCGTCGTCGCGACGAAGATCTGGTCGCGCGGCGTGGAGGAGGGGCGGGCGCACTTCGCCCGGCAGCTGGAGTGGTTCGGGCGAGTGGACGTCGAGCAGGTGCACAACCTCGTGTCGTGGCAGGGGCACCTACCGTGGCTGGAGGCGGAACGCGCGGCGGGCACCATCGGCCGGATCGGCGTCACCCATTACTCGCCGTCGGCGTTCGCCGAGCTGGAGCGGGCGCTGCAGACGCGCCGGTTCGAGACGCTGCAGGTGCCGCTCAACCCGCATGAGCGGGAGTGCGAGGAGCGCCTGCTGCCGCTGACCGAGGAGCTCGGCGTCGCGGTGATCGTGATGCGGCCGCTCGGCGAGGGCTCGCTGATGCGGCGACCGCCCACCCCGGAGGAGCTGGCGCCGCTCGAACCTTTCGGCGTGCGGACCTGGGCGCAGGCGCTGCTGAAGTGGGCGCTCTCGGACCCGCGCGTCGACGTGGTCATCCCGGCGACCACGAACCCCGAGCACGCCCGCACGAACGCCGCCGCTGGTCGGCCTCCTTGGTTCGGCCCGGAGGAGCGGCGCCTCGTCGAGCGCCTCGCCGGGCCCTGATGCCGCGCCCGACCGCTCGGCTCCCGACCGTCCCGTAGTTCGGTTCGCCCGGCCTCCTCCCCGAGGCGAGCATATTCGGAGCCGGCACACGTGTCTGTGAAGCTTCGTGCCGAAAGCGTGAGGACCCGTCCACAGCCGCGTACGCACATCGACGAAGCGCCGAGAAGCTAGGGTTTCTCGCCCCGATGAAGGTCGGCGTCGTCAAAGAGATCAAGCCCGACGAGTACCGCGTCGCGCTCACGCCTGCCGGTGCGCGCGAGCTCGTCCAGGGCGGGCACGACGTGCTCGTCGAGACCGGGGCCGGTGACGGCAGCTCGTTCTCCGACGACGCATATCGCGGCGTCGGCGCGACGATTCACGCGATCGACGACGTCTGGAGCGACTCCGAGCTCCTGCTCAAGGTCAAGGAGCCGCTGCCCGAGGAGTACCCGCGGCTGCACGAGGGGCTCGTCCTCTTCACGTACCTCCACCTCGCCGCCAGCGAAGAGCTCACCCTCGCGCTTGCCGAGAGCGGCGCCGCCTGCGTCGCGTACGAGACCGTCGAGACCGACAATCGCCAGCTGCCGCTGCTCGCGCCGATGAGCGAGATCGCGGGCCGGCTCGCCGCGCAGGCAGGCGCGTACTTCCTCGAGAAGCCGCTCGGCGGCCGCGGGCTGCTGCTCGGCGGCGTGCCGGGCGTCGCTCCAGGTCGGGTACTCGTGATCGGCGGCGGAATCGTCGGCTACAACGCGGCCGTGATCGCGCTCGGGCTGGGCGCAAACGTGACCATCCTCGAGCGTTCGGTCGACCGCATGCGGCATCTCGACGAAGTGCTCTCCGGCCGCGTCAGCCTCGTCATGTCCTCGACGCTGCAGATCGAGGAGTCGATCGTCGAGGCGGACGTGGTCATCGGCGCGGTGCTGATCCCGGGCGCCGTCGCCCCGAAGCTCGTCACCCGCGAGATGCTCGGGAAGATGAAGGACGGCGCGGTGCTGTGCGACGTGGCGATCGACCAGGGCGGCATGGCGGAGACGTCGCGGCCGACGACGCACACCGACCCGGTCTACGTCGTCGACGGCGTCACGCACTACTGCGTCGCGAACATGCCCGGCGCGGTGCCCATCACCTCGACCAAGGCGCTGACCAACGTGACGCTCCCGTACGTCGAAGCGATCGCCGACCACGGGCTGGCCGAGGCGGTCGCGCGCGATCCGGCGCTCGCACGCGGCGTAAACGTGCTGGACGGCAAGATCACGTACGAAGCGGTCGCCGAGGCGCACGGCCTCGAGTTCCACCCGCTCGAGGACGTCCTGCCGCTCTCGCCGGTCTAGCGCTTGGAGGGACTGACCTTCACGACGAGCCAGGTCGTCGCAGCTGCGAGCAGGATCACGCAGACGATGAAGACGATCAGTCCGAGCAGACCGAGGACGGTAGTCACGACCGACCTAGAATAGCCGGGTGCCGCGCGCTTGCGTGATCGTGTTGGACGCCGTGGGCGCGGGAGCGCTCCCGGATGCCGACGCGTACGGCGACGAGGGCTCGGACACGCTCGGCAACGTGGCGAAGGCGGTCGGCGGCCTCGACTTGCCGAATCTCGAGGCGCTCGGCCTGGGCAACGTCGAGCCGCTCGAGGGGTGCCCCCCGCAGCCGGGAGCACCCGCGGTGGCCGGCCGGCTGCTCGAGCGCTCGAAGGGCAAGGACACGACCACCGGGCACTGGGAGATGATGGGCATCGTCACCGCGCAGCCGTTTCCGACGTACCCGCACGGCTTCCCGCACGACGTGATCGACCCGTTCATGCACCGCACGGGGCGTGGCGTGCTCGGGAACAAGGCCGCGTCCGGCACCGAGATCATCCAGGAGCTCGGCGAGGAGCACCAGCGCACCGGCAAGTGGATCGTCTACACGTCGGCCGACTCGGTCTTCCAGATCGCGGCGCACGAGGAGACGATCCCGCTCGAGGAGCTGTACGAAGGCTGCCGGATCGCCCGCGAGATCCTGACCGGCAAGCACGCGGTCGGGCGCGTGATCGCGCGGCCGTTCATCGGCGAGCCCGGCAACTACGAGCGCACCGCCAGTCGGCACGACTTCTCGCTCGAGCCGAGGCGGCCGAACTACCTCACGCTCGTGCGGGAGGCAGGCAAGCAGGTGCACGGCGTCGGGAAGATCGGCGACATCTTCGCCGGTCAGGACATCGACACCTCGCGCCCGACGCAGTCGAACATCGACGGGATCGTGCAGACCGAGGCGCTGCTGCGCGAGGTGGACGACGGCCTGGTCTTCGTGAACCTCGTCGAGACGGACATGCTCTGGGGCCACCGCAACGACCCGCTCAACTTCCATCGCTGCCTGCAGGACTTCGACCGGCGCCTGCCGGATCTGCTCGACGCCTTGCGCGACGAGGACCTGCTGATCATCACGTCCGACCACGGCTGCGACCCGACGACGCCGTCGACCGACCACTCGCGTGAGTACGCGATGCTGCTCGCCTACGTGCCGGGACGAAACGCAGCGGGGCGGATCCACGAGGACGGCGAGTTCTCGGACGTCGGCGCGACCGTCAACGTGTGGCTCAGCGGCAAGGCGCCCGGCCGCGGCATCCCCGGCAGTCCGATCGTGGAGCCCTGATGGCGATCGCGCGCTACCTCGTCGACGACGTCGATGCCGCCGTCCGCTTCTACACGGAGCGGCTCGGCTTCGCGGAAGACCGTTCGTTCGGGCCCGTCAAGCTCGTCCGGCGCGGCGACCTGGAGCTGTGGCTGAGCGGCCCGGGCAGCTCCGGGCGCGACCAGGACGGCGCCGAGCCCGGCGGCTGGAGCCGGATCGTGCTGCCGGTCGACGACCTCGAGCAGGCCGGCGAAGGCTTGGAGCGCGAAGGCGAGCGGGTCGACGGGCCCGCCGGCAGCTGGTGCCTGGTGCGCGATCCCTGGCGAAACCCGATCGAGCTGTTCCAGCCGCGATGATCAGGCCGGCGGAGCTGATCGAGCGCAAGCGCGACGGCGGCGAGCTCACGCCCGAGGAGTGGAACGAGCTGATGGCCGGCTACGCCCTGGGCGAGGTGCCTGACTACCAGCTCGCCGCGCTGTGCATGGCGATCTTCTTCCGCGGGCTGACGAGCGCCGAGACCTTCGCGTTCACCCAGGCGATGATCGCAACCGGCGAAACCGTCGACCTGCATTCGGCGCTCGGCCGCAAGGTGGTCGACAAGCACTCGACCGGCGGCGTGGGCGACAAGACGTCGATCGCGGTCGGGCCGATCGTGACTGCCTGCGGCGTGCCGTTCGCGAAGATGAGCGGCCGCGGCCTCGGCCACACAGGAGGCACGCTCGACAAGCTCGAGTCGATCCCGGGCTTCCGGGTCGAGCTCTCGACGGACGAGTTCGTCGCCCAGGTCCGCGACGCGGGCATGGCGATCATCGGCGCGAGCGCGAACCTCGTGCCGGCCGACAAGAAGCTCTACGCGCTGCGAGACGTGACGGCGACCGTCGACAACTACTCGCTGATCGCCGCAAGCATCATGTCCAAGAAGATCGCCGCCGGCGCCGACGCGATCGTGATCGACGCGAAGGTCGGCGACGGCGCGTTCATGAAGTCGATCGAGGACGCGCGCGCGCTGGCCGAGGCGATGATCGACCTCGGTGCGCGCGCCGACCGCGAGGTCGTCTGCCTCCTGACCGACATGGACCAGCCGCTCGGACGCGCGGTCGGGAACGCGCTCGAGATCCGCGAGGCGATCGCCACGGTGAAGGGCGAAGGGCCGGCCGACTTCGTCGAGCTCGTCAACGCCGCGTGCGCACGGTTGCTGGCGGTTTCCGACCTCGGCGTCGACCAGGACGAGGCTCGTGTCCGCATCGCCGAGGCAATCGCGAACGGCTCGGCGTTCGACGCGTACGAGCGGTGGATCCGGGCTCAGGGAGGCGATCCCGACGAGTCGGCGCTGCCGATCGCGCCCGTCGTGCTCGAGGTGCCGTCGCCGCAGGCCGGCTACGTCTCGAACCTCGGCGCGGTCGCGGTGGGTCAGGCAGCGCTCCATCTGGGCGCCGGTCGCCGCACCAAGGAGGACGAGATCGACCACTCGGTCGGCATCATCTGCCTGCGGAAGCGCGGCGATCGCGTGGCCGAAGGCGAGCCGCTCGCCGAGATCCACGCCGCCAGCGACGAGGCAGCCGGAGAGGCGGCGCGGGAACTGCTGACCGCCTACACGTTCGCCGAGGAGCCGCCGGCGACCCGGTCGGTCGTGCTCGACGTGCTCGGCTAACACCCGGCCGCGCCCTCCGGCCGGACTACCCTGGCGCCGTGCCCGAGCTGCCCGAGGTCGAGACCGTCCGCCGCCGGCTCGAGCCATCGTTCGCAGGCCGCCGTCTCGAACGCGTCGAGATCCTCGACGCGCGGCTCACGCGTCCACACGACCCGCTCGAAGTCGCCGCCGAGCTGACCGGGGAGCGTGTCAGCGCGCTCGACCGTCGCGGCAAGTACCTGGTTGTCCGGTTCGAATCGGGGCGTGCGCTGCTGATTCACCTCCGGATGACGGGAAGCCTGCTGCACGTCCCCGCCGGCGCGGGTGCGGAGGCGGATCCGCACCGGCGCGCCGTCGTCGCCCTCGACGACGGATCGGCAGTGGTCTACCGGGACGTCCGCCGCTTCGGCACGTGGCTGCTGACGGAGCCCGACGAGCTCGAGCCGTACCTGAACGCGCGGCTGGGCGGCGAGCCGTTGGCGCCGGCCTTCACGACGAAGCGCCTTGGAGAAGCCCTCGCGAACCGCAGGGCACCGGTGAAGGCCGTGATCCTCGACCAGCGCCGCCTCGCCGGTGTCGGGAACATCTATGCCGACGAGGCGCTCTGGCGCGCGCGCGTCCATCCGCTGCGGCCGGCGGGCGAGCTCGGCGAGGACGAGCTGCGCGCGCTTCATCGCGGCATTCGAGCCGCGCTCAAAGCGGGCATCGCCCGCCAGGGCGCGACGCTCCGCGACTACCGAACGCCGGACGGGAGTTCGGGCCGGATGCAGCACGAGTTCAAGGTCTACGGACGGGAGGGCGAGCCGTGTGAACGCTGCGGCCGCCCGATCGAGAAGATCCGCGCCGGCGGCCGCGGCACCTGGTTCTGTCCAAGTTGCCAGCCGTTCGACGGTACGACGAGCACCTGATGCGCCGACGGGCTAGGCGGCGAGACGTTCGAGCTCGCCGCTGCGATCCAGCTGCCAGAGCTCGGTGTAGCCGCCGATCGGGCGGCCGTCGATCAGGATCTGGGGCACCGTCCAGCCGCCGGTGAGCTCCAGCAGCCGGCGGCGAAAGCCGGGGTCGTCGTCCAGCGAGATCTCCTCGAACGGGATCCCCCGGGACTCGAGCAGCGTCTTGGCGCGGACGCAGTAGCCGCACCAGCGCGTCGTGTACATCTGAACGTCGGCCATTGCGAGTGAAACGACGAAGCAGCGGCGGGATTCCCGGCCAGCGCCCGCTCTACACTTGACTTCGATGGCCGGCCGCTCGTACACGACCGAGGCGGTCGTGCTCCGCTCGTTCCGCCTCGGCGAGGCCGACCGCGTCTTGCACGTCTACACGCTCGACCGCGGGCGCGTCGGAGCCGTGGCCAAGGGCGTGCGCAAGACGAAGTCGCGCTTCGGAGCGCGCCTCGAGCCGCTCAGCCACGTCGAGCTCGTGCTGCACCAGGGCAGCGGCGAGCTGCAGACGGTGACCGGCGTCGAGCTGCTGCGCTCGCACCGCGCCGCCCGGGAGCAGCAGTACCGGCTCGGGGTCGGGCTCGTGGCCGCCGAGGCGATGCTGCGCCTCTTCCCCGAGCAGGAGGCGAACGACCGCGCGTTCCTTGCCCTCGCGCGTTTCCTCGACCTGCTGGACGAGCTCGAGCCGCGCGACGGCGAACGTTCGCAGGCCGACCCGCTCGTCCTGTCCTTTCAGCTCAAGCTGCTCTGGCTCTCCGGCTACCTGCCGCACGTGACGAGCTGCGCGGAGTGCGGAGCCGAAACCGGTCTCGCCGGCTACTCGCCGCGCGCGGGCGGCGCCGTCTGCGCGAACTGCGCGAACGGCGCGCTGCCGCTGTCGCGCGAAGGCCTGCTCGGGATCGAAGGGCTGCTGGGCCGGCCGTTGTCCGAGGCCCACGAGGCCGGGCTCACGCCACGCGGCGCCGGCGAGGCGCTCGGCGTGATCACCGCTTCGTACGAGTACCACGGCGGCTTCCGCCTGCGGACGCTCGCCTCCTGACCGTCCCGGAAAAGCAAGAGCGGGCCCGGCCAGAGGCCCGCTCTTGTCGCGGTAAGCCGCGTCCACGGAACGGATTGCCTACAGGACGGTGGGAGCGCCGAACTTCTTCCCTAGGATGAGCGCCTTGGCCGTTCCGACCTTCCAGGACACGATTCGCGCGCTCGAGAGCTACTGGGCCGATTACGGCTGTGTGCTCATGCAGCCGTACCACACGGAGGTGGCGGCGGGAACGATGAATCCCGCCACGTTCCTGCGGAGCCTCGGGCCGCGACCGTGGAAGACGGCGTACGTGGAGCCGGTGATCCGCCCGCTCGACGGCCGGTACGGCGAGAACCCGTACCGCTTCCAGCACTACTTCCAGTACCAGGTCGTGATCAAGCCGGCTCCGGCCGACGTGCTCGACCTCTACTTCGGGTCGCTCGAGGCAATCGGGATCGACTTACGGCGCCACGACGTTCGCCTCGTGGAGGACGACTGGGAACAGGCGACGCTCGGCGCGTGGGGCCTCGGCTGGGAGGTCTGGTGCGACGGGATGGAGGTCACCCAGTGGACCTACTTCCAGCAGCTCGGCGGCTTCGACGTCGAGCTCGTCCCGGCGGAGATCACCTACGGCCTCGAGCGCCTGGCGATGTTCCTGCAGGGCAAGCGGAGCGCGTTCGAGCTGGAGTGGGCGCCGGGCGTGACGTGGGGCGACGTCTACCGCGAGAACGAGCGGCAGTGGTCGGCGTACAACTTCGAGCTCGCTCCGGTGGACGTGCTGACGCGGCAGTTCGCCGACTTCGAGGAGGAGTGCCGGCTGCTGCTCGAGCGCCGGCTGCCGTTGCCGGCGTACGACCAGGTGCTGAAGTGCTCGCACACGCTCAACCTGTTGGACGCACGCGGCGCCGTCTCGGCAACCGAGCGCGCCGCCTACATCGGGCGCGTCCGCAACCTCGCCCGGGCTGTCGCACAGGTCTACCTCGAGCTGGAGGGCGATGCCGTCGCTGCTACTTGAGATCGGCTGCGAGGAGCTGCCGGCGTCTGCTTGCCGCGAGGCCGGGGCACAGCTGCCGGTACTCGCCGAGCGCGAGGTCGGCGCGGCGCCGACACACGTCTTCGTCGGGCCGCGGCGGCTCGCCGTCTTCTTCGAGGACGTGCCGGCGCGGACTCCCGACGAATGGGTGAAGGGCCCGCCCGTGGCTCTCCGGGACAAGGCAGCCACCGGGTTTGCGAAGAAGCAGGGCGTCGCGGTCGAGGAGCTCGTCGAGCGCGACGGCTTCCTCGGCGTCGAGCGGCCCGGCCGCGAGCTGCGTGAAGTGCTGCCGGAACGCCTGGACGCGATCGTGCGCGGCCTCTCGTTCTCAAAGTCGATGCGGTGGGACGACAGCGGGATTCGCTTCTCCCGGCCCGTGCGCTGGACGCTCGCGAAGCTCGATTCGGAGACGGTTGTGGGTGAGACGACGTTCGGGCACCGGTTCACGGCCGGGCCGGTCGAGATCCCGGACGCGAGCGAGTACGCGGAACAGCTGCGGGCGGCGGGGGTCGAGCCCGATGCCGAGACGCGACGGCGCGCGATCGTCGCCGGCCTGGACGCGGTCGGCAGCTGGAGCGACCCGGGCGGCGTGCTCGAGGAGGTCGTGTACCTCGTCGAGAGCGTGCAGGTGCTCAAGGGCAGCTTCGACGAGCGGTTCCTGCAGCTGCCCGAGCGAGTCGTCGTCACGGCGATGCAGTCGCACCAGCGCTACTTCCCGCTCGGCGCGAACCGCTTTGCGTTCGCCGCGAACGGCGGCGAGGCGGACGTCGTGCGTGTCGGGAACGAGAGCGTGCTCGAGGGCCGGCTCGACGACGCGAGCTTCACGTTCGAGCGGGACGTGGCGATCGGAATCGACACGCTCGCAGAGCGGCTCGGCGCGATCACCTACTTCAAGGGCGCCGGCTCGTTCGCGGACAAGACGGAGCGCCTGCGGAGGCTGGTTGCGGAGCTCGGCGGCGGCGAGGCGACGCTCGAGGCCGCCCGGCTCGCCAAGGCGGACCAGGCGGCGGAGCTCGTCAGGGAGTTTCCGGACCTCGAGGGCTACATCGGCGGCCAGTACGCGCGCCTGGCCGGGTATCCCGAGGCCGTCGCGGCCGCGATCGAGGAGCAGTACCTGCCGGATGCGTCGGGGGGGCCGCTGCCGCAGACCGAGGCGGGCAAGGTGCTCGCCGCCGCGGACAAGCTCGACGCGCTCGCGACCTCGTTCTCGCTCGGGCACAAGCCGTCCGGCTCGCGTGACCCCTACGGGCTGCGGCGAGCCGCGATCGGGCTCGTGCGGCTGGCCGTCGAGGGCGGCCTCATGGTGCCGCGGCCGCTCCTGCCCGACGAGGTGCGGGACTTCGTCGAGGAACGACTGGAAGGGCTGCTCGACGTGCCGGTCGAGTTCGTGCGCGCGGCTCGGGCATCGGCGGCGCCCGACCTTGCCGCGGTCGCGCGGCTCGCGGAGGCGCTGTACGCCGAGCGAGAGTCGGAGGCGTTCGACGGCGTCTACACGGCGTACGACCGGGCGCAACGGCTGGCGGGGCGGGCCGCGGAGGACGCCGCGCCGGAGCTCGACCAGGCGTTGCTCAAAGAGGAGGCGGAACGGGAGCTCGCCGAGGGCCTCACGCGGGTCGAGGTCGACGGCGACGTTCAGCGGGCGCTGGAGTCGGGGGCGACACTCGCGCCGCTGATGGAGCGCTTCTTCGACGAGGTGCTCGTGATGGACGAGGACGAGGCGGTCCGGGCGAACCGGCTTCGGCTGCTGCTCGACGTGCGGGACGTGCTCGGCCGGCTCGGCGACTTCTCGCAAATCCCGCGCTGATCCCGACCCGCCACCCGTAGTAAGAGGATCACGCGCGCGCGGCCCCACCCCGGGGTGGGGATGAGAGGTCCACCCGCCGCCCGCTGCGAGCGTACCGGGCAAGTGGTGCCGTGTCCGTGACGGGAGCGTGACGAATGTGTGCCAACCGGCCGGTGCGGCCCGGCTACGCTCCCGCGCGTGAACGCGGCCAAGCCTCCGGTCGAGCTCCACGTCATCTCGGACTCCACGGGCGAGACCGCCGTGCGGCTGGTGCACGCGCTCGAGGCGCAGTTTCCCGACCAGGAGTTCGAGGAGATCCGCCACCCGCGCGTCGAGACCGTCGACGACCTCCACCTGGCCCTGAACCGCGCGAAGGGTCGCGCCGCCGTGATCGTCTACACGCTCGTTCATCCCGAGCTGCGCGAAGCCGCACGCGCGCTCTGCCGCCGCTACAAGCTCCACTACTGCGACGTGCTCGGCCATCCGATCGATGCCGTCGCGCGCGTCGCGGGCGTCGCCGCGAAGATGAAGCCTGGCGCACGGCCGCCGCTCGACTCGCAGTACTTCAAGCGGATTGCAGCGATCGAGTTCGCGGTCAAGTTCGACGACGGCGTCGGGGCCGGCCTCCACGACGCGGACATCGTCCTCGTCGGCGTCTCGCGAACGTCGAAGACGCCGCTCTCGATGTACCTGGGCTACCTCGGCTACAAGACGGCCAACGTGCCGGTCGTAAAGGACATCGCGCCGCCGGCAGCGCTCTTCGAGATCGACGGCACGAAGATCGTCGGCCTGACGATCGAGGCCGAGCGCCTGCAGGAGATCCGCAAGCAGCGGGCCCGGCGGCTCGGCGGCGGCGAGCGTGCCTACGCGGAGCTGCTCGAGATCTACGCGGAGCTCGAGGAGGCCGAGGCGCTGCACCGGCGGCTCGGCTGCCCGGTGATCGAGATCTCCGACCTGTCGATCGAGGAGACGGCCGCGCGCGTGATCCGGCTCGTCGAGCAGCGACGCGCCGAGAACGGCGTTCGCGCGCAGGCACCGGCCACGTGAGGCCGAAGCCGCCGGTCCCCCTCTGGCGCTGGGTCGCCTGGTGGCTGACGCTCGGCGCGGCCATGTTCGTCTTCTACGTGCTGCTGACGCCGGTCTGGATGGGCCTCCGCGCCGCGGCGTGGCTCGCGGACTTTCGCGCCCGCCGACGGCCCGGCTACCGGCCGCCCGTCACGTAGAGCTTCGACGCGATCCACGGGGCGAGCTCGCCGAGGAAACCCGGGTCGACCGCGTGCGGCAGCGGGTACTCGCGGTAGAGGACGTCCGCGCCCGCGGCCTCCAGCGTCTCCTTCGCTTGGCGGCTCCAGTCGACGGAGATGACCGGGTCGAACGTGCCGTGGCCGATCGCGACCGGCGGCAGGGGCGGCTCGAGGTCGAGCTCGAACCCGGGCACGGTCGGCATGAACCCGCTCAACGCGATCGACGCGGCTGGACGCGGCCGGCCGGAGCCGAGGCTCAGGGCGTACGTCATCACCGCGCCCTGGGAGAAACCGCCGATCACCGTTCGCTCCGGCGCGAAGCCGAGGCCGTCGAGCCACTCCGACACCGCAGCGTAGGTCGGTAGGAACGTCTCCGGATCCGGGTGGCCGATCTCGCGCACGACGTACCAGTGCGCGCCGCCGGGCGGCAGCGTCAGCGGACCGCGCGGGGTGACGCCTAGCAGCCGCCGTTCCGGGTCGAGCAGGTCGAGCAGCGGGAAGAGGTCGCGCTCGTCGGCGCCGCGGCCGTGGAGCAGGACGAGCAGCCCCTCCGGCTCGCCGGCCGCCGGGCGCTCGAGGTGCGCGATCACCTGCCGGCGCGAATGGCGCGCGCGTCCGGCAGCGGCGTCAGCACGCCTTCGAGCCGGTCGCGGAGGTGCTCGTAGTTCGGCGGGAGCGAGAGCTTCTCGCCCAGCGTCTCGAGCGGCTCGTCGGCGGTGAAGCCCGGGCCGATCGACGCGATCTCGAACAGGACGCCGCTCGGCTCGCGGAAGTACACGGACTTGAAGTAGAAGCGGTCGATGATCGGCGTGGGGTGGGCGCCGCTCTCGGCAACGCGGTGCTGCCAGGCCTCTTCGTCGTCCTTCGGCGACGCCCAGGCGACATGGTGGACGGTGCCCGCTCCGGGGACACCGCGCTCGTCGGACTGGTCGTAGAGGTAGAGCCCGCCGCGCTCGTCGCCGCGAACCTCCCAGCCGGCGTCGCCCCGCGGGTCGAACTCGAGCGTCTCCTCGAGGAAGCGCCGGCTCTGCTCGGGGTCGTTGGTGTATGCGCGCACGCCGTCGAAGCCCTGCAGCGCGAACTCCTGCGGCACCTCGGGGCTGTCGGCGGTCAGCGGCTCGTCGTGGGAGTCGCTCGGGATCAACGCGTGCCGAAGGCCTTCCGGGTCGCGGAACGCGAACGCCCCGTCCGGGTAGCGCTCGCCCGCGATGCCCTCGTCGGCGAGGCGGCGTTCCCAGAAGTCGACTGCCTCGGGCGAGGCAACCCGCCAGCCGACGGTGTGAACCATTCCTGCGCCGGCCTTGCCCTGCCGCGCGCCCGGGTACTCGAAGAAGGTGATGTCGTTTCCAGGCGCGCCCTGCTCGTCGCCGTAGAAGAGGTGGTAGACGGTCGGGTCGTCCTGGTTGACGCTTTTCTTGACGAGCCGGAGTCCGAGGACACGCGCGTAGAAGTCGACGTTGCGCGGCGCGTCCCCGGTGATCGCCGTGACGTGGTGGACGCCTTCGAGCTTCACGCGGCCAGCCTACCGGCTACCCATCAGCCGACGCCTGCCGGGCTCCAGGACGGGTCGAGCACGCCGCTGAACCGTCCTACGCGCGTCGCGGAGCCGCCGCTCGCGCGGATGGTCATCAGCCAGGGCGGATGGCCCTGGCCGCGCAGGTCGAAGCCGCTCGCGAAGGCGAGCCGCGTGCCCTCCGGCGACCAGCTCGGATGCTCGTCGTCGGCCTTGCTCCGGGTCAAGCGCGTCAAGCCGCCTCCGTCCGCGCCGACGACGTAGAGCTCGCCGCTCGGCGGGCACTGCATGTCGGCCGGGCATCGCGGGTCGTTCGCGTCGTCGAACGAGACGAAGGCGAGGCGCGTCCCGTCAGGCGACCAGGCGGCCGAGACGCCGTGCAACGGGGTGGCGCCGAGTTGCCGCACGTTCGAGCCGTCGGAGTCGGCGAGGTACAGGGTCGCCTCCTGCAGCGGCGTGCCGGCCGTGGCGAGGCGCGAGAAGGCGATCGTGCGGCCGTCCGGCGACCAGGCCGCGCTCAGGTCGAGCCCGTCGGAGAGGAGCGGTGCGAGGTGCTTCCCACGGCCGTCCATCGTGAACAGCGCCGCCGTCGGCGCGACGACGGACTGCACGACGCGGGTGAAGGCGATCCGCCGGCCGTCCGGCGAGAACGACGGCATGGCATCGAAGGGCCCGCTGGTCAGCTGCTGGGGGCGACCGCCGCGAGCGGACACGGCCATCAGCCGCATCCGGTCGCTGCCCCAGTACGGCAGGTTGCGCTCGAAGACGAGCGTCCGTCCACCCGGGGACCAGACAGGTCCCGAGTCCCCACCGAGGGCCTGTCGCGTCGGAGGCACGGTCACCCGGCGCAGGCCGGTGCCGTTCGGGCGCACCGTGTAGAGGCTCGTCAGGTCGCCGCTGAGGCCGCCGAGATCGCGGGCGAACGCGATCCGGCTCGGGCCGGCCGTCCCGCCGCTGCCGGCCGGCGCGCCCAGCAGGAACGCAGCCACGGCCGCCACGAGCACGCGCTTCACCATCCGAGCTTACGCCCGCGGCCGGCAAGGGGTTTTCGTGTGGCCGCGGGCCGCTGTGGGAAGATCCGCCGGCGATGGCAGCGGGCGCACGCTACGTCTACGACTTCGACGAGCCTTCCGAGGGCGGCCGTGAGCTGCTCGGCGGCAAGGGCATCGGCCTCGCCGAGATGACGCAGCTCGGCGTCCCAGTTCCGGCCGGGTTCACGATCACGACGGACGCCTGCCGCGCGTACATGGCGAGCGGCCAGCGGCTCCCCGAGGGCCTGCCGCAGGAGATCGAGCGGCACATCGACTCGCTGCAGGAGAAGGCCGGCAAGCGGTTCGGCGACTCGGAGGACCCGCTGCTCGTCTCCGTCCGCTCGGGCGCGGCCGTCTCGATGCCTGGGATGATGGACACGATCCTCAACCTCGGGCTCAACGACGAGGCGGTCGAGGGGCTCGCGCGGAGCACCGGCAACGCGCGCTTCGCCTACGACTCGTACCGACGGCTGATCCAGATGTACGGCGAGGTGGTCGAGGGCGTCGACGCGCACCGCTTCGAGCAGGCGCTCGCCGACCTGAAACAGCAGCGCCGCGTGCAGCAGGACGTCGAGCTCGACGCCGGCGACCTGCGCGAGCTCGTCGGGACGTTCAAGGGGATCTACGAGGAGGACACGGGCTCGCCGTTCCCGCAGGACGCTCGCGAGCAGCTGACGCGGTCGGTGCGCGCGGTGTTCGACTCGTGGGACACGCCGCGCGCGCAGGTCTATCGGCGCGCGCACCGGATCCCGGACGACCTCGGGACGGCCGTCAACGTCGTCCAGATGGTGTTCGGCAACAAGGGCCACGGCTCCGGCACGGGCGTCGCCTTCACGCGCGACCCGTCGACCGGCGAGCATGGCCTCTACGGCGAGTTCCTCGCCGACGCGCAAGGCGAAGACGTGGTCGCCGGGATCCGCACGCCCGAGCCGCTGAAGGCGATGGAGGAGCGGATCCCCGAGGCGTTCGCGGAGCTGCGCGAGACGATGGAGCGGCTCGAGCGCCACTACAAGGACGTGCAGGACATCGAGTTCACGGTCGAGGACGGCCGGCTCTTCCTCTTGCAGACCCGCTCGGCCAAGCGGACGGCGGCGGCCGCGCTCAAGGCGGCGGTGTCGATGACGGAGGAAGACCTGATCTCGCGGGAGGAGGCGGTCGCGCGGATCGACCCGTCCCAGCTCGACCAGCTGCTGCACCCGATGATCGACCCTTCCGCCGAGCTCGAGGTGGCCGCGCGCGGGCTCAACGCCTCGCCGGGGGCCGCCTGCGGCCCGGTCGTGCTCGACGCGGACACGGCCGAGGAGCGCGGCAAGGCCGGCGAGAGCGTGATCCTCGTCCGCTGGGAGACGACGCCGGACGACATTCACGGCCTGATCCAGGCCGCCGGCATCCTCACCGCACACGGCGGCATGACCTCGCACGCCGCCGTCGTCGCGCGCGGAATGGGCAAGCCGTGCGTCGCCGGGTGCGAGGACCTGACGATCGACCTCGAGCGGCGGACCCTGACGATCGGCGGCCACCAGCTCTCGGAGGGCGACACGATCACGATCGACGGCGGCACCGGCCGGGTCATGATCGGCGCGGTCGAGCTCGTGCCGCCGCAGATCAACGAGGACTTCGAGACGATCCTCGGCTGGGCGGACGAGCTGCGCCGGCTGAAGGTGCGCGCGAACGCCGACACGCCGGACGACGCCGCCAAGGCGCGGGAGTTCGGCGCCCAGGGGATCGGCCTCTGCCGCACCGAGCACATGTTCATGGCCGAGGACCGGCTTCCCGTCGTGCGGGAGATGATCATGGCCTCGGGCGAAGACGAGCGCCGCGCCGCACTCGAGAGGCTGCTGCCGCACCAGCAGAGCGACTTCGAGGGGATCTTCGAGGCGATGGCGGGCCTGCCGGTGACGATCCGCCTGCTCGACCCGCCGCTGCACGAGTTCCTACCCTCGCTCGAGGAGGCGACGGACGAGCGCATGCGCGCCCGGATCCGCGCGCTGCAGGAGGCGAACCCGATGCTCGGCTCGCGCGGCTGCCGACTCGGCCTGATGTACCCGGAGATTTACGAGATGCAGGTGCGCGCGATCGTCCGCGCGGCGATCGCCGTGCGGGAGCAGACGGGCGACGCGCCGCTCGTCGAGGTGATGCACCCACTCGTCGGCTTCCGCGAGGAGCTGCGCCGGCTGCGCGAGCTGACCGTTTCGGTGGCGGCGGAAGAGGGAGAGCTCGACTATCTGGTCGGGACGATGATCGAGCTGCCGCGCGCCGCCTTGCGCGCAGGCGACATCGCCGAGGAGGCCGAATTCTTCAGCTTCGGCACGAACGATCTCACCCAGACGGCGCTCGGCCTCAGCCGCGACGATGCGGG
>Ga0207683_10002560_pt1 | contig 15863 bp, 19 predicted proteins | sample KBSM73metaG_FD_184333 | JGI IMG/M metagenome (GOLD analysis project Ga0207683, IMG submission 184333) | Miscanthus rhizosphere microbial communities from Kellogg Biological Station, Michigan, USA - KBS M7-3 metaG (SPAdes) (version 2) | ecosystem: Host-associated > Plants > Roots > Rhizosphere >... | reverse complement strand
GACGATCCGCTGCTGCAGGCGGTGCTCGACGGACTTATTGCCGAGGCGACCGAACAAATTCTTGCCAACCCCCCGGGATCGGATGTAGCTTACGCCGCTCATCACCGCGTCCTGGCAGTAAGAGCGTTGCAGGCGGACCTGATCCGCCTTGTTGACGACCCGAAGACCTTACGAGCCGCCGCAGAGCGCCGCCGGCGCTTTGCCCAGTAGGTGACGATGGCCGACGACGATCTCGCCTCTCATTTTGAGAGTGTCCTCGACAAGGAAGAGGGCATTGAGCCGGAGCGCGCGCAGCGTGCGCCGAAGGAGGATGACGAGGCTCCCGAGCAGCTCTTTCCCGATCAGGAGACTGAGGGGGAAGAAGCTGACGTAGAGGACGACGAGGCCGAGGATCAAGCTCAGCCTGAACAGGAACCCGAGGACGAAGAGGAGGCGCCAGAACAGGCCGCGATCGATCTCAATCAGATCGTAGCGGTGAATGTGGACGGACAACGGGCCGAGGTCAGCCTCCAGGAGGCACTTAACGGCTATGTCCGCGCCGAAACATTTCACCGCCGTCTGAACCAGCTCGGTCAGGTCGCACAGGAGATCGAGAAGGACCGTAGGGATCTCGTTGAGAAACGAACCTACTACGGTGAGATGATACCCGCCCTTATGCAGCAGCTGCAATCGTTGCAGCCGCAGGAACCGGACTGGGACAAGCTCTATGCGGAGAACGCTGTCGAGGCTGCCCAGCTCGAACGCCAGTGGCGCACCTACCGAGAGAAAGTGCAGCAGCTAGCTTTGGAGCATCAGCGGACAGCCGCTGAGCAGCAGCGGGAGCAGGAACGGCAACAGGCGGTTTTCGAGGATACGCAAAGGCGTCAGCTGGCCAACTGGGTTCCAGAATGGTCGGACAACAAGCGCTGGGACCGGGACCGAAAAGCGATGATCCGTACTGCGGCAGCGGTGGGCTACTCGGAGGCCGAACTTGGTCAGTTGCGAGACGCGCGGCCGACCATGATCCTGTTATGGGCATCGCGATACCTCCAGCTTATGCAGAACAAGCCTAAGCCTGCGAGGAAACAGCAAGGAGCCTTGAGGCCGGGCGCTATCTCCTCACGTGGAGCCGCCCCCAATGGTCTAGCCCGAGCTGAGAAGCGTCTTCAGCGTTCTGGCAGCGTCCGTGACGCGGCTAGGGCATTTGAAGAGGATCTCAACCGTGAGGGTTAGCCACCATGGCCAAAGTCGCCAACGCAGTCACCACCTATCAGGTTAAGGGCAACCGAGAGGATCTCTCGGATCGCATCTACAACATCGACCCCTTCGATACGCCGGGCGTGTCGATGATCGGTCGCCGGAACGTCAAGAACCGGACGTTCGACTGGCAGACTGAGAATATGCCGGCGCTGGACGCCAACAACGCTCAGGAGGAAGGCTTCGAGCTGGTCCGCAGCCCCGGCATTCCGACTGTCCGGCAGACCAATATCACCCAGATCTCGAAGCGCGATGCGACGGTCTCGGCCTCGCAGGAGGCGTCCGACGCCGCCGGCAAGAACTCCGAGATGGCGCACCAGATGGCTTTGAAGTCCAAGGCGCTTAAGTGTGACGTCGAGGTCATTGCCTTCTCGAGACAGGCGAAGTCGAGCGACGACAATACCACCGGCATCCGCAAGACCGAGTCGATCCCGCACCAAGTGGCGCGCGCCGTCGATAAGAACGCAGCCGCCGGCACGCACGTCTTCGGCGTGACAACTGGTCTGCCGGCCTTGTCAACCGATGCTTGGGCAGCTCCGACGCCTGTGCAGTTCACCGAGGCGATGCTCGGCGATGCCATGGCCAAGGCCTATGCCGACGGCGCCGAGCCCACCCGGCTGATCGTGCCGTATAACATCAAGCGCGGCTTGGTGAATTTCAAAGGCCGCGAGTCGACCCAGGTCATGGTTGGCAAGACTGAAGTCGTGGCGACGGTCGACGTCATCGCGACCGATGGGGGCCGCGTGACGGCGATGCCGTCACGTTGGCTTCCCTCCGATCTCGGTATGCTGATCGATCCGGAATATGCTCGTCTCGCGTTTTTCCGGAATTTCCGTCAGTACCCGATCGCCAAGATCGGTGATGCCGAGACCCGTATGATCGTTGTCGAGTGGGGTACCCAGGTCGATAGCGGCATGGCCCACATCATCTTCAACGGCATCACGCCGACGGTGGCGGCGGCCCGTGATGCTCAGGGCAATCTCATCGCCGATCCTGCGGCAGCCGGGCAGCAGAACCCCGAGCAGCAGCGCATCGCTCAGGAGAACGCCGAGCGGCTATCACTCGAGCGCACCAAGCAGCGTGAGAAGGAGCCCGCTCACCGCGGCGATCGCTCGTAAGGAGCGCTCTTCATGCCTGAGCGGCGCTTTACCTACATGGACGGCGCAGGGATGCGCCGTACCCTGATCTGGGACGAGGAGGACATGGATTGGTTCGGCGTCTTTGCCGAAGCGGACATGACCAACCTCGCCCGGATGAACCGTGAGCAGGCCGAGCATGAAAGTGCTCGGCACGCCACCACCACGATTGCGCGCGTGCCTTTCACTGTTTGGGAGAAAGCGTACGCGGAAAATTGGGATCAACAGGACTGGAACAAGTTCCTCAATGATCCTGAGAACCGGGACTTTCGTGTTTGGGCGGGACGTGTCTGACATGGGCGGCGCAGGCGGAACAAGTATGGGAATGGCTCCCGGACCGGATCCGGGGCCAAACCCTTCGTTGATGACGGGGGGCACCACCGGGACGCCTGCGGCCAGTCCAAGTGCCGTTGCGGATTGGACGCAGGCGGCTACCCCGACCCCGAGTAATCCGAACCCCGGCGGCAGCCGGCTCGGCGACTGGTTTCCGAGCTGGGCGGCGTCTGATGACGGCCAGACCTTCATCAATGCTCTGCTGACGAACCCCACGCAGCAGGCGCCATTTAGGGGTGTCGATCCGATCGATGTGTCTGCCTCGCATTTTGGGGATCAAGGGTCGGTACCTTCACCGTACACCGAGAGCTACCTCGCGAAGCTCGCGGCGCCGGCTCCGGCACCTGTGCCAGTTGTTGAGACGCCGAAGGCCGAGGCGCTTGATCCGAACCGGCCGGGCTTCTGGAACGGTATCGAGCTGGGCGAGCAGACCTGGAAGGACGGCATGGCCTTTCCGCAGGCTGGTGTCAGTGACTGGAACTCGTGGATGTCGGCGAACCCGCATCTCAACACGGCTTTCGAGATCACCGACAAGGGGCCGATCGGGACGCCGGGGAACTCCTGGTACCACAAGAAGGGAGATCCACGCTGATGGGCGGCGCGGGTGGCAATGGCTTGGGAATGCCGGGAGGCGTCACCGGGCAGATGGGTGCGGTTGGCGATGGCGGCGTTGCGCCGGGCGCTACGCCGACCTGGGCTGCTGGCGGGCTCAATTCCAAGAACTCCATGCAGGACTGGACGAAGTCGCTCGGGCCGGACGCTTGGGGGGCAATCCGGGATACGGTCGGCAATGCTGCCAATGATGGCGGTGTGCTGAAGTCGGCGCTCGCCGGTAAGGCCACCGGGCTGCCTTCAACCCCGCCGAATTTGGGCTTTCCGGGCGGTCCCCCACCGGGGGTGTCGGGGCCGGCAATGGGTGTGGATGAGCGTCGGGCTGATGCCGGCATTCCGGGGGCCGCTCCCGGGGTGCCGTTTGATCCGACCGCTGCGGGCAAGGCGGCCGGGGCTGATTTTACGGCTAGGGCTGCTGCAGAGGCTGCTGCTGCTGCTGCTGCCGTGCCGGCTGCTGCCGTCGCGACCCCGGAGGCCGCCGCTAAGCCCACTGACCCGAACGAGCAGGTCTTCGTCTACACCCAGCCGTCCTGGGGCTGGAACGACAGTTGGCAGCAGAACGGGCCGACGCCCTATCAGGACGCTGGGGTCTATTCGGCCAAGGGCGCATTGCCGGATGCTGAGGCCCTCAAGACCTTTGGCCGGGGCTGGGGGCCGGCGCTTTTTGGTTCCGGGCAAGCACAACAAGCGACGAAGGGGTCTTATGGGGCGACGGCGGGCGGGCTGAAGCCGGGCGAGACAGTCTCGAAGGAGCTGCTCGATAGTGTGCCGCATATGTCGAAGGCGCTCTACACCTCGAACATGGCGGCCTACGGCAATCCCTATGGGCCGGCGGCCGATGCCCGTAATCACCAGTATTACGACTATCTCCTGCGCCAGCAGGGCATTGAGGGTCCGCAGAGCTACTATCCCATGATGAATGTGCCGGGTTGATGGCTGCGACCTTCTACACCTCCTTCTTGAGTCGGCTCCAGCTCTGGGTCGATGATCTCGATCTGACGACCGAGATGCTCGACTCATGGGTCGAGATGGCCGAGGAGCGCTTCAACAATGAGCTGCGCTGCCGGGAGATGGTGGTCACGCGCAGCGTGATCCTGGCCGATCAATGCGTGCCGCTGCCGGACGATTTTCTGGAGATGATCGTTTGTCGCTACACGGCGAGTGGCTTGCCGCTGAGATACGTTTCGCCCGACGAATATGCGCGTGTGCGCTCGGCTACCGAGTATTACCTCTCGGGGCCACAGACCACGGCGATCACATATCTCGACCCTGCTACTGGCGCACCCGTCGGCCCCCTGCCGAGACAACCTGCCTTCATCGACTATCCCGGGCGGTCAGGGCCGCAGCTGCCGCTCGCCGCCAACGCCTACACTCTCCATGGCAATACGCTGCACGTCCACCCGACCGTTGTCGGGCCGGGCGAGCGCGATCCGACTGAGATCGAGCTGACCTACTTCGCGCGTGTGCCGCCGCTGGCGTTGGCGGCTGAGCCGACGCCGCTCTTCGGGCGCGCATCCAAGCTCTACACCTATGGGGCGCTCATTCAGTCGGCGCCGTACCTCGTCGAGGACCAGCGTCTGGTGACCTGGGAGGGTACGGTGACCGCGCTGATCAAGACCATGAATGACGCCGCGCGTACCGAGCGTGTGGTGGGTTCGCCGATCATCATGCAGGTTCGGAGTTTCGGTTAGTGGCCTATCTCTACGGCCAGCATCAGTACTCGCAGTACCGCTATTCCTGGCTCGGGGAATGGATGTCTGAGGCGTGCGACACGGCAGCATGGGCTGATGTGCGGTGTCAGCCAGCACCGAATGTGGATCCTTATGTTCCGCCTTCGGCAGAGATCAATCCGTTAGGGGCACGACGCAATGGCAACCCAAACTCCGGTGCTCGATCTCACCAAGCCTACGGTCAATGGTCCGGAAACCGAAAACGATTGGGGTCTCGATCTTAACGAGAACTTCGACAAGATCGATGCTTGGGCGCTAATCACCAATAATGTTCTGAAGGACGGCGATAAGGGTGATATCGTCGTTTCCAGCTCGGGCGCGGGCTGGAATTTCGATCCGACTGTTGTCACGGACGCTGCGCGCACTCTTCTCGATGATACTACAACAGTCGCCATGCGGACGACGCTTGGCGCGGCGGCGGTCGTCCACACTCATACCATTGCCGATGTTACCGGGCTGCAAGCGGCGCTCGATGCCAAGGCGGCGCTCGTGCACACTCATGCGATCGCTGACGTCACGGGGCTGCAGTCAGCGCTGAATAGTAAGGCGGCGGTCGCCCATACTCACGCTATTGCCGACGTCACGGGGCTACAGCCGGCGCTCGATGTTAAGGCTCCGTTAGCGAGCCCGGTCTTCACGGGTAATCCGACTGCGCCGACACCAACGCTCGGTGACAACGACACCTCGATTGCGACCACAGCTTTCGTGGCGGCGACCCTGTCGGCAGCGCAAGGGGGTACGGTTCTCGAGGCTCCGAACGATGGCCAGACCTATGCCCGCAGGTCGCTTGCCTGGGCTCCCATCGATACCACGCCAGCTTGGGGCGAATTGATCGGGGTGCCGGCGACTTTCCCGCCCTCACCGCACACGCATCCTTGGAGTGATCTGACCGCCGTACCGGCGACCTTCCCGCCTTCGGCGCATATTCATCCGCAGTCGGACGTCACCAATCTCGTCTCGGATCTCGCCGCCAAGGCACCGTTGGCTTCACCCCTCTTTACTGGCGATCCTCGAGGTCCGACGCCGACAGCCGGCGACAATGACACCTCGCTTGCCACAACCGCTTTTGTGACGGCCGCCCTGGCCGCAGCTCGAATAGCGCACGGGCAGGTGCGGCTTGGGGTCTTCAGCGCCACGTCGCTCAAGCTTTTACCCTATGACGGCAACAGGCTCATTGTCGGCAATACGGTGCGCACAGTGCCCAATGCCGGCATCTCGGCTGGACTGACGGGTGTGCTTGTTAACGGTGTGACCGGCAACCTTGCGGCCAGCACGACCTATTTGGTTTCGGTCTATGATAATGCCGGCACGCTGACCTTGGCTTTCTGGCCGGTTGCGACTGGTCACTCGCTTGATGCCACGAGTGCCGTCGAGATCATCACCGGGCAGGCAGGGCATACGCTGGTCGGTCTGATCCGCACGACGGCCACGCCGCAGTTTGCTGATACGGCGACAGTTCGGGGCTCTGCGAACTGGTTCAATCGTCGTAACACCGGCTTTCAGGGCGCTCACACCAATGCGGCGGGCACGGCTTCTCTGACATTGGTCGAGATCGCCACGTTGGCGCGGATTGGGATGTGCTGCTGGGCGGGCGAAACGATTAACCTCGGCCTCGCGGGATCGGGCGCTAACAATGGCACCGGCATTCAAACGCGGGCGAACATCCGTAATATAACGGCTACGACGGACCTCTGCCCCTCAGATAGTATTCTTATGTCGCCGACTGCGAATGCTTTCTTCCCGATGGCCAATAATGCCATATTAATACCCGCTGCTGATGGTTACTTCGAGTTTTCGCCCTCGGGTTGTGTCGGCGCGGCTTCGACGGCGAGCTATTATCTCGCCCTTGCCGGCGGTGTACGGCAGTGACTGAGCAGCTCAACAAGCTCGCGGGCGAGGTCGTGCGTGGCTTTCAGGGCCAGCCGGCGCTCCTCGCCATCATGGTCCTGAACGTGATGATGCTGGTTGCCGGGACGTGGCTCATCACGTCGCTCGCGAAGGCCCAGCAGGCGCGCTTCGATCTCATCTTCAAGGCCTGCCTAGCGGGCAAGGGGGCGCCATGAGGTTCGATCGTGATATCTTTTTCGACAGCGTGCGTGACGATCTGTTCGAGGGCGCGCTGACGCAGCAGCAAGTTGACGGCTGCAGCATCATCCTCGGCTTGTGGGAGGGGCAGTACACCGGCACGCCGATGACCGACATCCGTTGGCTCGCTTATATTCTCGCCACCGTCTATCACGAGTGCGCCGCCACGATGTGGCCGATCACCGAGTACGGGTCGCAATCCTACCTCCAGGGGAAGGATTACTGGCCCTACATCGGCAGGGGCTTCGTGATGATAACCTGGGAGGATAACTACCGGCGCGCCTCGCAGGAGCTGAGCCTGACCGGCACGCGCGATCTCGTTGATCACCCCGAGCTGGCCCTCGACAGCCTGATCGCGGCGCGTATCCTCTTCCGAGGAATGGCCGAGGGCTGGTTCACCGGCAAGAAGCTTGGGCAGTATTTCAACGAGACCAAGGATGACCCGGTGAACGCCCGTCAGATTGTCAACGGCAATGACGACGACAAGCTCATCGCCGGTTATCACGAGCAGTTCCTCGATGCGTTGGAAGCGGCTCGCCTGGAGACGGTGTCAGCATGACCCCCGGAACCCGCCATATTGTGCTTGAGGCGCTCGACGAAGCGCTGAAGGGCTGTGTCATTCAGGGCTTCCAGGGCTTCCTGCTGCGGCCAAATGAGGAGGCTCAGCAGGCCTTTGTGAAGGGCCTGAATATCGCTGTCGGGCTGCACGAGCAGTTCGTCGGCATGTTGCAACCCGACAAGGAGATCGAAGATGTCATTCAAAGACGCGATGGGGCCGACCGGCCTGAAGATGTCCCAGCTGAAGACGAAGCAAAAGCCTTCCTTTCCCGTGGGTGGTAAGGGTGGGGGCAAGGAGTTCCCCTCGCTCGAAAGTACCAACTTTTTTGACCCCAAATCTCTAGGAATGTCTTCTGCACGAGGAACGTCACTCCCTCGTCGGAAAGCTGCTCCTTTGGAGATGGAATTTAACAGTGTCCCCGGGCCGGTCACGCCGAAAAAGAAGAAACTACCTTCCCGCTCTCTCGGCATGAAGGGCATGGATAAGGATCCTACCGAGGTTTACTAGACCTTCGGTTGTGTATCTGTTCTAGGCGTGTCGCCCAGCGACAGTTGGAGGGTTCGTAGTGGCCGTTGTTATCGATGCGTTCAAGAGTAAGGCCGGGAGGACGCTCCCCCATGTCTGCGATGAAATTGCGGACATCGTGCCAACGCACGCATACGGTTATGCCGCGCCCACCATAGTAGCTGTATGCGGTGTTCCTGGGGTTCGTGCAGCGCTGCATCATATTCCGCCAAGACTGATAGGCGCTGTGTCGGCGTTGTCCATGTGTACGCAGATGCGCCCCACGTCCTGTTGGGCAGTGTCCGCAGGAAAGCGACATACCCGACGGAAGGCTGCGGCCGTCAAGTATCTTTTCACGCCCGCAGTCACAACGACAAAGCCAGCGGGTGCGGCGATCATGGGAAGGTCGCCGCTCTATAACTGTCCACCGGCCGAAGCGCCGGTTTGTGATATCGATGAGCTTGGGCATCGGAAGCGCCTCCACGCTTTCGGGGTCAAGTGGCGGGCGCGGTGTTTGCAGCACCGGCCCGCTGCGCATTGTAGCACACACTGAGGAGGATGACATGCGAGCAGGTGGTAAGAACTCCCCGAAGCCGCGCCAACCCGGCGCCGGCAAGCAGTTCGGAGGCGGCGGCGGGCGAACCCCTTTCGTGGCGACACCAGCCAAGGCGACGGCATCGATGATGGGGTCAGACCCCCAGAGCGAGGCCCCGCACAAGTCTATCGCTCGAAAAGACGCGAAGAAGAACACGCTGCGCGGCGGAGGGAAGAAGGTTTTCTGAACGATCTCGCTAAAGAGAGGAAATGAGCCATGGTCGCCGGGCTGACACCCATCTACAAGCTGGATCTGCCCGACATCGGCGGTGATCAGGATATCTGGGGCGGCAAGCTCAATAACAATTTCAACAAGCTTGATACGCTGCTTAATAACCGGCTTGTCCTCAGATACACCACCGACGATCCCGTGCCGGCGGGGTATCAGTTTTGCCAGACCCACCTGACAGTGGCGGCGCAAGCAGGATACCCCTCCAACTCCGGGGATATGTACCCGACCTCGGTCACGACTGCGGCCTGGGTCGAGAAGCGTATTTACGATATCCTGAACGTCTATCTGCCGCCATTGTCCATTATCATGTGGCACGGCAAAGCTTGGGAAATCCCCAACGGCTGGGCGTTGTGTAATGGGATTGGTGGCACACCCAATATGTCGGATCGGATTATTCTTCAGACCGGCTATAATAATCTCGGGCAACATGGTGCCGGAGAGTTAGCGGGCGGGGTAGGTACGGGTTTAGGTCATCATTACCATAATTCATCCTCGATGGTAGCGGCTGGCGCAGATGTCTATAATGATTATACCGGCATAGCACTTTATTCCGGGCATCCTCCAGGTGGTGGTCTTGAACAACTCTATGCCGATCTGCCTTACTATGTGACCTGCTATATTATGAAAATCCGGTACTGGCCATAAGCCATGGTTGATGCCACCCCCGGCCAGCTCTTAACCCTCCCGATCGCCTTCCCACCAGGGTTGAACCGGACCAGCACGGCTGCGGGCGTCGGCTCGGGCAGTAGCGGCAACTGGTTTGACAGCCATCTCATACGTTGGGTGCAAGGCCGCATGCGCCCGATCGGCGGCTGGGAGCTGCTGGACTTGGCTGCTTTCGGCAGTCCTGTTCGAGCCATGCACGCTTGGGTCGATAGCGCTGGATTGGTGCGGGTCGCCTTTCTCTGCGAGACCGAGCTGTGGGTTCTCGAAGGCCCCGATGTTCCAGGTACGGGCGATGTCCTGCGTAACATCACGCCTGTCCCAGGAATTACCCCGCCGCCCAAGCTGAAGCAGGGCGGTTACGGCAATGACAAGTATGGCGGCCATCCCCCGGATAAACCCGGCGAGACGCCGCCTGGGAATTTCCCGAACATCTACGGCTCCGGGCAGCGCAACTTACGTGAGGATTACCGCTCGATCGGCGAGATCTGGCGGCTGGCGAATTGGGGTGACCACCTCATCGCCATGGCCTCGTCTGACGGACGACTGCTGCGCTGGATCCCGGGCGCGGATCCTGGCGGCGGTGTGCGGAACATCGCCGTGCCGGTGCCGAATGCCCCGATCTCAAACCGGACCTTCGTGGTCACGGCCGAACGCCACGTCATGCTCTTCGCCATGGGCGGCAAGCTGAACCGCTTCGGCTGGTGCAGTCAGGAAGCCATCGAGGACTGGGACTTTGCCTCGACTCTCAACACTGCGGGCTTCTACGACATCGAGCCGGCGAGCCGCATTATCGACGCTGTAGGCGCGGCCTACTCGCTGATCTTTTGGACGATCGATGGCAGCTATGTCGTGTCCTATCGAGGGCTGCCTTACGTTTACGCCTACGCCTATCTTGGGCAGCAGTCGGCGCCACTATCCGGGCAAGCGGCGGTCGCTTACTCCGGGACGGTGATGTGGCCGGCCTCTGACGGCTTCTGGCGCTTCGACGGCTCCCAGATCCAGTATGTCGCCTGCCCGATCCTCGACTGGTTCCAGCAAGGGTACGACCTCGTCGCTACGCGCGCGCACATGGCCGGCTGGTTCAACGGGACTTTCTCGGAAATTTGGTGGTGCTTCCCGCGTAAGCCTGGATTTGGCGAGAAGGTTGCGGCTGAGAATAATACCCTGATTGTCTATAACGTGCAGGAGAAGTGGTGGTCGATCGGTAAGCTCAAGCGCTCTTGCGGTATCCCCGGCACGCATATCGGTTACCCGCTGATGGCGTCTTACGGGGATGTCCCGGGCGGTGCCGGTTATGTCTGGCGGCATGAGAAGGGGCATTATTACCCAGGGGCAGATAGCCCTGAGCTGCCCTGGATCCGCTCGGCTTTTATCAATCTCGACGGTGGTCCGACGCTCGTCACGACAAAGCAGGTGCTGATTGATATCGACGCTGATCTCGACGCCATCTCCCTGCAGCTCTTCGCCACCAAGGGGCGCTTCGACCATGCGCCGGAATACACCAAGGGGCCGAAGATCGCGGCGCAGCGGGCGACGATTGCGCAGCGTATCGCCAACCGCAATGACGGCCTGCATACCCAGCAGGGCAAGATCGACTACCGCATCACCGGCCGGGATTTTGCGGTGAAGCTCCAGATGATCGGGTCGAAGCCCTGGACCTTCGGGCAGGGGCTGATCACGCTTGCGCCGCGTGGACGGCGAGGAGGTGCCTGATGGTGTTACCAGTCGGCCAAGCGCCGCTGCCGGATCCGGTCGGCGTGTTCTCGGATCGGGCCGAGGAGACTTATGTCTCAGCTTTGGTCAACCGGGTCTCGGCCGAGCTGGGGGCGCGGCCGCGTGAGGATGTGGCGCGGGTGAACCTGCTCCTCCAGACGCCGGGCGGTTCGATTTATTCGCTCTACATTGACGATGGCGGTGTGCCGCGGACGGCGCTGGTGCATGGGCCTTGATGAAGAAGGCCTATCTCTTGCAGCTGTGCGAGCTGCTGCATGACATGGGCAGCACGCATACGTTGGAGGATGTCCGGGCGTTGATCGAGGACGGGGCCATGCAGTCCTTCGTCGAGAATGACACCTGGGTCGTGACCTCGATGATCCCGTTCCCCCAGGCGACGGTCATGGACATCTTTTTCGTGGTCGGGGAGATGAAGGATTTCGGGGTGCTGGAGAAGAAGATCGAGGCCTTTGCCCGCGACCATGGGGTGACCTTTATGCGTGTGTACGCAAGGCCCGGTTTCGAGTACCTTATCAAGCGCCGTGAGTGGCGATTTGGCCAGGGCTGGAAGCCCGGCCCCCGCGTTTACACCAAGCGTCTCGATATGCACTGAAGGAGGCCCCCATGGGCGGCGGCGGCGGTTCCAGCCAGACAACGAGTTCCGGCCAGTCTCAGAGCCATGGCGTCTCTGACCAGCACGGGGAGTTCCACTTCCCGCAATGGTACGAGGATGCGGCGAAGGGGAATTACGAGGCCGGCAAGGCGATCGTCGATCGGCCCTATGCGGCCTATGAGGGCACGGTCGTGCCGGCCTTCTCGGACGTCACCAACAACACCATGGCCCAGATCGAGGCCGACGCCTACAAGTACCAGCCGGCCTATGATCAGGCCGGTCAGTACATCCAGGATCTGATGAAGCGGGGCGACGTCCGGCGCGGGCGCGTCGAAGACTACATGAACCCGTACGTCAACGACGTCGAGCGCCGGGCGATCGACAACGCCAGCATCAAGGGCAAGCAGGACCAGCGCGCCATCGAGCTGGACGCCATGACCAAGAGGGCCTTCGGTGGCTCCCGGCAGGCGATCCAGCAAGGCGTGCAGGGGGCTGAGACGGCCCGCGGCATCGGCGATCTCTCGGCAAAGCTCCGGGCGGATGCTTACGACAAGGGTGTTGCAGCGCAGCAAGCCGACTGGGGCCGGCAGTTCAATAATGTTGCAGCGCAGCAAGGGCTCGCCAAAACCGAAGCGGACCTTGCTAAGGCGGCGCAGGCCGGTGAGTCGGCCGACTACTTCAACCTCCTCTCCGCGGGCAAGATGCAGGAGGACAAGCAGCGCGAGACGCTCGAGGAGACCTACAAGAAGTTCCTCGAGAAGCGCGACTGGGACAAGAACCAGCTGACGTGGCTTGCGGGCCTCCTCGGCATCACGCCGGTCGGCCACACCGAGGACATCCACAAGGTCGAGGACGTGACCGCGACCGAGCAGGGCGTCTCGAACACCAAGTCGAAGAACTCGATGAACATCGGCTCGATGCTGTCGGGCGGCGGTAGCCTGATCGGCGCGCTCGCTGGGCTCTCCGACCGCGACACCAAGACCAACATCGAGAAGCTCGGCACTGATCCTTCGACCAAGCTGCCGGTCTATGCCTACGACTATAAGGCCGACGTCAAAGGCAAGGCGACGGCCGGGCCGAAGCGCGTCGGCTTCATGGCTCAGGATGTGGAGAAGAAATACCCGAAGGCGGTCCACAAGGTCAGTGGGAAAAGAGTTATCGACTTCACCCAGATCCCGCTAGGCTAGTACGATGGCCCGCGATCCGCTCGACATCATCGAGCAAGCGGAGAGCAAGGGTAAGAACGTCCCGAACTATAAGTACGGGCCGGGCTTCACGGCGTCCGGTTACTACCAGATCACTAACCCGACGTGGCGGCGCTGGGCGAAAAGCGCCGGCATCGATATCTCGCAATATCCCCGCGCCATGGACGCGCCCAGGGATGTGCAGCGTTCCGTCGCCGAGCATGGCTTCAAGACGGAAGGCTTCCGGCCCTGGGAGGCGGTCAAGCAGCTTGCCGGTCAGGAAGCCAAGTATGGTAGTCCTGCGCGGCCGGCACCCGCGCAGACAGCGCGCAAGGACGGCGCGCCCGGCCCGAAGGACGCCGAGATCCCGACGCTGCCACAGAACGTCGATAAGGGCACGCTCGCCTTCTCGCCCTTCGAGAAGCTCGCTACCGAGCAGAAGGAGCAGATGAAGACCATCGACAATACGCAGCAGGCGGCGATGGCGCAGCTGAACCAAGCGCCGCCGCTGGCGCCCGTGCCGACGCCGATGGTGCAGCAGCCGATGACGCCGCCGTCAGCGGCTGACGCGGAACAGTTCGCTGCCCTGATGATCCCGCGCATTCGCCGCGGCCTCCTCGCCGACCCCTCGAACTATGGGATTCTTGGTTGATGGCTGATGACAGTGGCTTCGACTGGGACTGGACGAAGTTCCTGCCTCGCCCGCCGGGCATGCTCACCTTCGGCGGCGCGCTGCCCTATGTGTCGCCCGCGCCCGACCCGCGCGTCGCCGACCCTGGCGACACGCGCGGGGCCGCCACCTTCGGCAATCCTCTCGTCGATCCGACTAAGGCCCCGCCGCCCGCGGCAGGCCCCGGCGCGCAGCCGGATGTGACTGCGCCCGGCGCGAAGGGCAACGTCGTTATGCCGGATGGTGGGCCGGGGCTTCTCGGCTTCACCGCGTACAAATTCACTGGCAACGAGAAGAAGGAAAAGACCTTCAACGAGAAGCTCTTGGAGATGGTGCAGGACAAGAACTTTACCGGCGCGCTCGACGCGCTCGGCCTCGGCGGCACCAAGGCCCCGCAGGGCTCGCCCCCGAAGATCCCGCACGCCCACCCACCACAGACGTCGGCGCTGAGCCCGCCCGATCCGACGCTCAAGACCAAGGCGCAGGGGCTGATGTCGAACGCGCAATCTACCGTGGATCTGCGCGCGCCGTTGCAGCAGATCGCCAATCCGCAGCGCGCGCCGACCCAAGGGCGCTACAGCATCCTCGGCCGCCGCCAGCAGAACATCAACGACCTCCTGAAGGAGATCCTCTGATGTCCCTGCTCGATGACTATGGCCAGCTGCTCAAGGGCAGGATGCAGATGCGTATGCCCGGCACGACCGGGCCGCCGACGCCCAATCCGGGCTTCCTCGACCCGCAGCGGGCGGCGCTCAAGGAGCTGCGGAGCCCGGGCTTCTATCCCGACATTGCGACGAAGCCGGACAACCTTAGCCGTGATCAGATCGCCGACGTCTTGACGGGCTACCGTGGCGACGAGGGCGACCGCCCTTCAACGAGCGAGAAGTTCAGCCCCTTCGGCAAGAACCAAGGGCAGCTCGCACAGGGCAGTCCGATCCCGTCGCCTTATCCTGACGCCGCCCAGATGGCGATGGATCCGAAGCCGATGCTGCCGACCCCTCCCAACCCTGATGTCGCGGCGCTGTTCGATCCAAAGCAGATGCTGCCGCCGCCCAAGTTCAATACCGCCAGCTTTGATGCTGTGCCCCCGGTTCGACCTGAGCCGCCGACGCAAGTTGCGGCTGCGCCGCCGGCACCTACGCCACTGCCGCAGCTCGCTGAGAAGATGCCGACGCCGCCGCCACGGCCGTTGTCGGTCGGGCCAGTGCAATCATCCGCACCGCTGCCGCCCTCGCGGCCACCAGGGCTGCTGGCCAGCAACCCGACCCAGGAGACGGCAAAGCCAACCGGCGTGCCCATGCAATCTGCGGCGCCCAATCTTGTCGAAACACCACCTGCCCCGGCACAGTCGGCCGCTGGTGCCGGCGGCTCGCCGCTGGCGAGCAACCCTGTGAGCGCCACACCCGCTTCGATCACGAACCCGATCACGCCGCCGTCCATGTTCGATGGTGGTGGTCAGGATCTCGGCCAGGGCCTCGGTCCCGCCGACCTTGGCCGTGGCGAGGATGACTGGGGCATGATGGGCGGCGGCGACATGGGCGGCGGCTTTGCCGGCGATTTCGGCGGCGGTGGTGACGTCGCCGGCGCGGGCGGCGGTGATTTCGGCGGCGGCGGCGATGCTGGGGGAGGGGGCGGCCTCGGTGGCATCGGCGCGATCTTCGGCGCGCTCGGCAAGATGGCCGGCGGCGGGGGCGGTGGCAGCGGCCAAGCGCCGGCGCCCAAGATCCCGCCGATCACCTGGACGACGAAGCGGTGCGGGAGCCGGCCCTTCAGCAGGCGCTGGACCTCGAAGCGCGTGCGCGTGAACGGCGTGCCCATCCCGCCGTCAGAAGCGGTCTGCTTCGCAACGTCGAGGACCGGCCCGGTGCGCTTCCGCCAGCTGGCGACGGATCGCCCGATCGGTGACGGCGAGCTCGTGGTGCTGGCACCCGGGGCACTGTATGCGGGCTACGAGTCCGGCTTGGCCCGGACGACGGTAGTCGGGCGCACCGCACCC
>Ga0207683_10002553_pt1 | contig 15885 bp, 13 predicted proteins | sample KBSM73metaG_FD_184333 | JGI IMG/M metagenome (GOLD analysis project Ga0207683, IMG submission 184333) | Miscanthus rhizosphere microbial communities from Kellogg Biological Station, Michigan, USA - KBS M7-3 metaG (SPAdes) (version 2) | ecosystem: Host-associated > Plants > Roots > Rhizosphere >... | reverse complement strand
ATCGCCTTCTCGGTGTGCCGGATCAGATCTCGCACCGCTTCGACGCCCCTGCCCTTGTCGATCTCCGCCAGCGCCTGCTTGTACGGCCGATCGATCCCCGGGAGATTTCCCTCGCCGAGAGCCGCCTCCGCCTCCTGCTTCACGCGCGTGCACAGGATCATGAGGATCTTTTTCTCGTCCCCGATCATCGCGGCGGCGGCCGCCGCCGGCGCGGAACCGGACGCGGCCGCGGACATCGAGGCCGAAGTCGACGTCGACGTCGGAGCCGGGGCCGCCGCGGGCTTGGCCGCCGGTCGAGGCGCATCGGCCGGTCGGGCCCGCATCTCGACGAGGTCGGCGGTGACCAGCCCGTAGAGGACCTTGGCCGTGTCGAAGGAGTTGGATCCGGTCGCTCGCGCGACCTCCTCGACGGTCCGGCGGCCGTCGATGCAGATGACGGCGTTCCACTCCGGCGGCGAGAGCGTGACCGCTTCTCCGAGCTCGCGCGGCTTCAGAACGGGCACCGCGTCGACGCCCGGAATCTTGCGTCCGAGCACCTTCCATTCGTCCAGCCGGCGAGCCGCCTCCATGAGCAAAGACGTGTTCGTCTTCTCGATCGTGACGCTGTCGTTCTCCTTGCCCGGGGTGAACTGGAAATCGCCCGTCGACCAGATCGCGAGGGCGTAGACCGCCTCCTCTCCCGACAGGCCGCCGAGCTCGGCATGCACGATCCGGCCGTTGCGCAGGTAGATGTACCCCCGCTCCGTGCCGCGAACGAGCATGAACATCCCCGTCTTTCCCGAGACCGAAACGAGCTGGATGATGTCGGGGACGGGGAGCTCCTGGATGGAACCCTGGAACGACATACGCGATGGATGCTAGCACCCGGTGCGGGCCGGACGCCGCGCCCGGCGCGGGTTTCCGGCTCCTCCGGTCCGCGGTCTCTCGCCTCCCGACCCCTAGCGGGCCGTGGGGACCGCGGCCGCTCTTCCGCCGGTCGCGTGGAGGTGGCAAATCGCCAGCGCGAGGGCGTCCGCCGCGTCGAGGGGGACCCGGCTCCGCTGCCGTGCCAGCAAGGACAGCACCATCGCGCGGACCTGCTCCTTCTCCGCCTGGCCGTATCCCACCAGCGCCTTCTTGACGAGGCGCGGCTCGTACTCGAAGACCGGCACGCCCGATCGCGCGGCCGCGGCGAGGAGCACGCCTCTCGCGTGCGACAGCTTGAGCGCCGAGGCGACGTGGCGCGCGGCGGAAAAGACCGTCTCGATCGAGACGGCGTCCGGCCGTATGCGCGAGGCGAGCTCCGAGGCGGCGCTGAAGAGAAAGTCGAGCTTGCCCGCGAGGTCCATGGAAGCCGGAGGGCGCCAGACGCCGCAGCATTCGAGCTGGAGGCGGCCCGCGTCGAAGACGACGACGCCGAATCCCGTGGCGGCGGTGCCGGGGTCGAAGCCGAGGGTTCTCACGGGACGAGACCGTGGGACGCGGGACGGGAGACGCGAGACGCGAGGACGGCTTGCCTGTGCACCTGGCTGGAATGATGCCATCGAACCGATCGCAACGGTGCGGGAGAGGGCCCGCGCCCGGCTCGCGTGACGTCTTACCCGCTAAGACGTCGCGCTCGTCTCCTCGGCGAAGTCGAAGTTCGCCCACACGTTCTGGACGTCGTCGTGGTCCTCGAGCGCCTCCATGAGGCGCACCATCTGGTCGGCCTTGCGCGAGTCGAGCTGGACCTCCGTCGACGGGATCATCGAGATCTCCGCGACCGCGAGCGGGAGCTTCTTGCCCTCGAGCTGCTCCTTGACGGAGGCGAAGCTCTCGGGCGAGGTCTTGATCTCGTGGTACTGGTCGGTGGTCTCGACGTCGTCGGCGCCCGCCTCGATCGCCGCCTCCATGACCGTGTCCTCGCTCGCCTTGTCCTTCTCGATCGCGATGTACCCCATCTTCGTGAAGAGGAAGCGGACCGAGCCCGCCTCCCCGAGATTCCCGCCGTTCTTCGAGAAGATCGTGCGGATCTCGGGCAGCGTGCGGTTCTTGTTGTCGGTCAGCGTCTCCACGAGGACCGCCGTGCCGCCGGGGCCGTAGCCCTCGAAAGTGACCTCCTCGTAGGAGACGCCGGGCAGCTCACCCGTTCCGCGCTGAACCGCCCGCTTGATGTTGTCGGCGGGCATGTTGACGGCCTTGGCGTCGTCGATCGCCTTGCGCAGCCGGGGGTTCGACTCGGGCGCGCCGCCGCCCTGCTTGGCGGCCATCGTGATCTCGCGGATCAGCTTCGTGAAGAGTCGGCCGCGCTTGGCGTCGGCGGCGCCCTTCTTGTGCTTGATCGTGCTCCACTTGCTGTGACCGGACATGATGCCGCTCCTGGTTCGAAGAAATGAGGGACGGGATTATATGTGGCGGGCCGGCCGCTCGTGACGGAGCGGCCGAGGTGACCGGCGACGGGCGCGAGGTGACCGGGAAGATCGTTCTCAGACCTCGAAGCGATCGTCCCCGGCGCCCCTCACCGATCACCCATCACCCGTCACCGGTCCCGTCCCCTTCCCGGCTACCTCCTTGATTTCTCAGCTTTTCCGGGCACAATAGGTTCAGTTCATGCCAAAAAAGGTTCTCCTGATCGAGTACGAGCCTCGCTACGTCGATCGGATTCGAACTCTCATCGCCCCCCTCGGACACAACCTGACCGAGGCGCACGACGGAGAGGCCGGCCTCCAGGCGTTCGGGAACTCGCGGTTCGACCTGGTGCTGCTGTCGGGGATGCTTCCCCGGCTGCCGAGCGCCGAGGTCATCCGCGAGGTCCGCAAGAAGGGCGGGGCGACGGCGCCGCCGATCATCCTGATGATGAGCGGTTACCGCGGGACGAACCGGAAGGCCGATGCGCAGAAGGTCGGCGCGTTCGACATCCTGGTGCGCCCGTTCACGGACGAGGACCTCGTCGGCTCGGTCCGGGAGGCGCTGGAGGCGACCGACGTCGGCTCGAAGACGATGCGGATCGACACCGCGCAGCTCGCGGCCTCGGCCCCGACGCTCACATCCTCGGACATCTTTTCCGACGTGCTCGACGATCTCGTCGAGTCGCCGAAGCGCGCCGGCGCTCCGGCCGCCGCGGCTCCGGCCGGCGCGACGCCGCCGCCGGCGCCCCCCAAGCCGAAGGGCGAGGACGAGATGGAGCGGCGGCTGCGCGACACGCTGTCGGGCCTGATGCCTCAGAAGGCGCCCGCGGCGCCGCGTCCGCCGTCCGATAAGACGCCGGCCCCGGCGCCGCCCGTCGTCGTGCGCCCTCCGACGGCGCCGCCGCCCAAGCCGAAGCTCTCCTCGGACACCGACGTCGACCGCATGATCTCGGACACGCTGTCGGGACTGACCGTGCCGAAGCCGAGGCCGGCCCCCGCGCCGCCGGCGGGCTCGTCGGCCCCGGGCGCTCCGTCGGCGCCGGCTTTCCCGCCGGTCGTGCCCCGGCGCCGCGAGGAGCCCGAGGCCGCCGTGGCCGCGTCGGGCCCCGACCGCTTCGGCCAGTACGAGATCCTCGAGCGCATCGCCTCCGGCGGCATGGCCGAGCTGTACAAGGCCAAGCGCACCGGGGTCGAGGGCTTCCACAAGATCGTCGCGATCAAGAAGATCCTGCCCCATCTCGCGGACGACGACGCGTTCGTGACGATGTTCGCCGACGAGGCGAAGCTCGCCGCGCAGCTGAACCACCCGAACATCATTCACATCTACGACCTCGGCAAGATCCAGGCGGGCGGCTACTTCATCGCGATGGAGTACGTCGACGGCCGGGACCTGCGCGGGATCGAGACCTCTTCCCGAGACCTCGGCGTGCCGTTCCCCGTTCCGCTGGCCGTCTACGTCGCCTCCAAGGTCGCCTCGGCCCTCGACTACGCGCATCGCCGCCGGGATGCGGAGAGCAACGACCTGAACATCGTGCACCGGGACGTGTCGCCGCAGAACATCCTCATCTCGTACGAGGGCGACATCAAGCTGTGCGACTTCGGAATCGCGAAGGCGGCGTCGAAGGCGTCGCGCACGCAGTCGGGAGCCCTCAAGGGCAAGATCCAGTACATGTCCCCCGAGCAGGCGTGGGGAAAGCCGATCGACCGCCGGAGCGACCTCTTCTCGCTCGGCGTCGTGCTCCACGAGCTCCTGACGGGACAGAGGCTCTTCACCGGCGACACGGACATCAACGTTCTCGAGAAGGTGCGCAGCGCCGACGTCGCGCCGCCGTCGAAGTCGAACCCCGAGGTGCCGCAGAATCTCGACGCCGTCGTCATGAAGGCGCTCGCGCGCGAGCCGGACGACCGCTACACGAACGCGTCCGACCTGCTCCGCGATCTCGACTCGGTGCTCTACTCGTACACGCCGGCGCCGGGCAGCGCGGACGTGGCGATCTACCTCCATCGCCTGCAGGCGGAGGAGGCGGCGGTCGCCGATGCGAAGGCCCGCGAGGCGGCGCACGCGGCGCAGGAGCCGGAGCCGGCGCGCAAGCGCAAGTCCAAGGGCGGGCCGGTCGCCCGCAAGACGGGAGGCGCGCCGGTCGTCCGCGAGGAGCCGGATCAGGCGCCTCCTCCCCGCCCGCCGCGTCCGGCGCCGTCGGAACCGGCGCCCGTGCGGACGGAATCGCAGCCGGACGTCTTCGGCTCGGGCCTCGGGACGGTCGAGGCGGAGCGCGCGAGCCGGACGCCGCTCTATGCGGCGATCGCGGTCGCGGTGCTCCTCCTCGGAGGATTCATCGCATGGCGAATGTCGAGGAGCTCCGCCGCTCCGGCGCCCGCTCCGGTCGCGCGACCTACCGCGGCTGCCGTGGTCCCGACGGCGGCTCCCGTCGCCGCGCCGGCCGCGCCGACCGCGGTCCCGATCGACCCCAAGGCGGTCGAGGCCGAAGTGCAGCGGCAGCTCGCCGCGCGGCGCAAGGAGATGGAGAAGGCCGCCGCCGCGAAAAAGAGCGAGGCGGCCGCGGCGGCTCCGGCGCAGGAGGCCGCGCCGATCCCGGCTCCCGCGCCCGCGCCTGCGGTGGCCGAGCCGACCGAGATCCCGCCGACCGTTCCTCCGCCGACCGCCGTGCCGACGCCGCGCCGGGAGCCGACCGCGGTTCCGGCCGAGGCGGAGCCGGAGCGCGAGGCCGAGACCAAGCGCGGCGATCTCGTGGGGCCCGGCGCGGGAGTCGTCGAGCCCGCGCTCCTGGGCTCGCCGCGCGTGACCTACCCGGCGATCGCGAAGCAGCAGCACGTCGAGGGCAAGGTCGTGGTGCTCGTGCTCGTCGACGAGGACGGCCGCGTCACGCAGGGTCGGATCCAGCAGGGCATCACCGGGCAGACGGCGATCAACGACGCCGTGCTGACGGGAGTCAGAAGCGCGAAGTTCCGGGCCGCCACGAAGAACGGCGTCCCGGTGAAGATGTGGCGTCCCGTCATCGTGGACGTGAAGCCCTAAGAGACGAAAAGCGAGCGAGGAGGACAGCCCGAATGGCCCTGTCGGCAGATCAGAAGAAGTTCTACGAGAACACGCTCACGGTGACGAAGCGCGAGATCACGGAGCTCGAAGGCGAGATCCAGGAGGAGCTCGCCAAGGTGAAGGACCGGCTCGCCGAGCTGCAGAACGCCCAGAAGGCGGCCCGGCAGATGTACGACGCCGCGTGCCAGCGACTCGGCGTGCGCAACGAGCTCGAAGAAGCCGAGTCGCAGGGCTGATCCCGGCGCGGGCCATCGACCCGCCTCTCGCGCGAACGGGGAGGCGGGCCGGCGCAGTCGCCGCCGCTCTCCTGCTTCTCGCCGCGGCGTGCCGCGGACCGGCGCAACGCTCCGAGGATTCCCCGAACGGCTCGGCGCGGACGCCGGTCCGCGCGTCACCTCCCGCGCCGCAAGCGGCGCGCCGAGTGCACCGACTCGTCGCCCTCGCACCGAGCCTGACCGAGATCGTCTTCGCGCTCGGCGCCGGGGATACGCTCGTCGGCGTGTCGGAGTACTCGGACTACCCGGAAGCCGCGCGCCGCATTCCCCGCGTCGGCGGGCTGGAGCCTGACCCGGAGAAGGTCGCGGCGCTTTCGCCCGACCTCGTGCTCGCGATCGCGGAAGGGCAGGGCCGGTCGGCCGTCGCCTCCCTGGAGGCCGCCGGGATCCCCGTGGCCGTGCTCCCGTCCGGGTCGCTCGACGCCGTGCTCGAGGACGTCCGCGTCGTGGGCGAGAGGCTCGGGCGGGGGGCCGAGGCCGCGGCGCTCGTCGAGCGGCTCTCGGAGAAGCGCCGGAAGGTGCGCGAGGCCGCTCCGCGGAATGGGCCGCGGACGCTCCTGCTCGTGTGGCCCGATCCGCCGCAGGCCGCCGGCGGCGGGACGTTCCTCCACGACGTCCTCACCGAGGCCGGAGGGCGCAACCTCGTCGGAGACCGCCGCGGCTGGCCCGTGCTCTCGACCGAGTACCTCGCGACGACGCCGGTCGACGTGCTCGTCCTTCCGGAGTCGGAGCAGACGAAGGAGGCCTACGCCCGCGCTTTCCGCGAGGGCTCCCTGTCGCGGGGCCCGGTTTCGAAGGCGCGCGTGATCCGCGTCGACGAGTCCGAGCTGACGCGTCCGGGCCCCCGCGTCTTCGACGCCCTCGAGCGGCTCGCCGCGGCGATGCGGTGAGAGCCGCCGACTCGCGAGGCCGGGCCGCCGCGATCGCGATCGGCCTCGTGCTGCTCGCCGTGGCGATCGCCATCGGGTTCGCCGTCGGCGGCGTGCCCCTCTCGCTGCACGACCTTCTCTCCGGGCAGGGCGAGGCGGGACGGACCGCGCGTCTGATCGCATCGCTGCGGCTCCCGCGCGTGCTCCTGGCGGCTCTCGTCGGCGGATGCCTCGCGCTCGCCGGCGCGGCGCTGCAGGCGCTCCTGAAGAACCCGCTCGCCGATCCGTTCCTGCTCGGAACCTCGGGAGGCGCCGCGGCGGGCGCGGCGGCGGCGGCGCTGGCGGGCGCCTCGCCGCTCGTCTCTCCCGCCGCGGCGTTCGTCGGGGCCGCGGGCGCGTCGGTGGGGATCGCCGCCCTCGCCCGCCGCGGCGGCCGCCTCGACCTGCAGCGCCTGCTCCTCGCCGGGCTGATCGCGAACGCGTTCTTCTCCGCGCTGCTGCTCGCCGCGTTCTCCGTCGCCTCCGGCGAGGCGGCGCGCTCGATGCTCTTCTGGATGCTGGGGAGCCTCTCCGACGCGACACCGGTGCGCGTGGCCGTGCTCTGCCCGTACGTTCTCACGGGCTTCGCGGTCCTGGCCGCCTGCGCGTCGCGGCTGAACCTCTTCGTCGTCGGCGAGGAGAACGCCGCCGCGCTCGGCGTCGACACGGAACGCACGAAGCGGATCGTCTTCCTCTCGGCCTCGCTCCTGACGGGCGCGGCGGTCGCCTTCGCGGGCGTGATCGGCTTCGTGGGCCTGCTCGTGCCGCACGCGGTCCGGGCCGTCGCGGGCAACGACCAGCGGACGCTCCTTCCGCTCTCCGCCATCGCGGGCGCGGCGCTGCTCGTCGTCGCCGACGCGGTCTCGCGCGCCCTGGTGGCTCCCGCCGAGCTCCCGATCGGAGCCATCACGGCGGCGATCGGCGCGCCGCTCTTCGCGTGGCTCCTCCTGAGGACGCCGTGAGCGGCGCGGGCCCTCGGGCCGGCGGCGCGGGAGCGCTTCTCGTCGAGGCGCGCGGACTGACGGCGTCGTATGGACCGAGCCCCGCGCTGCGCGGTCTCGACGCGTCGATCCCGGGCGGCGAGATCGTCGCGATCCTGGGCGAGAACGGCTCGGGCAAGTCGACGCTCCTGAAGGTCCTCGCGCGCGTGCTCCCGGCCTCCGGCGGCTCGCTGCGGTTCGCCGGCCGGCCGCTCGACTCGATGGCGCGGCGCGAGACGGCGCGCCGCATCGCGTACGTTCCGCAGAGCGTCGAGCTCGTGTTCCCGATCCGGAGCCTCGACCTCGTGTTGCAGGGCCGGGCGCCGTACGCCCGGGGCTTCTCCGCCGACGGCCCGGAGGATCGCCGGCTCGCGGCGGAGGCGATGCGGGCCTGCGACGTCGGCCACCTCGCGGATCGCGACGCGTCCGCGCTGTCGGGCGGAGAGCGCCGCCGCGTCTTCCTCGCCCGCGCTCTGGCGCAGCAGGCCGAGTGCTGGCTCCTCGACGAGCCCACGGCGGGCCTCGACCCGAGACACCGGCTCGAGTTCCTCGAGACGCTCTGGCGGGTCCACGGGGAGAGGCGCACGACGGTCCTGCTCGTCACGCACGAGCTCGCCGTCGCGGCGGACCTGGCCACGCGCGTGCTGCTGCTCAAGGACGGACGCGCCATCGCCGAGGGCCCGAGCGGCGAGGTGCTGACCGCGGAACGTCTCGGCGAGGCGTTCGGCGCGACGTTCGCGCTGCGCGGGCCGCGCCTCGAGGCGGTGGGGGTCCAGTCCGATGCGAGTGAGCGGTGACGGGCGGCAGGTGATCGGGAATCAATACATTAGCTCCTGCTAATACTTCCAGCTCCCGTCACCGGAGACCCGTCACCGATCACCTGTTAGCATCCCTCTCCCCATGTGGTTCAAGAAAGACAAGGCGCCCAAGGAGGTCCGCGAGGGCCGCACCAGCAAGGTGCCCGAGGGGCTCTGGGTCAAGTGCGAGCAGTGCCGGCAGATCCTCTACAACAAGGAGCTCGCGCGGAACTTCAAGATCTGCCCGAAGTGCGGATACCACTTCCGCCTGTCGGCGCCCGAGCGGCTCCGGATGCTGTTCGACGACGAGCGCTACACCGAGCTCGACGCGCATCTGCGCTCGTCCGATCCGCTGCGCTTCCGGGACAGCAAGAAGTACCGCGACCGGCTGCGCGACGCCGAGGAGAACACCGGTCCCTCGGACGCGATCGTCATCGGCTCGGGGACCGTGGAGGGGATCCCGGTCCTGATCGGAGCGATGGAGTTCTTCTTCATGGCCGGCTCGATGGGCTCGGTCGTGGGCGAGAAGATCGCCCGCGCCGCCGAGCACGCGCTCGCGGAGCGGCGCCCGCTCGTCATCGTCTCGACGTCGGGCGGAGCGCGGATGCAGGAGGGGATCCTCTCGCTGATGCAGATGGGGAAGATCTCGGCCGCGCTCGCCCGCCTCGCCGAGGCGCGGATCCCGTACGTGTCGATCATGACGGATCCGACGACGGGGGGCGTGACCGCCTCCTACGCGATGCTCGGCGACCTCAACATCGCGGAGCCGAACGCGCTGATCGGATTCGCGGGGCCCCGCGTCATCGAGCAGACGATCCGCCAGACGCTTCCCGAGGGCTTCCAGCGGTCCGAGTTCCTGCTCGAGCACGGAATGCTCGACTTCATCGTGGAGCGCTCCGAGATGAAGGCCACGCTCGCGCGATGCTTGAGGCTCCTGTTCAGCGCGCCGGCGCGCCTCGAAGCCTAAGAGCGCAAGACTCACGGTCGGGTTCATGACCGGCGATACGACGCATTCCTCCCTCCGGGCCTTGGCTCGCCTCGAGGCCCTGCCCATGCGCGGCATGCGCCTGGGCCTGGCCGCCATCGACGCGGTCTGCGAGCGGCTGGGGCGGCCGGAGCGCGCCGTCCCCTCGGTGCTGGTGGCCGGTACGAACGGGAAGGGCTCCGCGGCCGCGACGCTGTCCGCGATCGCGGAGGAGGCCGGCATCGCGAGCGGCCTCTACACGTCGCCGCATCTCGAGTCGGTCACGGAAAGGATCCGCATCCGCCGCGCGGACGTGAGCGCCGGCGAGCTCGACGCGATGCTCGCCGAGGTATTCGCCGCGGCCGACCGCGCGCCGGCCGTTCCGGTGACCTACTTCGAGGCGATGACGGCCGCGGCGATCCTCGCCTTCGCGCGCTGCCCGGTCGAGCTCGCGATCCTCGAGGTCGGCCTCGGCGGCCGGCTCGACGCCACCAACGTCGCGCCGGCGTGCGTCTCCGTCGTGACGTCCATCGGCCTCGATCACCTCGAGGAGCTCGGCCCGACGGTCGCGTCGATCGCGCGCGAGAAGGCCGGCGTCTTCCGGGCGGGCCGGCCCGCGCTCGTCGACGGGCGAGTGCCGGACGCCCTGCGCGCCTTCCGCGAGGCCGCGGCCGCCTCGGGCGCCGAGCTGCACGACATGTGGGAAGAGTCGTGCCTGTCCGGCGTGGAGCCGGGGGTCGACGGAACGCGGTTCCGCCTGCGTACGCCGCTGCGGGAGTACGCGCTCGCGACGCCGCTGGCCGGGGCGCACCAGGCGGCGAACGCGTCGATGGCGGCGAGGGCCGCCGAGCTGCTGCCCGGCTTCGAGGTGGACGAGGGCGCGATCGTCCGCGGCGTCGCGTCCGTGCGCTGGCCGGGCCGGCTCGAGCGATTCACCGTGCGCGGCCGGACGGTGCTGCTCGACGGCTGCCACAACCCCGACGGCGCGGCGGCGCTCGGGCTGTTCCTCGCCGACACCGGCCTCGAGGCGGACCTCGTGTTCGGCGCCATGGCGGACAAGGACGTCGAGGGGATGGCGGGAGTGCTGGCGCCCATGGTCCGGCGCATCCGGCTCGTTCCGGCGGCGTCGGACCGCGCGGCGTCGCCGGAGGACCTGCGCCGGCGCTTCTCGCCCTGGCGCGACGACGCCGAGGAGTCGCCGAGCCTCGCCGCCGCGCTCGAGGAGCGTCTCTCGGACGAGAGCTCGGAAACTATAATCGTCGCCGGGTCCCTGTACCTGGTCGGCGAGGCGCGGTCGCTGCTTCTCTCCGGCCGGTTCGGGTCCTGAGGCGGCCGCCCCCGCGCGGCCGAGAAGGGCGGCGAGTGGGCGAGCTCCGGATCGCGTTGGAATCGTGACGACGGCGGCCGCCCCGTATACGCGCGAGCACTTCGAGCGCCTCGAGGACGAGCGCCTCGCCGTGTACGCGTGCCGCAGCGCTCACGCGGAGCGTCCCTACGGCGCCGTCGCGTCGAGCCCGGCGGACGAGCGGACGAACTACGCGCGCGACCGCGACCGCATCATCCACTCGCGCGCGTTCCGGCGGCTCAAGCACAAGACGCAGGTCTTCATCCCCTACGAGGGCGACCACTTCCGCACGCGGCTGACCCACACGATCGAGGTCTCGCAGATCGCGCGCAGCGTCGCGCGCTCGCTCGGCCTCAACGAGGACCTGACCGAGGCGATCGCGCTCGGCCACGACCTCGGGCATACGCCGTTCGGACACTCCGGCGAGTACGTGCTGGACCGCCTGCTGCGCGAGAGCCATCCGCAGGCCGGCGGCTTCAAGCACAACTTCCAGTCCGTGCGCGTCGTGGACCGGCTCGAGAAGCGCTACGAGGAGCCCGGGCTGAACCTGACGCACGACGTCCGCGAGGGCATGCTCAAGCACACCTCCTGGCCGCGGGATTTCCCGTTCCCGCTCGACTTCTACGAGGGCCTGCGCCCGGAGTCCGGCGGCAGCCTGGAGGCGCAGGCGGTCAACTGGTCCGACGAGATCGCGCAGCAGACCCACGACCTGGAGGACGGCCTCCCGCTGACGGAGGAGTCGGCGACCGAGGAGCTGGCGATCGCGCGGCTCGTCCGCGAGGCACGCGGGTGGGGGAGCGATCCCGCTTCCCGGCGCGCGTCCCTCATCCGCGGGATGATCGCGACGCTCTCGGCGGACCTCGTCGAGGGCTCCCGCGTCCGGATCGAGCGGTGGCTGGAGTCCGCCGGGATCCGCACGCCCGCCGACTTCGCGGCGCATCGCGGCCGCCTGCCGGGGGACCTCGTCGGCTTCACGGAAACCGGGCGCAACCTCTATGCCGAGCTGCGCGAGTTCGTGTATCGCCACATCATCCATTCGTTCCCCGTCTCCCGCCACGACGGCCACGCGCGACGCGTTCTCGCGGGACTCTTCGGGGCGTACCGGGACAACCCGCGCCTCCTTCCGGACGACGTGCTCCGGACCCTCGAGCGGGACCTCGGCGTCCGCTTCCTCCGAGAGGTGACGCTCGCGGACGTCGAGAACGAGGCGCGCGCCTACCGCTCGCGGCCGGAGTTCTTCCGCACGATCGCCGACCACATCGCCGGGATGACCGACTCGTACTGCAACTCCGAGTACCACGCGCTCGTGGTCGAATAAAGTTCAGAGAGGAAGCCACGCCATGCCCCCTGCCGCCGTCGCCGCCGCCGCGCTGTTGGACCGCGATCTCGCGGTCGTCGATCCCGAGGTCGCCCGCTGGATCGAGGAGGAGAAGCGGCGCCAGAGCTCCGGGCTCGAGCTCATCGCCTCCGAGAACTGGGTCTCGCGCGCCGTGCGGGAGGCGCAGGGCTCGGTCCTGACCAACAAGTACGCCGAAGGCTATCCGGGCAAGCGCTACTACGGCGGCTGCGAGTTCGTCGACAAGGTCGAGCAGCTCGCGATCGACCGCGCGAAGGCCCTGTTCCACTCCGAGCACGCGAACGTGCAGCCCCACTCCGGCTCGCAGGCGAACATGTCCGTCTACCTGACCGCGTTGCAGCCCGGCGACACCATCCTCGGAATGGACCTCTCGCACGGCGGCCACCTCACGCACGGCCATCCGCTGTCGTTCTCCGGCCGCGAGTACAAGGTCGCCGCCTACGGCGTCCGCCGCGAGGACGAGCGCATCGACTACGAGGCGCTGGCGCGGCTCGCGAGAGAGCACAAGCCGAAGCTGATCATCGCCGGAGCGTCCGCCTACGCGCGGGAGATCGACTTCGCGAAGTTCGGCGCGGTCGCCGACGAGGTCGGCGCCGTCCTCATGTGCGACATCGCGCACATCGCGGGCCTCGTGATCGCGGGACTCCACAACTCGCCCGTCCCGCACGCCCCGTTCGTGACGACGACGACGCACAAGACGCTGCGCGGCCCGCGCGGCGGCCTCGTGCTGTGCCGCGCCGCGCACGCGAAGGACCTCGACCGCACGGTGTTCCCCGGCGTCCAGGGCGGCCCGCTGGAGCACGTGATCGCCGCGAAGGCCGTCGCGTTCGCGGAGGCGGCGGAGCCGGAGTTCGTCGCGTACCAGGGGCGGATCGTCGAGAACGCGAAGGCGCTCGCGGCGGCGCTCACGGCGCGCGGCTTCCGCCTCGTCTCGGGAGGCACCGACAACCACATGCTGCTGCTCGACGTCGGCGCCCGCGGAATCACCGGCAAGGAGGCCGAGAAGCTGCTCGAGTCGGTGGGCCTCACCGTCAACAAGAACACGATCCCGTTCGACTCGCGGCCGCCGATGGTCGCGTCCGGCATCCGGATCGGAACTCCCGCCGTCACGACGCGAGGGCTGGGCGTCTCAGAGATGGAGGTCATCGCGGATGCCGTCGCGCGGGCTCTCGACGCGCGCGAGGACGCCGGAGCGCTCCAGGGCGTACGGCGGTCGGTCGCCGAGCTCTGCGCGGGGTTCCCGCTGCCGGCGTGACGCCGCGCCCGGCGCACGCCGCCGCGGCGGCCGCTGTCCTGGCGGCGTCGCTCATCGCGAGCGATCCGCCCAGGGACCTCGCGCGCCGCGTCCGCTCGCTCTCGCACTACGCGTCCCAGGCGCTCGCGGTGCGCCGGCTGGGAGGCAGCTCGACGGACTTCGACCGCCGGTACTTCATCCTGCTCGAGTGGGCGCGGCCGCGGATCCCGAGGGACGCCGCGGGCCTCGCCGTCTTCCCCGGCGGCGAGCTGCCGGTCCGCGGCGAGTATTTGACGATCTACGAGTTCGCGCCCCTGCCGACGCTCGTCGCGCCGCAGCGCGTCCCCGACGGGTGGCTTGCCCTCGTCTACGGGCGCCGGCGGCCCGAGGGATGGCGCGTCATCCAGGAGCTGCCGGGGGGCGCGCTCCTGGAGCCCACGCCGAATCCCGGGCCGACGCCGTGAGCCTCCTCCTCCCGCTCCTGCGCCACGCGGCGGTGCTCCTCGCCGCGGCGGCGGCCGGCGCTCTCGTCGCGGCGCCGTGGGTGCCGGGGGGAGGGAGGGCGCGCCTGGCGTCGCCCGAGCGCGCGGCGTGGGGCATGGCCGCCGGGCTCGCCCTCGTCGCCGGCTCCTTCCCTCTCGGCCTTCTGGTCGGGCGGCCCGGGTGGATCCCGTTCCTCGTCCTCGCCGGGGCGGCGGCCGCGGCGAGCCTCCTGCGTCCGGCGTCGAGAACCGGTGTCTCCGACGCCCATGCGGTTTCGGCGCCGGGCGCCGGACGGACCGCTGTCGCGCTCCTGGCGGTGATCGCGCTGGGCCTCGCGCTGTTCGCGATCCGCGCGCTGACCGAGCCGATGTGGTCGAACGACTTCCTCGCGATCTGGGGCCTCAAGGGCAAGACCATCTACGCGCTCTCCGCCGTTCCGCGGCGGCTGTTCTCGGATCCGGCGCTGGGGTTCTCGCATCCCGAGTACCCGCTCGGAATCCCATTCCTGTACGCGGGCCTCGCCTCCCTCGCCGGCGGGTGGGACGACCACGCCGCGGCGGTGGTCTTCCCGCTGATCCAGGCGGCGACACTGCTGGCGCTCGCGGGCTGGCTGCGCCGGCGCGGCGTGCCGCGCCCGGTCGTGCTCTCCGCCGCCGCGGTGCTCGCCCTCGACCTTCCGCTCTACACCGCCTCGCGGGTGGGGCTCGCGGACATTCCGCTGTCGTTCTTCGCTCTGCTCCTCGGAACGTCGCTCTCGGATGCCGTCGACGGGAGCGACTCGGGCGCGCCCGTGCGCCTCGCGCTCGCCTCGGCGCTCGCAGCCGCGACGAAGAACGAGGGCCTCTTCCTGGCCGCGGCGGCGCTCGCCGTCGGGCTGATCGCGTCGCGCCGACGAGACGGCTCGCCACGAGATCGCGTCGCGTCCGGCCGGCGGCGCGGCCTGGCGCTCGCCGTCGTCCTGCCGGCGCTCGCCGTGTTCGTGTCCCACCGGCTCTGGCGCGGCAGCGCGCCGCTCCGGGACTTCGACTTCGGCCTCCTCGCGCCCGCTCGGTGGGGCGAGCTCGCGTCCCGGATGGCCGAGACCGCCGGGCAGGAGGCGCTCCACGTCCTCCTCCCGTCCCTGGCGATCGTCGCGGCGCTCGCCGTCCTATTCGCGCTCGGGCGCCGCACTCCGTGGGCGGATCGTCTCCTCGCGATCGCCGCGTGCGCCGCCGCCGCGTACCTCTTCCTGCCGTCGTTGGGCCTCTACCCGGGCCATCCCGAGATGGGTCCGCTCTTCCTCGTCCGAACCGCGGTCGGCCGCACGCTCTCGGCCCTCGGGCCGCTCGTCGCGGCCGGCCTCGCCGGGCGGCTGGGCGCGCTCGTCTCGGGGGCCGCGTCCATCCGGCGAACGGCAGCGGCGCAGCCGTCCGTTCCGACCCCGACTACGGAAGCGCGAACGCCTTGACCAGGAAGACCGCCATCTGTCCGCGCGTGCTCGGCGAGCCCGGACAGTAGAGCAACGGGCTCGCCTGGCAGCCGCCGGTGACGTTCTCCGAGTAGAGCTGCTCGATCCAGTCCGCGAAGAGGCTCGGGCATGTCACGTCGCCAAAGATTCCGGCGCAGGCCGGAGGAGTGAAGCTCGACCCGTGCCGGGCCTTGAGCAGGAACACCGCCATCTGGGCGCGCGTCACGGGATCGTCGGGACAGTAGCTCCCGCCTCCACAGCCGCTCGTGATCCCCTCGACGGAGAGTTGCTCGATCCAGTCGGTGAAGGGTCCGGGGCAGGCGACGTCCGCGAAGACTCCCGAACATGCGGGCGGAACGTAGCCGCCTCCGTGCTTACCGTGGAGGAGGAACACCGCCATTTGCGCGCGCGTGACTCCGCCGTCGCGGCAGTAGAGACCTCCGCCGCATCCCGCCGTCAGGTGCTGGCGGAATGCGCTCTCGACCATCGAGTGAAAGATGTCGTCCGGGGCCACGTCGGTGAAGTCCACGAAGTAGGCCTCCTTCAGCGTTCCCGACGTCCCGTCGAAGTTCGTCACGACGAGATCGTTGAGCGTGCCGGGCGCGAGTGCGGGCGTCGTCGCGGTGAAGGAAGTGGGCGTGAATGCCCCGGTCGCGGCGTCCGCGCCGCCG
>Ga0207683_10002551_pt1 | contig 15888 bp, 14 predicted proteins | sample KBSM73metaG_FD_184333 | JGI IMG/M metagenome (GOLD analysis project Ga0207683, IMG submission 184333) | Miscanthus rhizosphere microbial communities from Kellogg Biological Station, Michigan, USA - KBS M7-3 metaG (SPAdes) (version 2) | ecosystem: Host-associated > Plants > Roots > Rhizosphere >... | reverse complement strand
TGCAGGATCCGGCGTTCGGCTTCCGGCAGCTCGTCGACGTCGCGATCCGCGCGCTATCCCCCGCCGTCAACGATCCCACGACCGGGGTCCAGGCCATCGACCGTATCGGCGACCTCCTGGCCGTCACAGGCAGCCGGCTCGACCCGACCGGCCTGAGAGTGGATTCCAGCGGCACGGTCAGGCTCAAGCGGAAGCTGCGCAACTTCGACGGCCTGCTCGTGCTCGCGCTGACCGAGATCATCCGGTACGGCGCGGACGCGCCCCAGGTCGTCCGGCGCCTGCACGCGATGGTCGACGAGCTCGAATCCGCGCTCCCTGCGGAGCGGCAGGCCGCCCTCGCCGGCCAGCGAAGCCTGCTGGAAGCCGCGGTCAGCGCCGCGCTGCCTGCCCCGTTCGCGTCCGTGGCCTCGGTGGCGGACCGGGAGGGCCTGGGCTGAAACAGGACACCAGCCGACCCGCACGGCAAATCGCCCAGAGATCCCCATGCACGCACGAGCTCGGTCCGGTCGCCGGGGAGTCCGGATTTAGTACGAACCGGGTGATGTCCCTTCCGGTCCGCTGGCATGTGGTGGTTATGAGGGAAAGGCGCCCTCCGTGACCGGGCATGCGGCCCGTGCGAGTGCCTCGCGCGGCGAACACAGGCCTGGGCTGATCGCCAGGACAGCGCCCTGACCGACCCCGGCACTGATGGTCTTGAACTGGAGGTAGGCAGACGATGAGCGAGCCCGACCGGACGAATCTTCCGATTCGCAGGCTGCCGTTCCAGGGAGTGAGCAACAAGACGCTGGACGGATCGAAGCCCGACTGGAACCTGATCGGGCACCCCGAAGCCCCTCCAGGGTCGCCGAACGTCCTGCTGGTGCTGATCGACGACGCTGGCTTCGGTAACCCGAGCACGTTCGGCGGTCCCATCAGCACCCCGCGCTACACGCAGATGGCCGAGACGGGGTTGCGCTACAACCGGTTCCACGTCACCGCGCTGTGTTCCCCGACCCGGGCGGCTCTGCTCACCGGGCGGAACAACCATGCGGTCGGCTTCGGCTCCATCGGTGAGCTCTCGAGCGGCTTTCCCGGCTACACGGCCACGGTTCCCCGCGATTGCACGCCCTTGCCGAGGATCCTGGCGGAGAACGGATACAGCACCGCGGCGTTCGGTAAGTGGCATTTGACCCCCGACGGCCAGCAGGGCGCGGCGGGACCGTTCGGACGATGGCCGAACGGGTGGGGTTTCGACTATTTCTACGGCTTCCTGGGCGGTGACTCGGGGCAGTGGGACCCCTGCCTGGCCGAGAACCAGAAGATCATCGGCACCCCCGAAGCCTTCTACGACAAGGAAAACCCGTACTACCTGCCCGATGCCATGGCCGACAAGACCATCGAATGGCTCCACGGGGTCCGGGCGCAAGACGCTCACAAGCCGTTCTTCGTCTACTTCTCCACCGGGTGCAGCCACGCCCCGCACCACGTGGCTCCGGCGTGGGCGGACAAGTACAAGGGCAAATTCGATCAGGGGTGGGACCGTCTGCGCGAGGAGGTCTTCGCCCGGCAAAAGGAACTCGGCGTGATCCCCGCGGACGCGGAGCTGACCGAGCGGGACGAGGCGTTCCCCGCCTGGGACGACGTCCCGGACAAGCTCAAGGCCTACTACGCCCGCCAGATGGAGGTCTACGCCGGGTTTTCGGAGAATGCCGACTACAACGTCGGCCGGGTCATCGACGCGATCGACGAGCTCGGCGAGCTGGACAACACGGTGATCATCTGGATCTGGGGGGATAACGGCGCCAGCCTGGAGGGTGCGGTCACCGGCTCGTTCAACGAGCTGACGATGCAGAACGGTATCCCGCTGTCCGATGAGATGCAGCTCCAGCTGGCCGAGCGGTACGGCGGCATCGAGGCCTGGGGCGGTCCGATGATGGATCCGCACTACTCCGCCGCCTGGGCGTGGGCGGGCAACACCCCGTTCCGGTGGGGTAAGCAGGTCGGTTCGCACCTGGGCGGGACGCGCAACCCGATGGTCGTCCACTGGCCGGCCCGGATCACCGACACGGGCGCGCTGCGCTCGCACTTCACCCACGTCATTGACGTCGGGCCGACGATCCTGGACATCGCCGGGATCCCGGCGCCCTCCCACGTCGACGGGATCGAGCAGGAGCCCCTCCACGGTGTGACTTTCGCGGACTCGCTGGCCGACGCGGCCGCGCCGGAACGCCATACCCAGCAGTACTTCGAGACGATGGGCAATCGCGCCATGTACAAGGACGGCTGGTGGCTGGCCATGAAGACCCCGCGCATCCCGTGGGTGCTCACGCCTGATGCGCTGCGGCCCTACGCGCCGGGGGTGTGGGACCCCGATACCGACCCCGCCGAGCTGTTCTACCTGCCCGACGACTTCACCCAGGCGAAAGACCTCGCCGCCGATCACCCCGAGAAGGTCGCCGAGCTGAGGGACCTGTTCTGGGCAGAGGCGGAGAAGTACAAGGTCCTCCCCTTGCTGGCCACGCTGTCTGCCTTTTTCGGTATCGTTCCGCCGCTCCCGGAAGTGGCCACGATCGAGTACCGGGGCGATGTCCAGAACATCATGTCGGGGATGATCCCGCGCATCTACAACCACTCCTATGCGATCAGCGCGGATCTGGTCATCCCGGCGGAGGGCGCCGAGGGCGTGATCGTGGCCGAGGCCGACCACCTGGGCGGGTTCTCGCTCTTCGTCCAGGACGGAAAGCTCACCCACACCTACTCGATGATGGGCGTGTTCATCTACCGGCAGCAGGCCGACGAACCGCTGCCCGCCGGGGAGGTGACCGTGCGGATGGAGTTCGCCGCCGACGCGCCCAAGCCCGCCACCGGCGGGGAAGTGACCTTGTACATCAACGACCAGCCCGTCGGCAAGGGCCGGATGGACCACACGGTCCCGATCCGCTTCTCTGCCTACGCGGGCATGGACATCGGCCGCGACAACGGAGGGGTTGTCGACCTGAGCTACGAAGACAAGAAGCCGTTCGCGTTCACCGGCACCGTCAAGAAGGTCGTATTCGACGTGAAGCCGCACCTGTCAGCCCAGGACGAGGAGGCGCTGCACGCGGTCGCACAGCACGGGCACGCCGGGCACGGGCTCTCGGCATGAGCAGCGCGCGTAGTTCGAGGAGGAGTCCAGATGGCATTCGATGACGAGACGATCGATGTCCTGATCGGCGGCTACATGTCGAAGGACGCCGCCCAGGAGGACTACGAGGCGGTCCTGGCCAGCGGTGGCTACCTGCACGGCGCGGTGGTCGTCAGCAAGGACCTCAAAGGCGAGCTGTCCGTGGAACAGACCGACCACATGGTCCGCGAGGGCGCCGCCGGCCTGGGCGCGGTCGGGTTCGCCGTCGGGCTGTTTGCCCCGCCGCTGCTGGCCGCGACCGCGGTCGGCGCGGCGATCGGCGCCGGAGCCGGCAAGCTGCTGCACCGCAAGACCGCCAGCAAGCTGGAGGAGCAGGCCGGGGCGACCATCCCGGTCGGCGGCGCCGGCCTGATCGTCGCCTACCCGCACTCGGCGGCCGCCAAAGTCGAACCCGCCGTGACCCGCGCGCTCACCAAAGCCGTCGGCGAGGCAGAAGGCCACCACGTCAAGGCCCTTAAGGGCGCCATTGCCGACGCGCAGCAGAAGATGGCCGAAACCGGCGGCTGACGGTACACGGAGGTCCGTCGGGCGCCCAGATCCCGCTATAACGCGCTGACGTCGGCTGACAGTTTCTCCATCTTGGCGACGGCGGCTGGTCCTGCTTTGCGCTCCCACCAGACGCCCATCACGGCGGCGATCCACACCCAGAAGGAGGCGATGATACCGACGAACGCGGCCAGCGCCAGGCTGATGCCGAAGCCGCCGTAGGCATGACCGTATACGCCGAACCAGTTGCGCAGGAACAACGCCGACACGGTGTGCACGACGATGGCCGCGCCGGTGCAGACGGCCGCGCCGGGTACCAGATCACGCCAGGCGAAGGGCAGGTCGAGCAGCAGCCGGGGGCTGACGAGGAAGAACCCGAACTGCAGGGCGACCAGCACAGCACCGGCCACGATCGCCAGCCAGAGCGAATGGCTGGCTGCCACGGACCGCAGCGTCAGGGCGGCGCCGGTGCCCGCGAGCAGCAAGATCAGCCACGCGGCGCCACGCAGGTACTTCTGGATGCCGCGCAGCGGGGCCATGGTGAAGGCCCGGGCGTAGGCGACCTGTGCGGTGGCGCTCACATCCAAGCCGGTGATCAGGAGCGAGATGAGGCTGATGCTCAGCGCCACGCTCTTGCCCGAGCTTGCGTTGGTGAACGTGCCCTTGACGATCTGCGCGGTACTCCCGGTCAGGTGCAGGTTCCCGACGAGCAGGTTGCCGACGTCGCGCCGCGGGTTGAACGCCTCGATGAAGGCGTAGCCGATGATGATCAGCGGGATCACGGCGACGAAGAGGTTCAGGGTGATCACCAGGGCAAGGTGCTTGCCGTCGATCTTGTTGAACCGCCGGACGGATTCGAGCAAGAACGCCACCAACGGGCGCCGCTCGAGTCTTTGCTGATAACGCCGCGCGCCGGCGATCCACTTCTGCGGCCTGCTGGTGCGGTCGTCACCCGGTTTGCTCACCGCCCCTCCTTAGGTGACGATCAGGTAGACGCTGTTCGCGATGAGCCACAAGCCGAGGATCAGGCTCCCATAGATGATCACCTGGTCGGTGTGCGTGTCGATCCAGGTCCGGAACCTGGCCAGCAGTGCCTTGCTCTGGTCGGGCCTGAAACCGGCGTAGATTTCCATGGCCAGGTAAGACCCCGAGGCCAGGACGCAGAACCCGAACAGCGCCAGGAAGCTCTGCCAGCTGGCCAGCTTGGCCTCCACGACGGTGGCGGCGCCCGCGCCGATCAGGCCCCAGGGCTGCAGGGTCGGGGCCAGGACCAGGGCGAACCACGGGGACATGCTGTCCACATGCGTCTGCCACTTCGGCGGCTTCTTCGGCTTCTTCGGCCGCCCCCTGCTTCGGATATGCCGGACCGCGATCGCGACCAGGACGACCCCGATGGCGATCTTCACCGCCAGCGCCGCCAGTGACGGGGCCGTGTTCGACTTGGGCGGGTTGTTGCCGGTGGCGAGCACCGTGACCGCGACCACGATCGCCAGCGACACCAGCCACCCGAACACGAATGCCGCGCCCTTTCGCACCCCGCGCTGGGAGGGCAGTATGACGATGAATGCGGTCAGCGGCAGCGGGTCCAGTGCGATCGCCAGGCCGATCAGGAGAAGATCAAGCACCATGGCCATCCCTCCGGTCTTGTCTCGGCGAAAGGCGTCCCGATGCTGGCCACCCCGTGGTCTCGAGCACAACGCACGGGTGACGGGTTGTCCTCAGCGCCGTGCCTGCTGGTCACTGCTGCCTGCCGCGCCATGGTGTTCACTACCTTCCTTGTCAGTACCGGTATCGGCTTTCATCGTCGCTGGTGCGGTCTGGGTCAGCAGGACGACCGCGGCACACATCACGGCGAACGCGACCGCCGCGACAGCCAGCACGCCGGCGTCAGCTGTGAAGCGCTCGCCGAACAGCCACACGCTCAGGGCGATGCTGACGATCGGATCGATGATCACCAGGAAAGGCTGGGAGACCCGCAGCGGCCCGACATGCAGCGCCGCCTGCTCCAGGAACAAGGCCGCCACGCCGCCCGCGGCCAGGGCGTACACCGGCCAGTGGGTGAACATCCCGCCCACGCCGAACTGGGTCAGCGTGTCCGTGGTGGCCTTGATGAACGTCGCCACCAGCGCCCACATCACCGCGGCCGCCGAGGCATACAGAGCAGCGCGCCGGCCCGGGGAGCCCCACCGCGCCAAGACCGCCAGGACCGCGGAGCCGGCGCAGCAGGCCAGCCCGGCGGCGAACCAGCGATGACTTATCGGGGTGGGCTGCCCGCCGCCGGGCTGCCCCGCGACGACGAACACGGCCAGGCTCACGCAGGTCAAGGCGGCGGCGCCCCACGTGATCAGGCGAATTGACTGGTGGAGCCAGAACCGGCGCAGCACGAGCATGAAGACCAGTTCGGTGGCCAGCAGCGGCTGCACGACCGAGACCAGGCCATTGTGCAGGGCGAGCGCCTGGAACAAGAACGCTGCCGCCAGAGCCACCCAGCCGAACAGCCACAAAGGATTGCGAAACAAATACAGGACCAGCCGCCAGCCCGAGGACCGGCTCGGGGCAGCGGTGCTGGCGATGTGCTGAGTGGCTTCATTGACCGCGTTGGCCAGAGCCGCTAGCAGGGCGAAGACGATAACCACGGTCGCAACCAACGAGCTGCCATGCCGGTTACCTGTCGTCCTAGGCCGCTGAGGCCCAAGCCGGGGGTGATGGGCGAAGCGGTCCCCGCGGCCCTCAAGCTCCACCCAGACACGCGGCTGTCAAGCGGTTCGGCAGCGCAGCTCATAGCCGGCCTCGCCCTCGATCTTTCGGGCTACCTGAGCGGTCAGCCTCTCCAGGTTGGTGCTGCTAGCGGTCGCGCCGGTCGTCGCGCCGGTCGTCTCGGCGGTCGTCTCGGTCGTCACGGCGGTCCTCGCGCCGGTCGCCCCTGCGGTTGATGCCGTGGGCGACGACCACGGCACCTCCGACGGCTGCGACGGTCCTCCTGCGGCGTCGGGCGTCAAGTGGCATGTCAGGCTCCTTCTCCGGCATCGGCCGCGATGGCGGCCAGCACCGCTTGGACGGGAATGCGGCCGCTGGCGGCCAGATGCCCCCCGGCGTGGCGCACCGCCGCGCCGAACGGCGCGGCCCATAGGTTCTCCCACACGAGCACGGCAGCCGAGCTGCCCGGCTCGATCGTCTCGGCCAGGTCGGCGACGTCCTGCTCGCTGAGCACCATCGCCAGATCCCGCTCATAGCCGCGCAGCTCACCGATCTCGCCGACGCCTAGATCGGACGCCTCGAATGCCTCCAGGCTGCCGCCCTCGTCCTTCTTCAAGAACACCAGGTCCAGCACCTTGATCAGACCACGGTCGACGTAATCCTTGATGATCGGCGCGATCTCGCCGGTCAGTTTTGTTCCGGGAAACTCGACTACGATCCAGTCAACCGGGCCGAGTTCATCGATGCTCACAGTCACAACAATTCCTTCCCCCTATGCTCTGGGTGCCCATCGGACTCACTATCATCGGACGCCACAGCCAGGCGCATCGTCCTGCCCTCGCTAATCCGAACGCCCGTTATCGGGCCCGTTTCCTGCAAGCCTCGCCTGACCAGGCCGATAGGGTCATCACCCACTTGGTATGAAGCGACGCTTCAGCAGCCGTACCCCGGCGATGCTCGCGCCGCCCGTCACCGGGCGCCGCCTCCAGGCAGAGCAGCATCCGATGGTCAGCCGGTTCATGTATCCGCCAGCGACTGCGGTTCGCCCTGGCTCGTACCCGGGCAAACAATCTCCACGTGATCTCCACATGATCTCCACATTTCCTGCGTCTCACCGCCAGAGAATCCGCGCTAATTGCCGATGAGATAAACGGCATCGAGCGTGCAAAGACCGATCAGGGGTGGGCAGTGAGCGCTCGAGACACGGACAGCGCCACCGGCCCTCGGCCGCCTGATCGTTTGGGTGTTGTTGCCGTGGCGCTCGGTCGGCAGGATCGGACTGACCCGTGGTTGCGCATTGACGACCACGGCGTGAGCGAACTCTCATCATGGCTAGCCCGGCCATGATCATGCGACGAGGCTGCGCCACCAGCCGATCCGCATTGCGGGGGTGAGCGTGCCCGTCAGCGGAGTGGCCAATCACCGGGCGCAGGCAGGCCGCGGTTATGACCTCGTGACGTCCAAGGTCCGCCGCCCTCAGGTGCGCCCTGGGATGGTGCGCCGTTCGTCGCTGCTCGAACGGCTGGCGCGAGGTGACGCTGGCCCGATTGTCTCGGTGGTGGCGCCGCCGGGCTACGGGAAGACGACGTTGCTGTCGCAGTGGGCCGAGCGTGACGGTCAGGCCTTCGCGTGGGTGTCGGTGGAGGAGGGGGACAACGACCCGAAGGTGCTGCTCCGTTACATCGCCGAAGCGCTTGATGTGGTCGAGCCGATCGATCAGCGGGTGTTCGACGCGCTCACCTCCCCCGCGAGTTCGATACCTGGCTCGGTTGTCCCCCGGCTGGGGTCGGCGTTCTCGTCGATGACGTCGCCGGTGGTGCTGGTCCTGGATGACGTGCACGTGCTGCACAACTCCGAATGCCGGGCCGCGCTGTCGGTGCTGGCCGATCACGTGCCGGGCGGCTCGCGGCTGGCGCTGGCGGGCCGGGCCGGGCCGCCGCTGCGGGTCGCGCGGCTGCGCGCCGAGGGCAAGATGATCGAGATCGGCCCGGGTGACCTGTCGCTGACTCCCAGCGAGGCATTGTCGCTGCTGCGCAGTGCTGGCGTGGCGCTCAGCGAAGACGAGATGGCGGAACTGCATGAGCGGACCGAGGGATGGCCGGCCGGGCTGTATCTCGCAGGTCTTTATCTCCGGGAGGGCGGCCCGCTTAAGGGCGCGGCGGTCTCGTTCGGCGGGGGCGACCGGCTGGTCAGCGAGTACATGGAGTCGGAGTTCCTGTCACGGGTCTCCCTCCGGGAACGGGTGTTCCTGACCCGGACCGCAGTTTTGGAGCGCATGTGCGGGCCGCTGTGTGAGGCGGTGCTCGGCGTGGCCGGATCGGCGGCGATCCTGGAGGATCTGGCCGGATCGAATTTGCTGTTGGTGCCGCTGGACCGGCAGGCAGAGTGGTACCGCTACCACCACCTTTTCCGCGACATGCTGCTGGCGCAGCTGCACCGCCGGGAGCGTGGGCTGATGCCCGTCCTGCGGCGCCGCGCCGCCGCCTGGTGCCTGGACAATGACATGCCCGAGGCGGCGCTGGAGTATTTCATGGCCGCCGGGGACGTCGATGAGGCCGCCCGCCTGGTCGGGCGGCTCTTGCCGTCGGTATACCGGCAGGGCCGGATGGTCACCATCCAGCAGTGGCTTGGGTGGCTGGAGGACCGGGGCGGGATCGAGAGACACCCGATGACCGCGGTGCTGGCCTCGTTCATGTCCGCGCTGATGGGCAGGCCGGTGGACGCCGAGCGGTGGGCCGACGCAGTCGAGCGGTGCAAGGACGGGGACCCGGCCCGGCCCGAGGACCCTGCCGCCGAGGCGTGGGGCGTCATGGTCGTCCGCGCCACCTTGTGCCGGCGCGGGGCCGAACAGATGCGCGCTGACGCCGATGAGGCCGTGCGCTTGCTCTCGGCGGGAAGCCTTCTGACGCCGACACCCGCGCTGCTGCAAGGGATCGCGCGCGTCCTGTGCGGTGACCTCGATGGTGGTGACCTGTCCCTGCAGGATGCGGTCAGCATCGGGGAGCAAGTCGACTCGCCCGCGGCTGTCGCGGCCGCGCTGGGCGAGCGGTCGCTGATCGCGATGGCACGCAGCGAATGGGACCGGGCCGAGGCCCTTACCGGCCAGGCAGGTACCGTTTTGCGCGAGGGCGGGATCGAGGAGAGCTTCGCGACACCCCTGGTCCGCGCGATGCGAGCCCGCATGGCGCTGCACCGGGGAGATGCCCAGGCGGCGCGCCGGGAACTCGTCAGTGCCCAGCACCCGCGGCGGTTGCTCACCTACGCGTTTCCCCACCTCGCCGTCCAGGCCCGGATCGAGCTGATTCGCGCCCACCTCGCACTCGCCGACCTCGCCGGTGCCCGCACGCTCATGCGGGAGGTCGATGACCTGCTCAGGCGCCGGCCCAGCCTGGGAAACCTGGTCGGCGAGGCCGAGACGCTGCGGACCATGCTGGCCACGGCGCGCGGTTCCTGCGCCCCGGGGGCGTCCGCCCTGACCGCTGCCGAGCTCCGCCTGCTGCCGATGCTCGCCACGCACCTGCCGTACCCCGGGATCGCGGAGGAAATGTTCCTCTCCCGCAACACCATCAAGTCGCAGGCGAACTCGATTTACCGGAAGCTGGGCGCCTCCTCACGCAGCCAGGCGATCACCTTGTCCCGCGAGCTGGGGCTGCTGGAGAAGTGACGGCCGGGGCTTTCATGTCATCGGGGTGATGGATCCCGCCCCGGTACGAGGTGGAATGGTGGCCTCGACGGCGAGCGGAGGTGTATGAGCGAGGCCGCGAGTTTCCAGGAGACTCTGCGCAGGCTGGCGATGATCGACACGCGCTTCGTCGAAGACGAGGCCGGGTTGGGGCTCGGCCTGGCCGGAACATCGGCCCTGGATGCCAGGACCATGGCGCTGCTTCAAGTCGGGGCGTCGGTGGCCATCGGGTCATCGGCATCCTGCCTGGAATGGAGCGCCGGCCGAGCGCTGGCGGCGGGCGCGACGGAGGAGGAGATCGCCGACGTGCTGCTGGCGATCGCCCCGGTGGTCGGCCTCGGCCGGGTCGTCTCCGCGGCGCCCGATGTGGCGACCGCGCTCGAGTACGACATCGCGGCCGCTGTGGAGGAACCGGACGGTTACTGACGGCGCCCGCAGGTCGCGTCGGCCTGCCGGCGGGCGGTTAGGAACCGGGTCGCTCACCGCGCCTGGGCAGGCTGCTGATGATCTTCCCGACCGCCACGACCAGGAACAGTTGCCCGATCACCGCCTCAAGCACCGCGAATGTCTGCCCGGGATTGGCGGCTGGCACCAGGTTCCCGTACCCGACGGTCGTCATCGTGACGAAGCTGAAGAACAGGTCCTGGCTCAGCGAGCCGGGCCCCGCCGAGCCGAAGAACGGCACGCTCCCGAACTCGCTGGCCGCCTTGTAGGCGAAGGCGAAGAACATGCCGATGAGCAGGTAAGCAGCGATAGCCCCGAGCAGCGTCTCGGTGTCGATCTCACGGCGTACCGTCAGATGGCGCACGATGGAGAACGGCGCAATCAGGTAGAGCAGGCAGCAGATCGTGAATATCCCGCCCAGCTGATCACCCGGCTTGTGCGCGAACAAGCTCACGACCACGCCCACGGCGGCCAGGCACAGCACGACGTTGGCGACGAGGCGGACCAGCGGACGCGCCTGCGAGGTCCGGAGTGTGAGCCAGACCGTGGCTAGTTGAACGGTCAGCACGATCGAAGCCGCCCTCGTCTCGGTCATCGAGACCGATATCACGTAGGTCGCTACGACGAGCAAGAGCACGAGCCCGTAGCTGTCTGCCGAGACAAAGGAACTCCCGAGGCGACGCCACCACCGGGACTCGGCGCGCGCCGCGGCATCGTCGTCAACGTAGTCCGGCAATTGACCTCCAAGCCCAGCTAGAGGAGGTCCTTACCGCCTCGAAGCTCGGGGTAGATGATGCAGGGGCCAGTCAAGGCGAGCGATCCGATCAGCGTCCTCTGCCGCTGAACTCAGACACCCTCGAGTGCTTCCAGCCGACCGGATCGGATCGCCGTCACGAACTGCTGATAGTCCTGCTCGTTCTGATCCGAGTACCGCCGGGAGAAGTCGGTGATCGCTGTGTCGAACGCATCGCTCGTGCCCAGGTACTCCGCAATGGCGACTGGGTCCCCAGACCGGGCGTGGGCCCGCGCCAGCGTCCACCCGCAGATGCGTGCGTAGAACGTGAGCGCGACCGGTGCCATCGCCTCGACCAGCGCCGAGCCCTTCATGTCGCGCAGCTGGCGCCAGTAGAACTGGCGGCGCACGTCTTGCCCCTTGGTCCAGCCGAGGTAGATGTCGCTGGCTGCCTGCATCATCCGCTGCCCCTGCACCACCCGCTCGCCATGCTGCCGGTACCGGCTCTTGCGCAGGTTCGCTTCCAGAACCGATGCCGTCGCCTCCTTGACCTGCAGGAAGAGCGGGTCTTGCGCGTCGCGCCCTTGGAGCAGGACGATGAATGCCCGGGTACCGACGCTGCCGACGCCGACCACCTTGCGGGCCATGTCCACCACCTCGAAGCGCTCTAGCAGCTGCCGCCGGTCGTCTGGCAAGGTGGCCCGGTAGGCGCGAAATTGGCCGCGGATCGCGCGGCCGGCCTCGCTAGGCGACAGGCCATAGGTGGCGGCTAGGTCGCGCGCCGGCACCACGATCGGCGGCTGGCTGACGATCCGGTATCTCCCGTCGACCAGCTCACCAAGCTTGGACAGCGCCTGCAGGCTGTCGCGCGTGTGCGCTTTCTCCAGTGTCTTCTCCGCGCGCTTCCCTTCCTTCCTCGCCGTCTTATCCTGCTTCTCCGCCCGCTTCGGTTGTTTCTTCGGCGCCTTCTCCAGCCGGGCCGCCTTCTTTGCCCCCTTCTCGCCCCCGGCTGTCCCGCCTACGGTGCTGCGGATCGAGGCCTTGAGCTCGTCTTCGTCCAGGTGGGCGTACCAGATGTCCATCGTCCGCATCTGCGCGAACGAGGCCATGGCCTCCCGGTAGGCCCTCACCGATGCCATGGTCGCTTCGCGCGTGTCGGCCTTTGAGAAGCCGTTGTTGCGGGCCGCGATCGTGAAGCTCGCCGCCATCCGCTTCACGTCGAACTCGAACGGCCCGGGCAGCGTCTCGTCGAAGTCGTTCAGGTCGAACAGCAGCCTGCGCTCGGGCGAGGCGAACGCGCCGAAGTTCGACAGGTGGGCGTCGCCGCATAGCTGGACATCCAGCCCGGCTACCGGTGTGTCCTTGAGGTCGGCGGCCATGATCTTGGCCGCGCCCCGGTAGAAGGTGAACGGCGAAACCATCATCCGGCCGTGGCGCACCGGCACCAGGTCCTTCTCGCGGGTGAGGTTCTGCTCCTCGAGCAAGGCGACCGGGTCGGGACGGTCCGCGGCCGGGACCCATCCCGCATGACCCGTCGGAGGCGTCCGCTCCCGTGCTTGTCCGCCCGTGGCCATTCGATCGTCGACGCTCGGATGGGCGACGTTCCGCACTGCCATCCGGTATCACTTCCCTCCGGGGCTGGGAGACGGTCCATCCAGAACTCTTGCGCTTTCCCGATGGCCGTATCCTGCTGTGGCGTGGCGGAACGGGCATCACCCCGTTTGGATGAACCCAGCACGATTGCTAAATATGGATCCCACCGAGTGCTGCAATGGATCCGTGTTTGCTAAGGTTGGCTGCTCGCATGCCCGGAGAGGACGGAACCGTCAACTCACCGGCAACCGTGGCCCGGCGGGCCCTCGGGTGGGCGGCATGCCATGAACGCGTAGCCGTACACGTCGAACGCGCGGGCGTTGTCCTGGCCTTTGGCGCCGCCGAAGGTGTCGACCGGCTCGCCGGTCACCACGTCAGTGAACCCGCTGTCCTGGAGCATCTTCTGCCAGCCCGCACGGGGCAGCCCGCCAGCTATTCAACCGGTCCATAGGTCGATGTCACGCAGCGCCTCGGCCGGCACGGGGCGGCCGTTGGCGATGTCAGCGAACTGGAGCCGCCCGCCGGGGCGCAGCACCCGGAAGATCTCGGCGAACACCGCCTGCTTGTCGACGCAGAGGTTGATGACCCCGTTGGAGATCACCACATCCGCCCAGGCGTCCTCGACGGGGAGGGCCTCGGCGAGCCCTTCCCGGAACTGGACGTGGCCGAGGCCGAGGCCCTCGGCGGTCTGGCGTGACTTGGACAGCATCTCGGCGGTCATGTCGATGCCGACCACCTGGCCGCCTGAGCCGACCTGGTCGGCGGCGATGAAGCAGTCGAACCCGCCGCCGGAGCCGATGTCAACCACTTTCTCGCCGGGCGCCAGTAGCCGCAGCGAGAACGGGTTTGCCACCCCGGCGAAGGATTCCACAGCCCGGTCAGGGAGCGTGTTCACCGCGTCGGCCTGGTATCCCAGGCGGCTCGCGAGACCGCGGCCGGTGTGGAAGTGGAAGCTGGCGCTAGGGTCGAGGGCCACCTCGCGGTATTTGCCGCGTACCTGCTCGCGCAGCGTGTCCGGGTCAACCGGCAAGTCCTGGGCCATGGTTTGCCAGCTCGCTTCCATTCCGGGCAGCCGTCGGGCCGGCCCGGCTTTTGTTTCCGGTGGACTGCCGCTGCTCTGGTGCGGCAGTCCGGCTTGAGCATGCCGCCGCTCCTATACATCTCTACGGTCCGCGAATACGGCAGGTTCAGGTCAAACTGGGTCAGCGGCCATGTCGAACAGGCCGCGCGGCCTCGCAGGGCAGTTCTCCGGCTTGTCCGGCAGGCGATCCCCTGCTGATACCACGCGATCTGCTACACCGCTAATCCCTTGACGCACGGGCATTACCGGAGCAGCATGACGGAAGCAGCAGATCCCCAATTCTCCTGTTTGGGAGAACTCTGCGTGCCGGGTTGGCGACCCCCGCGGGAGCCACAGGACCCATCTCCCCCCCATGGGCCTGCGGTTTTTGGGGGCCGCCAACCCTGCTTCACCCAATGGGAGTCCGGGACAGCGTGACCGCTATCGATGACCGGAGCCGCATCGGGTAACACCCGCCTGCCCGGCCTTCGCCTAGTCAGGACCTGAAGCTTCCGGCGCTATCCTCGTCGACCAGGCAAGCCCGAGGTGCCCGTGATACGCGGCCAGGCCCTCCTCCAGCGTGCGCGGCCCGCGAAGCCACCGAAGCCGCGGCGGGACCTCGAAGTAATCCAGGTTGGGACGATCGCCGCAGCTGGGGCAGATGAGCTCATACACGTCGTTGTAGCCGCCTTGGATACAGCCATGCACGATGCGGGCCGGCTGGTTCCGCAGGACCGCCGTGGGGCCGTGGCCGGGCTGCCCGGCGAGCGGGGGCATGGTGACGCCGACGAGCCTGGCACGCACCCATGGGTCACGGCGATCATGAGGGTGTAGAGCGGAAGCCGCCGCCGGATAGGCGACCGGTCCCGTACCGGTCACGATGTCAGGGGCGCCAGTACTGCTCACTCAACTCACCGCCAGGCGGTAGTTCCTCCCGCCACCGGGGTCTGGAGCAGCGATATTGCTTACCCACCAGACGCTAACACGCCGTCACTGCGCAGCAAAGCCCAGCCAGGTCCCGATCCTGCCCGATCATCCAGAGCGTTACCCGCCGACGGCCGGGGCCGCCTCATGGGCCTGAAACCCCTCACGCTGCTCACCGGCGCCGGACCGCCCTAGCGCGGCAGCCAGCGCCAGGCCCGCACGACAATCACCCGCGACGCACCGCAGGCTGCGGCATGCCCGGAACCACCCCCGGCGCACAGCAAGCCACCGAGAAGACACCCAAAGCCCGCGACAGGACGGCAAGGACACCGACGCCAGCCTGCACGCCAGAATGTCGGAGGCAAACGTGAAAATAGGCCCCACCGAAACGTGAAGACCTCTCGGTGGAGCTGAGGGGATTTGAACCCCTGACCCCCTCGATGCGGACGAGGATCCGAATAGGGGTCATGCATCGCTCTGTATCGCTAGATACCTGGTGAAGCTCATATATCAAACGCTCAAGAGGGCTCCTCGTCGCCGTCTGTCGGCCGATGATGGCTCCCAACTTGGCTCCCCATGACCGGTCCCGTGGCTACCGGACCAGGGCGCTTGTGGCAGCAACGCGCAAAGCGTTGGCGGCGATGGTGAGTGCGGGGTTCAGCGCGGCCGAGGAGGGGAAACAGGCGCTGTCAACGACCCAGAGATTGTCGACGTCGTGTGTGCGGCATGGGAGGAGACCAGCGGCCCCTATAGCGATGGACTCCGTGCTGAACAGCACTCGAACACGCACGCGAATGTAGTTCCGGAACGGGAAGTCCCGGTAAGCCTGCCCCTCAGCGGGCGCTTAGCGGGACTTTTCGTCCCTCTGCTATATCAGCCCGGTACACGCCGCTTTGTGACGCTGTGGACCGTTGCAGCAGACGGCGGCGGGAGCCTTTGCGGCGTCAGATGCGGCCGGTCTCGTGGGCCCACATGGCGACCTCGACGCGGTTTCGGGCGCCGAGCTTTCGCATGAGGCTGGCGAGGTGGGCTTTGACCGTGCTTGGGGTGATGTAGAGCTCGCTGGCGATCTCATTGTTGGTGCGGCCTTGGGCTACCGGCACGAG
>Ga0207683_10002547_pt1 | contig 15901 bp, 6 predicted proteins | sample KBSM73metaG_FD_184333 | JGI IMG/M metagenome (GOLD analysis project Ga0207683, IMG submission 184333) | Miscanthus rhizosphere microbial communities from Kellogg Biological Station, Michigan, USA - KBS M7-3 metaG (SPAdes) (version 2) | ecosystem: Host-associated > Plants > Roots > Rhizosphere >... | reverse complement strand
GAAGGCGAGGACGCCCGCGTCGACGCCGGCCCGCTCGATGCGCGGCACGCCGGCGGGGCTGGCCGCGACCAGCGCCTGAACGGAGAGCGCCGCGAGAGCGACTCCGAGGACGCCCCCGGTGAGTCCGAGCACGAGGCACTCGGTGACGAGCTGCCGCGCGAGGCGCCCGCGCGAGGCGCCGAGCGCCGCGCGAACGGTCAGCTCGCGCGCGCGGCTGGCGCCGCGGGCGAGCAGCATGTTCGAGACGTTGGTGCACGCGATCAGGAGCACGAGCCCGACCGCGGCCATCAGGATCAGGAGCCGGCCGCGGTAGTCCTCGACGAGGAGGTCGCGGAACCCCTGGACGCGGAACCCCCTCCCCGCGTTGTCCCGGGGATAGCGCGTGCGCAGCTCCGCCGCGATCGCATCCGCCTCGCGGTCGGCCTGCGCGATCGTCACGGCCGGCGCGAGCCGGCCGAATACCACGCGGTTGTGTCGGTCGTGATCGGCGACGTCCTGCGCGGTCAGGCCCGCGGGCAGCCAGAGCTGGTCCGAATCGGCCGCGTAGTCGAACGAGGCGGGCATGACGCCGACGACCGTGTGCGGCGCGCCGTCGATGCGGATCGTCCGTCCGACGACGTCCGGGGAGCCGCCGAAGCGGCCGCGCCACAGGCGGTGGCTCAGGACGGCGACCGGGGCGCCGCCGGGCATGTCTTCGTCGGGGGTGAAGGCGCGCCCGCGGAGCGGCGCGACGCCGAAGACGCGGAAAAAGTCCGAGGTGACCCGCGCGCCCTCGACCCGCTCGGGTTCGCCGGACTCTGCGAGGTTGAAGCTCGCGTAGCGCGCCGCGGCGAGCGCCTCGAAGGAGCGCGCCGAGCGGCGCAGGTCCGTGAAGTTTCCGGCGGAGACGTTGCCGCGCCGGCCATTCCACATCTCCATGACGTAGACCACTCGATCCGGCTGGTCGAACGGCAGGGGCCGCAGGATCACCGCCTCGACGAGTCCGAAGATCGCGGCGTTGGCGCCGATCCCGATCGCGAGCGTCGCGACGGCGGCGGCCGTGAAACCGGGGCTCTTGCCGAAGCTGCGCAGCGCGTAACGAATGTCCTGGATCCACGAGCTCATGACTTCACCTCATTCCGATTTCAGGGCCTCGACCGGCGCGACCCTCGCCGCCCTCCGAGCCGGGATCCAGTGCGCCGCGAGCGCGACGGCGGCGAGAAGCGCGACCGCCGCACCGAGCGCGACCGGGTCCGCCGGGCTGACCTCGTACAGCAGGGAGCGGAGCAGGCGCATGATCGCGACGGTGGCCAGGGCTCCCACCGTGATTCCAAAGCCGACGACCCCGCGGCCGCTCGACAGGATGAGCCGCCGGATCTCGCGCGGCGTCGCTCCGAGCGCGACGCGGATGCCGATCTCCCGCGTCCGCTGGGCGACCGCGTGGGACACGACGCCATAGAGACCGATCGCGGCGAGCAGAAGAGCCGAGACCGCGAAGCCCGAGAGCAGGCGCACGACGAAGCGTCGGGACGAGGCGGATCGCTCGACGAGCTCGGCAGCGGTGGCCACGTCGTAGATCGGCACCCCCGGATCGAGACCGCGAACCGCGGCGCGGATCGGGTCGACCAGCCCGGAGACGGCGTCCCGGCGGGCCTTGACCACGAGGACGACGAAGCCGTCGGCCCTCTGGGACTGCGGGAGGTACATCTGGGGCGTGGGCGGCGCCGCGATGTCCGCGTGCCGGACGTCGCCCGCGACGCCCACGACCGTGCGCCACGGTCCCGAGTCGGCGTCTCCGATCCGCACCCTCTCGCCGATCGGATCTTGTTTCCCCCAGAACGCGCGTGCGGCCGTCTGCGAGACGATCAGGACCGGCTCGGAGCCGGCGCGGTCGCGGTCCGTGAACCCGCGGCCGCGCAGGAGCGGGATTCCCATGACGCGGAGGTAGTCGGGAGTCACCGCGTACCGCTCCGCCGACGGGTCGTCGGACGGGTTCTGCGCCGCGCGGCCGGCGATGTGAAAGCCCGCGGCGTCGCCGTTGCCTCCGAGCGGCACCTCGCCGGTGAGCGCCGCCGCCTCGACACCCGGGATCGCGCGGACCCGTTCCAGGAGATTCGCCTGGAACGCGACGATCGGGGCCTCCGTGGCGTACGCGGCGCCGTCCAGAGAGAGCGCGAGCGTGAGCACGCCGTCCGGGTCGAAGCCGAGCGGCGCGTCGAGCAGGCGCGCCATGCTGCGCAGCATCAGGACCGCGCCGGCGACGAGGACGACCGCGAGCGTCAGCTCCGCGGCGGCCAGGGCGCGGCGCGCGCGGGACGAGCCCGCGCCGGCGCTGCCCCGCGTCTGGGCGACGAGCGCCCGCGAGAGGGCGGACGCCGATGCGCGAAGCGCCGGAATCCAGCCCGCGAGGAGCGTGGCGAGGAACGAGACCAGGACGACGAAGCCGAGCACCCGGACGTCGATGGACGAGCGCTCGGCGCGCAGGAGCGAGACCGGAGCCAGCCGGAGGAGCGCGTCGTGCAGGAGCACCGCCAGGGCTACGCCGAGGGCTCCGCCGGCGGCGCACAGCACCAGGGACTCGGTGAGGAGCTGCCCGACGAGCCGGGCTCGGCTCGCGCCGAGAGCTCCCCGCACGGCGAGCTCGTGGGAGCGGGCCAGCGAGCGGGTCAGCAGCAGATTGGCCACGTTCGCGCACGCGATCAGGAGCACGAACCCCACCGCGGCGAAGAGGACCAGGACCGGAGCCCGGACGCCGGTCGAGAGCTCGCGGGACAGGGGGACGACGCCCATGGAATCCTGCGAGTAGTCCCGCGGGTACGCGGCGGCGAGCTCTCGGCGGATGCGTTCGAGATCCTGGCGAGCCCTCTCGAACGAGACGCCCGGCGCGAGGCGGCCGAGCGCCTTGAGGTGCTGGCAGCTCCGGCAGGCGTTCGGGAGCCCGCGGCGGTAGCCGATCGGCGCCCACATCTCCGCCGCCGTGTAGAAGTGCGCCGAGACCAGGGGCTGGTAGTCGCGGCGCAGGACGCCGACGATCCGGAAATCCTGGTCGTTCATGCGCACCGTCTTCCCGATGACGCCGGGATCCGCGCCGAACCGGCGACGCCAGAGCGCGTCCGAAATCAGCAGGACGAAGCGGCCGTCGGGGAGGTCGTCCTCGCGGCGAAAGTCCCGGCCGAGCGCCGGAGGGACGCCGAGCATCGAGAAGTAGCTCCAGCTCACGCGCATCGCCGGGATCCGCTCGGCGCTGCCGCCGATCGCGAGGGTGGGCTGCCAGATGCGCACCGCCGCCATCGACTCGAACGTCGTGTTCCTGTCGCGGAGGTCCTCGAACGTCTCGTATCCGACGTTGTTGGCGCGGCCGTCGGGGGTGAGGTCTCCCACCTGGGCGAGCCGGTCGGCCGACGCATAGGGAAGGGGCTGGAGGAGCACCGCGTCGACGACGGAGAAGATCGCGGCGTTCGCGCCGATGCCGATCGCGAGGGTCGCGAGCGCGAGCGCCGTGAACCCCGGGCTGCGCGCGAGTCCCCGGACCGCGTGGCGGACGTCCTGGAGCAGCGAGCTCATCGCGAGACGCTCTCCCGCCGCCGGCCCGCGGGCGTCCTCTCGACTCCGTCTCCGCGCGCGGTCACGAGGCCGTCTCCACGCCGACCCGTTCCGTCACGACCTCTTCGCCGGCGATCCAGCCGTCGCGCAGGCGGACGATCCGATGTCCGTAGCGCGCGTTCTCCTCCGAGTGGGTGACCTGCACGATCGTCGTCCCCTCGTCGTTGAGCCTCTGGAAGAGGCGCATGATCTCGCGGCCCTGGTCGGTGTGGAGGTTGCCGGTCGGCTCGTCGGCGAGGAGCAGCTTCGGCTTCGCGATGAGCGCGCGCGCGACTCCGACGAGCTGCTGCTGTCCGCCGGAGAGCTGGCTCGGAAAGAGGTCCTTCTTCCCGACGATCTGGAAGCGGTCGAGCGTGTCCGCGACGATGGCCGCGCGCTCGGAGCCGCGGACGTTCCGATAGGAGAGAGGGATGTCGAGGTTCTCCGCGACCGTGAGGTTGTCGAGCAGGTGGTACTGCTGGAAGACGAACCCGACGTACTTCTTGTTGAGCTCGATGCGCTCCTTCGGCTTCATCCGGTGGACCTCGTGGTCGAGCAGCCGGAACTCGCCGGTCCAGTCGTGGTCGAGCATCCCGAGGATCGAGAGAAGCGTCGACTTGCCCGCGCCGGAGGGCCCCATGATCGTCACGAACTCGCCGGGCTCGATCGTCAGCGCGACCCGGCGCAGCAGGAAGGTCTGGCCGGCGCGGCTCGCGACGGACTTTTCGACGTTGGTCAGCTGGATCATGCGTTTTCCTCAGTCCCGAAGGACGGTGTTGGGGTCGACGCGCAGCGCGCCGCGCGCCGGAATGACGCAGGCGGCGAGGACGACGGACGAGAGGAGCAGGAGGACGCCCGCGTAGGTCGCGGGATCGGAGGGACCGACGCCGAACAGGAGGCTCGCGAGCAGGCGCGAGAGCCCGAGCGCCGCGATGGCGCCGGCGGCCATCCCGACGGCGGCGAGGCGAAGCGCCCCGCCGACCACGAGCCGGAGGACGTCGCGCGGCTTGGCGCCGAGCGCGGTCCGGATGCCGATCTCGCGCCGGCGCTCGGCGACGCCGAAGGAGACGACGCCGTAGATACCGACGGAGGCGAGCACGAGCGCGAGCACGCCGAAGAGTCCGAGAAGCGTCGTCGTGAAGCGGCGGGTCGCGACGGACTCGGAGACGAACTCGGTCATCGGCACCACGTGCGACACCGACTGATCGGGGTCGACCCTGTGCACGGCGGCGATCGCCGGTTTCGCGAGGGACATCGGTGAGACCGTCGTGCGCAGGACGAACGTCATTCCCGGCATCGGGTTCTGCGCCCACGGGATGAACACCTCGGTTTTCACGTCGACGTCGAGTCCCTCCTGCCGGACGTCGGCGACGACGCCGACGATCTCGTAGACGCTCTGATCGTGATCCGGGAAGCCCTGCCGGATGCGCTTTCCGATCGCACCCCCCCTGGGCCACCACTTGCGCGCGAAGCTCTCGTTGACCACGGCGACCATCGGGGAGTCGGCGCCGTCCGCCTCGGTGGGGTATCGGCCCTCGCGGAGCGGGATCCCCACGGTGGCGAAGTAGGACGGCTCCGCGACGTTCCAGTGCGATGAGGGCAGGTCGCCCCGCCGCGGAACCGGGCGGTCCGAGAGCGTGTAGACGCTTCCCCAGCACCTGCCGACGAGCGGGGCGCAGTACACCGCGGTGGCGGACTGCACGCCCGGCAGCCGCCGCAGCTCTTCGATCGTGCCCTGGTAGAAACGCTGGCGCGGCTCGGCCTCCGGGTATTTCGCCGCGGGCAGCGCCACGTCGAACGCGAGCAGTCCGTCGGGCTGGAAGCCCGGAGGCACCGATATCGCCCGCAGGAGGCTCCGGACGAGCAGTCCGGATCCGATGACGAGCACGAACGCGAGTGCGACCTCGGAGACGAAGAGCGCCGTGCGGAATTTCCGCCGCGAGCGCCCCGCCGTCGAACCGCGGCCGGCGTCGGCCAGGGCCGCCTGCGGATCGGGGCGCGAGGCCGAGACGGCGGGCGCCAGGCCGAAGAGAACGCCGGTCGCGATCGAGATCGCGAGCGCGAACAGGAGCACACCCGTGTCGATCCGCGTGTCGGCGAGGCGCGGGATGGCCGACGGGGCCAGGCGCAGGAGCGGCCCGATCGCCCAGGACGCGATCACCACCCCGAGCGCGCCGCCGATCGCGGACACCACGAGGCTCTCCGTGACGAGCTGGCGCACGATCCGCCGGCGTCCCGCTCCGAGCGCGGCTCGGATCGCGAGCTCCTTCTGGCGGGCCGTGCCGCGCGCGAGCTGCAGGTGCGCGACGTTGACGCACGCGATCAGGAGGACCAGCCCCACCGCGGCGAGCAGCGTCCACAGCGCGGGCCGCACGTCCTCGAAGAGCCTGTCGTCGAGGGGGACGAGCGTCGCGGTCTGACCGCTGTTCGTGTCGGGATACTGGAGCTCCAGCTGCCGCTCCATGCCGACGACCTCGGCGCGGGCCTGCGCCACCGTCGCCCCCGGCGCCAGGCGCGCGAGCAGGCGCGCACCCGTGTGGTTGCCCCGGTTGAGCCACGTCTTCTCGGCGCCGTGGAGGCCGATCGGGCGGTACATGTCGACCGGCTTCGGGAAGAAGCCGAAGCCGCGCGCGGCCACCCCGACGATCGTGTGGGGAACCGCGTCGAGCCGGATGCTTCGACCGATGACGCCGCGGTCGCCGCCGAAGCGCGTCCGCCACAGCTCGTTGCTCAGCACCACGGCGGGGGCCGCCTCGGGGCGGTCGTCGGCCGGCAGGAGAACCCTCCCGAGCGCCGGGGTCGCGCCGAGCAGCGGGAAGAAATCCGCCGAGACCTCGCCGACCCGGAGGAGCTCGGGCTCGCGCCCGCCGGAGACGGTCATCTCGTCGGCCCGGAAGAGCGCGAGCGGCCGGATCGAGCGGGCCCTCTCCCGCATGTCGAGAAAGGTCGGCCAGGCGACGCCCATCTCGCCGCTCACGTGATGCCGCTCGGCGACGACGACGAGCCGGTCGGGCTCGGGATAGGGGAGACGGCGGAGCAGCACCGCGTGGACGACGCTGAATATCGCGGTGTTGGCTCCGATCCCGAGCGCGAGAGTCGCGACGGCGACGGCGGTGAAGCCGCGCGCGCGTCCGAGTGTTCTAAGCGCGTAGCGCATGTCCTGAACGAGTCCGCTCATGGTCACTCCGTTCTCAAGGCCTCGATCGGGTCCAGCCGCGCGGCGCGGCGCGCCGGGATCGCGCTCGCGGCGAGGGCCACTCCGGCGAGCAGCAGCGCGACGGCGCCGAGCGTCGCCGGATCGCCCGGTGCGATCTCGAACAGGAAGCCGCGCAGCAGGCGGGTGAGGGCGAACGCTCCGGCGAGACCGATCCCGACGCCCGCGGCGGCGAGCCGGAGCCCCTCTCGCAACACGAGCCGCCGCACGGTGACGCGGTCCGCGCCGAGCGCCATGCGGATGCCGATCTCCCGCGTGCGCTGACTGACGGCGTACGCGGTCACGCCGTAGATGCCGATCGCGCAGAGCAGCAGCGCCATCGCGGCGAATACGAGCAGCAGCTGGACCAGGAACCGCGGACGCGCGACCGAGCGGCGGACGACCTGCTCCAGCGTCGAGAGGCGGGTGACCGCCAGCTCGACGTCGAGCGACCGGATCTCCTCGCGGACCGCGCGGGCGAGCCGCTCCGGCGGGACGGCGCCCCGCACGACGACGTGGAACTCCGTCGTCGGCGCCTGCTCGAGGCTGCCGTAGAACTCGGGCGTCGGGCCGGCGCCGAGCTCGGCGTCCCGCACGTCGCCGACGACTCCCACGACCTCACCCTCGATGCGCGTCGTCGAGGGGCGGGCGCCGAATCGGAGCCGCCGGCCCAGGGCGTCTCCGGCGGGGAAGTACTTCCGGGCGGCGGCCCGCGAGACGAGGATGGCGATCGGGGCGCCGCGCCGATCCTCGGCGGTGAAGCCGCGGCCGGCGACGATCGGAATGCCCATGGTCGCGAAGTAGTCGCGGCTCGCCACGCGCAACTGCGCCGACGGCTCCCGGCCGTCGTCCGGCGCGCCCGACGCGCGGAAGCTGCTGCTGAAGCTCATGCCCGTCAGCGGCAGGCCGAACACGGCGCCGGCCGACGACGCGCCGGGGATGGCGCGCATGCGCTCGAGGAGGCGCTCCAGGAAGGCGGCCCGCGCGGCCTCGTCGGGGTACCGCGCCTCGGGCAGGGTCAGCTCGTAGGACAGCGCGCTCTCCGTTCGGAAGCCGGGGTCCACCGTCGAGAGACGGGCGAGGCTGCGGAGGAGAAGACCCGCGCCCGCGGAGAGAACCAGGGCCAGCGCGACCTGGGCCACGACGAGGACCTGCCGCGTGCCGACGCGCCGTCCCGTCCCGGCATCCGCACCCACGCCGCGCAGGGAGAGCATCGGCCCCGGCTTGAGCGCCGCCAGCGCGGGGACGAGCCCGAACAGGGCGACCGAGACGAGCGTCCACGCGGCGGTGAAGGCGAGGACGCCCGCATCCAGGCGCACTTCCGACAGGCGGGGAACGGTCGCGGGCGCGAGCCGCACGATCGCGTCCAGCGACGCGGCGGCGAGCGCGAGGCCGGCCGCGGCCCCCGCGACGGCGAGCACCGCCGACTCGGTGAGGAGCTGCCGGGCGATCCGCGCCGACGCGGCGCCGAGCGCCGACCGGATCGCCATCTCCGCGCGGCGGCGAGAGCCGCGCACGAGGAGAAGGTTCGCGACGTTGGCGCAGGCGACGAGCGTCACGAGCGCGACCGCGCCGAGGAGCATCTTCATCGCCGGCGCGACCGGGCCGGTCAGCGTCTCCGCGAGCGGCTCGACGCCCGCGGCGTACCCGGCGTTCGTGCGCGGATACGCGGCGCGCAGCCGCTCGGCGATGGCGCGGATCTCGGCTCGCGCGGAGTCGAGGCGGGCGTCCGGCGCGAGCCGGGCCACCACGTCGAGGTAGTGCGCGCCCCGCTGGGTCGCGACGTCGGGGCCGAACCGCAGCGGCACCCAGAGGTCTGCGCCGTCCTCGGGGATCCGGAAGGACGGCGGCATGACGCCGGCGACCGTGTACGCCTCGCCGTCGAGGCGGACCCTTCGGCCGACGATCGCCGGATCCGCGCCGAAGCGGCGCGTCCACAGGCCGTGCGCGAGGACGACCGAGGCCGGCGCGCCCGTGGCGGCGTCGGCCGCGGTCAGCGTCCGGCCGAGCAGCGGCCGCACCGCGAGCGCCTCGAAGAAGCCTCCGGTCACCGCGGTGCCGGAGAGCTGCTCGGCCTCGCCGGAGCCGGAGAGCACGAGCTCCGTCGTCGTGAAGGCGCCCATCGAGGAGAACGAGCGGCTCTGCCCCTTCCAGTCGAGGTAATTCGGGGCCGACACGGCCACCCGGTCGAACCCCTTCGCCTCGTTGGACTCGGAGATGGCGACCAGCCGGTCGGGCTGTGGAAACGGCAGGGGCCGGAGCAGGACGCCCCGCACCAGGCTGAAGATCGCCGCGTTGGCGCCGATGCCGACGGCGAGCGTCGCGATCGCGGCCAGGCTGAAGCCGGGCGAGCGCGAGAGGGTGCGCAGCGCGTAGCGGAGGTCCTGGAGGAGTCCTCGCATCGCCGTCACTCCGATCGAAGCGCCGTCATGGGATCCGTCTTCGCGGCCACGCGCGCGGGAATCCAGCACGCCAGCAGGGCGGCCGCGGCGAGCACGGCCGCGACCGAGCCGAAGGTCGCGGGGTCCGTGGGAGGCACGTCCACGAGCAGGCTGCCCATCCAGCGCGTCACGACGAGGGAAACGGCGAGGCCGATGCCGATCCCGAGCGCGACCATGCGCAGGCCGTCGCCGAGCACGTCGCGGACGACGCGCCCCGGAGCGGCGCCGAGCGCCATGCGGACGCCGATCTCCGCGCGCCGCCTCCGCACCGCGGCCCACATGACGCCGAAGATGCCGACGCACGAGAGCCCGAGCGCGGCGCCCGCGAAGATCGAGAGCAGCTCGGCGCCGAACCGCTGGCGCGTGAGCGACTCGGAAACGACACTGTCCACGCTCCGGATGCTCGTGATGGGAAGCATCGGATCGACGGCGTGAAGCGAGCGCCGCAGGGCGGCTTCCAGAGCCGCAGGCCCGCCGGGCCCCCGAACCACGACCTCGGACCAGCGCTTCCAGTCCTGGGCCGCCTGCACGAAGGGCGTGTACATCGCCGGTTGATCGCCGTCTGTGAGACCGAAGTGGCGAACGTCGCCGGCGACGCCGACGATCGTGATCCACTGCACGTCCTTCATGCGGGCCCATCGCACGCGGTGCCCGATGGGGTCGGAGTTCGGGAAGTAGCGTCGCACCATCGCCTCGTTCACGACGCCGACCAGCGGCGCGTCTTCGCGGTCGGCGTCGGTCAACCGGCGGCCGGCGCGAAGCGAAATCCCCATGACCCCGAAGTAGTCGCCCATGATGCTTCTCGCGTAGAGGGACGGCTCGTCGCCCGGCGCGAGCGGAGGCGCGCCGTCGATGAGGAAGTCGTGGTTGAGGGAGGCTCCCGACATCGGTAGCTCGCTCACGAGCGCGGCGTGCAGTCCCGGCTCCCCGTTGAGAGTCTCGAGGAGCCGGCGCCGGAAGGCCGACTGCGACTCCTTCTTCTCGTACCGGCTGGCGGGCAGGTCGATGCGAGCCGCCACCAACCCGTCGGCGCGGAATCCCGGCTGGACGCTCTGGAGACGCCAGAGCACGCGCAGCAGCAATCCGGCGCCGACGAGCAGCACGAGCGCGAGGGCGATCTCGGCGACGACGAGCGTCCCTCGCGCCGAGCGCGAGTCGCGCAGGCCCGACGAGCGCGTCGACCCGAGCAGCGTGCCGAAGCGGCGGCCCGAGGCCTGCCAGGCCGGGATGATCCCGAAGAGGACGCTCGTCGCCAGCGATGCGGCGAACGTGAACGCCGCGACGCGGAGATTCGCTCCGACGTTGGACAGCCTGGGCAGCGCTTCGGGGAAGCGAGACAGCAACGCCTCGACGCCCCACGCGCTCAGGAGGTAACCGAGCCCGCCGCCGAGCAGCGCCAGGACCGCGCACTCGGTGAGGATCTGTCCGAGGATGCGGCGGCGCGACGCCCCGAGCGCGACGCGGATCGACAGCTCCGGGGCGCGCGCCAGCACGTTGGCCATCTGCAGGTTCGCCAGGTTCGCGCACGCGATCAGGAGCACCAGTCCGACGGCGCCAGCCAGGATGGCCAGGGATCGCCGGCTGTCGCCCACGACGCTGTCGAGGAGGCCGACCAGGTCCGCCTGCAGGCCCTTGTCGCTCTCGGGATGCAGTCGGCCGAGCTCCTTGAAGGCGGCGTCGAGGTCCGCGCGAGCGGCGCTGAGCGTCACGCCCGGCTTGAGCCGGAGAACCGGGCGCAGGAAGTGGACGCCCCGCTCCGGTGCCGCCGCCGGATATCCGACCCACAATGGCACGTACAGGTCGACCTTCTGCTCGGGCAGCGCGAACTCGGGACCCATGATGCCCACCACCGTCCACTTCGCGCCGCCGAGCTGGATCGTCTTGCCGACGATGGTCCGGTCGCCGGCCCACACCCTCTGCCAGATCGAGTGGCCCAGGACGACGACGCGCTCGCCGCCCGGCCGGTCGTCCTCGCGGGTGAGCGTCCGGCCCAGCGCCGCGCGCACGCCGAGCGTCTCGAAGAGCGCCCCGCTCGCCATTGCGGAGATTCCCTGAACGGGCTCCGACCCGGTCTGGATGTCGAACGGATTCAGCGCCGCGGCCCCCATGTTCTCGAAGGATCGAGTCATCGCCGCCATGTCCGCCAGCTCTGGGGGCGAGGGGTTCTGCGGCATCGTGTAGAGCCGTTCGGGGTTCGCGTACGGCAGGGGACGGAGGAGGACGCCGTCGACCACGCTGAAGATCGCCGTGTTGGCGCCGATCCCGAGCGCGAGCGTCAGCGCCGCGACCGCGGTGAAGCCGGGCGCCGAGGCGAGCCGGCGCAGCGCGTAGCGGACGTCGTGAAGCAGGTTTTCCATCGGAGCTCCTTCAGTCGCCCCGCACGGCGGCGGACGCCCGATCGGCGTAGACGGACGAGGCTTCGGAGCTCATTCGCTCCTCAGCGCGTCGACGGGATCCGTGTGGGCGGCGCGTCGCGCCGGGAGGTCCGCGGCGACGAGAGCGCTCGCGGCGAGCACGGCGCAGACCGCGGCGAGCGTCGCCGGATCCGCCGGGGCGACGCCGTAGAGGAGTCCGCGCAGGAGCCGTCCCGCCGCGACGGCGAGTCCGAGCCCGGCGCCGACTCCGACCACGAGGGGAAGCGCCGTCTCCCGCAGCACCAGCCGGCGGACGTCGGCCGGCCGCGCGCCGAGAGCGAGGCGGATCCCGAACTCCCTCCGCCTCCGGCTCGAGGACCAGGACACGACCGCGTAGATTCCGAAGGCGGCGAGCACGAGCGACAGCGCTCCGAAGACGCCGAGGAGCGACGACCCGACGCGCTGAGGCAGCAGCTGGGCGTCGACGATCGCCGCGTAGGGCTCGACGTTGGTCACCGGCAGGCCCGGGTCGGCCAGCCGTACCTCCTCGCGGATCAGCGCCGGCGCCGAGCGGCCGTCCTCCGTGCGGACGAGGATCTCCATCTTCGACAGCGCGGCGGAGTCCGTCAGCTGCGAGATCGGCAGGTACGCCTGCGGGCCGGGGGCGTCGCCGATGCCCTGGGACCTCACGTTGCCGACGATGCCGACGATCGTGCGCGCCGTGCCGGCGATCTTGAGCCACCGGCCGACGGCGCTCCGGCCGGGGAAGTAGCGGCGCGCCATCGCGGCGTTGACGATCGCGACGGGCGGCGCATCCTGGCGATCGCGGACGGTGAAGACGCGGCCCTCGAGGAGGGGGATCCGAAGCGTGGCGAAGTAGCCCGCGCCCACCGCGGCGTTGTCGACGTCGGGGTGCACCCCGGGCGGGGGCGTATACCCCTCCGCCTCGAAGGAGTCGTTGTCGACCCCCCCCGAGAGCGGCAGCGTCGCGGCGATGCTGGCGGCCTTGACCCCCCGCGATTCCGCGAGTCGCGCGGGCACCCGCTCGAGGAACGCCGCCGCGCGCTCCGGCGAATACCGTTCGAGGCCGAGGTTGACCGACGCGAGCGTGACGCCCTGGGGGTCGAAGCCGAGGTCGACCGAGAGCGCGCGCCCGAGGCTGCGTCCCAGGAGTCCGGCCGACGCGAGCAGCCCGAGGCACAGCGCGATCTGGGCCGCGACGAGGGTCCAGCGCAGCGAGGAGCGCCGGGTCACGGTCGGCGACGAGGCCTGGATGGACGGCAGCAGGCGCGTTCGCGAGGCGCGGAGCGCCGGGAGGAGCCCGAATATGAGCCCGGTGGCCGCCGAGAGGGCCGCGGAGAACGCGAGGGCTCGCGCGTCGAGGGATGCGCCGAAGGCGCCGATCGAGACTTCGTCCGGCAACGGCACGGCCGCGGAGAGCCCGAGCGCCCACACGGCGACCATCGTCCCGGCCGCGCCGCCGGCGAGGCAGAGAAGGAAACTCTCGGAGAGGAGCATCCGGATGAGCCGCCCACGGCTGGCGCCGAGCGCCTGGCGCAGCGCGATCTCGCGCTCGCGCCTCGACGCGCGCGCGATCAGGAGGTTGGCGAGGTTGGCGCACGCGATCATCAGCGCGCAGACGACGGCGGCGGCGAGGATCGCGAACACCCGCGCCGGGATTCCGTCGCCGAGATCGGCCGCGCTCGCGGTCGGCCTGGCCGACCAGTCCTCCGCCCGGAACTCCTCGCCGTTTGCGGCGGCGTCGCGCCGCAGGGCCTCGACGACGGCGGTGCGCGCGGCCGGGATGCCCACCCCGGGCGCGAGGCGGCCGAAGCCGACCAGCCAGCCCCAGTTGCGGCTCGACAGGTCCAGCCGCGCCAGGTTGCCCGTGGCGAGATGGGGCCAGGCACCGATCGTGACCCAGACGTCCGTGAAGACGCCGAACACCGTGCCGCGCAGCCCGGGCGGTGCGACGCCCACGACCGTGAATGGCGTGCCGTTGAGCCGTACGGTCGAACCGACGACCGCCGGATCGCCGCCGAAGCGCGTGGTCCACAGGTCGTGGGAGAGCACGGCCACGGAGGCCCCCGAGTCCTCGTCGGACGGGAAGAGGAGGCGCCCCGCGGACGGTGCCGCGCCGAGAACGTCGAAATAGTCGCCCGTGACGACCAGGCCCGTGATCCGTTGCGGCGAGGAGGCGCCGGAAAGCGACAGCTCGCGCCGGCTCCACGCGGAGACGCGCACGCGGCCGCGGGCCCCCTCGCGGAGCGCCTTCAGAACGGGGTAGGAGAGGACGTGCCCGTGGATGTCGACGAGCTCGCCGGGCGAGGCGACCCCGGGCAGCGGACGCAGCAGGACGGCGTCGATGAGCGAGAAGATCGCGGTGTTGGCGCCGATGCCGAGCGCGAGAATCGCGACGGCCGCGAGAGTGAAGCCGGGGCTGCGACGCAGCGAGCGCGCCGCGGAGCGGAGGTCCGTCCAGAGAGCTTTCATCGGTCACCTCGCGCGGAAGTTCCGGATCCGGAACGATGCACCGTGGCCGACCCTCTTCGCCCGGATTCGCGCATCGGCTTCACTCCGTCCGTAAGGCCCGTGTCGGATCGATCCGCGTCGCGCGCCGGGCCGGCACCCACGACGCCCCCGCCGTCAGCAGCAGCAGCAGCCCGCACACGGCGGCGTAGGTCGCGACGTCGTGCGGACGCACCTGGAAGAGCAGGCTCGAGAGCAGGCGCGAGAGCGCCAGTGCGGCCGCGAGGCCGGCGGCCAGCCCGAGCGCGGCGAGCGCGAGGCCGCGGCGCACCACGTCGCGCACGATGTCGGCGGGGCTGGCCCCCAGCGCCATTCGCACGCCGATCTCGCGCGTGCGCGCGGACACGGTCTCGGAGACCAGGCCGTAGACGCCGACCGATGCCAGGAAGAGCGCGATCGCGGCGAGGAGGCCGAGGAGCGAGGCGCCGAAGCGTTCGCGGGAGAACGTGCGCGCCGAGCGCTCGCTCATCGTCGCCACGTCGAAGACCGGGAGGTTCGGTGCCAGCGCCTTGATCTCGCGGCGCACGGCCGGCGCCACCGCCGCCGGATCGCCGTCCGTCTTCACGAAGATCGTCGCCCACGGGAGGCCGCCCTGGAGCGACGGATAGTAGAGGTCGAGGATGCGGCGATCCCCGGGCCGGCCGTACAGGACGTCGCCCGCGATGCCGACGACCTCCGCGGTGGCGTTCTCCGCGAAGAAGAAAGAGGTCGCGGCGATGCGGTGACCGATCGGGTCCTGGCCGGGCCAGAGTCTTCGAGCCGTCGATTCGCTGACGATGACGACCTTGGGAGATCCCTCGCGGTCCTCGGCCGTGAAAGCGCGGCCCCGGCGGATCGGGATCGAGAGCGTCTTGAAAAAGTCGGGGCTCACGTCGTGGAGGCCGATCTCGAGGGCGCCCTGCTCGCCGGTGAAGCGTCCCTTCGACTCGAGACGCTTCGAGTCGATCTGCGAGACGATCGCGACCATGTTTCGCGACGAGAGGGGCGACGTGCGGCCCGTCGCGGCGGAGACGACGCCGGGCACCGCCGCGAGCCGCTCGAGGAGCGTCCGGCGGAACACGATCCCTCTGTCCGCGCCGGTGTCGAGCACGCCGGACGGGTCGAAGCGCATCGTGAGAACGCCATCCGGCCGGAAGCCGCTCTCGTAACCGGACAGCCGCGCGAGGCTCCGGGCCAGCAGCCCGGCGCCGACCAGCAGCACGAGCGCGAGCGCGATCTGGACCGGAACGAGGAGACCGCGGACGGACCGCCTTCGCCCGTGGCCGCCCTGGACGGCGCCGGCGCCCCCCTCCTTGAGGACGGTCGCGAGGTCGCTCCGCGTCGCGTGCACCGCGGGCGCCATCCCGAAGACGAGCCCGGTCGCGAGGGATACCCCCAGCGCGAACAGGAGAACGCGCGGGTCGATCCGGATCTCGGCGAAGCGGAACAGGAACGAGGGGTCTCCGATCCCGGAGAGCCGCTCGAGGTGCGACAGGGTCTCGATGCCCCATAGAGAGAGGAGCACTCCGCAGAGTCCGCCGGCGAGCGCCAGGACGACGCTCTCGGTCAGGAACTGCCGGGCGATCCGGCCGCGCTCCGCGCCGATCGCCAGGCGGATCGCCACCTCGCGGCCCCGGCCCGCGGCGCGCGCGAGGAGCAGGGCGGCGACGTTGGCGCACGCGATGAGCAGCACGAACGTCACGGCGCCGAACAGCACGACGACCGAGCGCCGCAGCGCGGGGTCGACGCGAGTGTCATTCAGCGACGCGGCAGATGCCCCCCAGACCGCGCCGGTGCCCTCCATCGGGTGCTCCGAGGCGATGCGCTTCCCGAGCACCGCGACC
>Ga0207683_10002546_pt1 | contig 15901 bp, 14 predicted proteins | sample KBSM73metaG_FD_184333 | JGI IMG/M metagenome (GOLD analysis project Ga0207683, IMG submission 184333) | Miscanthus rhizosphere microbial communities from Kellogg Biological Station, Michigan, USA - KBS M7-3 metaG (SPAdes) (version 2) | ecosystem: Host-associated > Plants > Roots > Rhizosphere >... | reverse complement strand
TCGAGCGAATCGGACACGCCGTCCCCGTCGGTGTCGGCGGGGCACCCGCCGGTCGCGATGTCGCCGGCCTGGTTCGGGCACTGGTCGATGAAGTCGGGCACGCCGTCGCCGTCGCTGTCGTTGATGGGGATGATGATGCCCGGGCCCATTCGGGCACATCTTCGCACGAACGCCCTGATCCGCGGCTTGATCACCGCTCTGTAACGGGAGCATGAAATCCTGATTCCTGGTACGACTGTTCCAACATCGAGGCTTGATCGGCGGTCCGCTGGTCACTAGGTTTCCGCTCGCCAGCAACGGGCCAGGCAAAGGGGGAATCTCATGACCGCACCTGATCAGGAACCGATCGACCTCGTCAACGCGCTGAATTCGGGCCGGATCAACCGGCGCGACTTCATGCGGCGCGGCGTGTTGCTCGGTCTCTCGATCCCGACGATCTCGGCGCTGCTTGCCGCGTGCGGCGACGACGACGACAACGCCGAGTCGACCGCAGGGAGCGCCGAGGCCGTACCGGTCTCGGCGCCCGCCACCGTGCCGGCAGCGAGAATGATCAGCACCAGGATCGGAGTAACGACCGGCATCGGCGGCTTCAACGATACCGCACCGCCGACTGCGGTAGTCTTGTGGCTGCTCGGAGGGAGTGCGCATGCCGGCCGACACTGCGGGAGTCAAGACGACGAGCGCCCCACGGTTCACCCCCAAATCGCTGTCGTTCCTGCGCGCCCTGAAGCGGAACAACGATCGCGACTGGTTCCGCGAGCGCAAAGAGCAATACGAAGAGCATGTGAAAGGGCCGATGACGGCCGTGATCGAGCAGCTCGCGAAGGACTTCAGGTCTTTTGCCCCTGAACTGGTCGCCACGCCGAAGGGCATCTATCGCATCTATCGCGACACGCGCTTCTCGGACGACAAGACGCCCCTCAAGACGAACATTGCCGCCAGCTTCCCGTGGCGCGGGCTGCACCGGCACGAGGGAGCCGGGCTGTACATCGAGGTGGCGCCCCGGTGGGTGTGGGTGGGCGGCGGCATGTACGCCCCGCAAACGGCACAACTCGCTGCCGTGCGTGAGCACGTGGCCGGCAACCATGAACGCCTGCGGTCGATCGTGGAGTCGCCCGGATTCCGGAAGGCCGTGGGAAAGCTCGAAGGCACGAAGCTGCAGCGTGTGCCGCGCGGGTTCGACAAGAGTCATCCGGCGGCGGAATACCTCCGGCATCGTCAGTTCCTGGCGGGCCGGGAGTTTCCCCCGGAATTCGCGTATCACGCGAAGTTCTATCCGGGCATCCTGGATGTGATGCGCCAGGTGGCGCCGCTGGTCAGGTTTCTGAATGAACCATTGGCCGGGAACTGACGCTCCAAGGTGCTGTGAACTGACGCTTCAGGGTGCTCGGCACTAACGCTGCAGAGTGCCGGGCACTGACGCTCCAGGGTGCTGGGCACTCACGCCCCAGGGTGCCGGGGACTGACGCTTCAAGGTGCCGGGCGCTGACGCTCCAGGTGCCCGGTGCTGCGGCCGGGGCGGTGACGATGGGAGGGGACGCATGTCGGTCGATCCTGCGAACCTGGACGCACTCGTGGACGACTTGAACACGGGAACCGCGCGTGCGTCGGCCGGCGACCGGCTGGCCTCGTGGCTGGCTGCCGCTGTCGAACAGGGCGCCAACGACCTGATCCTGGTTGCCGGATCGCCTCCCACGCTTCGCGTCGAGGGCCGGCTCGTTCCACTCGGCTCGACGATTCTCGACGGTGACGATGCCGCCGATGCCCTCCTTCCTGCGCTTGCCCCGCATGCACGCCGGCAGTATGCGGATGCTGGCATCGCCGACGCATCCCTTCGCGACGTGGACGGCAGCCGCTTTCGCGTCAACCTGCATCGAGAACGGGGGCGCGCCGCCGCGACCATCCGCCGGCTCCCGGCCGTGGTGCCTCGGCTCGCATCACTCAACCTGCCCGCGGGAGTCGAGGCGCTGACGCGGCTGTCGCGCGGGCTCGTCCTGATCGGCGGCGCCACCGGCTCCGGCAAGACCACCACGCTTGCTGCGCTCGTCAACGAAATCAACCTGCGGGATGAGAGGCACATCATCACGATCGAGGATCCGATCGAATACGAGCATCCTCATGCGCGGAGCCTGGTCGAGCAGGTGGAGGTCGGGATCGACGCGCCCGACTTCGCCACAGCGCTCCGAGCGGCGCTGCGACAGGCGCCCGATGTGATCGTGGTCGGCGAGATGCGCGATCCGGAAACGATGAAAGTGGCCCTGGCGGCTGGCGAGACCGGGCATCTCGTGTTTTCGAGCCTGCACACCACCGATGTGGCGTCGACCGTCGCCCGCGTCGGCGACTCGTTCCCGCTCGAGCGCCAGAACACGGTGAGGCAGGAACTCGCAATGGCCCTGGCCGCGGTCATGACGCAGGCGCTCATCCCGAGGCCGGGCGGAGCGCGGGTGCCGGTCGCGGAGCTGCTTCTCATGAGTTATGGCGCACGTCAGCACGTTCGCAAGAACGCGCTGCAGCACCTTCACCAGGAGATCGCGATCACGCGGCGCAACGGGTCGTTCAGCCTCGAGGAGTCGCTGGCGACACTGGTCCGGCAGGGTGCGCTCGACCGGCATGAAGCGATCGCCCGTGCGCATCATCCCGAGGATCTGCAGCTGCTGCTCGGCCCGTCCTGACGTCGTGTACGTGGCGGCGGGAGTTCGCGTTGATGGCGGGGCCGTAGAGCGCGGCGTCACGCGCGTAAGACGGGAAACTGTCCGCAGGCGTGAGTTCCGCGGCGGTATCCGGACGTTTCCGGATGCCGGCGCTTTCCGCAGACCTGCGCCGAGGACCAGTTTCCCGCCGCGCGGCAGCGGCTCCGCCAGCGACGTGAACTCTCGCCGGGTCTCTTTGACGTTAGACTCGACTCATGACTGCCTCCTTCAACGGCCGCGCTCGCGTGGCGACGCCAGTCAACGAACCGATTCGCGCCTACGCGCCCGGCTCACCCGAGCGGGCGTCGCTGAAAGCGACACTCGACTCCCAGGCCTCCGAACAGATCGACATTCCTATCGTGATCGGCGGCGAGAAGATCCGCACGGGCAACACGGCGCAGGCGGTGATGCCCCACGACCACCACCACGTGCTCGGCACCTGGCACAAGGCGACGCCCGAGCTCGTCGGCAAGGCCATCGACGCCGCACGCGCCGCGCACCATGAGTGGTCGTCCTGGTCGTTCGAGGATCGCGCGGCAGTGCTCCTCAAGGCCGCCGAACTGCTGACCACCACCTGGCGCGACACCATCAATGCGTCGACGATGCTCGGCCAGTCGAAGACCGCGTTCCAGGCCGAAATCGACTCGGCGTGCGAGATCATCGACTTCTGGCGATTCAACGTGCACTACGCCGAGGAACTGCTCGGCGAGCAGCCAATGAGCGATCACACGATGTGGAATCGCCTCGAGTATCGCGGGCTCGAAGGGTTCGTGTACGCCGTGACGCCGTTCAACTTCACCTCGATTGCCGCCAACCTGCCGACCGCGCCCGCGCTGATGGGCAACACGGTGGTCTGGAAGCCGGCATCCAGCGCGATGTTCGCGGCGCACTACCTGATGGAACTCTTCGAGGCCGCCGGTGTGCCGCCGGGCGTGATCAACTTCGTCCCCGGCGATCCCGCGGCGATTTCGAACATCGTGCTGTCGCACCGCGATCTCGCGGGCGTGCACTTCACCGGCAGCACCGACGTCTTCAACAGCATGTGGAAGACGATCGGCGCCTCCATGTCTTCATACCGCTCGTACCCACGCATCGTCGGCGAGACCGGCGGCAAGGATTTCGTGCTCGCCCATCCTTCTGCCGATCCTGCCGCGCTGGCGACCGCGATCGTGCGCGGCGGCTTCGAGTTCCAGGGGCAGAAGTGCTCGGCGGTGAGCCGCATCTATGTCCCGCGTTCGATCTGGAGCGACGTCCGCGATCGCATGGTGGCGATGATCGAAGACATCCGCATGGGCGACATTCGCGACTTCCGGAACTTCATGGGTGCGGTGATCGACGAGCGCGCCTTCGATCGCATCACCGGTCACATCGCCGAGGCCAGGACAACGGCGAAAGTGGTCGCAGGCGGCGAATGGGACAAGAGCACCGGGTACTTCATCAAGCCGACGCTCCTCGAAACCGACAACCCGGGCTTCCGCCAGCTGTGCGAGGAAATCTTCGGCCCGGTCGTGACGGCGTATGTCTACGACGATAACAAGTGGGGCGAAACGCTCAAGCTGGTCGACGCCACGTCGCCGTATGCACTGACCGGCGCGGTCTTCGCGCAGGATCGCCGGGCGATCGTCGAGGCTGCGTCTGCACTTCGCTACGCGGCCGGAAATTTCTACATCAACGACAAGCCAACTGGTGCCGTCGTCGGCCAGCAGCCGTTCGGCGGCGCGCGGGCGTCCGGGACCAACGACAAGGCCGGCTCGAAACTGAATCTCCTGCGGTGGGTGAGCGCGCGAACGGTGAAGGAGAACTTCAACCCTCCGCGCGACTACCGGTATCCGTTCATGGATGGTGAGTAGGGTGACGCTTTCATGACGAGGGCTGATACGTCCCCGGAGTCGTGCGCGCGGCCGCGGTGAGCCGGTTCCAGCCGTTGATGGTGACAATGGCCAGCGTCAGGTCGGCGATCTCCTTCTCGTTGAAGTGCTGCCGAACCTCCTCGTAGAGGCTGTCCGGCACGCGCGGCGGCGACAACAGCGTCACCGCCTCGGTCCAGGCCAGCGCAGCCCGTTCCCGTTCGGTGTAGTACGGACACTCCTGCCAGGCATCGAGAGAGTACAGCCGCTGCTCGGTGTCGCCGGCCGCGCGAAGATCCTTGAAGTGCATGTCGATGCAGTAGGCGCAGCCGTTCATCTGAGAGGCTCTCAGCTTGATGAGGTGCAGCAGGTTCGCCTCGAGACCGCACTGTTTCAAGTAGTTCTCCAGGCCGAGCATCGCCTGGTACGCGCCGCCCGCGTAATTGAATCGCTCTTTCATCGCTCCTCCGCCACAACCCCGTTCAGTTACAATCCGCGACCTATGCTGACACTATTCATGCACGGTCGATCGTCCCGCCGCGCTCTGCTCGCGGCGGGCGCCCTCCTGCTGTCGGCGGCGCCGACACCGGCACGCGCACAGACCGTCGTCGAAACCAGCTCCGAGATTCGCTTCCAGCTCGATCTCCATGTGCCCGATGCGGCGCTGACGCCCATGCTGCCTCCCGGTTTCACGCTGAACGTGGCCACGCAGGGACCTGCGAAGGACTGCAACCTGCGCGCGATCTTCATCGATCGGCTCACGATCAACGGTCCCGACGGCAAACCAGTTGGCCGCGGCTCGAACCGGCTCGTCTACCTGGCCGCACCGGTGAAGGACCCGTCAGGCGCAAACGCGCAGGTGGTCATCGGCGGCCTGACCGCCGATCCGGCTGATGCTCCAGGTCCCTTCGGCAATTACCTCGCAGCGACCACGGCTACCGCGAAGCGCACGATCGCTGGCGAGGCCGCCGCTGTCACCGAGACGCAGGACTGGGTCTTCCAGTCGGCAAGCGGTGAGCACCTCGAGCTGCACATCACGTTCGAGCGCGGCGTCTCCAACCGCGGCGCCGCCTCCGACACGAAGTTCTACTCGGCCAAGGATGTGTCGAAGGTGCAGGTGTCGAAGCAGGAGCAGGTGCTCGAGATCCTCCGGAACCCCACGACGAACCCGCCAGACAAGGTGAAGGCGTTTTCCTTCAAGGGCTCGGGCGGCTCCTATGCGAAGCTGTTCGACGGGACCGAGAAGCCGGTAAGCTGGGACAACGTCATCTGGATGAATCGCTCGATCTCGACGCCGTGACATTCGATAGCCCTGGAGGCCAACCCGCATGAACATCTGCTGGCGTCGACATGTGCTGCTCGCCCTCGCGCTGTCGTCCTGCGTCGGCTCGCACCTTGCGGCGCAGACGACGGTCGTCCAGAACCCGAATGGCGGCACGGCCCAGGTCACCATCCAGGGTGACGGGACTGGCAACACGGTAATCTTCACGCAGAGCGTGACTGGCGGACCCGCACCGGCCGGCGGTGCACCCCAGGGTGCCGCCGGCGGTGTGGTGTTCGGTAGCGGTGTGGGTGTGGCTGTCGACGGCGCCATGACGCTGCCGCCGCGTGATCAGCAGGCCGCTCCGGCTACCGGCACCTCTCGAATACGCGGACGCGTCGTGGCGTCGGATTCAGGGCGTCCGATTCGCCGCGCCGTCGTTCGGCTGGCCTCTCCTGCGATTCGCGAGTCCCGCACCACCAGCACAGACCAGGACGGACAGTTCGAGTTCGCGCAGCTTCCGGCCTCCCAGTACAACGTGTCGGCGAGCAAGAACGGCTTCGTCCAGATGGGATACAAGCAGACGCGGCCGAACGGACCCCAGCGGCAAGTCACCCTCGGCGAGCGCGAGGTTGCCGAGCGGATCGACATCGCACTGCCGCCCGGCGGCGTCATCACGGGCAGGGTCGTCGACGAATTCGGCGAGCCGGTCTCAGACGTGTTCGTCGCGGCACAGCGGCAACAGTACGTGAACAACGCACGGCGGCCCATGCCGGTTGGATCGCCATCAAGCTCGAACGACATCGGCGAGTTCCGCATCTACGGCCTCAGCGGGGGCGACTACTACGTCGCGGCAACACCGCGCGCGCAGACTGGTCCGCTCGATGTGTCGACCGATCGAACCGGGTACGGGCTGACCTATTACCCGGGAACGCCGGACCTGAGCGCGGCGCAGCGAGTGCACGTCAGCAGCGGCGACACGGTCACCAACATCGTTGTCGCGCTGACCGTGACCCGTACGGCCCGAATCTCGGGCACGGTGCTCGACGGCGACGGGCGGCCCGCACGGGGCGGGAACGTCATGGTCGCGTCGCGGAACGGCGGTCCCGGGTTGCCCACGGCCAACGCGTTCGTGCGCCAGGATGGGTCGTTCAGCGTCACCGGCGTGGCGCCTGGCGACTACACCCTTCGAGGATTCATCACAAACCAGCAGCCAGGCGTCATCCAGAGGGCCGCGGCGTTCTCGACCGCGAACGTGACAGTCAACGGAACGGACCTCACCGACGTCATCCTGCAACCTCAGTCGCCGATCACGATCAGCGGGCGCCTGACGGGCGAGGCGTCGACGCTGGCGCAGATCAAGCCATCGACCGCGCGGCTCGGCATCGTCCCAGCCGGTGGCCCGATGATGATGCCCGGGCCGATGCCTCCGCCGCCCGCGCTGCGGGACGACCTCTCGTTCGAGCTGATCGCCTACCCCGGAACCTTCGCTCTTCGCGCGTTATCGCTTCCCGGCGTGCTCGTCCGTTCGGTTCGGCTGAACGGACGTGACGTGACGCGAGGGTTCGACATCGAGCCGGGCAACCCGATCACAGACCTCGAGGTGGAGGTGACGGCGTCGACCGCACGGCTCGAGGTCGCCGTTTCGAACGCGCGCGGCGAAGCCAGATCTGACCAGGACATTGTCGTGTTCCCGCAGGACGAGTCGGAGTGGGGCACGCAGATGCCGGGTCACGCCAGTGCCGGCCGCACGGACGAAAACGGACAATACAAGTCGTCCGCGTTGCTGCCCGGCGCGTACTACGTGGTGACGTCCGATGCGCTGGAACCTGGCGACTCGAACGATCCGGAGATCCTCGCGTCGCTGCGCGCGCGGGCGCAGCGCGTCACGCTCGGCGAGGGCGAAACCGCCACCGTGCAACTGAGAACATCCGAGCGCTGATTCAACGCACCCAGAGCAGGCTCACCAGCTTCACGGTGACGTTGGCCCGCTTCGCCTTCACCGAGATCCGGTCGAACGTCTCGGTCGCCGGATCGCCCTCCGCTTCAAGGGTCGACATCTCCATCTTCAGTTCGTCCTCGAGCGCCTGGCGCTGCTCGGTATCTGCCTGTACGGTCTCCCTGGCGCGCGAGATGTCTTCCGATTCCTTCATCGTCCGGCCTATCCCGCGCGCCGCCGTCGTCGCCTTTCCGATCGTGCTGGCGGAGATCGCCTTGCGTCCCATCAGCGCGCCCATGATCGTGGCGCCGACCGAGATCATCGTCTGCACTGTCTGGCCGGTCGCCTGCTGCGACTCGCGCTCCACTGCCTGCTGCGCGCGGCGAAGTTTCTCGTCGAGCGCCGCCTGGCGAGGCGCGTACTTTTTCCGGAGGTTCTCGATCTTCCGGTCGCGCAATTCGCGCGACGTTTGCTGAAGCCGCGCGCGGAAGTCGCGCTCGGACTCGTCCGGACGCGAAATTTCGCCGGTGGACGGACTCCGCAGCACGTCCAGCGATTCCCTGGTCGTGACCGCGGTGACCATCTGCTTCGACCAGGCGTCGTAGTTGCGAGCCTTGAGCGCCGCCGCAGGCACCTGCGCAAAGGCGGCATCGTCCGGCGCATCGCGTTCAAGCATCTCGGGTGCGAGATCGACCACCGCCGCCGCGTCCCAGTCCACAGCTACGGCGCCGTCGCCAATCGGGGTCGTCCAGGTGACCAGCTTCGTGACGTCGACCTTGACCTTCGGATCGAGGAAGCGCACGTTCGCCGCGCCGTAGAGGACCGGCGTCAACGGCACCGGTCCGCCAGTCGCCTCCGGCGAGAAGAACTGCGGGATTTCTGGCGGCACGATCGGCCGGCTTGCCACCGTCGCGACACGAGTACCCGTTGGTGCAGCCACCGGTTCCGGACGCGGCGGCACGACAGAACCTGCAGTTGCTGAGGCCGGCCGACTCGTCGTCAACCGCTTGATCTCATCGCGACCGAGGGGCCCACACAGGTACGAGAGCGTCCATCGCGACTGGAACAGCGTGAGCCGGTCCTCGTGCACGTTGAGCATGAGAAACACGCGCGAGGAAAGGCTCGATAGGAGGCGGTCGATCTCGCCGCGGTCGAAGCCGCCGTGATCGCCTGCACCTTCGAGTCCGTCCAGCAGGCGGGCCTTGTCGCGCTCGGTCTGAAGCCTTCCAAGCCACCACGTACCGATGTTCGAGAGCCCCTTGTAATCGAGGTCGACGGGGTTCTGTGTCGCGAGCACCACCGACACCCCAGCCGCACGCCCCTGCTTCAACAGCGTGAGCAGCGGTCCCTTGGACGGCGGATTCGCAGTCGGCGGAAAGAATCCGAAGATCTCGTCCATGTACACCATCGCCCGCAGGCTCGACGTGCCGCTCTGCGTCCGCATCCAGCCGACCACCGCGTTCAGGAGCAGCGCGACGAAGAACATGCGCTGCGAGTCATTGAGATGCGCGATGGAGAAGATTGACACGCGCGGCCTGCCCGAGGACGTCCGGAAGAACGAGGCGACATCGAGCGGCTCGCCCTGGGTCCACACCTCGAAGCCCGGTGATGCGATGAGCGTGTTGATCGTCATCGCGAGCTCGAACCGCTCCTTGACCGGATAGAAGCTCTCGAGATCGATTACCCCGATGCGCGTCATCGGCGGCTGCTGGATCCGCTGTATCAGCGACGCGATGTCGGGGCTCTCTCCGGCCTGCCAGGCCGCAAGCAGAATCGTCGTCAGCAGGATGTGCTCGCGGCTCTTCATCGGCTCGACGTCGACGCCGGCCAGCGCGAGGAGGCTCGAGATCGTGGTCTGCGCGCGCTCGCGCACGAGCTCGACTTCGTCTGACGCCGGTCTCGCGAACGACGTCAGAACCGACACGGGAATGCCGGTCGTGCTGCCAGGCGTGTAGATGGTGAACTCGGCGGCATCTCGAAGCCGCTGGATGCGCGTGCCGTCCTCCCCCCATTCGGCCAGCCCTTTCTTCCACCGGTCTGCCTGATCGGCGGCGAAGGTGGCGACGTCCTGCCCCGTCCGTCGCGCGTCGTCTTCGTTCACCCACGGGCGGAAGTCGTCAGGCCGGAGATCGGGAAATGTCAGCAGCAGGTTGGTGAGATCGCCTTTCGGATCGATCACAATGACCGGTACCGAATCGATGGCGGCCTCTTCAATCACGCCGATTCCAAGACCGGTCTTCCCGCTGCCCGTCATGCCGACACAGAGGGCGTGCGTCACGAGGTCCCTGGAGTCGTACAGCACGAGATCGTCGGTCGTCTTCTTTGCTTCCGGGTCGAAACGTCGTCCGAGATAGAAAACGCCGAGCTTTTCGTAGTCGCTGGTCGCTGGAGGCATGGGCGCGATTGTAATAGCTGTGACTCGCCGGGCGGCCGGACGCCATGTGATGTCACCCAACGGCGCCGCCACGGTCTAAGGACGCAGGTAGGAACATGAGACGAACCGGCCCGTCACTGATGCTCGCGATTGCCCTTGCCTCGGCAGGCGTCATTCACCCGGGCGCCGCGGGCAAGGATCCGGATTCGAATGTTGCCCTTCACGTCCTGAACAGGGTGACCTTCGGGCCGCGCCCCGGCGACCTTGCCAGGATCCAGCAACTTGGCGTGGACCGCTTCATCGACCAGCAATTGCATCCCGAGCGGATCGACGACTCGGAGGTGACGCGGCGTCTTGATGGTTTCCAGACGCTGCATCTCAGCTCGTCCGACATCGCGCAGCGCTACGAGATCCCAGCTCTCCAGGAAAGGCGCGAACGCCAACGCCAGCAGACGGCCGCGGGCAAACCCGCAGACCCGCCTTCGCCGCAGGATGCCGCAATGGATCCGGAACGCCAGCGCGCGAACCTGCCCATGATCGAGCTCGCAGAACAGAAAATCGTGCGGGCGGTCTACAGCGATCGCCAACTGCAGGAAGTCCTGACCGACTTCTGGTTCAACCACTTCAATGTTGACGCGCGCAAGGGACCGGCGCGCTACATGCTGACGGAATACGAGCGCGACGTGATCCGTCCTCACGTGCTCGGGCACTTCCGCGATCTGCTCGGCGCGACCGCGAAGAGCCCGGCGATGCTCTTCTATCTCGATAACTGGATGAGCGCTGATCCGAAGGGTCCGCATCTCGACCGCGCGCGCCCGGGGATGCGCCGGTTTGGAACCGGCGGCCAGGCACGTGCGGGCCGTCCGCTCCCGTCCGCCCCGGCTAACCCTCAACAGGCGCGGCGCCCGATGGGGCTGAACGAAAACTACGGCCGCGAACTGCTCGAACTCCACACCCTCGGCGTCGACGGCGGCTACACGCAGAAGGACGTCACGGAAGTCGCGAGGGCGTTCACCGGGTGGACGATCGAAAACCCGCGACGCGGCGGCGGTTTCCGCTTCGCGCCCGCGCTGCACGACGACGGCGAGAAGGTGGTGCTGGGTCACCGGATCAAGGCCGGTGGAGGCGAGCGCGACGGCGAGGACGTGCTGGACATCATTGCGGCCCAGCCGTCCACAGCGCGATTCATTTCGACCAAGCTGGCGCGGCGCTTCGTGAGCGACAACCCGCCTGACGCGCTGGTGAACCAGATGGCATCCACGTTCCGCAAGACCGACGGCGATCTGCGAGCGGTGATGACGGTGCTGCTCACGTCGAAGGAATTCCTGTCCCCCGAGGTCGAGCGCGTCAAGATCAAGAACCCGTTCGAATTCGTCGTGTCGTCGCTTCGCGCAACCGGCGCCAGCATCGAGGATGCGCGTCCGCTCGTCCGGGCGATGCAGCAACTGGGCATGCCGCTGTATCAGTGCCAGCCGCCCACCGGCTACAAGGACAGCGCTGACACGTGGGTGAACACGGGCGCGCTCGTGAACCGCATGAACGTGGCGCTCACACTCACGAGCGGCCGCACACCCGGCGTCACCGTGCCGGTGACGACGGATCCGGCAACGCTCGTCGGTGGCAACGTGTCGGACACGACGCGCTCGACGATCGCAAAGGCGCAGAGCGGACCGCAGGCGATGGCGCTGGCGCTGGGATCGCCAGAATTTCAGAGACGCTGAGCCCATGCCGAGGCGCGGCCTCGAGGAGACGCCGGACATGTTGAATCGCAGAGCCTTCTTGCGGGACGGCGCGTTTGCGCTGGTGAGCCTTGGCTTCGCGCCGTCCTTCCTCCAGCGCACGGTCGCGGCCGCTGGGCCGCGAAGCAGAGACAAGCGTCTCATCGCGATCTTCCAGCGCGGAGCAGTGGATGGCCTGAGCGTGATCGTTCCGTACGGCGAAGCCGAGTACCACAGACTCAGGCCGACGATTGCGCTCGGCCGTCCGCGGACTGCCGCGGCCGGCGTGCTCGACATGGACGGCTTCTTCGGATTCAACCCGCGGCTGGCTCCGCTCGCGCCGATTTGGCGCCGCGGCGATCTCGCGGTTGTCCATGCCTGCGGATCGCCCGACTCCACCAGGTCCCACTTCGACGCGCAGGACTACATGGAAACGGCCACGCCAGGCGTGAAGAGCACGCCCGACGGCTGGTTGAACCGGTATCTGCAGGTGCGCCACGCGGAACGCGAGAGTGCGTTTCGCGCCGTCGCGCTGACACCGCAGATGCCGCGCATGCTGCAGGGGCGGGCGTCCGCTGTGGCCATGAGCCAGATCGCGCAGTTCGGACTCCGGTCCGAGAGCATGAACGAAGGGTTCGAGGCGCAGTACGCGGCGGCCGCCGACCGTGTGTTGAACGGCACCGGGCGGGAAGCGTTCGACGCGATGAAGACGCTGAAGTCGGCCGACCCGTCGCGATACCAGCCGGAGAACGGCGCAGCCTACCCGCCATCGGCGTTTGGCCAGGCCCTGAAGCAGATCGCGCAGCTGTCGAAGGCCGATGTCGGACTCGAGGTCGCGTTCGCGGAGTTAGGCGGCTGGGACACGCACGTCAATCAGGGCTCGTCACAAGGTCAGCTCGCCGCGCGGCTCGACGACTTCGCGCGTTCGATCGCTGCGCTCGTCACGGACCTTGGCGAGCGCATGGCAGACACGGTGGTGCTCACGATGTCGGAGTTCGGCCGTGCCGTCACCGAAAACGGCAACCGCGGCACAGACCATGGCCACGGCAACGCGATGATGGTGATTGGCGGTGGCGTTCGCGGCGGGAAGGTCTACGGGAGATGGCCCGGGCTCGCATCCGGCCAGCGGTACGACGGCCGCGATCTCGCGGTGACCACCGATTTCAGGAACGTCTTCGCGGAAGTCGTCGTCCGTCACCTGGGTGTCGCCGACGCGGGGGGCATATTCCCCGGCTTTGCGGTCAGTGCCGGGAATTATCCGGGTCTGTTCGCGATATGAGCGATAATCTTCGCCTGATGGCTGACAAAGAGAAGCGCGAAGTCGGCGATGCCCTCGGCATGATCGAAACCCGCGGGCTCGTGGGCATGGTCGAAGCGACCGACGCCATGTTGAAGACGGCGAACGTCGTGTTCGTCAGCTGGCAAAAGGTCGATGCCGGTCTCGTGACCGCCATCGTGCGCGGCGATGTGGGCTCTGTGAAGGCGGCCACCGACGCCGGCGCCGCTGCGGCGCGACGTGTCGGCGAACTTGTCGGCGTGCACGTGATCCCGCGGCCGGCCGACGATCTCGAGAAGGTGTTTCCGATCTCCTGAACAGACAGTGGCGACAGTGGGTTGGCGTACGTGGAGGCGGGTCTTCAGACCCGCCCTCGACCGTCGGGTCTAAAGACCCGACGCCACGCATTGAAAATCAGCCCTGTTCGCCAATCTCGCGAGCGGCCACGTTCGCGCGCTCGGCTCCCGCAAAATCCTTCACGGTCACTCCACCTTCGCTGTGCGTCGAGTAGGAGACGGTCACCCTGCGGTAGTTGATCGTCAGGTCGGGGTGATGATCGGCCGCCTCGGCCCCCGGAACGAGCCGGCTGACAAATGCCACCGCCTCCGGAAATCCCTTGAACGCGAACTGGTGGACGATGGCAGAGCCCTGGCGCAACCAACCGGGCAGTGCACGGAGACGCTGATCGATCTCGTCGTTCGACAGCACAGCCATAACCACCTCATTTACACGTTCGGACGCCGCGCCCTTACCTCGTCGAGCCGCGCGCGAGCGGCGTTCACCGACTCGAGCGACAACCGCGCGGCTTCGGTCGAGTCGTCCTCCGGTCTAGCAAACGCAGCGCCGGCCATGGCCCTGTGATATGCGCGCTCGGCCTGCTGAAGCCCTTCCAGTGCCTGGGTGTGCTCGTGCTGCCACTCGAGCCACGACGCAAGACGACGCTCGGCGTCCTCGGGATCGGCGGCGAAGGTCTCGATGCCAAACCGCTCGTTGGTGTCGACACGAACCGCGTGTGCCGTGAACTGCGCGTCGCGTTCAACAGTGACAAGCCGATAGGTAGCAGGGCCGACGGTCAATTCCATATATCTGAATTGCTGATTGCCAATTGCTGATTGCTAATCGAAAACTCGGATTGGCGGCCACGTTCGGCATCGAGCCATTAGCGATTCGGGATTTCCAATTAGCAATTAGCGTTTTGCAATGGCCCTCCGCCTCGCGGGCCCAATCCCATTAGCAATTTGGTTAGAGTTTTCCAAACCTTCCCGGGATCGTGTGCACCATCGCGGGATCTGGGTCGCCGCCGAGCATGGTATCCGCGACGAGCTGCGCCGTGAGGGGAGCGAGCAGCACACCGTTGCGATAGTGGCCGGTGGCGTACATCAGGCCGGGAACCACCTCTGACCAGCCGATGATCGGCAGCGGGTCTGGGCTGCCGGGGCGGAGGCCCACGCGAACGTCGATGAGCGTCGCCGTCCAGGCCTCGGGCAGGAGATCGCAGGCGTTCTCGAGCAGCTGCCGCACGCCGGCGACGGTCGGCCGTTCATCGAAGCCGGCGCTCTCGACGGTCGCACCGACCAGCAGCGTGCCGTCGCGCCACGGCACGAGATAGCACCGCTCGTCCCAGATGATGCGCGACAGGTTGGACGCTTCCCATCCGAGGTGCAGGAGCTGTCCGCGAACCGGCGTCACCGGGACCGGCGGTGTCACGCCGGCGATCTCGATTTGGCCGGACCAGGCGCCGGCGGCAAGGACGACCGTTCCCGCATGGATACGTCCGCGTCCGGTATCGATGTCAACGCCGTCGACGCACGAGGCTATCCGGTGCGCGAGGGCGGGCTCCAGGAACGTGGCGCCGTGCCGCTCGGCCGCGACGACGAGGGCGCGCGTCGTTTCAGGCGCCGAGATCAGGCCCTGGTCCGGAATGAGCAGGCCGCCGAAGATGTCCGGCGCGAGATTGGGTTCGTAAATCCGCGCTTCGGCCGCGGAGAGCGTCGCCGACCGCACGCCGATCGCCTCCAGCTGGCGGTGAGTGGCGGCGAACTCGGCGAGCGACCCTTCCGCACGCGCGATGTGCAGCGTGCCCGAGCGGTCGTAGCCGATGTCGATGCCGCTCTCGGATTCCAGCATGCCGACGAACTCGTCGAAGAGCTCGAGGCTGCGCGCTCCCATTTCGAGCAGCGGCCCGCCGTCACCGGCCTCGGTGTACGGCGCGAGCATGCCGCCCGAGGCCTGAGTGGCGCCCTCGCCAGGCATCCGGGCATCCAGCACCGACACGTCCGCGCCGCGCCGGGCCAGTTCGGCGGCGATCGCGCAGCCGATAATGCCGGCGCCTACGACAACGATGTCGCTCGATCGGGCCACGTTTCGCATCTTACGTTAAGATCAGCGGAGCCTGCCGCGCCTCCGGTCCGCGGGCGCCACGTAATAGCTGTCACGTCCCAGGGACCTGAAGGTTCGCTGTTACCGATATGCGAAAACTGCTCGTCGCCAACCGCTCGGAGATCGCAATCCGCTGCTTCCGCGCTGCCACGGAACTCGGCATGCAGACGGTCGCGATCTACAGCCACGAAGATCGCTTTTCGCTGCATCGGTTCAAGGCCGATGAGGCGTTCCTCATCGGACCGCCTCAGGGCGGCGAACCGGTGCGGTCGTACCTGAACATCGCGGCGATCATCGCGGTGGCGAAAGAACAGGGCGTCGACTGCATCCACCCGGGCTACGGATTCCTCTCCGAGAACGCCGACTTCGCCCGAGCGTGCGAGGAGGCGGGCATCCAGTTCATCGGACCGACGCCCG
>Ga0207683_10002543_pt1 | contig 15918 bp, 10 predicted proteins | sample KBSM73metaG_FD_184333 | JGI IMG/M metagenome (GOLD analysis project Ga0207683, IMG submission 184333) | Miscanthus rhizosphere microbial communities from Kellogg Biological Station, Michigan, USA - KBS M7-3 metaG (SPAdes) (version 2) | ecosystem: Host-associated > Plants > Roots > Rhizosphere >... | reverse complement strand
CACGCCCGGCTGAGGCGTGCGAGGCCTCGCGGTCATCGCGGCCAGTGCGAACATGCCCGATGCACCGACGAGGCGGTCGGCGCACCACCGCCGCTCGGCGATGTTCGTTGCGCGCCCGGCCCGCACGCCTGTGCTGCGAAGCGCGGACCTCGGAGCCGTCGCCGCGCGGTTGCAATGCTTTCCGCTGGCACTGCGGTTGCTCTACCGATCGTTGTCGGCGATCGAATCGGGTTACCAGGTAGAAGAGCAAACGTGAGGCACGCGGAAATTGCTTTCCGCGCAACATGGATCCGTAGACCGAGCAAACACTCGGGAGATCTGTGAATAGCCGAAGACGAATGCAGGAACACCTGGCAATCCGGTTCGGTCGCTGACGCCAGTTTCGGGTCAGGCTGCCCGCTCGGGCTCGGCGAATAGCTCGTCGATGTAGCACCACAGCCAGTCCTCGCCCGGCTCGAACGACTGGACCACCGGGTGTTCGGTCGACAGGAAGTGCTTTGTCGCGTGCTTGTTCTTCGACGAGTCGCAACATCCGACGTGCCCGCACTCCAGGCACCGCCGCAGATGGACCCAGCTATCGCCGGTCTTCAAGCACTCTTCACAGCCCTCCGTCCGGGGCGGGCTGTTGTCGTGCCTCTTCAGATGTGAACAGAGCATGTTCGTCCTCCTCCGATCGTGAACGTTCGAGCTGCGCACGCGGCCATGCACCGAGCTCGGCCGCTGCGTCGTAGGTTGTCGAGAAGAACTCCATCAGCATCGCCTCGGGGATCGCGGCGGCGCGCACGTCGTCGTGCTCGAGATAGAAGCCGTGGAGAGCAGGCAGGTAGTACGCGAGCGACGGTTCGATCAGCGCGGTCGAGAATCCAGCCGGCTCGGGCGCTGCATATGCGTAGAACGCGGGACGCTCGAGTCGCTGGTCGCCGGGCCACCAGCCGATGCTGAACAGCTCGTGCGAGTAGCCCTCGCGCTCGATCGAGCTCCCCCGAAACGGCGGCGCGCGGCGGCCCGAGAACAGCGTCACCGTCAGGTCGAACGAGCCCCAGAAGAACTGCACCGGGCTGCCCTTGCCGACGAAGCGCGTGCGGAACTTCGCGAACACCGGATCGATGCGCGAGATGCAGCGCCAGAACCGCATCACGTACTCCTTGTCATAGGAGCCGTGCTGCTCGTCCTGCTCGAACGGAATCGGGTCCGCCATCTCGACGGGCGTCGTCCACATCGGAACCTCGATGTCGATCTCGCGCAGCGCGTCCATCGTCGCGGCGTAGAAGTCGGCAACGCTGCGCGGCCGCAGGTCGACGTACCGAGGGCGCCGGTCGTCCGGCCGGATCCGCAGCACGTCCTCGACGAAGTCGAGCTCCATCTCGAAGCCGCGGTCGCCGTACGGAATCGTTCCGGTCGTGAGCCCGTGGGCGCTCACCGAGAGCGGCACGTTCCACCAGTGGTTGAGCAAGGGCGTGAGCCCCAGCTTCACCTTGCCGACGACCTGCGACCACCGATGCAACGTCTCGAGCGTGTCGCTCCACTCTTCGTATGGAAGCGAAGGCAGATCCTTCATGGCCAAGGCTACTCCTCGGCCCGCGCGCGACCATCAGCCGGCGGATGTCCGTGCGGCCACGTACGCCGGCAGCACGACGGCGCGACGCGCAGGGACACCAGCATCTTCGTCGAACGAGCGCGGGGGCCACAAGGGCCACCACGTAGGTGCAAATGGCACCTGCGGTGCACTGCACGCGCAGGCATGGCCGGGAGACCCAGGCGCTGGCGACGTGTCGCGATCACGGCGATCGGGCTGTTCGTGTTGGTAGGAGGTCTTGCGGGTTTGAAGTTCTGGCAGATCGCGACGCTGATGGCGGTCGGCGACTCGATGGCGAAGGCCGGTCCGCCTCCGGAGGCAGTAGGTACCTCCGTCGCCGAGGCGCGCTCGTGGGATGTCACGCTGAGCGCCGTCGGGACGGTCAACGGGATCGAGAGCGTGTCCGTGGCGAACGAGGTAGCCGGCGTGGTTCGCCGCATTCGCTTCGACTCGGGAGCGATCGTCCAGGCGGGGCAAGTGCTCGTCGAGCTCGACTCCGCGATGGAACGAGCGCAGCTTGCGGCGGCCAAGTCGCGCCTCGAGCTCGCGCGCGTGACCGCGGATCGTTCGCGCAAGCTGACCAGCACGGGCGCGCTCGCACGCCAGGTGCTCGATGCCGACGAGGCGGCGTTCGCGTCCGCGGAGGGCGAGGTCGGCGCGCTGCAGGCCCAGGTCGATCACAAGAACATCAAGGCTCCGTTCGCCGGGCGCGCCGGCATTCGCGCCGTCAACCTCGGCCAGTACCTCGCGCCCGGAACGGCCGTGACGACCCTCGATTCGCTCGGCGGCGTGTACGTCGACTTCTCGCTGCCGCAGCAGGATCTCGGCCGCGCGGGCGTCGGGACGAAGGTCGATGTCGCGGTCGGACCGCAGCCGCCCTATCAGGGCACGATCACGGCGATCGATCCGACGCTCGATCCCGCGACGCGGAACCTCCGGCTGCGGGCGGTCGTGCGAGAGCGCCACGAGGAGCTACGGCCGGGCATGTTCGTGACCGTGACGGTCGTGCTGCCGAAGAAGGTCGAGGTCGTGCTCGTGCCGCAGACCGCGATCGTGCACGCGCCGTACGGCGACTCGATCTTCGTCGTCGAGGACAAGCCGGCGAACGCGCCCGGGATGCGGACCACGCCCGATGGCAAGCCGGTGAAGGTCGCGCGCCAGCAGTTCATCCGTAGCGGCTCGGCGCGCGGCGACTTCATCGCGATCGAAGAGGGCATCAAGGCGGGGCAGACGATCGTCGCCTACGGCGCGTTCAAGCTGCGCAACGGCGCGCCGATCGTCGTCGACAACAGCGTGCACCCGGAGCCGAAGCTCGATCCTCACCCGGAGAATCGATGACCGTCACCGACGTCTTCGTACGGCGCCCCGTCCTCGCGATCGCGATCAACATCGTGATCCTGGTCGCCGGCCTGCGCGCGATCGGCACCCTCAACACGCGCCAGTACCCGCGACTCGACAGCGCGACGGTGACGGTGAAGACCGTGTACGTCGGTGCGAGCGCCGATCTGGTGCGCGGCTTCGTCACCGTGCCGCTCGAGCGCGTGATCGCCGCCGCCGATGGCATCGACTACGTCGAGTCGCAGAGCGTCGCCGGGCTCTCGACGATCCAGGTCCGCCTCAAGCTGAACTTCAACGCGAGCTCGGCACTGGCCGACATCAACACCCGCGTCGAGCAGGCGCGCGCGGACCTGCCGCCGGAGGCGCAGCCGCCGTCGATCCTCATCGAGCCGTCGGACGCGGTGTTCGCCTCGATGTACCTGAGCTTCAGCTCGTCGATCCTGCAGGAGAACCAGGTCACCGATTACCTGCTGCGCGTCGTCCAGCCCCGGCTGTCGGCGCTCCCCGGCGTGCAGCGCGCGGAGATCCTCGGCGGTCGCACGTTCGCGCTGCGCGCGTGGCTCAAGCCCGACCGGATGGCCGCGCTCGACGTCACCGCCTCGCAGGTCCGCGCGGCGCTCGCGGCGAACAACTATCTCGCGGCGGTCGGCCAGACCAAGGGCGCGCTCGTCCAGCTCGACGTCGCCGCGACCACCGATCTCACGTCGGTCTCGGAGTTCGAGAAGCTGGTGATCCGCGAGCACGGCGGCACGCTCGTGCGGCTGCGCGACATCGCGGACGTCACGCTCGGCGCGGAGGACTACGACCTCGACGTGCGGTTCGGCGGCAAGAAGGCGGTCTTCATGGGCGTCTGGGTTCGCCCCAATGCGAGCTCCGTGGAGGTGATCCATCGCGTGCGCCAGGAGGTGGCCACGATCCAGCGCGAGCTGCCGACCGGCATGGAAGCGCACATCGCGTTCGATGCGACCGTGTACATCGATGACGCGATCCACGAGGTCGTGCACACACTGCTCGAGACGGTGCTGATCGTCGTGATCGTGATCTTCGTGTTCCTCGGCTCGCTGCGCAGCGTGATCGTGCCGGTGGTGGCGATCCCGCTGTCGCTCGTCGGCGGTGTGTTCCTGATGCAGGCGTTCGGGTTCTCGCTGAATCTGCTGACGCTGCTCGCGATCGTGCTCTCGGTCGGCCTCGTCGTCGACGACGCGATCGTCATGGTCGAGAACATCGAGCGCCACGTCGAGGAGGGCATGCTGCCGTTCCAGGCGGCGCTGGTCGGCGCGCGCGAGCTCGTCGGGCCGATCATCTCGATCACGATCACGCTCGCAGCGGTCTACGTCCCGATCGGATTCCAGGGCGGCCTCACCGGCGCGCTGTTCCGCGAGTTCACGTTCACGCTCGCGGGGACTGTGATGATCTCCGGCATCGTCGCGCTGACGCTGTCGCCGATGATGTCGTCGCGCATGCTGCGTGCTGGCGAGCGGGGCCGGTTCGCGCGCAACGTCGACCGGGCGTTCGGCCGGATCCGCGACAGCTACGCGCGGGCCGTCGGCGCAACGCTCCGGGCTCGGCCGTTCGTGTACGCGGTGTGGATCACGCTGTCGCTGCTGGTGATCCCGATGTACATGTTCGCGCCGAAGGAGCTCGCGCCCGTCGAGGATCAGGGCGTGATGTTCGGACAGATCGACGCGCCCGCGAACGCGACGCTCGAGCTCGTCAGCACGTTCACGACCGAGGTGAACCGCATCTTCCAGACCGTCCCGGAGTTCGCGTACAGCTTCCAGATCACGCAGCCGAACGGCGGCTTCGGCGGAATGCTCGTGAAGCCGTGGAACCAGCGCTCGCGCTCGATCTATCCGATCCACTCCGAGGTCAGCAAGCAGCTCGCCGAGATCACGGGTGTTCGCGCGCCGGTGTTCCTGCCGCCGGCGTTGCCGAGCGCCGGCGTGTTCCCGGTCGAGCTCGTGATCGCCTCGACCGCCGAGCACGAGGACATCGCCCGGTACGCGCAGCAACTCGTGACCGCGGCGACCACCAGCGGCCAGTTCGCGTTCCCGCCGATCCCCGACGTGCGCATCGATCAGGCCAAGGCCAAGCTGGTCGTCGATCGCGACAAGGTCGCTGCGATGGGGCAGACCATGCAGCAGATCGGCGGCGATCTCGCCGCGATCCTCGGCGGCAACTACGTCAACCGCTTCGACTTCGACGGGCGCGCCTACAAGGTGATCGCCCAGATCGAACGCCGCGCACGTCTGACCCCCGAGCAGCTCACCCAGATCCACGTGTCGGGCCCGCGCGGTCAGACGGTCCCGCTCGGCGCGATCGCGACCGTGAAGATCGAGGTCGTGCCGCGCAGCCTCAATCGCCTCCAGCAGCTCAACGCGATCAAGGTCTCCGGCGTCGCGACGCGCGACCTCGACGGCGCCCTGCGCTACCTCGAGGACACCGCCGCGAAGATCCTGCCAGCGGGCTATCACCTCGACTACACCGGCGAGTCGCGCCAGCTCCGCACCGAGGGCGGCAAGTTCCTGCCGACGATGGGCCTCGCGGTGCTGCTGATCTTCCTCGTCCTCGCCGCCCAGTTCAATTCGTTCCGCGATCCGTTCGTCGTGCTGCTCGGCTCGGTCCCGCTCGCGATGTTCGGCGCCCTGATCTTCGCGTTCCTGAAGTTTGCGGGGCCGCCGGATCTGAAGTTCCCGCTGACGACCGGGTGGACGACGACGATGAACATCTACTCGCAGGTCGGGCTCGTGACGCTCGTCGGCCTGGTGTCGAAGAACGGGATCCTGATCGTCCAGTTCGCGAACACGCTCCAGCAACAAGGCGTCACGAAGCTCGACGCGATCCTCGAGGCCGCGCGGATTCGTCTGCGTCCGATCCTCATGGTCATGGTGGCGACCGTCGCCGGCCACTTCCCGCTGACCCTCGTGCGCGGCCCCGGTGCCGCTGCCCGTAACTCGATCGGTCTGGTGCTCGTCGGCGGGATGTCGATCGGCACGCTGTTCACGCTGTTCGTGCTGCCGTCGATCTACATGCTGATCGCGCGCGACCACACCCGCGACCGCGAGAAGCAGGGACTGCCGGCGGTGACTGCGCCGCCGATCTAGAAGCCGAGCACGGTCTGCGTCCAGCTCGCGCCCCACAGCGCACGTGCCGTGTCACGCAGCGTCGAGGCTTCGGGGGCGGTGCGCAGCGTCGTCGCGTACTGCTCCTGGACGTCGTACTGGAACTGCGTCATCGAGCGGCCGGCTTCGTAGAGCCGCATCGCGCGCGCGATTTGCCAGGCCGTGAAGCAGCGGAACTGCGTGTTGCTCGCGTAGTAGGTCGGATCCTTGTCCTGCACCGTCTTCGCGGTGGCGATCGCGTACGCCGTGAACTCGAGCGGGCCGAGCACCGCGTCGGTCCACTGCCCGGTGTAGAGCCCGGCCTGGACCTGACCGACGCCGACCTCGGCGCCGTTGACGTACGCGTTCCACTCGTCGAACACGTAGAGCGGCGTGTCGTCCCACTCGGTCTGCTGCTCGAGATACAGGTCGTAGCGCGGCCCGCGCAGCACCATCGGAATGTTCGCCTTGATGTCGCTCTTGAGCATCGACGGCTCGGTGACGAACGCCGCGTGGTTGCCGAGCACGTAGAACGCGTTGACGTGGCCCGGAGGCGCGTGGTTGTTGCGGAGGTCCGCCGAGATCCCGTGCGACGTCTCGTGGCCGGCGGTGATCGCGTCGTCGGACCAGTACTGATCCCCGTACGAAGCGGGCAGGTGCTGCGCGATGTCGGTGAGCTGCGTTCCCCACGACGCCTGACCGAGGCTCGGCTGCTGCGCCGCCCACGTGTACCAGTCGACGCACGCGGTCGGATCGACGGCGGCTGGTCCGTCGATCGCGACGGCGGCGGCATCGGGATCGCCCGGCTGCGTGCTCGCGTCGGGAGTCTCGGATGGCGGATGCGAGGTCGCGTTGTGACCGCACGCAGACACCACGAGCGGGAAAAGGACGGCAAGGCCGCGGCGCATGGCCCGCATTTGCGCCTCTTGCGCGCGGGTACACAATTGTGACGACGCTTCGTGCAACTAACAGTCCGCATCAGCCACGCGGCTGAGCTGACTTCTGCGGGACATCCTTTCGGGTACTACCGGCACGAGCGTGCGTCATGGCGAGATGCCTCGATGCACATGGATGTCCTGGTGGTGAGCATCGTGGCGGGTCTGTTCACGGCGGCGTGGGGGGCCTACAAGGACGCGCCGTACGAGCGGTTCAGCCGGGCGAGCTTCTGGCGGAGCACGTGGTTTTGCCTCGTGATCGCCGGCGTCCTGCTCGAGGCCAGCGCGCTCCGCGAACGCTTCACGCACCTCTACCTGGTGCAGGTGTTCTTCCTGGTGATGGGCGTCGAGCGGATCGCGATCGAGATCTACAAGCCGTGTTTCCGTCGCGAGGATCAGGGCAAGTACCTCATCCCGCAGGACTGCTCGTTCTTCGGCCTCCACGTCGAGAACAACGCGGCGCTGATCGTGTTCGGGGTCGCATTGATCTCCGGGGTGCTCGGGCTGCTCTCGATCGGCACCGTGATCCACAGCTACCCGCAGCACCTCGCCGTGTCGGTCGGGACCGGCCTGTTCATCTGCTGCGGCGGTGCCGCGAAGGACGCTCCCTTCGAAGGGTTCCAGCCGCGCAAGTTCCTGCGCTCCGCACTGGTGCTCGCGGCGGTGTCGCCGCTCCTCTATCTGCTGGGCCGCGCGCCACTCGGCATGCTGATCTTCATCAACGGCGGATTCGAGCGGCTGATCGTCGAGTCGTACAAGACGTACTTCACGCCGCACCGGCCGGGAAAGTTTCGCCGCGATCTGCCGATCATCGACCACCGGATCCTCGCGTGGCGGCCGGTGTTTCGCGCCGTGGCGATCGGCACGGTCATCTTGCTCGTGACGCTCTACGCTCACGCGCTGATGGCGCACGCGTGACCCGGCACCACAAGCATTCCTTTCCGCGCAGCGCCGCGACCTCGATCTTCACGACGAGCCTGGACTTCGGGCTGCTGACCGCGCTCGTCGAGCTCGGACACCTCAACTACGTGCTCGCGACGTTCCTGGGCACGCTGCTCGGCTCGAGCTCGAACTTCCTGATCAACCGGCGCTGGGCGTTCGCCTCGGCGGAGGGCCGCGCGCACCATCAGGCATTGCGGTACGTCGCCGTGCAGGCGGGCTCCATCACGCTGCACACGGTCGGCGTGTGGCTGATGACGCGGTTCGACGGCGTGCCGTACACGGTCGCCAAGGTCGTGGTCTCGATCGCGGCGTACCTCGTGTGGAACTACCCGATGAACCACTGCTTCGTGTTTCCGAAGCGGCTCGAGCCGGTGCGCTAGCCGGTCGACACGTTGCGTCCTGCGGTCGGCATGGCGCAGCGCTAGATCCGCGAATCCTCCGGCGCGAACCGTGGCTGCGGCCTTGCAGTCTGGCCAGCGCATGCGCCACCACCGCCTCGCGCTTGCCGCCTGCATCGTGCTCGCTGGATCGATCGCGAACGCGGCACCGCCGCATCACGCGAAGCACCACGCCAAGGTGCACAAGCACAAGCACGTCCGACCGCACACGGAGACTCGCGAGGAGAACGACCGCGTCGCGTTCGCATCGCCCGAGCCCGCGGACCCGATCGACGCCGCCGACATCACCATCGACGACGCACCTGTGAAGCTCCACAAGCGCGCGGTGCCGCGCGCCCACGACTGGCACCTCGCGATCGGACCCTATCTGTGGGCCTCGTCGGTCGATGCCAACGTCTCGCTCGGCTCGGCGAGCGTGAGCTCCGGCGTCGACTTCCTGCAGACCGCGCAGCATGCGCGTTACGGTGCCGAGCTGATCGCCGATGCGCGGCTCGGTCGCTTCACGGTGTCGGGAGACTTCATGTACGGCGTCGTCGGGATCGACGGCGGGAACAGCGTCGGGCCGCTCATGGTGAAGGTCGCCGGCACCGCGAGCAGCCTGCTCGTCGATGGCGCCGTCGGCTATCGCCTCGCGGGCGACGAGCACTCGCTGATGTCGTTCGAGGCGCGCGCCGGCATTCGCTACCAGCGCACCGAGGTGGCCGCTGCGGTCGACGTCGACGGCTCGCCCGTGATGCAGCCGCAGATCGTCGATGCCGGGCGCGACGTGCTCGCGGGCGCGCGCGTGTTCGTGCGGCCGTCCAGCCGGTTCTACCTGTCGACCACCGCCGATGTGGGCGTGGCCGGCTCGTCGACCAGCACGTGGTCGGTGGCCGCGGATGCGAGCTTGCGCGTCACCTCGCGGGTGTTGCTATCGGCGGGCTGGCGAACGCTCAGCATCGAGCGCGCGAACCTCTCGATGGTCATGCACGGCCCGCGCGCCGCGCTGCAGTTCCTGTTCTGAGCCTCGCCCGCCGGCGAGCCTCGATCTGTCTACCGGTTGCTGCGCCTGTCTACCGGCGGCTGCGATCGAGCGTCCGCCCGCCGGTGCAGCTGCGCGAAAATTCTAGGCTCCGCGCGTGGCCTCGCCCTTGCTGAAGGATTCCCCATGCGCTCCACCCTCGCCAGACTTGCGCCCCACCTGGTCCTCGTTGGCTGCGTCGTCCTTGCCGGCTGCATCGGCTCGATGCCGCCCCCGCCGCAGCTGACGGTGACGTCGCCGCAGCGAGGCATGGTCCAGACCCAGGCGGGGGAGGTGATGGTGCAGGGCACCGCCCTGCCGGGCGCCGACGGTGCGGCCATCGCGAAGGTCACCGTCAACGACGTACCCGCGACGCTGGCGGCCGACGGCTCCTTCACCGCGGTCGTCGACATCCCCGCCGGTGCGATGTTGCTCGAGACGGTCGCGACCTCGTCGGAGGGCGGCTCGGCGACGGATGCGCGCGCGGTGCAGATCGGCGAGCTGCGTCCGGTCGGCTCCGGCATCGACCGCGCGGTCACGGCGGCGCTGTCGGCGGATGCGTTCGCGAAGCTGTCGGCGGCGGCGGGCCCGCTCATCAAGACGGCGAACCTGACCGCGCTGCTCGCGCCGATGCAGCCGATCGCGAACCTCGGCGACGATCTCGTGAACCTGAAGCTCTCGATCACGAGCCTCACGCTCGGCGATGCGAAGATCGCGCTGACCCCGGTCGACGGTGGCCTGAAGTTCTCCGCCGAGCTCGACGGCCTCAGCGTCGCCGCCAACGCCGTCTACGCCGGTGCGCTGGTCCCCGACGGTTCGACCGCGATCACGATCACCGCCGATCAGGTCACGATCGCCGGCACGCTGGTCGTGACGCCGGCGGGCACCGCCGGCTTCACCACGAAGATCGCCTCGCCCGCCGTGCACACGACCAACTTGAAGCTGCAGGCCTCCGGCCTCGTCGGCCAGGTCCTCGACCTGCTCGACAGCAACCTCGACTCGACGATCCAGAGCATCGCCACCAGCACCGCCGAGTCGGCGATGGAGCCGCTGATCAACGACGCGCTCGGCGCACTCGCCGGTCCGCAGCAGATCGACGTGCTCGGCAACAAGCTCGATCTCCAGGCCTCGCCGAGCGCGGTCACCTTCAGCCAGGCCGGCGCGCTCGTGACCATGAACGTGGCGGCGAAGCTCGAAGGCAGCGAAGCGAGCCCCGGCTACATCTTCACGCCGAACGGCACGCCGGTGATGAACGTGACCACGGGCATCCAGCTCGGTCTCGCCGACGACCTCCTGAACGAGCTGCTCGCCGAGATCCACGCGCTCGGCCTGCTCGACATCCACATCGACCAGGACTTCGGTCCGTTCGACGGCGCGGAGATCAAGCTCACCGTGCCGCCGATGATCACCGCCAACACGCCCGACGGCTCGATGCGCCTCGTGCTCGGCGACATGGTCGCCAGTTTCAGCGAGCACGGCAGCCCGGTCCTCAGCGCGGCGATCAACGCGCAGGTCGACCTCTCGATCCTCCGCGGCCCGACCCCCCAGGACATCGCGCTCCAGTTCGGCAAGGTCCACCTGTTCGTCAACGTCCTCGGCGACCCGGCCAACCCCAACGGAGGAGACGAAGTCAATGGCGCGGCGACTGCGGGAATTGCACTCCAGCTGGACTCGTTGAGCCAGTTTCTGATCACCGTGCCCGTGCCGTCGGTGGCCGGCGTGACGCTCGATAACCTGGCCCTGCACGCCGACGCCGGCTACGTCGTGGTCTCTGGCCAGGTCCACTGACCCATATCTCCCCGCGCCCCGTCGCGGTACCATGAACGTTCCGTGGACGACGTGGGGACGATCGTGGGCGAGCGATTCGAGCTCGAAGCGTTCGCCGGCCGCGGCGGAATGGGCACGGTGTATCGCGCGCGCGATCGGGTCACCGGTACCAACGCTGCGGTCAAGATCCTGCGCGACGAGACCACCGCGGAGCATCGCGATCGATTCATCCGCGAAGCGCAGCTGATGACCGAGCTCACGCATCCGGCGTTCGTGCGGTGCCTGGGCTTCGGCAAGGAAGGCGCGCGTCCGTTCCTCGCCATGGAGTGGCTCGATGGCGAGGATCTCGCGCAGCGGTTGCAGCGCGGTGAGCTGAGCGCCGATGAGACGATTCGTCTGATCGTGCGCGTCGCGGCGGCGCTTGGGGCTGCGCACGCGCGCGGCATCGTCCACCGCGACATCAAGCCCAGCAACCTGTTCCTCGTCGGCAGCGACGTCGATCGCACGAAGGTGCTCGATCTCGGCATCGCGCACGTCCAGCGCGAGGGGCTCGCCGCGATGACGCGCACCGGCGCTGCGATCGGCACGCCGCGCTACATGGCGCCGGAGCAGGCCCGCGGCAATCGCGAGGTCGATGCACGTGCCGACGTGTTCTCGCTCGGCTGCGTGCTGTTCGAGTGCCTGGTCGGTCACCCGCCGTTCAAGGGCGACAACCCGATCGCCGTGCTGATGAAGATCATGCTCGAGGAGGCGCCGCGGATCAGCTCGCTCCGCGAGGGGGCGTCGCCCGAGCTGGACGATCTGGTAGCGCGCATGATCTCGAAGGATCCAGCGGTGCGTCCGCGCGACGGGCTCGCCGTTGCCTTCGAGCTCGACGCCCTCGGGCATGTCGAGAGCCTGGGGCCCTCGGCCACCCGCGAGCGCGACTCGGCGGTCACTGTCGGCGAGCAGCGGCTGGTCGCGGTCGTGGTCGCGACGACCGTCGCCGATGTGCCGTACGTGCCGCCGCTCGAGACCGCGCCGACGCTCGGTCAGAGCATCCATGACGACGACTCGTCGGCGATCGAGAAGCTGACCAAGCAGGTGGCCGCGACCGTCGCCGGCCATCGCGGGCGTTCCGCGGTGCTCTCCGACGGCACGATCGCCGTCACGATCGCGGGGCAGGGCGCGGCGACCGATCAGGCCGCAAAGGCCGCGCGATGTGCGCTCGCGATCCGCGAGCTGATGCCCGGCTCGACGATGGCGCTCGCGATCGGGCGCAGCGCGGGAGATCGCGCCGTCGGCGAGCTGATCGATCGCGCGGCCGGGCTGCTGCGCGTCCCTGTGAAGAAGAAGATCGGCGGCGCCCGGCCGATCCGCGTCGACGAGGTTGCGGCCGGCCTCCTCGATGTCCGCTTCGCGATTCAAGGCGACGAGTCCGGCCTCGTGCTCGCGCGCGAGCGCGACGTCACCGACAGCAAGCGCACGCTGCTCGGCAAGGCGACCCGGTGCGTCGGTCGCGAGCGCGAGCTCGGGTCCCTGCAGGCGATGTTCGCCGAGTGCGTGACCGAGCCCAAGTCGCAGATCGTGCTGGTCACCGCGCCGGCCGGTGTCGGCAAGTCGCGGCTCCGGCACGAGCTCGTGCAGCGGATCACCAGCGGGCCCGGACCGCAGCCGGAGATCTGGATCGCGCGCGGCGATCCGATGAGCGCCGGCGCTCCGTTCGCGATGCTGGCCCAGCTCGTGCGCCGCGTCGCGGGCATCGCCGATGACGAACCGCTGTCGACCCGGCAGCGCAGGCTGAAGGCGCGCGTGCTGCGAAATGTCGTCGCCGATGCGCCGCGGATCACCGAGTTTCTCGGCGAGCTCGTCGGTGCGCCGAGCCGCGATGAGCCCAGCGTACAGCTGCGCGCCGCGCGTCACGATCCGCAGCTGATGGGCGATCAGATGCTGCGCGCGTGGGAAGACTTCGTCGCGGCGGAGTGCACCGCGGCGCCGATCATGATCGTGCTCGAGGACCTGCACTGGGGCGACGTCCCGACGGTGCGCGCGATCGACGCGATCATCCGCCAGCTTCCCGAGCGTCCCGTGTACGTGCTCGCGTTCGCGCGGCCCGAGGTGGAATCGGTGTTCCCGCGGCTGTGGCACGAGCGGAACGTCGAACGCATCCAGCTCAGCGAGCTCACGCGCCGCGCCGCCGAGAAGCTGATCCGCGACGTACTCGAGTCCGCCGACGACGCGATGGTCACCCGGCTCGTCGACCGCGCCGCTGGCAACGCGTTCTACCTCGAGGAGCTGATCCGGTCGGTCGCCGAGGGGCATGGTGATCGGCTGCCCGAGACCGTCGTCGCGATGGCGCAGGCACGCATCGAGGGCCTGGAGACGTCGGCGCGCCACGTGCTGCGCGCGGCGAGCATCTTCGGGCAGACGTTCTGGCCAGGCGGCCTCGCCGCGCTCCTCGACGACAACGTCGAGGTCGCCGACTGGATCGATCAGCTCGTCGAGCGCGAGCTGGTCGTGGCGGTGCGCGAGTCACGCCTCCACGACGAGAACGAATACCGGATCCGCCACGCGCTCGTTCGCGAGGCCGCGTACGCGATGCTCACGGATCGCGACCGCATGCGCGGCCACCTCCAGGCCGGCGCGTGGCTCGAGTCTCGGTTCTACGGCGGCGTTTCGCCCGAGCGAGGCGCGACGGTCGAGGCGGTCGTGCTCGCCGAGCACTTCGAGCGAGGTGGCGAGCCCCGACGCGCGTGCGGCTGGTACCAGCGCGCCGCCGAGCAAGCACTCGAGGGCAACGATCTCGGCGCCGCCATCGAGCACGCAGAGCGCGCCATCGCGTCGCTGCGCACCGAGGATGCGGCGAGCACCGCCGAGGACCGCGAGCGCGCCGGTGTGCTGCGGCAGCTCCAGTCCGACGCCCACATCTGGCGCGGCGAGTACATTCTTGCGGCGCAGCGTGGCCGTGAAGCGCTCGATGCATTGCCGCCGGCGAGCGTGCACTGGCTCAACGCCGCGGCGACCGTCGCCGACGCGTGGTGCAGGCAGCTCGTGCACGGCGACGTGGTCGCGCTGTGCCAGCAGCTCGTCGAGCTTCCGATCACGCCGGCGCTGCACGGCGCCTACGCGCACGCGGTCGCGATGACGATGCCGACGGTTCTCTGGCACACCGATACCGATCTGGACACCGCGCTGCACGCTCGCCTCGACGAGGTCGCGGCGGCCCTCGATCCCGACGACCCCATCGCGCTCGCGTGGGTGTGCTGTGCGCGCTCGTGGCGGGCGCTCCGCGACGGCGACCTCGGCATGTGCCACGCGCTCGACTCGAAGATCGTCGAGTGCTTCACGCTCGTCGGCGATCTGCGCCACGCATGCCAGCAACGCGGCTACGTCGGCTACGACGAGCTCGTCCTCGGCGCCTACGCGCAGGCGGAGATCTCGCTGCGCGAGGCCATGCAGATCGCGGAGCGCATGGGCCTCCACCAGGTTACCGCGCAGGCGCAGCACAACCTGGGGCTCGTGCTGGCCCGCCTCGGCAGGGTCGAGGAGGCCCGCGAGGTCGAGACCGCCGCGATGCGTTCGCTCGACGCGCAGAGTAATCGCCGGCTCGCGCTCACCGCACGCAACTACCTCGCACTGATCGAGATCGACGCCGGCAACTTCGCCAAGGCGCTCGAGTACGTCTCCGAGGCGATCGAGACCGGCGGCGACATGCAGACCGCACTGGGGCCCTACCTCGCCACGGCATCGACCGCGTGCCGGCTCGCAGGGGACCCGGCGGGTGCGCTCGTCCATGCGAAGCGCGCACTCGAGCTCGTCGCGATCCACGGTCCGCCCGAGGAGGGCGAGGCACAGATCCGGCTCGCCAACGCGCACGCGCTCCAGGCGACCGGCGCGAAGGCCGAGGCGCTGGCGGTGATCACGGAGGCCGAGGCGCAGGTGCGCGAGAAGGCGGCGAAGATCCAGGACGAGCGCTGGCGCAACTGCTTCCTCGAGGCGATTCCCGAGCACGCCGAGACGATCGCCCTGGCGCGGACATGGCGCGAGGCAGCCGGGCGCTGATTCGCCGGCGCATGCGTTATGGTGCGCGGCATGTCCACGCTCCGTTTCGCGCTCGCGAGCCTCGTTGTCGCCTGCAGCACGCCGCCGCCGCGCACGCCTGCATCGGCGCCTGCCCCCGCGCCTGCGCCTGCGCCCGGGCCGGCCGGCGCCAGAATTCCGTCGGCCGACCAGACCTTCGCGAAACTGTCACACGAGTTCCTCGATGGCTACCTCGAGCTGTCGCCGGTCGATGCGACCGAGGCCGGCGAGCACCGCTACGACGCCGCGTGGCCCGACGTCACGCCGAAGGGCGATGCCCGGCTGCACGCGTTCTTCGACGACCAGCAGCGCCGGCTCGTCCAGATCCCGCGCGCCTCGCTCGGCGAGCAGGACGCGATCGACGCCCAGATCATCTCCGATCAGATCGCGCTCGGTACGTACTCGCTCGATGCTCTCAAGCCGCGCGATGTCGATCCGGTCTACTACACGAACCTGATCGGCGAGGGCCTCGATCCGCTGGTCAACCGCAACTTCGGCACGGCCGAGTCGCGGCTCGCGAGCCTGCGCGGTCGACTCGACGGCATCCCCGCGGTGATCGCGGCAGCGAAGCAGCGCCTCGCGCACCCCTCGAAGATCAGCACCGAGACCGCGATCAAGCAGAACAAGGGCCTGATCGGGCTCGTCGAGGGCGAGCTGCAGACGCGGTTCCCGAAGCAGCCCGAGCTCGACGCGTCCGCGAAGCGCGCCGGTGCGGCGCTGCACGAGTTCCAGACGTTCCTCGAGAAGGACCTGCTCGCGCGCTCCGACGGCTCGTTCCGGCTCGGCCGCGAGAAGTTCACGA
>Ga0207683_10002540_pt1 | contig 15928 bp, 9 predicted proteins | sample KBSM73metaG_FD_184333 | JGI IMG/M metagenome (GOLD analysis project Ga0207683, IMG submission 184333) | Miscanthus rhizosphere microbial communities from Kellogg Biological Station, Michigan, USA - KBS M7-3 metaG (SPAdes) (version 2) | ecosystem: Host-associated > Plants > Roots > Rhizosphere >... | reverse complement strand
GCTCGACGGTGGGCCGCCGGGGCCCCGGATGATCGTCAGCCCTTCGGACGCTCGGCGCGAGCCTTGTTGACGAGCTCGTCGATTGCGCCCGGCAATTGCGCATGGGTGCCGACGCGGTCCGACGACGTGACGAACTTGCCGTCGACGACGACAGTCGGCACCGACTGGACGTTGTACTGCTGCGCGAGCTGCAGCGCGCGCTTCATCTTGCCGTCGACGGCGAACGACGTGAACACTTCCTTCGCCTTGTTACGGTCGATGCCCTTCGTCGCCGCCCAGTCGTAGAACTTTTCGTCGTCCCACAGCGCGACGTTCTGCCCGTGGATGGCCCTGAACACGTCGGGCGACAGCTTCGACTCGACGCCGAGCGCGTCCAGCGTGTAGTAGATTTTCGCGAGCGGCGTCCAGCGCTGCTGGAACATCACCGGCACGCGGCGGAACGCGACATCCTGCGGCAGCTTGGCGAGCCACGCGTCGAGATGCGGCTCGAGCTCGGCGCAATGCGGGCAGCCATACGAGAAGAATTCGATGACCTCGATCTTCTTCCCGGTCTCGACGGGCTGCGGATTGGCGATCCGCGCGTAGTTCTTGCCTTCGGTCAGTTGCGCGACGGCGCTGCCGCTCGCGAAGGCGGCGGCCAGCAGCACGAGAAGCGCTCGGCCGAACAGTTGCAATTCACGAAAGCTCATGGAGTCTCCTGGGGAATGGCATGCATAACGCGCCGGCGCAGCATTTCGCCGACGGCCCGGTCGGGCGGACGTCGTTGGTCCCGTCGAGGGTGCCGCGAGTTCCGCGCGCAATGGCGCCGCCCGGCCGAGCGGCGCTCAATTGCGGATGACCGCTGCGTCGAAGCCGCGTTTTGCGAGCTCGCTCTTCATTCGACCAAGCTCGTCCGAGTTGTCGTAAGGACCGAGACGCACGCGATAGCGGATGCTCTTGTCCGGCAGCGAGCCTTCCTGCACCGTCGCTTCCCAGCCTGCAAGGGCGAGTCGCGCGCGAAGGTTCTCGGCGTCGGGTGGCGTCGAGAACGAGCCAGCCTGCAGCCAGAATCGATCGGCGGCCTTCGCATCCCCGGCCTTCGCATCTGCCGGCCTCGATTCGGCCGCCTTCGTCGTCTTCGTGTCGGCGGGCGCTGTTTTCTCGCCCTTCGCCACGCCTGCGTCCGCAACCGCCGCTGGCGGACGCGGGGCCGATTTGTCTGCCGACCGGTCCTTCGCCTGGTCGACGACGGTACGATCGCCCGGACGCCGTTCCGGCTGCGCCTTCGGCTCGTCGCCGCCGGGGAGGATCTTGTAGAAATCGAACCGCGGCTTGTCCGCGTCGGCCTTGGCCAACTTGGATGGGGCGTCCTTCGCGTTCTCCGTCGCGTTGCGCGAAAGCGAAGGCATCGGCAAGGCCGGATTGTTCTTCATCAGCCAATAAGCAACGGTTGCCGCGAGCCCGAGACCGACGACGATACCGATGAAGACCCCGATCAGCGTTCCGCCGAGCGCACTGCGGCGCTGCGGCCTGCGCGGCAGCGACGGACGCCGGGATAGGGTCGAAGCGGTCATGGCATGGCTCACATCTCGGTCGGTGCAACGATGCCCAGGATGCCGAGCGCGTTGCGAAGCACCTGCCCCGTTGCGACGATCAGCGCGAGCCGGGCTTGGCGAACGCGAGCGTCGTCGACGAGAAAGCGCTCGGCATTATAGTAACTGTGGAATTCCTGCGCCAAATCTTTAAGGTAGAACGTCAGCTGGTGCGGCGCAAGTTCGCGCGCGGCGAGCGCGATCTCGTCGGGAAAGTCCGCCAACCGCCGCAACAGCGCCCGCTCGTAGTCGCTGGCGAGCGGCGACAGGTCGGCGTCGCGCAGCGTCGCCACGGCATCGTCGCGCGCAATGCCGGCCTGCCGCAGCACCGATTCGACGCGCGCGTGCGCGTACTGGACGTAATAGACGGGGTTCTCTTCCGACTGCGAGCGCGCGAGGTCGATGTCGAACACGAACTCCGAATCGGCCTTGCGCGATGCGAGGAAGAACCGCACGGCATCGCGACCGGCCTCGTCGATCAGGTCGCGCAGCGTCACGTAACTCCCCGCGCGCTTGCTGATCTTCACCTCCTCGCCACCCCGCATCACCGTCACCATCTTGTGCAGCACGTAGTCCGGATAGCCGGGCGGCACGCCCATCGCGATCGCCTGCAGTCCCGCGCGCACGCGTGCCATCGTGCCGTGATGATCGGACCCCTGCACGTTGATCGCACGCACGAAGCCGCGCTCGAATTTCGTCACGTGATAGGCGACGTCGGGCACGAAGTACGTGTAGCCACCGTCTGACTTGCGCATCACGCGATCCTTGTCGTCGCCGAACGACGTCGTGCGCAGCCACAGCGCGCCTTCGCTTTCGTACGTGGTGCCGGATGCCTCGAGCTTCCTGACGGTCGCGTCGACGCGACCGTCGGTATACAGCGAGCTTTCGAGGTAGTAGCGGTCGAACTTCACGCCGAACGCCTGCAGGTCGCGATCCTGTTCCTTGCGCAACTCGGCGACGGCAAAGCGCCGGATCGTTTCGATGTCGGACAGGTCGCGGCCGACTTCGTCGAGATAGCGCTGGGCGATCTCGCGGATGTATTCGCCGCGATAGCCGTCCTCGGGAAACGTGCCCGATTCACCAAGGATCTCGTGCGCGCGCGCACGCACGGACACGGCGAGATTGTGGATCTGCTGGCCGGCATCGTTGTAATAGAACTCGCGCGATACCGCGCAGCCCTGCCACTCGAGCAGCGAGGCGATCGCATCGCCGAGCGCCGCCTGGCGGCCATGGCCGACGTGCAGCGGGCCGGTCGGGTTCGCCGACACGAACTCGACGATGACACGCTCGCCGGCCCGCGTATCACTGCGTCCGAAGCGATCGCCGGCCGCGAGCACGGCGGGAACCACGCGCTGCCGAGCCGCATCCTTCAGCGTGACATTCAGAAATCCGGGGCCGGCGACCTGCGGCGCGTCGATCAGGTTCGGCAGCGCCGCGCCGAGGGCCGTGCCGATCGTCGCGGCAAGCTCACGAGGATTGCGCCGCGCGGCCTTGGCAAGCACCAGCGCGACGTTCGTCGCGTAGTCGCCGTGCGACGCGTCGCGCGGGCGCTCGACGGTCACGGTCACTCCGGCAGCATCCGGCAACTGCTCACGGACGATTCGTGCGACGGCCGCTTGGATTTCGAGCTTCGGCGCGACGGCCGCGGCCGAGTCGCGACCAGGTTGGGCGGGCATATTCGAAGAATTATAGACGGTGGTCGCAGCGTCAGAATGCCGCGGGGTCGACGTCGAGCGCCCAACGCACGCGCGTGCTCGCCGGGCTCGCCGCAACTGCGTCGCGCCATTGTGGAAGGAACGCATGCAGCGCCGCGCGCCGCAGGCTCTGCACGAGCACCTGGCCCCGTTCGAAACCTGCGCGACGCGCCATCGTCGGCGGCACGGGCGGGAATACCTCGACGACGTCTGCGCTTCCCTGCACTGCCCGTGCGCGATCGACGGCGTCGTCCAGGAAGCGATCGACATCCGCACGCGCATGCGCCTCGGCTACGAGCAGCGCCACGTGCGACGCCGGCGGCAGCTGCGCAGCGTCGCGCTCGCGCAAGAGTTCGTCGGCGAAGCGGTCGTAGTCGTGCGTCGCCAGTGCACGGTACACCGGGTGGTCCGGGAAATCCGTCTGCACGATCACCGTACCGGCCAGTTCGGCGCGGCCGGCGCGGCCGGCGACTTGCATCAGCAACGCGGCGAGCCGTTCGGTCGCGCGGAAATCGGCGCTGTACAGCGCGTTGTCAGCGCCGAGCACGCCCACCAGCGTCAACCGCGGGAAGTCATGCCCCTTGGCGAGCATCTGGGTGCCGACGAGGATGTCGAGCTCGCGGTCCTCGACGCGTTGGCGCACGTCGGCGAACGCATCCTTGGCTCGCGTCGTGTCGCGGTCCACGCGTGCGACCCGCGCCGTGGGATAGAGCGCACGGATCGTCTGCTCGAGCCGTTGCGTACCGAATCCGACCGGCAACAGGTCGACGTTGCCGCACTCCGGACACGCGCGCGGAGGCCGCTCGACATGCCCGCAATGGTGGCAGCGCAGCCGCTCGGGCGCACGATGGACGACGAGGCGCGCCGAGCAGCGCGGACATTCGGATTCCCACGCACACGCCGCGCATTTGAGCGACGGCGCGAAGCCACGCCGATTGATGAACAGCAGCGATTGCTCCCCCGCGGCGAGCCGCGCTGCCAATGCGTCGCGGAGCTCGCGTGAAAGCCCATCGCGCGTTTCCTGGCCACGCACGGGCGCGAAGCGAATCTCGGGCAGCTTCGCCCGCGTGTCTGCCCGCTGCGGCAGCGCGAGCGTTCGATAGCGGCTGGCCTTCGCCCTCGCCCACGTCTCGAGCGACGGCGTCGCGCTGCCCAGCACGATCGGCACGCTGCGCTTGCGCGCACGCCAGACGGCGAGGTCGCGCGCGTGATAGCGAACGCCGTCCTGCTGCTTGTACGAATCGTCGTGCTCCTCGTCGACGACGATCAGCGCAAGCTGCGGCAGCGGTGCGAACACGCCGAGCCGCGTCGAAAGGACGATGCGCGCCGTGCCGTTCGCCGCAGCGTCCCAATGCTTGCGGCGCGCGCCCGCCGCCAGCCGGCTGTGCAGCGTCGCCGTCGCGACGCCCGGCAACGCAGCGGCCACGTGCTGCTCGAATTGCGGCGTCAGGTTGATCTCGGGCACGAGGATCAACACCTGCTCGCCCTGCGCGACGAAATGCGCGGCGGCCGCGAGATAGACGTCCGTCTTGCCGCTGCCCGTAATGCCGTGCAGCAGCATCGGCGCGAACGAGCGGTGCGCGGCGACAATCGCATCGACCGCGGCCCGTTGCGGCGGATTCAGCGCGTGCCGCGGGCGTAATTCGGCGGTAGCAGGCGACGACGCCATGGCTTCGCGGTTCGAGGCGCGCGCGCGCACGAGCGGCGGCGTCACGAGTGCGAACGCCATGCCCGGCGGCGCCTGATAGTACGCACCCGCGAATTCGGCGAGCTCCATGATTTCGGCCGGCAGGCGCGCGACGCCGGCGAGCGACTCGATCGGTTGCACGCGATCGAGAAAATCCGAGGTCGATTCGATTCCCGTGACCACGCCGCACTGCAGGCGTCCGGCGAGGCGCACGCGGACGATGTCGCCCTGCGCGACCTGCAGGCCGTCGGGAATCCAGTAATCGAACAGATGCCACGCGGCGACCGGCAATGCGATCCGTGCGATCGCCATCAGAGGTAGCCTGAAAAAGTTACCAAACTGGGAGGCGCACGGGACCGCAGCTTACCGGCGAGTTAATGCTCAACATGAAGATTTGATGACAACGAATTGGTTGCAAATGGCTCCGGTAAAACTTTCGTGCAAATCCTGTGGATAATTTTGTGCGTAACTGGGTAACCGATGGCCCGGTTTATTCCGCAGTCGGATGGCGTGAATGTTGCACTGATGCGACGACCCAAAGAAAATTGCTGCAAGTCAGATAGTTACATGCCGCCATTCACGCAATTTTCGGCACATCGCGCCTTGTAGGCCGAATGGCCGATTGGTGTGCATAACTGATTGGAAGATGCAAGCGTTTTGATCGCCAACCGCACTTGATCAACGGCGGAGAGTCGCATTTCGATCGCGGCAGGCGCGCTGCGGTCATGTCGACGTGGCGGCATGCACGGCGTCCACGAGAGCGGCGACGTGCGCAGGCGGCGTGGCGGGAACGATGCCATGGCCAAGGTTGAAGATGAAGCCTGGCTCCGGGCCGGCGTCGCGAACGACCGCCCGCGCGGCGCGTTCGACCGTGGCCGGGTCCGTCAACAGCGCGATCGGGTCGAGGTTGCCCTGGAACGCGACGCGGTCGCCGAAAGCGCGCCGCGCGGCGCGCAGGTCGACCGTCCAGTCGAGGCCCACGCACGAGGCCCCGGATTCGACGATCGACGGTAACGCGTTGCCGCCGTTCTTGGTGAACAGGATCGTCGGCACCTGCTGCGGCAGCCGGTCGAGCACCGTGCGCATCGGACCCAACGAGAACCGGCGATAGTCGGCGGCGGGCAACAGGCCGCCCCACGTGTCGAACAGCATCACCGCATCGACGCCCGCCGTAACCTGCTCGCGCAGATAGGCGGCGACGGCGTCGGCGTTGATCGCGACGAGTCGGTCCAGGAGGTCCGGCCGCGCATACGCCATCTTGCGGACCTTGGCGAAGTCGGCGCTGCCGCCGCCTTCTATCATGTAGCACGCGAGCGTGAACGGACTGCCGGCAAAACCGATCAGCGGAACGCGCCCGGCAAGCGTCTTCTTGATCTGCGACACGGCGTCGAACACGTAGCGCAGCCGCGCGAGGTCGGGCACGGCGAGCGCTGCGATCGTGCGCTCGTCGTCGGTCGTGCGCTCGAAGCGCGGTCCCTCACCCTCCGCGAACGAAAGTCCCAGCCCCATCGCGTCGGGCACGGTGAGGATGTCCGAAAACAGGATCGCCGCATCGAGCGCGAACCGCTCGAGCGGCTGCAACGTCGCTTCGGTCGCGAGCGACGGTGTCGTCGCGAGCGCCATGAAGCTGCCGGCACGCGCGCGCAGCGCCGCGTACTCGGGCAGGTAGCGGCCGGCTTGGCGCATCAGCCATACCGGAACGTGCGGCGTCGGCTCGCGGCGCAGCGCGCGCAGCAGCGTGTCGTTGCGCAGCGGGGTCATGCGACTGCACGACGAGGAACGAGCACGCGCCCGGTAATCCGCTCGAGCACCGCAAGCGGCGAGCGCTCCGGCTCGTAGAGTGCCGTGAGCGGCAGGTGCGTCGTCTGCTCGAGCATGTATTGCCCCGACGACGCGGCGTGCATCACCTGGTCGGAGTAGCAGATCCACGTCGTGCCCGGTGCGAACCGCACTTCGCGCTGCGGCGACCGGCCTTGATAGTCGAGATCCGCCTTCGCGCGATCGTGCAGGCCGAGCATCAGGTGATCGTATTCGCTGCGCGGCCGCTTGGTTACGTGCAGCGCGGCGAGCGCAGCGGCTTCGCCGGCGTACATCGCACGGATACGCGGCATCAACCTGCGTGCCATCGCTTCGAACGTCTCGCCGACGCGCCAGACGCGATCGGTGCCCTCTGGATTGACGTTGCAGAAGACGCGCAGGATCCGCTCGCCGTGATTGGGGCGCGAAGGAAACGCATCGACGTGCAGCCGCGTGTCGTCCTTGCGCCACGACACGGCGCGACCTGCGGCGCCATGCGGCCGGTAGCTCGTCCGTGCGCGCGTCAGGTGCGGCGAATAGCGCGGGAACAGCGCGGACACCAGTGCCGTGGCGTCGGCGGCGAACCGCGTGACCATGCGCGCGAGCGCGGCAAGCTCGTCGGGCGTGCCGCGGGCACCCTTGATCGCATCCCCTTCGAGACTGATGTTCTTCGCCTTGCCGTCGGACCAGCGCACGTCGAGAAAGCGGGTTTCGTCGGGCGCGAGCGCGAACGCAAGCCGCGGCAGCACGAGCACGCTGCCCGCCTCGAGTGCGTGCGCATGCCGCTCGACTTCCGCCGCGTCCACGCGCGGGCGCCAGCTCGCGATGTCGAGCATGACCACCGGCGTAACGCCATTCGCGTCGTTGTCCATGGCGTGCGGGCGCTGCGGAGCCGGCCGGCGTGCTGCGGATTCGCCAGCCGCGGCTAGCGCGGCAATGACGACGATCCCATCAGGAACGCATCGACGGCGTGTGCGCACTGGCGGCCTTCGCGGATCGCCCACACGACGAGCGACTGGCCGCGACGCATGTCGCCGGCGGCGAATACCTTCGCGACGCTCGTCCGGTAGTCGTCCGTGTTCGCCTTGACGTTCGTGCGTGCATCGCGCTCGACGCGGAACTGCTCGACGAGGCCGGTCTCGCCGGGCCCCGTGAATCCCATCGCCAGCAGCACGAGATCGGCCTGCAGCGTGAATTCGCTTCCCGGCATCTCGACCATTCGCGTAGCGCCGCTGCCGTCACGCTGCCACTCGACGCGCGACGCGACGAGCTTCGTGACGCGGCCCTCGCTACCCTCGAACCGCTTCGTGGCGACCGACCAGTCGCGGTCGCAGCCTTCTTCGTGCGACGACGACGTGCGCAGCTTGATCGGCCAGTACGGCCATACCAGCGGCTTGTTCTCCACCTCGGGCGGCTGCGCCAGCAACTCGAACTGAACCACCGAAACCGCGCCCTGCCGGTTCGACGTGCCCACGCAATCGGAGCCCGTGTCGCCGCCGCCGATGACGATCACGTGCTTGCCCTTGGCACTGATCTGCTCCTGCACGCGGTCGCCGGCAACCACACGGTTCTGCTGCGGCAGGAACTCCATCGCGAAATGCACGCCGGCGAGATCGCGCCCGGGCACCTGCAGATCGCGCGGCTTCTCGGCGCCGCCGGTCAGCGCGATTGCATCGAACTCCGCCAGCAGGTCGGCCGCGGCGACACTGCCGCCGACGTGCGCACCCGGGCGAAATTCGACGCCCTCGATCGACATCTGCGCCATCCGCCGGTCGATCCAGTGCTTCTCCATCTTGAAATCGGGAATGCCGTAACGCAGCAGCCCGCCGATCCGGTCTTCCTTCTCGAACAGCACGACGTCGTGGCCCGCCCGCGCAAGCTGCTGCGCGCATGCAAGGCCCGCAGGGCCCGAGCCCACGACCGCAATGCGCTTGCCCGTGCGGCGCGACGCTCGCTGGGGAACGACCCACCCTTCCTCGTAGCCCTTGTCGATGATGAAGTGCTCGATCGACTTGATGCCCACCGGATCGTTGTTGATGTTGAGCGTGCACGCCGCTTCGCACGGCGCGGGACAGATGCGGCCGGTGAACTCGGGAAAATTGTTCGTCGAGTGCAGCACGTCGAGCGCGTCTTGCCACTGCTGCCGATACACGAGGTCGTTCCAGTCGGGAATGACGTTGTTGACCGGACATCCGCTCTGGCAGAACGGGATGCCGCAATCCATGCAGCGCGCCCCCTGCTTCGCAGCCGCTACGTCGTCCAGCGCGTGGATGAACTCACGGTAATGACGAACGCGCGCGTTGACCGGGTCCGCAACCTCGGCGATTCGCTGCAGCTCCATGAAGCCGGTGATCTTCCCCATGCGCTACGCCTCGGCCTCGTTGGTTCGGATCAACATGCAGCCGCCTGCGAGTCGGCCTCCCCGCAATCGTGCGCCGCCGCCCCCTTCGGGCCTCGGCTCGCCAGTCGCCTCGCCCGGCGCACTCATGCGGCCTTCTGGTCGGCCGCCGTCAGGCCGGCCGGCTTCGTGTGCTGTGCCTTCACGTGCATCTCGGAGAGCGCGCGCACGTACTCGTTCGGGAACACCTTGACGAACTTCGCGCGCGTAGCATCCCAGTGGTCGAGCATCGCCAGCGCGACGGTGGAGCCGGTGAAGCGCAGGTGGCGCTCGATCAGATCGCGCAGGATCGCTTCGTCCGCGCGGCCCGTGTGCAGCAGCCGGCCTTTCCCGCCGGCGGCCAGTTCCTTTTCCGCCTTGTGCTGGTCGCTCTCCGCCTGCACGGGCCCGAGCGCGACCATCGCCGGATTGCAGCGCGACGCGAACGTGCCGTCGGCGTCGTAGACGTACGCAACGCCGCCGCTCATTCCCGCGGCGAAATTGCGCCCGGTGCGGCCGAGCACGACGACCGTTCCGCCCGTCATGTACTCGCAGCCGTGATCGCCAGTGCCTTCGACGACGGCCATCGCGCCCGAGTTGCGCACGCAGAAGCGCTCGCCGGCGACGCCGCGGAAATACGCTTCGCCATCGATCGCGCCGTACATCACCGTGTTGCCGATGACGATGTTTTCCTCGGGCTTCGCCGGGCATGCGGGGTCCGGATAGACGACGATGCGGCCGCCCGACAGTCCCTTGCCGACGTAGTCGTTCGTCGCTCCCTGCAGCTCGAACGTGATGCCGCGCGACAGGAAGGCGCCGAAGCTCTGGCCCGCGATGCCTTCGAACGCGACGTGCAGCGTGTCCTCCGGCAGGCCGGCGTGCCCGTGCATCCGGGCAACCGTACCGGACAGCATGGCGCCGACCGACCGGTGGGCGTTGCGGATCCGGTACTTGAGCCGTACCGGCTGGCTCTTTTCGAGTGCGGGTGCTGCGGCGGCGATCAACTGGTGATCGAGCGCGCGCACGAGCCCGTGATCCTGCGACTCGCAATGAAAGCGTGCGACTTCCGCCGGCATGTCGGGCTGGTGGAATACGCGCGAGAAATCGAGTCCCTTCGCCTTCCAGTGCTCGATGCCCTTCCGCATGTCGAGCAGGTCGCTGCGGCCGATCATCTGGTCGAGCGTGCGGAAGCCCAGCTCCGCCATGATGTGGCGCAGTTCCTCGGCGACGAAGAAGAAATAGTTGACGACGTGCTCCGGCTGGCCGGTGAAGCGCCTGCGCAGCACGGGATCCTGCGTCGCGACGCCGACCGGACACGTGTTGAGATGGCACTTGCGCATCATGATGCAGCCTTCGACGACGAGCGGCGCCGTCGCGAAGCCGAACTCGTCGGCACCGAGCAGCGCACCGATCGCGACGTCGCGCCCCGTCTTCATCTGGCCGTCGACCTGCACGGCGATGCGACCGCGCAGCCGGTTGAGCACCAGCGTCTGCTGCGTCTCGGCAAGACCGAGTTCCCACGGCGTTCCCGCGTGCTTGATCGACGATTCCGGCGACGCACCGGTGCCGCCGTCGTGACCGGCGATCGTCACGTGATCGGCCTTGGCCTTCGCGACACCGGCGGCGACGGTACCGACCCCGACTTCCGACACGAGCTTGACCGAGATCGACGCCGCGGAATTCGCGTTCTTCAGATCGTGGATCAGCTGCGCGAGATCCTCGATCGAATAGATGTCGTGATGCGGCGGCGGCGAGATCAGTCCCACGCCGGGCACCGAGTAGCGCAGTTGCGCGATGTATTCCGACACCTTGTGGCCGGGGAGCTGCCCGCCCTCGCCGGGCTTCGCACCCTGCGCCATCTTGATCTGCAGCTGGTCGGCCGACGCCAGATACTCGGCCGTGACGCCGAAGCGCGCGGATGCCACCTGCTTGATTCTCGAGCGCAGGCTGTCGCCGGGCTGCAGCGGGATGTCCTTCTCGACCGCGTCCTTGCCGATGATGCTCGCCAGCGTGTCGTTCGCCTTGACGAAGTTCTTGCCGACGCGCATCTCGGCGCGATAGCGCATCGGATCCTCGCCGCCCTCGCCCGTGTTCGACTTGCCGCCGATGCGGTTCATCGCGATCGCGAGCGTCGTATGCGCCTCGGTCGAGATCGATCCGAGGCTCATCGCGCCGGTCGCGAAGCGCTTGACGATTGCCGCCGCGGGCTCGACCTCGTTGAGCGGCACCGGCGTGCAACGATCGGTCCTGAACTCGAACAGTCCGCGCAGCGTCTTCAGCTTGCGGCCCTGCTCGTTGATCAGCGCCGCGTATTCCCTGTACGTCGACGCAGAGTTGGCGCGCGATGCGTGCTGCAGCTTCGCGATCGTGTCGGGCGTCCACATGTGCTCTTCGCCGCGAACGCGATACATGTAATCGCCCCCCGCGTCGAGATTGCGCGCCAGCAACGGATCGTCGCTGAACGCGAGCTCGTGCAGGCGCTGCGCCTCGGCCGCGACTTCGAACAGGCCGATGCCCTCGATCGTGCTCGCCGTGCCGGTGAAATACTTGTCGACGAACGAGCGCTGCAATCCGACCGCCTCGAAGATCTGCGCACCGCAATACGACTGATACGTCGAGATGCCCATCTTGGACATCACCTTCATCAGGCCCTTGCAGATCGCCTTGATGAAGCGCTTCTGCGCATCCTTCGGATCGACCTCGGGCAACTCGCGGGCGACCTCGGCGAGCGTTTCGAGCGCGAGGTACGGGTGGATCGCTTCCGCCCCGTAGCCGGCGAGGAGCGCGAAATGGTGCACTTCGCGCGCGGATCCGCTCTCGACGACGAGACCCGTCGACGTGCGCAGCCCCTTCTTGACCAGATGCTCGTGGACGGCGGCGGTTGCGAGCAGCGCAGGAATCGGCAGCATGTCGGATGCAACGCTGCGATCCGACAGGATGATGATGTTGAACCCCTGGTGGATCGCGTCTTCCGCATGCGCGGCGAGGCTCGCGAGCGCCGCTTCCATGCCGTTGCCACCCCACGCGGCCGGATAGCAGATGTCGAGCTCGATCGAACGAAACGCGGCGCCGGAGAAGAGCTCGACGTGGCGCAGCTTTTCCATGTTCTCGGGCGTCAGGATCGGCTGCTGGACCTCGAGTCGCATCGGCGCCTCGCCCGTTGCTTCCTGGTCGTCAGCGCCCGGGTCATTCGCGTCCAAGGGCCGCCCCGAGACGCGCAGCGGCGTAGCCGCCAGGGCGGGTGGGTCTATCGCGAGAAGGTTCGGCCGCGGCCCGATGAACGACACGAGCGACATCACGAGCTCCTCGCGGATCGGATCGATCGGCGGATTCGTGACCTGCGCGAACAGCTGCTTGAAATAGTTGTAGAAGACCTTCGGGCGATCGGACAGCACCGGCAGCGCTGCATCGTTGCCCATCGAACCGATGGGCTCCTCGCCGGTGTGCGCCATCGGCGTGAGGATGATCTTCAGGTCCTCCTGCGTGTAGCCGAACACCTGCTGCCGGTCGAGCACCGCAACCGACGACGGCACCGGCGGCGCCGGTTCGGGCATTTCCTCGAGACGCAGCCGGCAGCGCGCAATCCACTCGCGATACGGCTGCGCGGTGGCGAGCGTGCGCTTCAGCTCGTCGTCGTCGACGATGCGTCCGGCTTCGAGATCGACGAGCAGCATCTTGCCCGGCTGCAGCCGCCACTTCTTGATGATCTTCGACTCCGGAATGTCGAGCACGCCGACTTCCGACGCCATCACGATGTAGTCGTCGTCGGTGACGACAAAGCGCGCGGGACGCAATCCGTTGCGGTCGAGCGTCGCGCCGATCTGGCGTCCATTGGTGAAGGCCATCGCGGCCGGCCCGTCCCACGGCTCCATCAGCGCCGCATGGTATTCGTAGAATGCGCGCCGGTCTTCGTCCATCAGCGGATTGCCGGCCCAGGCTTCGGGAATCATCAGCATCATTGCGTGCGCCAGCGAGTAGCCGCCCATCGCGAGCAATTCGAGTGCGTTGTCGAACGACGCGGAATCCGACTGGCCTTCGTAGATCAGCGGCCAGAGCTTCGACAGGTCGTCGCCGAGCACCTTCGAAGCGATCGCGCCTTCACGCGCACGAATCCAGTTGAAGTTGCCGCGCAGTGTGTTGATCTCGCCGTTGTGGCTGATGAAGCGGAACGGATGCGCGAGGTCCCACGTCGGAAACGTGTTCGTCGAAAAGCGCTGGTGCACCATCGCGAGCGCGGACACCATCGTCGCGTCGTGCAGGTCGACGTAGTACTCGCCCACCTGGTGCGCGAGCAGCATTCCCTTGTAGACGATCGTGCGCGTCGAGAACGACGGCACGTAGAACTCCTTGCCATGGCGCAGGTTGAGCGCCTGGATCGCGTGGCCCGCGCCCTTGCGGATCACGTACAGCTTGCGCTCGAGGGCGTCTTGATCCATGTCGCGCGAGCCGCGCGCGACAAATACCTGCCGGATCACCGGCTCCACTTCCTTCGTGCGCTTCGACAGACCCGAGTTGTTGGTCGGCACGTCGCGCCAGCCGAGCAAAACCTGCCCCTCGGCCGAGATCGCGCGCTCGATTTCCTGCTCGCACGCCATGCGCGAAGCAGGCTCCTGCGGCAGGAACACCATGCCGACGCCATACTGGCCGATCGCAGGCAGCGTGATCGAAAGCTTGCCGCACGCGCGCCGAAAGAACGCATCGGGGAGCTGCACGAGAATGCCGGCGCCGTCGCCCTGCAGCGGGTCGGCGCCGGTGGCACCTCGATGCGTGAGGTTCTCGAGAATCTTCAGGCCCTGCGCGATGATCTCGTGCGTCTTGCGGCCCTTGATGTGCGCGATGAAGCCCAGACCACAGGCGTCGCGCTCGTTCGCCGGGTCGTACAGGCCCTGCGCAGGAGGCGGATAGGCGAATCCGGACGTCGCGGCGGGCTTTTCCATGCTGACCTCGAATGTCGCACGCGCGCAGGCGGCGGCCGGCCCGTCGCGCGTCATGATATTCGCCAAAACAAGGCGAAACCCGTCCATGTTACGCGGTATGCTGCATTGCGGCAATCGCCATGCCGGCCGGCCCTGCGCGCGCCCAATGCAACAAACCGACACCCCGACCAGCCTTTCCGCGGGAAATGCTTGCGTCATGCAGGGTGTTAGGCTTTAATCTGAACAAACTTAGCTAGACCGTTGTTGCTACGTCCAATTCATCTATTGTTAAAACGCATCTTTAGGACAACATCATCATGCCCGGATACCCGCTCACCACGTGGCTGCGTCCACTCCTCACCCTGGTCGCCCTGGCCGGTGTCCTGTCGCTCGCCGCGTGCGGTGGCGGCAACGGGGCGCCGAGCCAAGTCATCAACGGCGGCGGCGGCGCCCCGCTCTCGATCACGCCCGCCACGGCGACGGCGTATTCGGGCACGCCCTTCACCTTCCTCATCACCGGCGGCACGCGCCCGTACGCCATCCTCACCAGTGACCAAAGCGCGCTGCCGGTCGTCGGCACGCTGGACGGCGACACGCTGGTCGTGGTGCCCGGAAGTGTCGGCACCGACACCCCCGCTACGCTAACGGTCCGGGATTCGGCGGGTCAGACGACGTCCGCCGCCGTCACGGTGCGCCCTGCGTTGCTGCTGCCCGCATCGATTACGATCACCGGCAATCCGAATTGCAGTGCATCGGGGTCAGATCTATGCTCGGGGCAGGATGGCACGGCGACGGTCCAGGTGACCGGACCTGCCGGTGCACCACTCGCGGGTCGGCCGGTGCGTTTCGACGTGGTGCAGGGTGCCTACTCGATCTCCAGCACGGTGCCGGGACAACCCCTGGTGCAGTCGGTGACCGTCACGACCGATCAGAACGGCAATGCGACGGTGCGACTCGTCGTGCCGGTCAATGCCGCGACGCAGATCGCGACGATCCGCGCAACCGACGTCACGGACGGCAGCAGCGTCGTCGGCCAGTTCACGATCGCCCAGTTCATCAACGGTAACTCGGTGCTGTCGGTAATCCCGACGGGCGTGACGACCTTCACCGGACCCGATACGGCGCATTGCAGCAACGGTGCCAGCGCAACCTTCTACGTCTTCGGGGGAACGCCGCCCTATACGGTCGCGACCAACTTCCCGACCGCGATCAACATCACCGGCGCGCCGGTGCAACGAAGCGGCGGCGGCTTCACGGTCACGACAACGGGTCAGTGCGTGACCGGCCTCACGTTCGCGATCACCGATGCGGCGGGGCGCACGCTGCTCACGCCGCCAACGGTCAGCAACGTGTTGGGCACGACTCCTCCCCCACCAACGCCTGTGGCCGTCTTCCCATCGAGTGGCTATGACTTCATATCAGCCGGCGGGTGCGCGGGCAGGACACTTCCGTTTACGGTTACCGGCGGGACGCCGCCGTACAGTGTTCAAGTCGACGGAGCGCACTTCAGTCAATGGATGACGCCGCCACCGATTAGTGCTTCCGGGGGCCAGGCCAATTTGAGTGCGATCGGAACACCAACCGGCACAACCACGGTCACATTCATCGATGCCGCCGGCGTAACCAAGAGTGTCAGCATTAAATGTAGTTAGATGAAGTACGACGAAAAACGGCGCCTGCGGGCGCCGTTTTTTTTAACCGCGTATCGGCGTCGAATCAGCCGTCGATCGCAGCCGTAATGTCGGTCGCAGCGACGTCACGCCGCAGCACGGCGTGACCGAGGCTTTCGAGCAGCACGAAGCGGATCGAGCCGTCGGCCACTTTCTTGTCGCGTCCCATCAGGTCGAGCCAGCGATCCGCCGCGATCTTCGGCGGCGCGGTCGGCA
>Ga0207683_10002539_pt1 | contig 15929 bp, 15 predicted proteins | sample KBSM73metaG_FD_184333 | JGI IMG/M metagenome (GOLD analysis project Ga0207683, IMG submission 184333) | Miscanthus rhizosphere microbial communities from Kellogg Biological Station, Michigan, USA - KBS M7-3 metaG (SPAdes) (version 2) | ecosystem: Host-associated > Plants > Roots > Rhizosphere >... | reverse complement strand
CGGCAACAGCAGGTCCGCTTCGCTCGCCATCGAACTGGTCGGGACATTGACCACAACGGCGATTCGCTGCTGCTCTGCCCGTGCGTGGCGCAGCGCGGCAAGAGTGTCGGCCGTCTCGCCCGATTGGCTGATGAAGAGCGCCAGGCCACCGGGCTCGAGCACGGGCTGTCGGTATCGGAACTCGCTGGCGACGTCGATGTCGACCGGCACGCGGGCAAACTGCTCCACCCAATATTTTGCAACGAGCCCGGCATAATAGCTCGTACCGCAGGCGACGATCGTGAGCCGGCTGACCCGTTCAAGGTCCGCATCGGTCACCGGCAATGCGACCTCGCCTTCGAACGGCCGGACATAGGTTTGGAGTGTCTGGGCAACCACGATCGGCTGCTCGAAGATCTCCTTCTGCATGTAGTGGCGATAATTGCCTTTTTCGACCGGTGCCGAAGAAGCGCCGGACTCGACGATTTCGCGCTCGGCCGGTCGATTTTCCCGATCGAAAATCTCGATCCGGTCCCTGCGCACGACAGCCCAGTCACCCTCGTCGAGATAGGCAATTCGCTGCGTCCAGGGCGCCACGGCGAGCGCATCCGAGCCCAGGTAATTTTCACCGTCGCCGTAGCCCACGGTCAGTGGCGCACCCATTCTCGCGCCGATGATCAGATCCGGATCGTCGCGGAAAAGGAAAGCGATGGCGAACGCTCCCGTGAGCCTCGGGAGGACCGCGGCGACGGCATCCTGGGGCGAAGCGCCACGCTCAACCTCTCGCGCGACGAGATGGCCGACGACCTCCGTGTCCGTTTCGCTTTCGAACTTGCGCCCTTGTGCGATCAGTTCGTCTCGCAGCGGCTTGAAATTCTCAATGATACCGTTGTGTACAAGCGCGACGGGTCCGACGATATGCGGATGCGCATTGCCGACGGTGGGCGCGCCATGCGTCGCCCAGCGCGTGTGCGCGATGCCCGTCGTCCCCCTGAGAGGCTCCTGGGCGAGTTCGCGAGCGAGATTATCCAGCTTTCCTTCGGCACGCCGTCGTTCGAGCTGGCCACCGTTGATGGTGCAGATTCCGGCGGAATCGTATCCGCGATATTCAAGCCGCTTCAGGCCGTCGAACAAGCGTTGAGCGACATCTTTCTTGCCGACGATTCCGACGATCCCGCACATACGCTTACTCCGCGGCCTTCCTGGTCATTCGTTCGCGGAAGCGCCTGGCCCAACCCGCGATGCCCTTCTGTTCGTTTCGTTCCACCGCAAGGCTGTCCGCGTCGACATCTCGAGTGATCACCGAACCCGCACCGACAATCGCCCCTTCGCCGACCGAGACCGGAGCGACAAGCGCCGTGTTCGACCCGATGAACGCGCCCTCGCCGATCACAGTTCGGTACTTTCCAAAACCATCGTAATTGCATGTGATCGTGCCGGCGCCGATGTTCGCGCGCGCTCCAACCGACGCATCGCCGACATAAGACAAATGGTTCACCTTCGCGCCCTCGCCGATGTCCGCCTTTTTCAGCTCGACGAAGTTCCCGACCTTCGTCCTTTCAGCGAGGCGCGTGCCCGGGCGAATGCGCGCAAACGGACCGATGCTTGCCTTGGCGCCGATGATCGCACCTTCGATGTGGCTGAACGCGTGGATCGTCGCACCGTCAGCAATCTCCACGCCGGGTCCGAAGACCACGTGCGGCTCGACGGTGACGTCTCGCCCAAGCTTCGTATCGTAGGCGAACCAGACGCTTTCCGGGTCGATCAGGGTCGCTCCTTCATCGAGCGCCTGCTCGCGCCTGCGCCGCTGCCATTCGAGTTCCAGGTGAGCAAGCTCGGCCCGGCTGTTGACGCCTGCGGCCTCGTACGGATCGCCTTCGATCACGACGGCGTCGCGGCCCTCGGCGGCAGCGATATTGACGATGTCCGGAAGGTAATATTCGCCGGCGGCATTGTCGTTTCCGACGCGTTCGAGCCAGCGAAACAGGTCTTGGGACCGCACCGCCATCATTCCGGAATTGCATAGCCTGACGGCGCGCTCTTCCTCCGTGGCATCCTTGAACTCGACCATCTTCGCGATCCGGTCGCCGTCACCCAAGATGATCCGCCCGTACTTCAACGGGTCTGCCGGCGATGAAGCGAGAACGACGACGCCCGGTCCGCCTTCGCCATCCAGGCGATCGAGCATCCTTCTTAACGTGCGGGATTCGACGAATGGCGTGTCGCCATAAAGGACGATGACTGGCCCGTCATAACCCGACAGCTCGCCCTTGGCCTGCTGCACCGCATGGCCCGTACCCTTTTGCTCAGCCTGCACGGCGATGGCGACGTCCCGACCGGCGATCGCCGCTTCGACCTGCTCGCGGCCTTTTCCGACGACGACGACGCGCTTGTCAGCGCCGAGCGCATCGACGCTATCGAGCAAATGGAGAAGCAGGGGGCGGCTGGCGATCGGGTGCAGCACCTTGTGCGTGTCCGAGCGCATGCGCGTGCCCTGCCCAGCAGCAAGGATGACAACGGCGAAGCGGCGCTGGTCGCTCATGGGCGGAGCAATGGCATGGCGCTCAGTGGAGCGCCAGTTCCTTTGCCGAGCCCGTTCGAAAAAGGGCGGCTCGCAAAACGAGCCGCCCCAGAACGCACCGCGAAGGGGGAAGAGCGGTGTGAACACCTTAACTATCGATAAGGTGCTTGGTTCCTAACCTATTGAACGAAAAAAGAAAGGGGCGGCCCCGCAAAGGACCGCCCCATTTCTTCAAACTGTTCGGCCTAGAAGATGCTCATATAATATTCGTTGCCGACGAAGCCCATCTTCTGGACGTGCGCCTGCTTGGTGACGGCAAGCACCTTGTCGACGACCTCATAACGGGCGGTCGCGTCGGGCTGTAGGTGAAGTTCCGGGATCGGATTCATCTGCTGCGTCGTGTCGAGGTAAGAGCGGAGCTGGGTCATGGTAACGGGCGAACCGTTCCACAAAACCTGGTCCCCCGCATTGATCGACAGGACGTTCTTCACCGGATCGATCGGTGGCGGCGGCTGGTTCTGCTGGTTGACCGGCAGATCGAGCTTCACCGCGTGCGTCTGGATCGGAATGGTGATGATGAACATGATCAGGAGAACCAGCATGACGTCGATGAGCGGCGTCACGTTCACGTCCAGCATCGGTTCGCCGTCAGCGTTGTCGCTGGTGGTCTGCATTGACATGGCGAAGGACTCCTACTCGGCGCGATAACCGGTCAGCGGCGGCGGCTCGGAAATGAAGCCGACACGCTGGAAACCAGCCTGCTGCATGGTGATGATTGCTGCGCCGATGCACTTGTACTGGGTGTTGACGTCGCCCCGGATGTGGGCCTCGGGCATGTTCTCTTCATTGACGTTCTGGACGCCGCCGACCGTCTGGATCAGCTTCTCGAGCTTCTGAACCGACCGATCCAGAAGCTCCTTCTGGGTCACCTTGGTGACGCCCCAATAGACTTCGCAGGTGCCGCCGGGGCCGTTGCGAACGGTCAGCGAGACGTTCTCTGGCTTGGTCATGGTCGGTTCGTACCGAACGTCAGGCAGCTTAACGGGAACGGCCTGCTTGATCACCTGCGTGGTGATCAGGAAGACGATGAGGAGCACCAGCATGACGTCGGTCAACGGAACGACGTTAATGTCGGACATCGCCTCTTCGCCGCCTTCTTGGATTACTGTTCCTGCCATAAGGCTGGTTTCTTTCTTCTACTTCGTCCGAGCAAGGCTCCAGCCCGGCGCCGGGCTGGAGCCTGTCGCAGTTACTTTGCGGTCGTCGGAGTGCGGACCGGCTCGCTGCCCGATGACGGGGCAGTCGTGCGGGCCGGGGCCGCACCCTTGGTGGCAGAGCCCGCTCCGCCGCCCATGCGCGGCTTCACCGCGCCGGCCGACATCAGATAACCGTGGAGGTCGTTCGTGAAGGCCGCGAGATCCTCCATGATCGACTTGTTGCGGCGCACCAGCCAGTTGTAGGCAAGCACGGCCGGAACCGCGACGACGAGGCCGAGCGCGGTCATGATGAGCGCCTCACCGACCGGGCCAGCGACCGCGTCAATCGACGCCTGTCCCGACGCACCGATCTTGATCAGCGCGCGGTAGATGCCGACGACGGTCCCGAACAGTCCGATGAACGGCGCGGTCGAACCGACGGTCGCGAGGAAGGCCAGGCCTTCACCGAGACGGGCACCGATCGCACCCTGGCTGCGCTGCAGGCTGTTCGCCATCCAGTCGTGCTGGTCGATCGGATCGGTCAGCTTGCCGTGCTGCTCCTGGGCAATCAGGGCGTCGTCGACGATCGCGCGATAAGCGCTCTTCGCCTCGAGCTTGGTGGATGCCTCGCGCAGGTTCGGCGAGTTCCAGAAGCTCGCACGGACCTTGCGGCCCTGAGCGATAATCTTCTGCTGCTGCATCAGCTTCGTGAACAGGATGTAGAACGAGAAGACCGACATCAGGACGAGGATCGTGAACACCGAGATGGCGATGATACCACCCTGCTGGAGAGCGGGGACTAGGCCGTAGGGGTTTGAACCTGCGGCGGCGGGTGCTGCTTGCATGCTGTGCTTTCCTTCTGAAACCTAAAAATCAAATACCTAGAGTCGATTAGCCTTCGAGCCGCCACACGATGGGCGGGGTCGTCAGTGTGTCGGTCGTCGGCTGGCCGTTGTTGTCGCGTGCCGGCGTAAACTTCGCGCGGCGGCGAAGGATGTTGCAGGTCGCGGAATCAAGCGCCCCATTGCCCGTCGAACGGACAAGGTTGCAGCCGACCACGCGGCCGTCCGGTCCGATCGTCAGCTGGGCCTGGGCAGTGCCCTCGGCTCCGGCCGACTGAGCGGCGGCAGGATAATCGTCGGCACTGAACAGGCTGCGAAGATCCCCCTTGGCGCTCTGCGCGGACACGACCTTGTGCGGCGGAGGCGGTGGAGGAGGCGCCGGAGGAGCGGCGACTACGGGTGGAATTGGCGGAGGGGTCGCTTCGACGGTCTGGATCGGCGGCGTCGGCGCTTCCATGCGCACCAGCGGCGGCGGAGTCACCGGCGGCGGCGGCACCTTGGGCATATCCTTCGGCGGTGGCGGCGGTTCCTCGGGTGGCGGCGGCTGCTCCTCGACGTCGAACGTCTTGAGGTCTTGCGCCGCCTTCTTGATCACGTTGTAGGCGAGACCCGTCACGATCGCGTAACCGAGGCCGAACTGAATCAGGACGACCAGAATGATCGACAGCGTCCGGTTACCACTGATCTCTTTGCGTTGGGCGTAGGACATTAACCCGCAATTCTCCTCGACACACCGTGGGGACTTCCACGGTTAGACCGGGCGCGAGACGCTCGCCCGTTGAATGGTTAATCCACCCATGTATCAAAATTACATCGGCGGGTCGGCGCGCCTCCTTATATCCGCCTCAAAGGCCGCGCAACGGATTTTGTTCCACCGGCGGAAGGCCGGAAACCACGGTAGTTGCCACGCTTATCTCAAGCGTCCGGCCAAAGCCCCGAGAATGATGCAATTTCAACGCCTACGCCGTGCGCATCAGGATAGACGTCCGGCTTGGACAGGCTGACCCGCAGGGCCCGAATTCCGCGAAAAGCCGCCACTCGTTCGAAGATGGCATGCGCCAGGGTCTCCTGAAGGTTGTATCGGCGCGCCGAAGCGATCTCTTCCACCTCGGTTCGAAGGAAGTCGTAGTTCCAGGCTTGCACGGGATCATCATCAGGCGGCACGGACAAATCGCTCAGCCAGATTTCTACCGTGACCATCAAGCGCTGCGGCGTTCCGATTTCGAAATCGTGGAAGCCGATGTCGGCCTGGACCTGAAGCGATTCGAGCAGGATTCGCGACGATCTGACCTGGAGCTCGGACGGCACTAAGCCGGACAATTTGGGTTCGCTCGAGCTCATTTGGCGCCCAGGAACTGCACGTCCCGGTCCAATGCCATGAACCTGTGCCCCGAATCGATCGTAACCACCTCCCCCGTCACCGCCTTGGCATCGATCAAGTAACGCAAAGCGCTAACGACATCTCTCGGTTCGACCCCGCGGCGGAGGGGGTTGTCGGCGTGCATCGCTTCGTAATTCTCCTCGGTCTGGCCGGCCGAACGCAGCATCAGCCCCGGCGCGATCCCATTCACACGGATCGAGCGCGGCGCGAGCGCCCGGGCAGCAAGATCGGTGAGCGCTGCGAGCGCATGTTTGGACAGAGTATAGCTCAAATAGTCCGGATTTGGCGCCGACAGCTTTGAATCGAGCAGGTTCACGACAAGCGCATCCCCGCCTTCATGCAAGGAAGCTAACCGATCGATGAGCAGCGCCGGTGCGCGAACGTTGACGGCCATGTGGTCATCGAACTCCGCAGCGCTGAATTCGCAGAAGCCGTCCCACGCAAAGCGCGCCGCATTATTAACGAGCAGGCGCACTGGCGGAAGGTCGGCCGCGGCAGCGAAAACCTCCCCGGCGCAATCTGGCTGCGCAAGATCCGCCACGACCTTCGTTGCTCCTTCGGCGACCTCGTCATTTTCGTGATGGACGTGCGCCACGACGTTCCAGCCGTCGGCGACAAGCGCTTTGGCGATCACTGCCCCCACGCGTTTGCCCGCGCCGGTGACGATTGCGGTTTGAAGGTCCATCGCGCGAACTCCTGCCTTGAGCAGCGCCGCGAAGCAATCCAATGACGGCTTCATGCCGGAGAGCCGTCCGCCGATCGAGCTTCAGGGAATCAGCCTTGCCGAGCTGCAGCAGCTGATCGACGAGCGACGTCTGCCGCCGGTGGACAAATGGAATCCCGAGCGATGCGGCAATTCCCACATGCGCATCGCGCGGGACGGCACGTGGTACCACGAGGGAGCGCCGATCAAGCGGCCGGCAATGGTGCGGCTCTTCTCGACGGTGCTGCGGCGGGAGTCCGATGGGCGCCATGTCCTCGTGACCCCCGTCGAGAAGCTCGACATCGACGTCGAAACCACAGCCTTTCGGGCCGTCGAAATGAGCGTCGAGAAGCAGGGTACAGAGCGAAACATCGCCTTCGCACTCGATACCGGTGACGCTGTAATCCTCGGTCCCAATCATGGCCTGCGCATGGTCGAGACGTCGAATGGGCCCTCACCCCGGCTGACCGTTCGCCACGGGCTCGAGGCTGAGCTGACTCGACCGGTTTACTACGAGCTGGCAGAGCTCGCGCTTGAAGCCGGGGATGAGCGACCTGGCGTATGGAGCTGCGGCGTCTTCTTTCCGCTCGAGGACTCGGAATGACGCTCGCGGATCGTTTGCGCGAAGCACTGGCCTTGCCCGCAGTCGAACCTTCGCTCGAAGGCGACCTTCCGGACCTTCCCGCAAGAAACGACATACCGGCCGCCGTATTGATCGCCTTTACCGACCGGCCCCGCCCAGGCTTGATTCTCACCGTCCGGCGCGAACACTTGCGTACCCATGCGGGACAGGTCGCATTCCCGGGCGGAAGGATCGATCCGGGAGAGGACGAGGTCACGGCGGCGCTCCGGGAGGCGCATGAGGAGATCATGCTGGACCCGAAATTCGTCGATGTCGTCGGTTCGATCGAGCCTTACCGCACCGTCACCGATTATGTCGTAACTCCGGTTTTGGGAGTAATCCCGGCCGATCTCCCTCTCGAACCCCATGAGCATGAAGTCGCGGACTGGTTCGAAGCGCCGCTCGACTTCGTTCTCGACGCGAGCAACCAGCATCGTCGAAGCGCTCTGTTCCAGGGAGCAACACGTCACTATTACGAGATCATCTGGAACGATCGCCGGATCTGGGGGGCAACTGCGGCCATGATCGTCAATCTGTCGCGCAGGCTGAAATGGAGCTGAAGCTCGACGCCGCGAAATGGCGCAAGAACCGAGGCATCAAAAGGCTGCTGGTCGCACTCGGCGCGGATGAGGGGCTCACACGATATGTAGGGGGCGCTGTTCGCGACGACCTGCTCGGTCTTCCGGTCAGCGATATCGATCTTGCGACGAAGATACCGCCCGACGAGGTCATCAGCCGGCTCGAAAAGGCCCGGATCAAGGCCGTCCCCACGGGAATAGATCACGGCACCATTACCGCCGTCAGCGACGGCCACCCTTTCGAAGTGACGACCTTACGGCGCGACGTTTCCACGGATGGGCGCCGCGCGACCGTCGCATTTACCGACGACTGGAAGGAAGACGCCGCTCGCCGCGATTTCACGATCAATGCGCTGTCTGCAGATCCCGTCACGGGTGAGCTGTTCGATTATTTTGGCGGGCTCGACGATCTGACGCTCCATCACATCCGATTCATCGGCGACCCGCTGCAGCGCATCGCCGAAGACCATTTGCGCATCCTGCGTTTCTTTCGATTTCATGCGCGCTTCGGCATCGGCGAACCGGACCGGTCGGCACTCGAGGCCTGCACCTTGCGCGCCAACGACCTGATGGCGCTTTCACGCGAACGCATCGCCGATGAACTTCTGAAGCTTCTCGGCATGCCCGATCCGTCGCGAACGGTTCAGATCATGCTCGAGCGCGAAATCCTGCGGCCGGTTCTTCCCGAGATCGAAACCACGGCTCAGACCAGGCTCGTCGCACTGATCGCCGCGGAGCAGCAGGCCGGAATCGACGCTGATCCATTGCGGCGCCTCGCAGCGCTCCTTCCACAGGATGAATCGATTGCCGACGACGTCGGCGCGCGCCTCCGGCTTTCGAACAAAGCGAGGAAGCGCCTGATCTCAGTTGCCCGGCCAATCGATGGCGTGCGGCCCCGAGCGCTCGCCTATCGTGCCGGACGGGAATGCGCGGTCGACCGGCTCTTGCTCGATGGCCGCGCGGCGGAAGCGCGTGAGATCGCCGACTGGCATTCACCCCGCCTGCCGATCAGCGGCGGGGCTCTGATCAAAAAGGGGCTGCCGGAAGGGCCAATCGTTGCACGCACCCTGCGTAGCATCGAAGATCGCTGGGTCGGGGCCGACTTTCCGACTGGCGCGGAATTCGATCGAATTGTCGATGAGGAAATGAAGCGCGCGGCTTAGTGGCCGGCCTGGACTGTCGAATGGGCGAAGGCGAACTCGGTTGAATGGTCGCCGATCGCGATTACCGGCCGGACGACTTGCTGCGTGCCGAGCGTCTCGTAGCGCGCGAAAAGCTCGGCGAAATGGTCGTCCATCGTTCGAACCTTGCTGGCTCGAACAGCCGCGGCTCGCTGGAGTTCGGGGCCCCGATTGATGAATCCACGGATTGCTCGTTCGAGGGAGGCTTCGCTGGCCGCGCGATAAGTCATGCCGGCGCCTGGAACGAGTTGGTCGAGGGCCGCGCCACGGTCGGGCACGATCAGCGGTATGCCGCTTGCTCGGGCTTCAGCGGCGACCATGCAGAATGTCTCCGCCTCGCAACCGTGGACGAGGGCGTCGGCACTTGCGAGCAACTGAGCCAACTCTCCTCGATCGACCATCCGGGGCAGGATGGCGACACCGTCCAACCCTTCGGCCAGCAACTCGAGCTTGGGCCGTTTGGGTCCGTCGCCTACCAGCAAGAGCCCGATTTCGCGTCGTTTTGCAGCTTCGCCTGCCGCGCGGAGGACCATTTCCCATCTCTTCTCGGCGGAGAAGCGACCGATCCCGATCAGCAGCGAAGCATTTGCGTCAAGGCCGAGCGCGTGCAGGGCTTCCTCGCGCATTACTGCGGAGCGGAGCGAAGGCGAGAAATAGCCGGGTTCGACGCCCATGGGGACGGTTTCGCTGTTCGCGACACCGCCTTCGCGCAGTCGGCCTGCGAGCTGCGAATTGGCGCAAACCACCATGTCGAACATTCGTCCGAGGCCTCGCAAATGGCTCCAGAACCAGCCGAACATTCGATCGATGCGATCGGTCGAAACGAAGCCGCCGAGCCAACGATAGGCATAAGCGGCGAGCGGATCGGAATGCATCACCAGCGAACGACTTGCGCGCCCCTGCCAGCGGCCGACCATCGTCGCGCTCGACCAAGGCGACGACGCTTCGACATGGTCCGGTTGCCAGGCATCCAGGACCGCATGAAGCGCGGCTTCGTCGTCGAAATAGCGATATCGGCTATCGACCGGCAGCCGGGGCGACGGAATGGTCACGAGAAATGCGCCTGGCCCGCATCTTACAACCTCGTGGCGCTCTCCGGGCGCCACCACGATCACCTCATGGCCGAAGCGAGCCCCAGCCCGAAGCTTGGCATCTACATAAGTGCGAACGCCGCCGCCGGCGGGCGTGTAAAAAGCGCAAACGTCGGCAATCCTCATCGCCGGTCTTCAGACGGTTCGGACCGGTGAACTTCAAGTGAAGCTTTGTTAATGGGCTTCGAAGTCGCTCGCGCGTCGCGCCGAGATCCCCCAAATGGCCTTTATGGCCTCCTTGAACAGACGAATTCTGCTGGCTTCGATCCACGATGTCTCGCCGCGTTTTGAAGGCGAAGTCGACCGATTGCTGGAACTTCTCAACCCGCACGTGGGTGAGCGTCTCGCAATGCTGGTGGTGCCGAACCACTGGGGCAGCGCACCGATCATTCCGGGATCCCCTTTCGCTACTCGACTTCGCGACTGGGCCGACAGCGGAATTGAGATTTTCCTCCATGGCTACTTCCATCGCGACGATTCCGGCCACGCCGGGGCGACTGATCGTTTGCGCGCACGCTTCATGACCGCCGGCGAGGGTGAGTTCCTGGGTTTGTCGGGAAGCGAAGCATCTGCGCGCGTTCGCGAAGGTCGGTCCCTCGTCGAAGCGGTAATTGGACGACCGATCGACGGCTTTGTGGCGCCCGCCTGGCTCTACGGCGACGGCGCAATGGAGGCGCTGAGCCAATCCGCCATTTCAATCTCGGAAGATCATTTGCGCATTTGGTCGCCCGCTTCGGGGCGCATCCTCGCACGCGGCCCGGTGATCACGTGGGCGAGCAGAAGCCGACTGCGGCTGGCCTCCTCGCTTGCTGCGGCCAAGGCCCTCCGGCGATTGCCCGTCCGCGTTTTGAGGGTGGGCGTCCACCCGCCGGACGTGCACCATCCCGCACTCGTGCGAAGCATCGTCAAGACTTTGTCCGTTGCTGGGGGCAGCCGCGAAGCTGCTCGCTACGCGGATCTGCTGGCTACCTAGGATCAGAATTTCAGGACGAATGTAACCGCCGGTTTGCGTGACCGCGCCGGACGGTCGCTGATGCGCTGGTTCGAACCGCTGCGGGCCCGGCCGTAGATGTTCGCGAGACCAACGCCGACGAACGCATTGGTCCCAACATCCTGCTGAACAACCATTCCGCGGATCAGCGGTGCGGGGCCAGTAGCGCCCTGTTGCTGCGACACCCTGAGGTCGATGGTATGGGCACGGGCAACATTCGCGACGTCGAAGGGTGCGAGACCCCTCGTCTGCGCCTGCGCAGGCGCTGTTGCCGTGCTGGCGACTATGCCCGCTGCTGCGAGCCAGTACCTCATGGCCCGTCATCTCCCTGTTACGGACCTTTAACCACATTCAGGGGAGCGGGTTCCAGACCGGAGATCGTGTTGAGCCAGGACGGGACAATTCGCGGTCCCCTAGCGGCGGCGGGACTTCCAATATTCAATCGCGTCATTCGCTTCGAGCGGGCGCGCAAAATAGAAGCCCTGCCCCGACGCGCAGCCGAGCGTCGCAAGAGTGGTGGCCAGTTCGACTGTTTCGATTCCCTCTGCAGTCGTCGACATGCCCAACGCTTCCGCGAGGCTGAGGACTGCTCGAACGATGGCTACCGCATCGGGATCGACCATCATTCCGGAAACGAAGCTCTTGTCGATCTTCAGCACGTCGATCGGCAGCCTCTGGAGGTAAGCAAGGCTGGAATAGCCCGTACCGAAATCGTCCATCGCAACCGTCGCTTCGAGCGCCTTGAGAGAGTCGAAGACGCGGGTGGCTCGGACGGGATCCTGGACGATCGAGCTTTCTGTGAGTTCGAGTGTCAGACGGTCGCCCGTCAAGCCACTGTCCTTGAGCGCACGCTCGACCACTGCCGCGATGTCGTCCCGAGCGACCTGGATGGCGGAAAGATTGACCCCGACATAGAGCGGCAGCCGCTCGCCCGCATCGCGATCCCAGGCCGCGAGCGTCTTCGCCGCCTTGTCCATCGCCCAGCGGCCGAGATGCAGGATTAGCCCCGATTCCTCCGCGACTGGAATGAACTCCGTCGGACTGATTTCGCCGCGTTCCTCGTGGGTCCACCGCGCCAGCGCCTCGAAGCCGGCAACCTCGCCCGACTTCAGGTTTATGAGCGGCTGATAGAATAGTTCCAGTTGCTCCTTGTCGAGCGCGCGGCGAAGCTCGGTCTCGATCGAGAATCGTCGCCGAGCTTCGGTGGCCTGGCGCGGCTCATAGACTTGCGGACAACCGGCAGCCTTCGCCTGCTTGACCGCGAATTGCGCGTTGCGGAACAGTTCTTCAGGATCCTGTCCTGCGTGCATCAGTGCAACGCCAATCGCGCATTCGATCCGGATCTCGAGTTCCGAAAGCTTGAAGGGGGCAGTCATCACCTGCTGGATCCGCTCGGCAGCCTTCAGAGCATCCTCGACTCCGCGGCGCAGCGAAACGAGCACGCCGAATTCATTCCCACCGGTGCGTGCTAGGACGTCCCCGGCTCGGAGGGCCAGGATCAACCTGCGCGCGAACGTGATCAGCAGTTCGTCGCCCGCAAGGCTGCCCATCGATTCATTGATGCGGCTGAAGCGAAGCATGTCGACGACGAGCACTGCATGCTCAAGGTCGCGCGCCACCTTTTCCCCGGCATTTTCGATCGCTTCAGTGAAGGCTAGGCGGTTCGGGAGCCCCGTCAGGCTGTCGCGCAGCATTTCGGCGCGGAGAGTCCGCTCCGCCTGAACCTCCAGAGTGCGATCGACAACACTCAGGAGACAGCGCGCATTTGGACATTCCTTCTTCGGAAGAGGTGCGAGCTTCAGCCGGAAAAAATGCGAGGACACGCCCTCGCCATGCTTGAAGTCGAGTTCGCCGGTGTCATCCTTGCCGTCGAAGAAATCGTGCAGCAGGTCGGCAATCGGACCTGCCTTCAGGCATTCCGCCTCGTTCCAGTCGAGCGCCGTGCAATTGGACCGCTCCACCGCTTCGACGAACCGGCTGTTATGAGCAGAAACCCTGAGGGAAGTTTCGTCTATGCGTTCGATGATCGCCGCAGCAATCGGGAGGGCATCGAGCAAGCCCATATCGTCCGCTGCCACAAGGTGCGGAGTTGGATTCAATCTGTCCGTCCGACGGAGCCTTTGAACCCCTGCCGTCCGGGTAGCTGCAGCCTGCATCCGGGCATCTATGCCGACTAGGGGTTAATTCGGAGTATCTTTTTATCTCTGCTGCGTCTTGTTAACGGCGTTTAGTTAACCGCTCATCCGAAACGGTTATTCCTGGGAAAGCCGATCGGCGGCATTCGTCCCGCAGCACCACGTGCCGCACGCCACGCCGACAAATCGGTTTCCGTCCGAATCCGGCCGCTTTCTCCACCCAACGCCCAACTGAGTCCTTCCGCGAGTGGGAATGGAATCGCGTCGGATAGACCGCCATCGCGATACCGCTGCAAGGTAACTCCCTGACCGCGCGCCAGCTCGGGCAATTCGGACAGCGGAAACACGAGCATCTTCCGGTTCTCGCCGATGACTGCGACCGCATCGGCTCCATCGGGGATCGATCGAACGACCGCGACGCGGGCGCCGGCGCGCACGTTGACCAGCTGCTTCCCCTTTCGAGTTTCGGCCAGCGTCGCTTCCCCACTTGTTACGAAGCCCTTGCCGTCGGACGAGGCGACCAGGAGCTTCGTCTCCGGGCGCGACACAAGCAGCTGCACAATGTCGACTTCCGCTTCGAGGTCGATGAACAACCGTACCGGCTCGCCGAACCCACGTGCGCTCGGCAGCTTGTCCCCGGCAAGCGTGTAGACGCGGCCGTTCGATGCGAAGAGCGCGAGCCGATCGGTCGTCTGAGCGTGGAAGTGGATGAAGGGACCGTCCCCTTCGCGCCATTTGAGATCGGCGACCTGCTCAAGCGCGAGGTGCCCTTTCATTGCCCGGATCCAGCCGCGTTGCGAGAGGATCACCGTGATGGGCTCCTTTTCGATCATCGCGGACCAGTCGATCTCCCGGGCCGGTGCGGCTTCGGCGAACTGCGTGCGGCGCTGATCTCCGAACCTTTCCCGCACCTTCTTGAGGTCGCCGCGGAGCCGCTTCCACTGAATCGCCTCATCCGCAACCAGCCGCGTGAGGTCATCGCGCTCCTCGGTAAGACCCTGCCGCTCGCGGCCGATTTCCATTTCCTCGAGCCTCCGCAGGCTCCGAAGGCGCATGTTGAGGATCGCTTCGGCCTGCCTGTCAGAAAGCGAGAATTCGCCCATCATCACGAGCTTCGGCTCGTCTTCGGTACGGATGATCTCGATCACCCGGTCGAGGTTCAGGAATGCTGCGAGAAACCCTTCAAGTATTTCCAGCCGGTCGTTGATCTTCTCGATCCGCACTTCCGATCGCCGGACAAGGACGTCCTTCTGGAAGGCGAGCCAGGCGAGAAGCGCCTCCTTGAGGCTCATCACTCCAGGCGTACGCGACGCGTCGAGTACGTTGAGGTTAAGCGGGAAACGGATTTCGAGGTCGGTTAGTCGGTAAAGGCTTTCGAGCAGCAGATCCGGATCGACGGTCCTCGCCCTCGGTTCGAGTATCAGCCGAACCTGCTCGTCGCTTTCGTCACGCACATCGGCGAGGATCGGAAGCTTCTTGTCGGCGATCAGCTCGGCAATCTCCTCGATCAGCTTGGACTTCTGTACGCCGTAGGGAATCTGGCTGACGAGCAGGTGCCAGGCCCCGCCCTTTTCCCGCTCGATTTCGACTTTTGCGCGAAGCCTGAACGATCCGCGTCCACTGACATAGGCCTTGAGGATCGTGTCCGGATCGTCCACCAGGATTCCGCCGGTCGGAAAGTCCGGACCCTTCACAATTTCCATCAATTCGCGATCGTCGAGCCGTTTCCGGTCGATCAGCTTCATCGAAGCGTCGATCAGCTCGCCGACATTGTGCGGCGGAATTGAAGTCGCCATTCCAACGGCGATGCCGCTTGCGCCGTTGGCGAGCAGGTTCGGAAACAGGCCCGGAAAGACTTCCGGCTCTTCTTCCTCGCCATTGTAAGTGGGCTTGAAGTCGACCGTTCCTTCATCGAGCCCGGACATGAGCTGGATCGCGACTGCGGTCAGCCTGGCTTCGGTGTAGCGATAGGCCGCCGCATTATCGCCATCGATGTTCCCAAAGTTACCCTGCCCGTCCACCAGCGGGTAACGAAGCGCAAAATCCTGCGCGAGGCGGACCATTGCGTCATAAACCGACTGGTCCCCGTGCGGATGGTATTTGCCGATCACGTCGCCCACGACCCGGGCCGATTTCTTGTAGGCGCCGGTGGGATCCAGCCGAAGCAAGCGCATGGCCCACAACAGTCGCCGGTGAACCGGCTTCAGGCCATCCCGGACGTCGGGCAGCGAACGAGCAGTGATCGTTGAAAGGGCGTAAACAAGGTAACGCTCCGAAAGCGCTGCATCGAACGGAGTCTCGATAACGGAGGCAATGTCGGGATCGGCCATGGCCCGTCGCTACCAAGCGTGGCAGCCGTCGACCAGCCGTTCCTGACGAAGCGGGAAAATTTCTACTTTTGCTTGTTGCCGCAGGCTGGTGCCGAGCCCTCGCTGCTCGCCTGCCCACTGCCTTCGCCGTAACAAGTGTCGACCTTGCCCTTTTCGTCGACGTCTATCGGATCCCACGAAGTGGGGTCGGCGCCGCTAGTCACCCCGGTGTCGATCTGAGTGAAATCGGTACCGGCATCAAGCAGCGACAGATCGATGACGTCCTCATCGCTCTTCTTCTTGGGCGGATCCTTGTCAATCGACACCACGATCTCGTCTCTCGGCACGTGCGGCGGTGGCGGCGGTGGCGGTGGTGGCGGCGGCGGCGGCGGCGGTGGCG
>Ga0207683_10002537_pt1 | contig 15936 bp, 13 predicted proteins | sample KBSM73metaG_FD_184333 | JGI IMG/M metagenome (GOLD analysis project Ga0207683, IMG submission 184333) | Miscanthus rhizosphere microbial communities from Kellogg Biological Station, Michigan, USA - KBS M7-3 metaG (SPAdes) (version 2) | ecosystem: Host-associated > Plants > Roots > Rhizosphere >... | reverse complement strand
ATTTGCCATTGTGCCATTGTGCGCCGTGGCTGCCGCCGCCGTCCTGTCCCGGCAAGGCAAGAGGAATCTGGCGATGGCTGATTTCTTTGGAATTCATGTCCACCTGGAAACAGCCTTGCGGCGCCTGGTTGGCCATCATCCACACAAAGCCATCGCCATACGCCATGCCGGAACAATTGCGGCAGTTGGTCATCACCGTCTTGAGCAGCTTGCCATTCCAGTCCACCAACCAGGCTGCTTCGCGGATATCGGCGGGTTCGGGCAGGCCATAGCGCTTTGCGCCGTCACCAGACAGTTTTTGTTGCGCGATCCACAAGCCTTCCGGCGCCACCGCCAAGCCGTTGCCATAACCCGGCGGGTATTTGAACATCCGGGTGGTCTTCATCATGCCGTGCGGAATCTTGCGCTCCGGATTGAGGCCATTGGCGGGCTTGGCTGGCTGCGCTTGCGCCGCGGCGGCTGCGATGGCGGCGCCGATGGTGCCGGTCATGAAGTTGCGTTTGTTGAGCATGTCGTTCTCCCCAGGATTTTGGACGGATGCTGGTCCAAATCGGGGAGGAAGCAAAGAGGATAAACGCGCTGTTGCAGCGCACTCTCAGTAGATTGGAGCTACCACCCGTTGTCGCCGAAATGGGCCTGATAGAGCGGTCCGGCTTCGGCCTTGATCTCAGCACCCAGCGCCAAACCCAGCGCTCGGGCGGCGGCGGCCGGGTCGCTGCCCAGAGCGGCAATTCCGTTCCGCCGCCAGCAATGTTTGCCGTCGGGGGTCAGCACTTCGCCCAGGAAAGAGAGCTGTCCGTCCGCGATTTTCGCCAGTGCCGCGATGGGGGTGCGGCAGGAGCCATCCAACGCTTCCAGGAAGGCGCGCTCCGCCATGGTGGTGACGGCATGTTCGACGAGGTCGAGAGGCTTAAGCAGCGCCAGAATTTTCTGGTCGCCGGCCCGGGCGGTAATGGCCAGCGCGCCCTGTCCCGGCGCGGGCGGCATGATTTCACTGTCCACAATGGATGCCGCGTGTTGCTCCAGCCCCAACCGCTTCAGTCCCGCCAGCGCCAGATACGTTGCATCAAATGCGCCGCTTTCGATCTTGGCCAAGCGCGTTTCCACCCGGCCTCGCAGTAGCTCCACCTTTAGGTCCGGCCGCAGATGCAATGTCTGGGCCTGACGGCGCAGGCTGGCGGTGCCCACCGTGGCGCCCGGCGGCAGCTCCATCAGCGATTTGGCGCGGGTGGCAATGAACGCATCGCGCTGATCTTCGCGCGCGGGAACACAGGCCAGCACAATCCCCGCCGGCATGCGGGTTGGCAGGTCTTTCATCGAGTGCACAGCGGCATCAATGCGCCCGTCCAGCAAGGCTTCATCCAATTCCTTGGTGAACAGGCCTTTGCCGCCTTGATCCTGCAGGCGGCCTTGAATGCGGTCGCCGCTGGTCATGAAAGTTTCGATGGGGAATGCGTCGGCGCTGTTTCCCGTGCTTTTGGCCAGCATCGCCGCTACCAAACGCGATTGCGCCAGCGCCAGGGGCGAGCCCCGCGAGCCGATCGCCGCGCTCATTTCCACTCCGCAACTGGCGGCATGGAGGAGAGAATGCTTTCGACATTGCCGCCGGTGCGCAGGCCGAAATGGGTGCCGCGATCGTAAAGCAGGTTGAATTCGACATAACGCCCGCGCCATTTGGCCTGTTCGTGGCGTTCTCCTTCGGTCCAGGCTTCGCCCATCCGGCGGCGGATGATTTGCGGCTGGATGTCGAGAAAGGCTTCGCCCACGCTTTTGGTGAAAGCGAAATCCCGCTCCCACGCGCCACTGTCGTGATGGTCGTAAAAAATACCGCCCACGCCGCGCGGCTCACCGCGATGGGGCAGCCAGAAATAGGTGTCGGCCCATTTCTTATATTTGGGAAACCATTCCTTGTCGAAGCCGTCACAGGCCTGCTTCAAGCGGGCATGGAAATCCACCGTGTCGGGATGGCGCGGGGTGCGCGCCAGATCCAAAGTGGGATTGAGATCGGCGCCGCCGCCAAACCAGCTTTCGGTGGTGACGATCATGCGGGTGTTCATATGCACCGCCGGCACCCGCGGATTCTTCATATGCGCGATCAGGCTAATGCCGCTGGCCCAGAAGCGGGGATCATTGGCGGCGCCCTTCACCTGCTTGGCGAATTCTTGCGAGAAAGCGCCGAACACCGTGGAAGTATGCACGCCTACTTTCTCAAACAGCCGTCCCCGCATCATCCCCATCACGCCGCCGCCTTCGTCTTCGCCGCGGCTCCAAGGGGTTCTTTCAAAGCGGCCGGGCGCGCCCGGGTAGAGGTTGGCGGGGGCTTCATCCTCCAACGCCTCGAACGCCGCCATGATGCGATCGCGCAGGGATTCAAACCAGGCACGCGCTTGCGCTTTACGGGGGTCGGTCATGGCCGCGCTTTTAGCCCGGTCCAGGGCCGCGCACCATTGTTTTTGCGGCCGCACCCCGCCATCATCCAGGAGCGTAGGCGGGGTCCGTAGCGCCAGCGTACGGACGAGCGACCAACATACAGGCCCGAAAAAAAGACCCATCGGAATGATAGGGTTCGCCGGGTTTTTCAGGGGAAATGCATGAAACGCAGTATGACAGTTTTTCTCATGGCGCTGTTGTCCACGGCAGCCATCGCCGCCGACCGGCCCGGTCAGAAATTCCTGCTCAAGCCGTCCGACCTGCCCAAGCCCTATGTCACGCCGGCGGTGGCCAACAACAACACCCTGATTCCGCGCGCCGCAGGCGTGATGCCGCAGGCGCCCCAGGGTTTCACGGTTTCCATCTATGCCGCGGATTTGACTTTTCCCCGTTTCCCGGCGGTGGCGCCCAATGGGGACGTCTTCCTGTCCGAGCGTACGGCCAACAAGGTCACGCTTCTGCGTGACAGCAAGAACAGCGGCGCTGCGGACCAGCGCTTCACCTTTGCCGAGGGGCTGCACAATCCTTCCGGTGTCACGGTGCATGACGGTTATGTCTATATCAGCGACCAGATCGCGATCTGGCGTACGCCCTATGTCGCGGGCGCGACCAAGGCCGGCAAGCTGGAACGGCTGACCAAGGACCCGGACTTGCGCAATTCCGGCATGCATGGCACCCGCAATTTCGCCATCGCGCCCAATGGCGCCATGTTTGTGGAGATGGGCAGTCACGACAATGTTTCGGAATATCAGCCGGGCGCCAAGGTATTTCAGATCAAGGACGGCAAGCTGGTGGAATATGCCTCTGGCATTCGCAATCCGGTGGGCATCGCTTTCCGTCCGGGCAGCAGCGATCTGTTCGTCGCCACCAATGAACGCGACGGGCTGGGCGACAACCTGCCGCCGGACTTTTTCACCTATGTGAAGCCGGGCGGCTTTTACGGTTATCCCTGGAGCTATATCGGTGCCAATCCCGATCCTGATCTGGGCGCCAAGCGGCCCGATATGGTGGCCAAGGCGATCACGCCGGATGTGCTGTTTCCGGCGCACAGCGCGCCCACCGGACTGGCTTTCTACACCGGCAGCAGCTTCCCGGCGGACTATAAGGGCGACGCTTTTGTCTCCCTGCATGGTTCCTGGAATACCAGCGAGCCGCATGGCTACAAGGTTGTTCGCATCCATTTCAAGAATGGCCGGCCGGAGAATGGCGGTTACGAGAATTTCCTTACCGGCTTCTGGGATGGAAAGAGCAAGAATCCGCCGGTGGCCTGGGGACGTCCGGTGGGCCTTGCGGTGATGAAAGACGGCAGCCTGCTGGTCGCCGACGATGTCGGCAAGACGGTTTGGAAAGTCAGCTATACGGGGAAGAAATAACGATGATGAACCGCCGCAATGTGATGGGTGCCGGTTTGGCTTTGGCTGCGACTCCGGCCTTTGCCAAGGATGCCAAAGTGACGTTCCAAGTCCCCGATGGCGCCGCCGATTGCCATCACCATATTTACGATGCGCGCTTTCCCTACAATCCCAATGCCGTTCTCAAGCCACCCTACGCGACGGTGAGCGATTATAAGGCGCTGCAGAAGAAATTGGGCACCAGCCGCAATGTGATGGTGCAACCGTCCACCTACGGCACCGACAATACTTGCGTGTTGGATGTGCTGGCGCAGTTGGGCGAGAATTGCCGCGCCGTTTGTGTGGTGAATTCCAAGGTCACCGATGCCGAGCTGAAAAAACTGAATGCCGCGGGCGTGCGCGGCGTGCGCATCCAATTCGGTCTGGGCAATCCCGTCAGCGCGGAAGAAGTCGTGCCGCTGGCCAAGCGCATTGCCGCCATGGGTTGGCATATCCAATGCAACATGCCGCCGGAACAGCTGGTGCAGATGGAATCCTTGCTGCTCAGCCTGCCGGTGCCGGTGATCATCGATCATCTGGGCCGGGCGGTGGATGCCAAGGGTCCGCAATATGTCACGGTGCGCAAGTTGCTGGATTCCGGCCATGGCTGGGTGAAAGTGTCGGGCGCCTATTTGTACGGCGGCGGAACCGCGCCGCATTATGCCGGCGCCAGCGAGGCGGCCAAAGGTTACATCAAGGCCGCGCCGGAACGTTGTGTTTGGGGCAGCGACTGGCCGCATCCTGACGCCACCAAAAAGCTCAATCCCGTGGCGATGCCCGATGATGTGACGTTGATCAACCTTCTCGCGGAATGGGCGCCGGATGCCAAGCTGCGCCATCGCATTTTGGTGGAGAATCCGGAAGTGTTTTACGGATTTGATCCTAAGAAACGTCCTAAAGCGCTTTGACCATCGCCTCGTATGCGGCTTCGATATTCTTAGCGAAACGCTCGCTATCATAGAGTGGCGTGGTCGTGCGGTTGCGCCGAAGTTTTTCGCGGGTGGCTTGCAGCAGCGCGGGGTTGGTCGCCAGTTCCAGAGCCTTGGCTTCATAGTCTCCCAGCCGGGTGGCGACCAGCTCCTGCAGGTCGACAGCCTTCAACAGGCTGGCGGCGACCCGGGACTGGAAAGCCTTGCCATAGCAGGTGACGACAGGCAGCCCCGCCCAAAGCGCATCGCTGCAGGTGGTATGGGCGTTGTAGGGCAGGGTATCGAGAAACAGATCGGCCACTTGATGCCGCGCCAGATGCTGGCCCGCCGGCAGCTTGGGCGCAAAGATCAGGCGGCCGGCGTCGACGCCGCGGGCGCTGGCAGCGCTGCGCAGAGTGTCGCGCGCTGGTGACTCCAACAGCCACAACACACTGCCCGGCACCTGTTGCAGCAGCCGCATCCAAATATCGAACAACGGAGAGGTGATCTTCCAGTTGTTGTTGAAGCAACAGAAGACAAAGCCATTCTCCGGCAATCCAGCTTCGGCGCGCGACGGCGGTGGCGGCACGAGGCGCTTGGCGTCATTGGCTTGATAGCAGTCGGGCAGATGGACAATTTTTTCGCTGAAATGCGGTTGTTGATCCGAGGGCAGGACGATGCGATCGGCCAGGACATAATCCATATAGTTCGCGCCAGTGGTGCCGGGATAGACCAGATAATTCACCTGCACCGGCACCGGACGGTGGCTGAAAATGCCGGGCCGCGCGTCATGGGTGTGGCCGTTCAAATCCACCGCGATGTCGATCTCGCGCGCCTTGAGCAATTGGGCGATCTCCAGATCGCTCAGCCGGCGTACATCTTCGAAATGGTCGAACGCCTTGACCAGCCGATGGCGCATCGGGCTGTTGTCATCGGGCCCGAAAGCAAAGCCCGATACTTCAAAGCGCGAACGATCGTGGCGCTCGAACAATTCCACTATTAGCTGGGCGGTGGGATGGGTGTGAAAATCGGCGGACAGATAAGCCAGACGGATGCGGTCATGGCCGTAGGACTTGCCATCGCTCAAGGGCGGCTGCACCGGCGCGGTGCGATGGACATAATTTTCCGCGCACCGCCGCAGCAACGCCGCATCGTCGGTATAACCCATCATCACAAAGGGCTGGATCAGGGACCGGTTGGCTTCGATGTCCGATTTGAGCCGCGGCATCAGTGCCGCCATGCCATCCCAATCGCACAGCCAGGATGTCATCTGCGCCAGTCCGTTCAAGGCATGGCCGTGGCCGGGCGCGATTTTCAGGATGCGGTCAAAACAGTCTCGCGCCTCGCGGCCGCGGCCCAGGTCACGCAGGATATTGCCCTTGATGTACAGGGCTTCGGCAAAATCAGTCTGCACCGCCAGCGCCAGATCGGATGCCAATAGTGCCTGATCCAGCCGCCTTAGATCAAACAGGGCAAGGGCGCGATTGGTGAGGGCATTGACATGGCCCGGCGCCAGCGCCACGGCGCGGTCATAGCTGGCCAGCGCCTCGTCGGAGCGCCGCAACCGGCGCAAGGCGGTGCCGCGATTGTTCCACACTGCGGGTACATCGGCACGGATCATCACGGCCCGCTCATAGTCGTCGAGGGCTTCCTGGACGCGATTGATTTCCAGATAGAGATTGCCGCGATTGAACAGGGCCTCGAAGAGACGTGGGCTGTGTTTTAATGCCTGGTCATATTGCGCCAGCGCCTCTTTGCGGTTGCCTAGCCGGGCCAGCACATTGCCGTAATTCACCATCACTTCCGGCACCGGTGCGGTTGTCAGAATTTCGTGATAGAGCCGCGCGGCTTCCGCCAGATTGCCGTTCCGCTGTGCCGACTGCGCCTGGTTATGGAGTTGCTGAATGTCCATCAATGGCTGGTAACTCTCTTCACATAGAAATGCAGGAACGCGTCGGCATCGGAATGCAGGCAGACCTGGGCATTGGGGGCGCCCGGCGTTTCCTTGGTGTTGCCGGCCTCGTCCACCGTGAGGTGCATGGGCGTCAAGGGGCAGAGAGAGGGGGCCAGCATCGAAGCCAAGGTCATGGGATCGAACAGAACCGGCGTGGGTGAACGGGTCGCGGCGCTCCACTCGTAATAAAGCCCGGCCAGGATATTGGTCAGCATGCTGCCATGGGCGAACAAAGCGGTGCGCGCCACTTCATGCATCTTGAGATTGGCAGTGGAATCCAGCGGCAACACCGAGACGGGCACGCCGGAGGCGAGCAGCTTCTGAGTTGAGGCGATATCGTTCTTGGTGTTCCATTCCGGATGCGGCGCGATCGGTGCGGTCACGCCATAGGGATCGATCATGGTGCGGATGGAGCCGCCCATGATCACCACCCGTTTCAGCTTGCGAAAGCTGGCCAAATCCTTGTCGATGGCGGCGCCGACATTGGGCAGTGGCCCCACCGCGACCAGTGTGATCTGGCCGGGATATTTGCGCGCCTGTTCCAGGATGAAATCGGCGGAAGCTGGATGGCTGGCCCGCGCGAACTGGCCGCCTTCGGCATAACGGCGCTGGGTGAAGGCATTGAGATTGACATTGACGGGCGTGCCCATCGCCACGGGCATGTCGTTATGGCCAAGCTCGCCCAGCATGCGATCCAGCATCTTGGCGCGCGTGACCGTGTCGCCGAAGCTGGCCGACACACCCAGAATCTCGAACTCCGGACTGGACAAGGCCAGGCCCAGGGCAAAGGCATCGTCGATGTCGTCGCCGATATCGGTGTCGATGATGATTTTCTCGCGCGGTTGCGCCTGGGCAGTACCGCAAGCGATCAAAAGAACGGCAACCGCGGCTCCGATGATTTTGCGCATTTGTCTGCCCCTTGTTGTTATGGACCGCATGATGACCATCCCCCGCCAAAAACCAAGCCTTTCGGCACCGGTTGGCCACCATATTGACCCAAAGCCCCTGTCTGATAAACGCGTTCCGGCAAGGTGAGCCATGCGCGTGAAGTTCGTCTTTCTGGCTGTTTTATTGTTTGTCTCGTCGGCAAGCCTGGCGGCTGAAGATCCTCTCGGCGCCAGCGCCAATACGGCCTTCCTGGCCGCCAATGCCGCCAAGCCCGGCACCATCGCCCGTCCCAGTGGGTTGCAATACCGCGTCTTGCGCAGCGGCACCGGCAAGCGGCCCGGCGGCAGCGACATTATCCGGCTGTCCTATGCCATCCGCTTGATCAACGGCACGGTGGTGGATAGCACCACGCCCGTCTTGCCGGCGACCTTAGCCGTGAGCAGTGTGGCGATGGCGGGATTGGCGGAGGCTCTGTCCTTGATGCATGCGGGCGACCGCTGGCAATTGGCAATCCCGGCCAATCTGGCTTTTGGCGGCAAGGGCGCGATAAACGGCGCAATTCCGCCCAACCAGACTTTGTTGGTGGATGTGAGTTTGCTGTCGGCGGCGGCGCCCCAGCCGGGACAGACGGTGACGGAAAGTCCCTTCTCGCTGTGGAGTAATGGCCGCGAAAACGGCGCGACTTTTACGATCAAGCCTTAGAAAAAGTCGGCACCTCATACAGATGCAGATTGCGGTCCATCAGCAAAGAGCGGCCGATGAGGGTCAAATTTTCCGCTGGCCAGTCTTTCAGCACCGCGATCATGGCCGACACATTGGAAAGGCCGTTGCCGATGAAACGGTTGGCGCGCAAAGCGAGATAAGTATCGATCATGATTTCCCGTCCCGCTTGCACCGGATCGACTGTCGGCAGGTAATGCACCCCCTCTTCCGTTTCGGTGCGCTGGCAATCGGTGGCGACAATGCGGCCGCCATAGCGCGCCTTCATGCGCGCTAGATAGTGGGCGTCGTCGGTCAATAGAAAAATAGGCCAGGACGGATCCACCGCATCCAACGCCGCCAGAATCTCGGCGTTGGTCGCGTTGAGCGCCGCATCCTCCTTAATCTTGTCGGAGCCGCGCAGATGCACCGCGACAAACGGCCTGGCTGCCAGATGGACGTCACAGACGGCGTCACAAGCCGCCACGATATCCGCGCGCGGACGCAAATACTTGGCGGTGAGGTAATGGTAAATTTCATCCAGCGACTTGCCGTACAAAGCATGCTGCGGTGGAATCCAGGGCATGACATGCACCACCCCGATATTGAAATCGCTGACCGCGATGGTCTCGGGGCGGTTCAGAAAAAACACCGCGCCGGCGCGAGAACCCTTGCCCTCCCATTTGGAAACGCCGCTCTGGGTCAAATTGCCGGCATGCCAGCGCGGCGGGAAAAAGCTCGCATTCTGCATCTGTGCAAGCTGCCGCAACCCGACCGCCGAGACCGGCTCGAAAAAGCGGCTGAAGCCATCATTTTGCGACTTGTCGCTGAAACGACTTTCCGGTCCCCAAAAAACCAGCGGAATGCGTCCGGTGATTTCGGCCAGCAGCAACGAGCCGATAACATGCGCCATATCGGCCCAGAAGCCGAAACCCCAGCTCTTGATCAGCAGATAGCGCTCGCCGGGGGGTAAGCGCGGTGGGAGCATTTTTTGCGCCGCCTCCAGGTTTTCCCGGATGCGCGCATTGTCAGGCTCGATTTCCTCGGCGGAACGAAAATAAGCGAGGGCTAGATCTTTCTCGCCGGCACGGGAGGCGATAAAGCCCAGCATATGCAGAGCCGCGGCATGGCGCGGCTCGAAATCCAGCAGATCGCGGCAGGCGATCTCGGCGGCGGCCAAATTTCCGGCGCCAAGCGTCCGGATGGCAAAGTCCAACAGTTGGCTTGGATGCATGTTCCTTTATAGCGAGACTGGTCTCAACCTGTAATGGTTGACGCCCCAGGACTGGCCCTGGTTGAAGCCGAAGCTTTCGGCGGTGGCCAGGAAAAACATGCGCCAGCGCCGCCGCCACAGCGCGGCATCGGCGCCATAGACACGGGTCAGGATGAGGTCGATCCGGGCGCGATTGGCATCGAAAGCTTCCAGCCATTGCAGCGCGGTGCGCCGGTAATGGCTGCCGCTCCAGCGCCATTCCTCTTCCACCGTGAAAAGATCGGGAAACTGCCGGATCAGGCCAATGGTGGGCATGATGCCGCCGGTGAAGAAATGCTGTCCCATCCAGTCTTCCGGGTCGCGCCAGTCATAGCGGGCAGGACGATGGCGGTGGGTGAAGATATGCAGAAACAGCCGCCCCTCCGGCTGGAGCCAGGTTTTGACGCGGGCAAGCAAGGCTTGCCAATTGGCCATATGCTCAAACATTTCCACCGACACCACGCGGTCGAAGACTCTAGTGGTGGCGAAATCGTTCATGTCGGCGGTGATGACGCCGAGATTGGTGAGGCCCCGGGCGCGCGCTTGTGCTTCGATATAAAGACGCTGAGGCGTGGAGTTGGAGACGGAGGTGATCCGGCTGGCGGGAAATTTCTCGGCCATAGTCAGCGACAGCGAACCCCAGCCGCAGCCCAGTTCCAGTATCTCCTGCCCGTCGGCCAGCCCGGCATGGGCGCAGGTTTCGGCAAGCGCGATCACTTCGGCTTCGGCCAGGTTTTCGTGACCGGTTGGGTATAGGCAGCTGGAATATTTGCGTGCAGGCCCCAGGAACAAAGCGAAGAATTCCGGCGGCAGTTCGTAATGCTGGCGGTTGGCGGCATCGGCGTGCTCGGCGATGGCGTGGGTGCCCATGGCGCGGGCGAATTGCGCATCGGTGCCCGGCGGCGGCTGCCGCGCGTCGTTGGCGGCGATCACCCGCCGCATCCCCGCCCGGATCAGGAAATCGGGCAGAGGGCAGTGCTCGGCCAAGGCAGTGGCGGCAGTGGCAAAACTCATGGGCAGGCTCCCTTGGCCTGATCTACGAGATTGGGCATCGGGTGGATCATTTCACAATAGCGGCGTCCGGCGGACCGGACTATCGTCGCAGCTATTGTCCGGCCGCCAGTATCGGCTGCATTTCATCCGGCATAGACCCGCCCCATCGCTCGCACCGTAGGAATCTGCCGATGAGGCCCCGCAAGCTCCAGATGCGATTCATTGTAGGGCGCATTGAGCCAAAGAACGGGGGGATTACCGCCTTTTCTATGTGGGCGAAAAGCGCGCGTGATCGGCTTTGCTGTGGTAAGGTGTGGGCGTCATAGGCACATGTCTATGCTTGAGAGACTTTCGGGGTATTCACCTAAAACGCTACCCGCGCTCCCGCTTGATACCTTGGAGCCACATATTTATGCCGCATATTTCTGTGCTTCCCCCGAACGAAGCTTCTAAAGTGTCGAATGCGGTATACGACGAATTTTACCGTCGCATGCAGTTTCCGGCACCTCCCAATTTTATCATGACGCAAGGCCACTCGTCTTCCGTGGCCCGAGGAACATGGGAATTAGTCAAAAACGTCCTGGTGAGTGGCCATATAGAGCGCTGGAAAAAGGAGATGATTTTTGTCGCCATCTCCAAGGAGCGTAACTGCCACTATTGCCTCGCCGCACACATCGCCTGTTGCAGAATGCTCGGCGTGGATATCGAGCGGTTTGTGCACGACGTGCAGTCTGTAACTGATCCTGTTTTGCGCGACATGATCTTGTTTGCGATGAAATGCGCACGCGATCCGCAATCTCTGACAGACACCGATTACGAGGCGTTGCGCAAACACGGTCTCTCCAAAGCCGACATCATGGAGCTGATCAGCATGTCTGCGCTGGCTGCCTATGCAAACATCATAGCCGACGCAACGGCAATGGAACCCGATAAGGTGTTCGAGGCCTTGTGATGTTGGCCTTAGTTCGCCCCAATTGATTGCTTAGTTCTGTGTATTAACGTGGTAGAGTGCACTGTCGCGTACAATCGTGCGCGCTTGAGAGACCTTTGGGGTATCACCTGAAACGTTACCCGCGCTCCCGCCTAAACATGTGGAGACGCGCGTGGAACAGTTTGAGCTTCGATTTCTCGACGGGAAAAATGTCCTCGTCTTGGTCCGGCGATTTCTTGCCCGCAATGTTGCCAGTGCGATGGCCGAAGCCAATTTGAACAGCCGCACACATACCTTAGAGGTTTGGAAACAAGACCATCTGGTGGGACGCATTGAGCGGTCTCCTTCTCACCGAACGGTTTCTCGATAGCCCTATATTCGTGCCGGTACGTGCCCTGGGGTGGCTATAGGACGTCACCCGATGGTGGGAGCAGCATCACCACCCGCCCGCCCCCTTTGCCCGCTTTCCCATCCCGCGCGCAATTTTCAACTGCGCCTCTATAGCATTCGCATTGCTTGCCTGGCCCAACTCCGCCCGCCTGTTGAGTCCAATGTTGGCTGCTTCAAACAAGGACCGGACTTAGTTTGGTTACGCATTTGCATTGGCGGGAGTGAACATTAGAGATTGAGGCGAAATCGGTTTAGACTTCATCGACCCATTGAGGTGTCGATCATGAACCAAAGAGCATTCAACCTTGCCGGCGGCATCATCTTTGCCATTGTTGCTGTAGCTCATTTGCTGCGCCTTTACATGAACTGGCCCGTAGTTATCGGAACCTGGTCAGCGCCCACTTGGATTAGCTGGGCCGGCTGTGTTGTAGGGGCTATGCTAGCCTATAGCGGCCTGCGGCTATATTCGACTCGGCCATAACCAACACACCTCCGTCTTCGGCACAGCGGGGCGCACGGAAAGTGCACGCCTGAGACGTGCAGTTGCCTTCCTGTTCTTGCCCTTAGTTTCCGAAGTGTTCTGGGGGGACGGACAGACGAAGCCGAAAAAGGCCGGGGTTCCCAGATGAAATGGTGGGCGCGACAGGGATTGAACCTGTGACCCCTCCCGTGTGAAGGGAGTGCTCTCCCGCTGAGCTACGCGCCCATCCCAGGACGATGTCCAGTGACGGAGGGGCAGGGCTATAAGGGTGGCCCGCGTACCCCGTCAAGCGTGGCGCCGGCGAAAGGCCGAAAAAACCCAAAAAAACCGCCGCTTAGGCGACCAATGGCAGATCGATCCAAAACCGCGTCTGCCGGCCGGGGACGCTTTCAAAATCAATCCGCCCGCCTTGGGCCTCGACCAACAGCTTGGCGATGGAAAGCCCCAGCCCGGCACCCGGCACCCGCCGTCCCACCTCGGCAGAGCGGCGGAAGGGCAGAAACACCGCCTCGCGCTCGCTGGCAGGAATACCGGGGCCGGCATTGACGATTTCGATCCGGCCGAAGCCGTCTTCCAAGGCCCGCGCCCGCACCCGGATGGGCGAGAAATTGTCGCCATATTTGAAAGCATTGGCGATCAGATTGTTGAGGATCTGGGCCAGCCGCACCGGATCGGCCATGATCGCCAAGGCGTCTTCCACTTCTTCGATCAACACATCCTTGCCGCCCAAAGTGGCGTCCATGCGCAACGCGCCCACGCAGGTTTTCAGGGTTGTGCCCACCGCCACCCGCTCGGCCTGGATTGTGAGCGCGCCGGCCTCGGCGCGGCTCAAGTCCAGCAGATCGTCATGCAGCCGCTGCAGCAATTCGCCGTTATGGGCGATGACGGCGGCGAATTCCGGCGCGCGCTGGGCCGGCATCGAGCCGGATTCCAGCATGGAGCTGAAGCCGATAATGGCCGATAGCGGGCTGCGCACTTCATGGCTGACATGGGCCAAGAGCTGGCTTTTGAAGCGCGAGGCGCGCACCGCGCGGCGATGTTTGCGCTCGCTGATGGCCTGATGCAGGTCGCGCTGGTTGAGCAGCGTGGCGGCGCGCACACAGACGATGCTGCACACCGCCAGGAACAGCTGCAGATATTGGATGCGCGTCACCGGATCGATGGCCAGCTTCGGCACCGGCTCGGCCAGCACGATTATTGCAATGATGATCATGGCGGTGCCGGCGCCCAGAACACGGAATTGGTTGGTCATCACCAGGGCGGCCGGCAGGATCAGGAATTGCAGCGGATAATTGCGCAGAGGGAACACCAGAACCGTCACCGTCACCAACAGGACAACCGTGAACAGAGCCAAAGGCAGGCGCTGCGGCAGTCTCAGCTTGGCGATTTGCCGCCAGGAAATCGTCATGCCGATGGGAAAGACGATGCAAAAGCCCAGCACATCGGCAAAGACCCAGTTGCGGCCGCCCGCGAAGGCATCGGAAATCGCACCCCCCGCCGCGAGCGTCACCAACATGGCCGCCACGCCTCCCAACAGGGACGGCAGCACGCCGATCTTAAGACCGAACACCATCATGGCGCGGGCATGTTTGAAACGCAGCACGCGCCGAAATCCGACCAGGGCCAGGCACAGCATCAGTTCCAGCGTGTTGACGAGGCTGTAACCCAAGGTCATCACCAGACCCGATCCGCCCAAGCCGTTGCTCACCATGTCGGCGGTGAATATGCCGCCAAGTATGAGGATGCGCTGGCGCCAGTCGCCGGCGTAACGCAGCATCAGGCACAGTGCGAAGGCATCCGCCGGCCACATGATGGCGGTGGGGCTGCTGTCGCCGGTCAAAAGAATTGCGCCATAGCCCAGGGCGAAAAAGCCCACCGTCGCGAGCAGCGCGGCCGCTACAAAGTCTTTGCGCCAGAAAGGTCGAGCCGGTGGCAGCGTGATATTCCCCAAAATACCCCCAATCAGGAATTGGGCCGATTCTCCTGAAATGTCAGCAACTTTTCGTTGTAATGCCGGCAAAAAAGCAACCGAACTGAAATTTCAGGAAGAAAATCTTAAGCGGGGCTGGGGCAGGCTGAACCACTGGCTTTTTGGGGGGCCCTTTCGTGCAGCGCTGCATTGTTATCGCCGACGACGATCCCACCATCATCGACCTGGTGAAGATGCGTCTGACCATGGCGCAGTACCATGTCGTCGCGACCCATGACGCCAAAACGGCGCTGGAAATGGTGCGGACTCTTAAGCCGCTTGCGGCGATCCTGGATGTGCAGATGCCGGGCGGCGGCGGCTTGTCCGCTTTGGCCAAGATCAAGGCCGATCCCAAAATCAGCAATGTGCCCGTGATGATGCTGACCGGCGAACGCAATGCCGAGACGGTGATGCTGGCAATGGAAGGCGGCGCCAACGATTATATGGTCAAGCCGTTTCTTCCCGACGTTCTGTTGGAGCGCGTGTCGCGGATGATGGACAAAGCGGCCAAGCCCGCCAGCGCCGTCACCTGGGAAATCTAGGGAAAATTTAGCTTAGGCCGAGATCGCGCAACGCGTCCGGCAATTGCGCGAAACTGTCCAGCACCACATCCGCGTCCAATTCCCTGGCCGGTACGGGCGTGAAGCCATAGGACATCAGAATGCAAGGTACACCCGCCGCGCGGGCGGTGCTGAGGTCGGTGATGGAGTCACCGATCATCACCGCGGGGCCCTTAGTGCCGACGTCGGCCACCACATCCCGGAAAATACGCGGATCGGGTTTGGTATAGGGCTTGCGGCCTGCGCCATAGACCGCGGCGAACATCCCGTCCAGATCAAGACGCGGCAGCAAAAGGTCGGTCAGCTCTTGCGGCTTGTTGGTCAAAACCCCCAAGCCCGAGCCGGCCGCCTTCAACTGCACCAGGGTTTCGGCGACATGCGGGAACAGCCTGGTGCCGTCCGCGATATGGGCACGGTAATAAGTCAGAAAGATTTCGATCAGCGGCGGCATCTCGTCCGGGGTCACCGGCGCCCCGCTGGCTTCCATGGCCTGGGTAATCAAGGCCACGGCGCCGAACCCCACCATGTGGCGTAAATGCTCCAGGTCCAGCCGGGGGCGGCCCCGGGCGCTCAATACCGCGTTGGTCGCCCCCAAAAGGTCGGGGGCGGTGTCGGCCAGGGTGCCGTCCAGGTCGAAAATCAGGGTCGGAACCAAAGGCTTAAGATGAGGCATGAATTAAGGAATCGTCGTTAGAATCGGGGCAATATACCGTCGCAAATCGTCACTTCATCTTTTTCTCTCAAGGTCCTACCGAAATCTCATGTCCAAAGCCGCGATTATTCTGGCCGCAGGCCAAGGCACCCGCATGAAATCGGCGCTGCCCAAGGTCCTGCATAAGGTCGCGGGCCTCCCCTTGTTGGGCCATGTCGCCAAGGCGCTCAAGGCGTCGGGGGTGGACCGCATTGTGGTGGTGACGTCTGCGGCCGGTGAGGATGTTCGCGCCTATGCCAAAAGCCTGGGTGCAGACAGCGCCATTCAGCAGCAGCAGCTGGGCACCGGCCATGCCGCCGCGAGCGCAGGCGAGGCGCTGAAGGATTTTTCCGGCACTCTGTTGATCCTCAATGGCGACATGCCGCTGGTTACGCCGGA
>Ga0207683_10002536_pt1 | contig 15941 bp, 13 predicted proteins | sample KBSM73metaG_FD_184333 | JGI IMG/M metagenome (GOLD analysis project Ga0207683, IMG submission 184333) | Miscanthus rhizosphere microbial communities from Kellogg Biological Station, Michigan, USA - KBS M7-3 metaG (SPAdes) (version 2) | ecosystem: Host-associated > Plants > Roots > Rhizosphere >... | reverse complement strand
TGGCGGAGAGAAATGGCTCGAGATCACGCACAACGCGGGTCTGCCCCAAGGCATGATCGGCAACATCGGTCTCGCCGTCTCGCCAGTCGATCACCAGCTGGTCTGGGCGATGATCCAGTCCGACTCCGGCGGCTTGTTCCGCTCCAACGACGCCGGCGCGACGTGGACGCGCGTCAACGACGCCAACAACAAGTCGCTCGACGGCATGGGTCCGCACTGGCGGCCCTTTTACTTCTCGCGGGTCATCGTCGATCCGACGGACGTCAACACGATCTACCTGCCCAACGGCGTTCTGTTCCGCAGCACGGACGGCGGGAAGCACTTCAAGGAAGTGCAGCCGTACGACAACCTGTGGGACACGCACTTCCTGTGGATCTCGCCCAACGATCCCAACCGGATGATCGTCGCGGCCGACCAGGGCGCGCGCATCAGCTTCAACAAGGGCGAGACCTGGAGCACCACTGGCTACGCGACGGGTCAGTTCTACCACGTCGTCGCGACGAACCACTTCCCGTATCGCGTCTGTGGCGCACAGCAGGACAACTCGGGCGCCTGCGGTCCGAGCCGCACCGACGGGATGTTCGACATCTCCGCCTGGTATTATCCCGGCGGCGGTGAATCGGGGATTATCGCGGTGGATCCGCAGCACCCCGACGTCACGTACGCGGCCAATGAGCGAGTAGATCATGGCAAGGGCATCTCGAGCTACATGCCCACCGCGTGGGAGCGGACGGCGCCGCCGATGACGGCGAAGTACCGCTTCAACTGGACGACGCCGATCATCGTCTCTCCGCATGACCACAACACGCTGTACGAGGGCGGCAATGTTGTGCTCAGGAGCACCGACGGAGGCAAGAACTGGCAGCCGATCTCGCCCGATCTCACACGACACGACCCGAAGACGTTGCTCATCGCCGGCGGTCCGATCACGGTCGAGAACAGCGGCGCCGAGAATTATGCAACCATCTTCACGATCGCGGAGTCGCCGATAACGAAGGGTGTCATCTGGGTCGGCTCGGACGACGGGATGATCCACGTCACCCGCGACGGTGGAGCGCACTGGCAGGACGTCACGCCAAAGGGCATCCCCGCCTTCATGAGAATGTCGATCATCGACGCCTCGACATACGCGGCCGGCACGGCGTATCTCGCCGCCAACCGGCAGTTGATGGACGACTACAAGCCGTACCTGTTCAAGACCACCGATTACGGTGCGACGTGGACGGAGATCGACGCCGGCATTCCGAAGACCGAGTTCACCCACGTGGTGCGCGAAGATCCTGCGCGAAAGGGGCTGCTGTACGCGGGCACCGAGCGCGGCGTGTATTTCAGCTTCGACGATGGCGGCCACTGGCAGCCGCTCCGCCGCAATCTTCCGCAGGTTCCGGTGCACGACCTGATCGTCAAGGACAACGATCTCGCGATCGCCACGCACGGGCGCGCGCTGTGGATCATGGATGACGTCTCACCGCTGCGGCAGCTCGCGGCAAATACGCTGGCCGAGAAGGGCGGGGCGCATCTGTTCAACCCCGCGGATGCGTACCGCGTCTCGTGGCACAGCAACCGCCTGATCGAGAATCTTCAGAAAGGTGAAGACCCGTCCACGGGCGTGGGGATCTACTACTGGCTGGCCGACTCGAACCAGGTCGTGACGCTCGAGGTGCGCGACTCGAGCGGCGCGGTGGTCAACCATTTCACCAGCGAGCAGGACTCGATCCAACGGGTCGACAGCCTGCGCCTCGACCGTCTCAAGCAGACGCGCAACGATTCCCTGAAGAAAGCGGGCGTCACCGACACGGCCACGCTCAACAAGCCGTTCGTCGACCCACCTGACGACGACCCGAAGAACAGGCTCTCGAGTCCATCGCGGCTCCCGGCGAAGAAGGGCCTGAACGTGTTCTACTGGGATTTCCGCTACGCCGACGGCACGACGCTCCGGGACAGCGTGTACCGGCTCGGTCGCGTGCCCGGACCGGTGGCGGTGCCGGGTCGCTACAGCGTGGCACTCACCGCCGGTGGGAGCACCCAGCGCGCGTCGTTCACCGTCAAACTCGACCCTCGCGTCCAGGCCACCGGCGCCCAGCTGGCCGCGCGCATGGCCTTCACGCGCAGGTTGAACGACGCATCCACGGAGCTGATCGACGCCGTCAACCGCGCGTTCGCGCTCAGGCAGGAGATCGATCGGCGGCTGGCGGCCGTGTCCGGACCCGGCCCAACTCAGGCGGCGTCGAGCGACGCAGCGCCCCTCAAGGCGCTCAGGGACACGTTGCTCACCTGGGGCAAGCGGATGGTGCCGCTGTTCTACGGGCGTAACCAGTACGCCGAGCCCTACACGGCGACGATCCTCGATGAGCTCCAACGGCTCGGCAACGGCGACAGCAACTCCGCGCCTAACTCCGTCGAGCTGAGCGCCGCGGAGACCATGATCACGCAGGCGCACGAGGAAGTCAGCCGGTTCACCGCCGCGCTGCGAGCGCAGACTGCGAATGTGAACGAGCAGCTCAAGACGAGGGGGCAGCCACCGCTGAATTACTAGCGACTGGGTTGGTGATGCGTGCAGGTCATCGCTGGAGCCATCCTTTGTCGGCTTCAACGGCCACGTCCTGGGGCCGCTGGTCGAGTTCCTCGAGGCCATGCTGCGCCGTCCCGCGGGCTCACCGGATTATGGTCCAATGCATGTGGACGGCGCCTACACGGTCTTTCGCCTACTCAACCCCGACCGGGTGGCCTTCGCGGCAATGCCCAGCCTCGGCAGACAGCGCAGCTCGCCCTCCGACATCACGCCTGGGCGGATGGTGCTCGACCGCTGGAGCGGGACCCGGCCGCTCGCCTCATTGCTTCGGCGCGGTTACAATGTGCTTCGGCGTCGTTGAGGGGGCCTGACGAGTAATGTCGGACTACGTCTATCTCGACGAACCGCGGCCGGACATCCGGCGCATGATCCCCCCGGATGGCAAGGTCATCGGCACGATCGGCTGCGGGCGCGCCGCGACGGAGGCCGAGCTCGTCCGCGAGGGCCGTGAAGTCCACGGCGTCGACGTCTCCCCCGAAGCGATCGAAGCGGCTCGGGCCCGGCTCACCAGCGCCAGGGTGGTCGATCCCGGCGAAGACAGCCCGTTCGAAGAGAATTCACTCGATGGCCTGATCCTGGCCGACGTTCTCGAGCATTTGCCGATGGCCTGGCTGAAGCTGAGGTCCTTCGCCAGAGCCGTAAAACCGGGCGGCTGGGTCGTGATCAGCGTCCCCAACAATCGCTACGTCGAATCGCTCTTTCCGCTGCTGATGAAGGGCGACTGGCCCGAATATCCGATGGGCATTTTCGACGAGACCCATCTCCAGGTGATGACGCACAAAAGGCTAGACCGCTGGTGCAAGGACGCTGGCCTTCGCAAGGAGGCGGAGTTCGATCTTTACGACTTCAGCTTCTTCAAGCGGAACCTGTATCGGGCTATCAACCTCGCCACCTTTCGTTTGCTGCGAAGCTTCCTGACCTTTGAGGTCCAGGCGCGCTATCGTCGACTGGAGGGGGAGGCATCATAGCCGCGCGGCAGAAAGTTCAGCGCTTCGGCGATCACCACAATGCTTTCGGTTTCCTGCGACTGCTCCTCGCGTCGCTGGTGATCGTCTCGCACACGCCCCAGCTCGTGGACGGTAACCGCGACCGAGAGCTGCTGAGCCGCTTGTTTCCGTCGCTCACGTTCGGCGACCTGGCCGTAGACGGCTTCTTCATCATCAGCGGTTTCCTGATCACAGGCAGCTATCTCAGCAGCAAGGGCGTGGTTTCCTATCTTCGCAAGCGAGTCGCCCGGATCTACCCGGGCTTCATCGTCTCGTCTTTGGTGTGCGTGCTGATCGTGGGGCCCGCAACCGGAGCCTATTTTAAGGGAGGCGCCGTTTGGGCCTTTGGCTCGACGGTCGCACACATGGCTCTGCTCTTGCCGCCCGCAATGGCGAATGTCTTCGCAGGTACTCCGTATCGGGTGCTGAACGGATCGGCGTGGACCATTCAATATGAGTTCGTTTGCTATCTTCTGGTGATTTTGCTCGGGCGCGTCGGATTGCTGAAATCCTGGGTTCCTGTCGCCGCGGCCTCCCTGGTTTGCTTGGCCTTGGTCGGATTTGCGCCCGGCCTGGTGGGCGATCCTTTGAACCGCCTGCCGCTGCACAACGTAATCCTGTTGGGTGACCGGAGCGCCATTTTGAGGCTAGGCGGCCTGTTTCTGGCCGGAGCAGCATTCTATCTCGCCCAGGACCGCGTTCCGCTGAGGAAACCCTACCTGGCTGCGGCGTTCGTCTGCCTCTGCCTGACCCTCTTGGATGCACGACTTACCAATCTAGGGCTCGGCATCTTCGGGGCTTATGTTCTGCTCGCCGTCGCGGCGCTTGGCTCTGGGACGATTTTGGCCAGGATCAATAATCGGAACGACATCTCATACGGCGTCTATCTATACGCCTGGCCCATCGAAAAGACGCTTTTGTGGTTCGGCTTTTCGACCGGTTTGCTCGCTCTCGGACTCACCACCTTCGCCCTGGCCGCGATCGCCGGTGCCATTAGTTGGTTCTTGATCGAGAAGCCGGCGATGCGCTTCGGGCGCTCACCGGCTTCCGTCAAACCTGCGTCGATCCCCGCTCAGACTTAAGGGATCGAGCTCACCGGGACGAGAACGTGGTTAGGCAGCGGAACGACATCGATCCCCATGCCCTTGATCTTGCGCCCATCGCCGACGTTGCCCTCCGAGCAGGTCAGGTGCTTGTCGATGCAGTTCGCATTCCACAGGTCCTTCAGGACCGACGACCAGGCTTCCCAATAATCCATGTGAAGAGTCGACCCAGGAACCGTTCCCGGCATCATTTCATCTGATGACAGGTGCCATCTCCCCGCGACGAAGTTGGCGTCAGTCGTAAAGAACGCCTGAATGGCGATTTCCGGAATGTTGTAAGGATGGTCCGCCGGACAGCCGACGGCGGGAATGCCGAAGGCCATATGCGACCTGTGATCGGCGACGTCCACGTTCTTGCCATCCCAGCAGGCCGGGAACCTGACAAAGACCCTCAGCCACGAGCCGGCTGGGCATTTGCCGGTTGCAAGGATGTCGGCCATTGTGTGCTGAACGCCGGTCAGGCTGTCCCCACCAATGACGCGGGTCTGGCAATCGAATCCCATCGCCCAATAGTCGAGGCTGTTGACGTCAGTTGGCCCGCCCGAGTTCGTGGCCATGTTATAGCCCAGGATGAAGCGCAGCCCGTTCGGCATTTCGATGCACTTGCCAATCACTGCCGGGTTATCGGTTTTGGCGCACTGCGGGTCTGAAGCGGGCAGGCGCTTGTAATAGGTGTTGATCCAGTCGGGCTTCACCGCATTGCCCACACCGTCGAGCATCGCCGGCATCCAGTAAGCGGTGCGCTGCGGGGATACATCCAAGGTACGCGTACAAGTCGATCCGCCGGACGTGCGCAGGCTCTGGTAATTCGAGCTGGCATTGGTGCCCGTATTGCCGAAGAACTGGTGGAGGTGCGACTTGCCCGGTTGGCCCGGGTAGACGATCGGATCGTCTTTCGCGAGCTGGCCGGCCATGCAGGTGAAGCGAAATGCCCCAACCGGATCCGGGTTAGTTGGCTCTTGCTGGCCCGCCACGAGCCACTGACTGACGTCGAAATTGTCGGCGATATCTGCCTCACCGCGAAGGCTGGCTGCGACGACAGTCGTCGTCGTGGGCGGTGGTGTTGGCGTAGGTATAGGCGTGGTTGTCGTCGTCGTTGTCGAAGTGCAGCTGTTGCCCTTCGGCTGAGTACCGTCGAGGCAGAGCTTCTTGCCCAGTGCCGAAGCACCGTCGTCTGCAGGCGCCGCCGAAGTGATTTTGCATCCGCCCAGCGCAAGGACAGACATCCCGATTAGAACCATCCGCTTCATGTCTTGGCTACCCCCGCAGCTCGAACCGTTTCGTGCGCGGAACATGGGCGCTGAGCGCTTACCAAATCGCCAACAAATAGCTTCCGAGATTTTTACCAGAGCTGGTGCAAACGGGTTATTCGCGACGCGTTCGATCGAATTTTTTCGGTGCATGGGTCTTCGCTAAAAGGAGGGACGATGACGCGTTACTGGGTTCAGGACACACGTCGCCCGACGGCGACAGGTCCTGAGGGGACTGTCTGAGCGAGAGTTGGAAGCTGAGGTGGGACCGAAACTTGGTGTTAGTTAATGGACGACAGCGGCACTAGCTCATGGTTCGGGAACGTGTTGTTCAAGTCCATGCCCTTGATCATGCGCCCGTCGCCGACATTGCCCGCAGAGCATGTCAGGTGTCCGTCGATGCATTTCGCATTCCACAAGTCCTTCAGGACTTGCGACCAGGCTTCCCAATAATCCATGTGCAGGGTCGATCCCGGAACGGTTCCCGGCATCATTTCGTCTGATGACAGATGCCACCTGCCCGCGACGAAATTGGCGTCGGTGGTATAGTAGGCCTGGATGGCGATTTCCGGAATGTTGTAGGGGTGATCGGCCGGACAACCGACGGCGGCAACGCCGAAAGTAATGTGCGACCTATGATCGGCGACGTCTAAGTTCTTGCCATCCCAGCACGCGGGGAACCTGACAAAGGCCCTCAGCCACGAGCCGGCCGGGCATTTGCCGGTTGCGACGATGTCCGCCATCGTGTGCTGGACGCCGGTCAGCGAAACCTGGTTACCCACGTCACGGGTCACGCAGTCGAAGCCCATCGCCCAGTAGTCAGCCGAGTTCGTATCGGTTGGACCGCCCGAGCCGTTGGCCATGTTGTAGCCGAGGATGAATCGCAGGCCGTTCGGCATTTCGATGCAATGGCCCGCTACTGCCGGATCGGTGGTCTTGGCGCACTGCGGGTCTGAAGCCGGAAGACGCTTGTAATAGGTATTGACCCAATCGGGCTTCACCGCATTCCCGGCGCCGTCGAGCATCGCCGGCATCCAGTAGGCTGAGCGCTGCGGCGAAGTGTCGGCAGAGCGGGTGCAGGTCGACCCGCCGGTCGTGCGCAGGCTCTGGTAATTCGAGATGGCGTTGGCCGCGGTGTTGCCGAAAAACTGGTGAAGGTGCGACTTGCCCGGCTGGCCCGGGTAGACAATCGGGTCGTCCTTCGCGAGCTGGCCGGCCATGCATGTGAAGCGAAACGCTCCAACCGGATCGGGGTTGGTGACAGGCGGCTCTCCCGGCACCAGCCATTGGTTCACATCAAAATTGTCGGTGACGGCCACTTCACCGGCGAGGCTGGCGGCAGCCACGATCGCTCCCGCCGGCGTTGTCGGCGGCGGTGTCGTTGCGGGCGGTGGAGCAGGCGTGACGACGGCCGCCACGGCGTTCGTGGCTTCGTCCGCGGAAGGCGCGACGTTTGCGCCGCACGCCGCAAGCGCGACAAAGCAGACAATCATGAAGGCGCAGTACATGCGCCTCACGCTCGAATTAAACAATAGCTTACCCACCCCTTGATAACGAAAGATGCTTCGTTTCCAACTGCTTGCAGTCTTATGGTGGGGCTGATTCCTTGAAAAGTGGTGAAGGCCGTTACTGCCGATAATTGACGCGATAATCGCCCAAACGAGGGTCTGCGGTGGTCGAAGCGCAGATTTGGCCCTAGTCGCGGCCCGTACGCTGCCAGTCTTTCGGGGCGCCGTGGCGCGCAAAAGATAGATACATCGGCAGCTTCCATGCCAGATAGAATGGCGCGCGAAACAGGCTGCCGAGCGTTACGAAGCGCGAACCGCCCGCAAGCCAGGCCAAAACGAGACCGACGCAAGCGAGCACAATCGATCCGGCCAGCACGACGATCGGCCAGGGTTCGGAGCCTGTGGCCCAAGCGACCATGCCCGCCGCGGCCAGCGCGGTCAGATCGAGCAGCACCAATAATGCGAATGGCGGGGTCATCAGGTTGAGCGCTGCGAGCATTCCGCCAAAATCGCCCCCTCGAAGGCTGGCGCCAAACAAGCTCGGACCGACCCTCAATGAATTGGCGAGGAAGCCGCCTTCCCAGCGGCGCCGCTGGGAAAGCGTGTTCTGATCGCTTTCCGCGCTGCTCCAGACATTGGCCGCCTCTACGAGCATTGGTGGGTGCCCGCGTTCGGCCAGATCCTGACCAAGCTTGAGGTCCTCGACGATGCTGCTCGTCGCCAGCTCGACCTCGGCTAGCGCCTTCCATGGGATGGCCATGCCCGTCCCAAGCAAATGCGCGCGGCCGGACAGGCGCTCCAAACCGCGGAGGCGGACCACATTCTTGATATAGAATGCGAAGGTCGAAAGCTGGACTGCCGGCGAGGCGTGTGGCGACGGTCTTTGCAGGTTGGTCGCCTGGCACGGCCTTCCCGTCGATGCGCACGCCTGGATCATGCTCGAAATGCTTTCGCCATCGATGACGCAGTCAGCATCGACAATCAGCACGACGTCCGCTGGGCGGCGCTGGAGGTGATGTTTCGCGAAATTGAGCGCGAAGCCCTTCCCCCTCTGACTAGTGTCAAACCGCTCGATAACCTCCGCGCCGAGCTCGTTTGCGACGGCGGCGGTCCGATCAGAGCAATTGTCGGCGACCACCAAAACCCGCGCGCGGCCCCGCGCAGCATCCACGAGCATCGGAAGGGTTTTCGGCAACACCGCTTCCTCGTCATGCGCGGGAACGATGATGACCGCTGTCGGCCTGCTTTCCGGAGATTGCCTGTCGACTGGAAGCGCCCGAAGACCGGCCAGCACCTCGACTGCGAACCACAGCGTCAGAATCGTGAAGGGCGCGAGGAGGAGCGCAAGGATCAGGACCACGAGGACGACCGTATCAATTCTCGCTGGTTAGGGCGAATGTGACCTCGATGGCCCGTCAGTCCCAAAGTTGGACTAGCTCAACTTGCGGGAGTCTAAGGGAAAGTTTAGCGTGATTAAAAGCGCAGGTGAGAAGCTTCCCGTGAACTTCGATGATCCGACATCACTTGTGCAAGCTCGCGCGCTGCCGCTGCGGCGGGTTGCAACTCTAACCAATCTCATACTCGCCGTTGGTTGCGTCGTTTTGGTGCTGCCGACGATGTACGAGGTGGCGACAAAGACCTGGACGACTGAACAGGGCGGTCACGGGCCGCTTGTTCTCGCGACCGGCATTTGGGCGATCTGGCGGGAACTCAAAGGCAAGGATGTCGAGTTCGGTCCTGGCAAGTCCGCCATTGGCTTTCCGCTCCTGGCGCTCGCGCTTGGCGTGTTCGTTCTCGCTCGGATCACTGGAATTCTCGAGATCGAGTCGTTCGCGATGTACGGCGCGCTAATTAGCGGAGCCTATCTCGTTTTCGGCGGCAAGCTGATGCGCGCCATCTGGTTCCCGCTCGTCTATCTCGCCTTCGCTTTGCCCCCGCCCGATACCGTGGTCACGGCGGTAACCCAGCCGATCAAGATCGCTATTTCATCGTGGGCCGTGTCGGTACTTCACTTGCTTGGCTACCCGGTAGCCGGATCCGGGGTCGCAATCCAGATCGGCCAGTATCAGCTCCTGGTTGCCGCAGCTTGCGCCGGCCTGAACTCGATCATGACGCTGACGGCGCTCTGCCTTTTCTATGTTTACCTGAAGCACCGGTCGAACGTCGCCGCGTTCGTGGTGATCGCCATCGCCGCAATCCCCGTCGCCGTGATCTCGAACTTCGTTCGGGTGCTCGTCCTCGTCCTGATCACCTATTATTTCGGCGATGCGGCGGCGCAGGGCTTTGTCCACGATTTCGCGGGTCTGCTGATGTTCGCGGTCGCGCTGCTCACAATCTTCGGAGTGGACCAGCTGTTCACCCCTCTTTTCGCGAGGTGGGAGGCACGGACCAAATGAAGCCGGCCTTCGACAGCTTTGCCGAGCCGCAGACGGATCGGCGCAAGTTCCTGCTCGGACTGCTCTTTTGCTCCGTGGCTGGCGTTGCTGCGTGGCGGCAACCGCGGATCAAGATCGACCATCTTGGGAAGGAAAAGCTCGACGATCTGGTCCCAAAGAAGATCGGGCGGTGGGATTTTGTCACTGCAAGCGGGCTCGTCATTCCGCCGGAGGACGATTTCCAGAAAAGCCTCTACAGCCAGGTTCTGACCCGGGTTTACTCGGACGATCGCTCACCGCCTGTCATGCTACTACTGGCACAGAACGGCGGCCAGACCGGCTTCCTGCAGGTCCACCGGCCGGAAGTCTGTTACACTGCCGGTGGCTTTCAAATCTCGCCCCTGACCCCGCACCCGATCCAGGTCGGCCCGATCTCAGTTCCTGCAAACCGGATGGATGCGACCGCGGGCGGACCGACCGAGCACGTCGTTTACTGGACGCGTATCGGCAAGAGGATACCGGCGACGTGGCGTCAGCAAAAAATTGCCGTTGCCGAACAGAATCTCCAGGGGATCATTCCGGACGCGATTCTTGTCCGCATCTCCACCGTGGATGACGATGCCGACGCCGCGCTTACGAGAATCGACGAGTTCGTGCGTGCACTGCTTCAGTCTATTCCGCCCGCGCGCCGATCGGTGTTTGTCGTCTGACCGTCCGAAGGTCGCGCCCTAAGAACCCGAACTCAGCTTGAACGGCTTCAGATAGAAGAGGATGAACGCGGCGGTCGCGACGAGGAGCAGGATCGCAAGAATATCCTGATCATGGTTGCCGAAATAATTGGCAACAGCACAGCCAACCCCCGCTCCAAGGTAATAGGCCAGCGACACATCCTTCTCGCCGCGATCACTCGTCGAGCGCTGAAGGAAAAGGACAATCAGGCCAGCAAACATTGCAAGCGAGACCCAATCGTAGACAGTCTCCATAAACTCCCCTGCCGCTTGCTGGCACCTCTTAATAACGCATGCTATGCGCCACTACCTTATTTTTTCAACGGGACATTTCAATGCGTAAGCGGATTGTTTTCACGCTGGTCGTGGCACTTGCAGCAACCGGGTGTCAGAAAAAGGCAACGGGCCAATCGGTCGCGGTCGTCAATGGCGAGGAGATTACGGCCTCGGAGCTCAACGATGCACTGACGAACGACAATTCGCTGGCCGGCTTGGACCCCAAGCAGGCGCGCGCAGCGGAGTTGCAGAAGCTCGTCGACCGCAAGCTGATTGTTCAGCAGGCGAAAGAAAGTGGTCTGGATAAGACGCCGGAATTCATCAATCAGCAACGCCGCGGGACCGAGGACCTGCTCATCAACATGTTGGTTTCGCGTCAGGCGAATTCGCAACAAATACCCTCCGCGGCGGAGATCGCTAAGTTCGAGGCCGAGCGGCCCGGCATGTTTGCTAACCGAGAAAAGTGGACCCTGGATCAGCTGAATTACCCGCTTCCGAAGGACCCGGCAGTCACGGCGAAGATTGCCGCAGCCAAGTCACTCGACGAAGTGGCGCAGGCGCTCACTTCGGCCGGCATCCAGTACACAAAGAGCACCAGGGAATTCGATAGCGCTTTGCTGCCGCCAGCGATGTACGCGCAGCTCGGCAAGCTACAGCCCGGTGAACCTTTCGTGGCTCCGGGTCCCGACAGGGCAGTAGCGAGCGTAATTACAGCCCGCGAGCCGGCTCCGTTTACGCCGGATCAGCAGAGGCAACTAGCACTCTCCCAAATGAAGCGGGAGCGGGTCAACCAGCTACTTAACCAGCGTATCAAGGATCTGAAGGCAAAGGCGAAGATCGAATACCAGCCGGGCTACGCACCCCCCAAGAAATGAGGCCGATCAGTCCTCGTCGGCCTCCCTGCTCGCGTAATATTCGCTCGCGTACCGGTCTTCGATTCCATAGCCTTCGCTGACCAGCCCGCCGCGATATTTGTTGAGCACGACGCCGGCGAGGCGTTCCTGGCCGAGCATTTCGACCGTGGCGGCAACCTCGCGCTGCGTCGTCTTCCCATCCTGGGCGACGATCATATAGCCGTCCAGGGCCTCCATGATGATCGCAGCGTCATCGTTCGCGAAGACCGGCGGCAAGTCGCAAATGAAGTAATTGCGCTCGTCCGAATTTCGCATGGCGCGGAAAAGCGCCGTAGCGCGATCGCTCGCCAGCAGCTCGGCCGAATGAACCGGGCCGGCCACACTCGGAATGACGATTAGCTCCTGACCCTGAGGCATGAAGCCAGGCAAGATCGCACCGGATTCCGACGATTCTAGAAAATTGGTGATTCCGTCATCGGTCTCGATGCCAAAGATGTCACGGATCGTGCCACGGCGCAGATCGAAATCCATGAGGTAGGTCTGGAAACGCGGGTCGCGGCTCATCGCCGCGGCAACGTTCGCCGAAACGAACGACTTGCCGACGCTCGGTGTCGCGGAGACGACTCCCAGCAATCGCCAGCCGCGTTCGCGATTGAATGACACGAGCTTCGACCGGATGAGGTTGAAGCTGCGCGAGCTGGCATTACGGCTGTCGAATCCATGCACCAGCCGCCGCCGGGCCTCTCCCGAGGTCCACCGGAACTCATCGGTTTGCGCGCGGGTCGGAAAGACCGGTGCCATTCTCGCCTGCCTGACCTCGCTTTCCAGGTCGGACTTCGGTCCTACGGAGCTATGCTGCAAGCCGCTTCTCCCGTGACAGCAATCCGCGAATGCCCTTGGGGCGGGATTGCGGCTTCGATTTGAGTAAAGGCACTAATCCGATGACCGGCACGTCGAGTTGCTCGAGTTGACGCGGGCTCCGCACCGGCCGGTTCACGAATTCGACCCCTAAAGCCAGCAAGAGCCCGAGGGCGAGGCCCGCGGCAGCACCTGCGGCAATCAGCAGTGGCCGGTTCGGTGAGAACGGCCGATCCGGCAAGTTCGCGGGCTCGACCAGCGACAGGCGCTCAGCCCGCTGCTCGGTCGCCATACGGGCGCTGTTCTGTGCCTTCAGCAGGTTCTCCGAGATTTGCTGATACTGGTTGCGCAGCGTGGTCGCTCGATTTTCCAGTTGCATTGCCTGTTCAAGGATGGCCGGCGCGCGGGCGGAGCCAGCGACCGCCGCATTTGCGCGCGCCACGGTTGCATCGCGCTGCGCCATGAGCTGGCGGATGGCGGCGTTGTTTCCCGCGATTTGATCCTGAATGGTCGTATCCGGTGCTCCGGCTCCCATTGAACGCAGCTGCTTCACGCGCTCCTTCGCGGCGATCACGTCGGGGTGAGTGTCGCTATACTGAGCCTGCGCCGCTGCCAGGGCCGCCTGAGCCGATGAAAGCGCATCGTTGCCATTCCCACCGCGGCGGCTCTGGGCAAGCAGCTGGCGGTTTTCGCTCTGGAGAGCGGCAATCTGGGAGCTGAAGCTCCCCGTATCGAGCATCGGCGGCATTCCGCTGCTCGCCAGCGCGGAACCATTACGCGCTTTGAGCCCAGTCAGCTGGCCCTCAATGTCCGAAATCTGGGTCTGGAGCTTGGTGGCCTGATCCTGAAGGAAGCGGACGGTCAGAGTCGCCTGGTTCTCGACATCCTGACTATCCATCGTGAGGAATTTTGAAACGTAGCTCTGAAGGACCGCCTGGGCCTTGTCGGGCTCGGGGTAGTCGAAGCTCATCGCGATCGCGATCGTGTTGTTCTGAGTACCCGACTGCTGACCAATGTCGCTCGAAAGCGCACCAACTCCGGTTGAGTGACGCATCTTCTCGATGATCTTTGAAAGCGGCTGGCTGCGACGCTCCTTCGGGTAGAGATCATTCTGCTCAATCAGCTCGATCAAATCGCCGCGGCTCAATACCTGCTCTCGAATGCGAGCAATTCGTTGTTCGACCGCGCCGCTCGTGGGGGAATCGACCAGCGTGGTTGGAAGATCCTGCGACTGGACCAGCAAGGTCGCGGTCGAACGATAGGTGCGCGGCAGTCCAAACGCCGCGATCGTAGCCACCGCTAAGAGGGTCAGGAAACAGGCGAGGACATAATAGCGACGCTGCCAGAGAATGACCGGCAGGTAGTTGATAATCCAAGCCGGAGATGAGTCCGGCCGGTCATAGTTTTCGGCATTTGTCATTGGATGTCGCCGAGGTGATACCGGATGAAGAGCGAAGCGCTAAGATCTGCCTTCGGGTCCGGCCCATTCTGGGTCACGTCGCGCGCCGATAGGTTGACGCCGCCGAACAACCGCGATCCCAGGTGGCGCGAATAAGAAGCCGCGGCGTGATAATAAGTCGACGCGGAGAAGATCTGACTGCCTATGATCGACATCGGTGTCGAATAATGTGTTACACCGGCAGACAAGGATACCGACTGATTGGCGTCGAGGCGCTTGGTGAAGTCAAGGCCTCCACTAATCGACCTCGTCGGTCCCGCCGTCGTCGCGGTCTGCTCGTCGACAGCGAAATGACCGCAGAAGTAGGTCGTCTCGCCCTGACCGCAAAGGTTGGCTTGGGCCGAAAGACCAGTCGAATTATGGACAACCAGCCCATTGTCGACATGCGCGAAGGACACACCGACCGCTCCATCAAGGGAAATCCGCGGTGCCAGCAGCACACGACCCGTAAGCTGCGGAGTGATCACTCGGGTGCTCGCCGGGCCGTCATAGTCGGTACTTTGCGCCACAATGCGGGCCCCGACGGTCGTTCGTTCACTTAATTGACGGTCATAGCCGAGCGATATCGGAACCGAGGTGTAAGCAGTACGCACGGCTCCAGTGCGAAACACGACGTGATCGACGCCGGAACTGACCGACACGCTGTCATGCTGGCTCAGGGCAAAAGTGCCGCCGCCATGTCCGGATAGGGTATATGTCCGCCCAGTGACCGACAGAAAGTCGCCAGTCCCGGGGACGAGGATCGGCGGAGTGACCGTACCACCGGGTAAGAAGGGTGGTATCAATGGTACTGAAAGCACGCGGGTATCGAGCAGGCCGCCCTCCTGATAACTTCCGCTCAAATCCGCAAATAGGCGGACGTGCTCGCTTACAGCTGCGTCGTGATGGACATTGAGGCTGGCCGACTGCTGCGAACTCTGTCCGTTCGTGTAGCTGTCATTCTCAGCGAAAGCGGAGATCAGGGTGGAACTGCGCGCGGTGACGCGCGAGTGAACGCCGTGAATCGAAATTCGGCCGAAGGCAGCGCCTTGGTCATTGATAATCGTGAGGTTGGGGTTGGACGAATAGCCGGCGCCTGCTTCGATATCGATATACGTCGTTTGGCCGGAGCTTATCTTCGATTCGCCCTTAACGGCCGACGATTTGTCTGCGCTCGGGGCCCCCACCTGAGCCGCAAGCGCGGCAACGATCAGCAGCGGGCTCATCAGGGGACCACCAGCGTGTCGCCGCTTTCAATGCGCGGAATATCGTTTGGCCCGAGCCGTCCAATCTCCCCGCGAAGGGCATCCTGAAGGTGGATCGGCATGGTGAAAAGCCGGTCGCCCGACTTGCGGATGATGCGCGCACCGTTCGGATTGGCGAATTGCGCCGGTCCGCCGGCAATAGCCAGGGCTTCGAGCGCATTTACGTAACGCCCCGGGGTGAACGTTCCGGGATTATTGACCTTTCCGACGACCGAGAATTGGTACCCGCTGGCCCTTTTCACGGAAACAGTGACTTGGGGCACCGGGCCCTTGTACTGAGGTTGAAGCCCCGCGGTGATCACTCGTTCGAGCTCGGTCGGGAGCCGCCCCGCCGCGTTGACCTGGCCCACTAGCGGGAAGGCAAAGGTTCCATCGGGAAGAACGAGAACGGTACGCTGGAGGCGTTCGTCGCCCCAGACCAGGATCTCCAGCTCGTCACCCGGATTGATGCGATAGGGCGTCGCGGCAACGGTCGCGGACGGCGGAACGGACAGTGGGGCCTGGGCCGCCGCTGGAACTGTCAAAGCGGCGAACATGCCAACAAGCATGATACGCGCAAGAAGCCTTCTAAACACCAGCCGTCCCCTTCTGACACAGGTCCGCCGGCGGCCTAACAAACCGCCGGTGATTCGGTTGAATGAGTCTATTGTCTTGTTAAATTTAGAAAAGGATAATCCCCTGCCCTGGAGTAGCCTTTCGATGCACTTGCCGTCGCATCCTATATTGCG
>Ga0207683_10002535_pt1 | contig 15941 bp, 6 predicted proteins | sample KBSM73metaG_FD_184333 | JGI IMG/M metagenome (GOLD analysis project Ga0207683, IMG submission 184333) | Miscanthus rhizosphere microbial communities from Kellogg Biological Station, Michigan, USA - KBS M7-3 metaG (SPAdes) (version 2) | ecosystem: Host-associated > Plants > Roots > Rhizosphere >... | reverse complement strand
CTATGACACTCACGAGTCACAACTTTCATTCTGTTCTCAAACTCTTCACCGGGTTGGCAACTGCAGCTTTTATACTCTGATAACTCACTGTGATCAATGCAATACCGATCGTAACGGCACCGGCCAAAACAAATACCCACCAGCCGATATCGGTTTTATAAGCAAAATTCTGCAGCCATTTATTCATCATCCACCACGCTGCAGGAAATGCGATGAGCATTGCGAGAACAATGAGTTTAACAAAACTACCGGACAGCATTGCTATAATATTCGATACAGACGCACCCAACACCTTACGCACACCGATTTCTTTTGTACGTTGTGCTGCTGTAAATGTTGCAAGTCCGAATAAACCGAGACAGGAGATGAAAATAGCGAGGACAGCAAAATAATTGGACAGCCTGCTTACTATTTTTTCGCTTTTATAAAGTTTGGCAAACTCAAGATCGGAGAATTGATAAGTGAACGGGAACTTTGGATTTATTTCTTTGCATAGTTTTTCCAAACCTCCGAGTACTTCTTTTGTATTGCCTGCATTTGTCCGGATCAATATGGTACCCCAGGGCCAGTTTTCATCGAGCCGCACAATTAAAGGATCAATAGCCTCGTGCATGGAGCTGAAATGAAAATCTTTCAATACGCCGATTACCTTACCCGGATGATTGCCCCATATAACGGTTTGGCCTACGGGATGTTCAAGCCCGATTTTATTCACTGCTGTTTCGTTTAATAAAAAACTGACTGAGTCTTCACCGAATTCCTTTGAAAAATCACGACCTTCTCTCAGCTGGAGTTTCATCGTTCTTACAAAATCATAACCAACAACGCCATCAGCAAACGATACTGTGAGATTTGGATCCTTACCCGGCCAGCTGATACTACTGTTGTGATGCTCTATTACAGTTGGAGAATTTCTCATTTTCGAAATATTCATAACACCGGGTAGTCCTGCTGCTTGTTGCTTGAACACATCGTACTTCTTTATCAACTCGCCTTCTATCGGTATATATAATAGATTGTCCCGGTCATAACCGAGATTTTTTGTTTGTATATAATTCATCTGCCGATACGTTACGATCATTCCCACGATCAGAATGATGGAAAGCGCAAACTGGAATACAACTAAACCCTGCCGGAAGAAGGCAGATTTCCAATTAAACTTCAGGCTGCCTTTTAAGACCCGTACCGGGTTTAGAGAAGAAAGGAAAATGGCGGGATAACTACCGGCGACAAAACCTGTGATTGCCATTAATCCGGATATGGCTGCCCAGAACAATGGCTGCGTAAGCGGCAACGACAATTGTTTTCCGGTAAGATCATTAAATGCCGGCAACAGGATTAATGTAAAAGCAAGAGCGATAAAAATCGCGAAGAACGTCACCAGTATGGCTTCGCCGATAAATTGTTTTATCAACGACGAACGCATGGCGCCTACTACTTTGCGCAGTCCTACTTCCTTTGCACGCTTTGCAGATTGTGCAGTTGCCAGGTTCATAAAATTGATACAGCCGATCAACAATATGAAAACGGCAACAACCGTAAACAGATTTACATACTCAATGCGACCGCCCTCTATATAGCCGTTCTTTGAAGAGGAGTGCAGGTATTTTTCTGCATAGGGCTGCAAGGCCAGCTCAGTCCTGAACGAATTGTCTTTGGGTTTGTACCTGTAAATGAAATCTTTGATTTTCGCTTCCACTTTTGCGGCATCAGTACCCTTACGCAACTGCACATACGTAGCCGGATCTGTATTACCCCAATTATTCACCCATTGATTTTGTTTTACAAAATCGGTCCATGTTCTTAAAAAGTCAAATTGTTGTGATGAATTAGACGGAATATTTTCAAATACGGCGGTTATTTTTAAGTCATAGGTGTTTTCAAAACTTATCGATCGGCCGAATGCTTTTTCTGCACTGCCAAAAAAATTCTCTGCCATCCTCCTGGAGATTGCAATTCCATAAGGTGAATTCAACGCTGTTTGCGGAGTTCCCTGCAATAATGGATAACTGAACATGCTGAAAAAATCTTCACCGACATACATGCCGCCGTTCTTGTTTACTTTGTTATTTGCTTCAAACGTACTGAATGTACCGGGAGCCGATGCATATTCATAGCCACTTGCATATTGTATCTCCGGAATAACTCTTTTTAATTCCTGCGCCAGTAAACCCTGGGTGGGATAATCTGCACTTACTTTACCATCATAATAATTGCGTTCATACACCTGGTAAAGTTCTTTCCCGTTTTTATGAAAGCCATCCACGCTTCGCTCATCCTGCACCCATAAAAAGATGAGCAGGCTGCAGGTAAGGCCCAATGCAAGTCCTGAAATATTGATGATTGAAAATGCCTTGTTACGGATAAGGTTCCGCCATGCTGTAATAATGTAATTTCTGATCATAAAATCCTCCTTCCTTCTGAAAGTATTAGTAAAGAATTATAAGAAGTATTAAATACTTACTGCTTAGTTGGTTGAAGAGAGGATCTGTTTTAAGTAAGCTTATTCAAATATAATTTTAAAAAGGGTACGGATTGAGAATAAAATGATGACTGGTTAACACTCTCCTCAAGAGGAAGGATGGCACTACATTTCAAATTCAACAGTATAATTTCCAAATCATCTTTAACCCGATATTCACTGCTTTCGCGAACTTCTATTATGATTAATATCTGCGGATAGAATGACAATCACAATTCACTATTGACCATTTACCAGCTTATTCCGTTCTAAGACTCTTCACCGGGTTTGCCAGCGCCGCTTTAATTGCCTGGAAGCTTATCGTTATGATCGCAATAATAATTGCCAGTAATCCGGATACGATAAAAATCCATGGACTGATGTTTATCCTATATTCGTATTTCTGCAGCCAACTATGCATTATCCACCACGCTGCGGGAAATGCAACGAGACAGGAAAGCGCAACCAATTGCAAAAAATCTTTGGATAATAATGTAGCAATACCTGGTACACTTGCCCCTAAAACTTTTCGTATACCTATTTCCTTTATTCTGCGCTCCGCGGTGAATGCTGCAAGACCAAATAATCCCAGACAGGATATGATAATTGCCAAAAGAGCAAATGTTGTAGACAATTTACTCATCAGTGTTTCATTGGTAAACTTTTCATTGAACTGCTCATCCACAAACTTATAATCGAATGGATATGCAGCATTGTATTTCTTCATTACTTCTTCTATTTTCTGCATGGCCTGTGCGACATTCGTGCCACTTTTTGTACGAACGTATAACAGGTTTCCATAGTTTACAGGCTGATTATAGAATATCATGGGTCCCGGTGTTCCATACATGTTTCCAAACACATGGTCATCTGCCACGCCGATTACTGTTACGTTTTTATGTTCTCCATCTTTTTGTCCTCTCGGTGATTGTATGATTTTGCCAACAGCACTGCCTTTTCCTAATAGGGCTGCAAAGGACTTAGAAATAATCACATTTGAGTTGTCAGCAATTGAACTCTCCTCAAAATCTTTTCCATCAATAATGTTGATACCTGCGACACGCATAAATTCAGCACTTATATTTCTGTGTGCAATCGGAATACTGCTATTCTCCTGCTTACCTTCCCAGCTATGCCGGTCATCTGTATTTCCACCATTAAGAATAGTATGGTCGGCCATAGCTGCAATTTCAACCTGCCCGGTATGCAATAGATCTCGTTTAATTAAAGGAAACTCATTTGTCATATCGTGCTGCAGGCGTACTTCCACCAGGTTTTCTTTATTAAATCCAAGATTTCTGTTTTTGATATGCTGTATCTGCAGGTATATAATAATCGTGCTGATAATAAAAACAACGGATATTGTAAACTGGATGACTACAAGACCTTTTCTTACAAAGCTTGTAACGCCGTTTTTTATTTTTAATCCTTTTAAAACACCAACGGGGTTAAAAGAAGAGAGATAAATCGCGGGATAACTGCCTGCAATAAGTCCGGCAATTAATGCTACTGCTATAAGGCCGGTTATATCCACCGGGTTGGTCAACTGCAGTGACAAATTTTTGTGTACGAGATTATTAAATGCAGGCAATGCAAGGGTTAAGATAAATACCGCAAGGATGGTCGATAATAATGACATAAATAATGCTTCGCCCATAAACTGTGCAATCAACATTTTTCTGCCGGAGCCCAATACTTTTCGCACACCTACTTCTTTTGCGCGTTTTTCACTGCGGGCTGTAGCCAGATTCATAAAGTTGATACAAGCAATTAAAAGAATAATCCAGCCAATAACGGACAGCAGCCTCACTTGTTCTATCTGTCCTCCCCCGGTTTGTTTTCCATTTGCAAATTCATTGTACAGGTGCCAATCATTCATGCGGAACAGGAAGGAATGCGAAGTTTCTGTTGCATTTTTTTTATGTATATAATCGTATAATTGTTTGTTGACAGCTTTTTGATCGGCAGAAGCATTTAATTCAACATAGGTAAATGGTCCGAAGCTTCCCCAATCGTTACCATCATCGTTTCCCCATTTTTCATTTGCCTGCACAATGGTTACTTCGTAAGGAGCTACCCATTCAAACTGCAGGGAAGAATTTTGAGGAATGTCTTTAATAACACCGGTCACTACATAATCCCGTTTATTATCTAAGCGTACTGTTTTGCCAAGGATATTTTTTTCATCACCAAAAAATTTCTTCGCTGTTTTTTCGGTGATAACAATTGAATACAATTGTCTGAATGCATTGTCCGCATTGCCCTGCACAAAGGGCAATGTCAGCATGCTGAACAATGATGAATCTGCATACCGGCCAGCGGCATATACAGATTTACCACCAAAGCTGAAAAGAAGGTTGTCAGGTTCATCTGATATACGGCAGGTGTTTGCAATTCCCGGTATTTCCTGTTTTATAGCTGCCGCCATCGGGCGGGGAGTTGAACCAATTGTAAATAGCGACCCGCCATAGTTATAATTAACTTTCAGGGCGTATAACCTGTCTTTTTTTATATTGAAATTATCGTAGGTCACTTCATCTTCTGCCCAAAGAAAAATTAGACCGGCACAAGCAATACCGACCGCTAATCCGAAAACATTGAGAAAGCTGTAACCTCTATTCTTCCAAAAGATTCGCAGTGTTGTTTTCAAGTAATGTCCTGCGGGAAAAGAGTTTTTTATCATGGCTGTTGATTTATGAGCGAACAGTGATGAATAATGAGTGCGCCAACTCATTACTTAACATTCATTCCGAACGAAGCGCTTTCACCGGGTTCATCATCGCTGCTTTTATAGATTGAAAACTTATCGTTATCAATGCAATTACAACAGCAACTAAACCTGCAATACCGATCATCCACCAACCAATGGAAATGCGATAGGCAAAATCCTGCAACCATTTCGTCATGGCCCAATAAGCAAGCGGTGATGCGATGACAAATGCGATCAATACCAGTTTTATAAAATCCTTTGATAACATGGTAGTAATACCACTGACGCTTGCGCCCAATACTTTGCGGATACCTATTTCTTTGTTACGTTGCTCGGCCATGAATGCCGACAACGCAAACAAGCCAAGGCAGGCAATGACGATGGCCAGCAAAGCAAAACTTGTAAATATTTTTCCCATGCGCTGCACATCCGCATACATGTTTGCAAAACTTTCATCCATGAAGGTGTAGCGGATCGGCTGATTCGGTGCAAAACTTTTCCATATAGAAGTGATGGAGGCAAGCGTGTTGGTAAGATCGGCGGTACTTAATTTTACCGACATCATGGTCGATTCATTTCCACCCAATACAAGGCACAAGGGCGAAACGGTTTGCTTCATGCTTTCGAAATTGAAATCTTCAACTACACCGACCACGGTAAATGTTTGCCAGCCATTGGTGATACGCTGACCAATCGGTTTTTTTAAACCCATCCTTGCCGCCATCGACTGGTTGATCACTGCAGCAGCAGAATCGCCGCGCATTTCTTTGTTTAAATTTCTTCCCTCCACTATTTTCATTCCCATCGTCGGTACGTAATCGTAATCGACCCGCCATATTTGAATGCTGACACCAACATCTTCTTTTGTTTTTCCTTCCCTGTAAAACGTATTGCCATTACGCTTGGTTCCCGCAATAGGTAAATAATCGCTGATGGATACATTCTTTACCGGGGACAATTTCAACAAATCTTCTTTCAACTCTTTCGTTCGCTGGTCTAATGTATTTGTTCCCTGTAACAATAATACCTGGTCTTTATTAAACCCTATTTTTTTATTGAGAATATATTTTGTTTGTGTATAAATAACGAGTGTACCGATGATAAGAATGATGGATGTTGCAAACTGAAACACAACAAGTCCATTTCTCAATAGAGAATTTTTTGAACCCCTGCTTAATTGTCCTTTTAATACGCTGATAGGTTTGAACGCAGACAGATAAAACGAAGGATAAACGCCTGCAAAAATGCCAACTATAATGGCGGCAACAATTAACAATGGCAATAACCACCACGCGGTCCAGGGAATGGTTAACGTTTTCGCAGCGAGCGTATTGAAGTAAGGTAATAACAATGCAGCAAGAATAGCTCCCAATACAAATGATAAAACACTAAAAAGTAAAGACTCGGTTAGGAATTGTTGAATAAGGCCGCTGCGATAAGAGCCCACTACTTTTCGAAGTCCCACTTCTTTGGCACGATTAGCTGATTTCGCTGTTGAAAGATTAATGAAGTTGATACATGCTATTATCAAGATAAAAACAGCGACGGCTCCAAATAACCATACAAAACGGATATCACCTTTCTGCAGGCCATCCTGGATATCGTACGATTTCAGGTAAATATCAGTAACGGCTTGCGGGAAAAGTCTTAACTTCTTTTCGAACGTATCTGCGTCAACAACTCCACCCGCTTTCATTTCCGGGATAAGGTATTTTGTCAGTATCGTTTTTAATTTTTGCTGAAATTGTGAAACATTGGTTCCCGGTTTTAATAGTACATACGTATCATAGTTGCTGGAACCCCACGAAGTCTGTTCACCGTCCCAGAGCTGGTGACCCGTCATGGTGAGTAAGAAATCATATTTCAAATGTGAAGTGGATGGAAAATTTTCCATCACGCCGCCAATCTTATAGGGTTGTTTTGTATTATCATTCAATATGAATGTTTTTCCAACGGGATTTTGACCGGGAAAATATTTATCCGCTTTTCTTCTTGAGATAACAATTGTATTCGGTTCCGCCAATGCCTTTTTATAATCACCATACACCATAGGCACCTGGAGTATGTCGAGCATGCTTTGATCGGCATACACAAAACCTTCTTCATACGTGTTTTGTTCTTTGTTTCCAGCGCGTACCTGGTTATTACCCGCACCATAAAAAAGCGGAGAGCCCATTAATCGTCCGGCTTTTTCCACTTCCGGAAAATCTTCTTGCAAAGCCTTCGCCATCGGTGGCCAGAAAGATGTGCCCATTTCTGTTACGCCATTTTCCGTGTAGGAACCTGCTATGCGGTAAATACGATCGCTGTTTTTCCACGCCTTATCATAGCTCAGCTCATCTTTTATAAATAATGCAATGAGGAGGCAGGCAGCAATGCTTAGTGCAAAACCGCCAATCTTTATGGCAGAATACATTTTCTGTTTGCGCAGTTGTCTTAATGCGATTTTTAAATAGTTCCTGATCATGATCACTATTTTAAATGTTATCAGATAGTTATTGGTAAGTTCAATATATGCCCTATGGGCCGATATACCTTTATAGGACGGATCAATGGTTCGTTGGGTTACTTTGCCTGCAGACTATCTGGCATTTCATTGGGTTGCTGCGATTGTCGTGACGTCTATTCTGTGCGAAGGCTCTTTACCGGGTTCATTGTCGCCGCCCTGATAGATTGAAAGCTTATCGTTATAACGGTTATTGTTATCGCGAGAATGGCAGCAATAATAAATACGAATGGGCTTATCACAATCCGGTAATCATATTTCAGCAACCAGTCGTGCATATAATAAAACGCAACCGGCGATGCAATAACACAGCTTATCAATACTAATACAATAAAATCTTTCGACAGTAACACCCACAACTGCGATACAGAAGCTCCCAATACTTTTCGTATACCTATTTCTTTTGTACGTTGTTCCGCCATATAAGCAGCCAGTCCAAATAACCCAAGACAGGAAATGAATATAGCTAATGCTGCAAATAGCCCGGCCAATTTTCCAATCAGTTCTTCAAATTTAAATTTAGATGCATAACCGTCATCAGCAAACGTATATGTATAGGGATAAGCCGGGTTGTAGTTGTTGAATATTGCCGTCAGTTTCGTAATGGCGTCACGTGTTTTTATGCCGGACGATAGCCTGTACATAATTACACTCTGCGGGGTTGGATCATAAAAAAACAGCGTGGGATCAGCCGGTGCAAAAGGGGATGTCGTCAATGCATTTTTTACAATGCCTACAATTCTTAGTTTAGTATCAATCCATGTGATGGTTTGGTTTAACGGATTTTGTAAACGTAACAATTTCACTGCCGCTTCATTGAATATTACATTTAAGGTATCTGATGGAGAATTAAAATCCCTTCCTTCTTTCATCGACATGCCCAGCGTTTTAAAATATCCATCTGAAACTCTTATCCAGCCCATATCTACAGATTCACCCGGTCGCTTTCCGGGCCACTCATCCACATCCCGGTGATTACCGCCGGTTGTTACAGGCGCTGTTGCTGTTGTCACTGTTTCTGCAACACCTTTCTCAATCAAATCATTTTTAATCGCGGTGTAGTTTCGGCCGAGGTCTTCATTCATATCGGTTATCATCAACCGGTTTCTGTCATAACCTGTCGGCCTGTCTTTGGCATATTGCACCTGCTGGTAAATAATATACGTGCAGATAATAAGCGCGATGGAACAGCTGAACTGCAGTACAACCAATATTTTTCTTGGCAAAGCAGCAGCTTTACCAACATGAATTTTTCCTTTCAATACTTTTACCGGTTCAAATGAAGAAAGGTAGAATGCCGGCCTGCTGCCGGCCACAAGTCCTGTTATCAAAACACAGCATAAGGTTGTAAACCAAAAAATAGAATTGGTGAAGGGAATGTTTATTTCCGAACCGGTAAGTGTATCAAAAACCGGTAACGCCGCTTGAACAAAAAGAATGGAAAATATAAATGCAATGAACGTAAGCAGAACGGATTCTGTAAGAAACTGGAATATCAAATTGTTTTTACCCGAACCGATTGCTTTTCTTACACCAACTTCCTTCGCTCTTTTTTCAGATCGGGCCGTTGTAAGATTAATAAAATTTATACAGGCAATTAATAACACCAGGACGCCAACTATCGTAAAGATGTTTACATATTCAATCAAACCGCCGGCAATTTTACCATTCTCGAATTTATTATGCAGGTGCCAGTTACCAACAGGGTCGAGAATGATATTTGTGGTCATTGACATGCTGTTGTCTGTTTCTGTTTTTTGAAGATCCTTTATTTTCGGTGCTATCTGTGCATAGGAAATGCCTGGTTTTAATTTTACAAACGTCATAAAATTTGTCCAGCCGAAACCCTTTGTGCGGGCCAGTTTCACCCAGCTATCGGTTGTTTCCAGGTAACTGAATGGAACCAGATAACTGAACTGTAAGGTTGAATTGGATGGTATATCTTTTAAGATACCGGTTACAGTCAGATCATTTTTATTATCGAAGCGTACAACTTTATTCAAAGGATCTTCCTTACCAAATAATGCTTTCGCTGTGCTTTCGGTGAGTACAATGGAATAGGGATTGTTTAAAACAACATTCGCATTTCCTTTCAATAAATCATATCGGAATATTTTAAGAAAATCGCCGGCAACCTGTCCGCCGTTACTATAAAGTTTCCTGTCTGCAACTTTTAAACCGTGCATACCAAAACCATCCGTTTCTGCTACATATTGTATTTCGGGAACCTGGTTTCGCAGCACATTTACCAGTTTTAATGAAGTACCACCATAGGTCATCGTATCGCCATTGCCATAAAAATTGCGTTTCACCTGGGATACCTGTTTGTAATCGGGAAGAAATTTATCGTAGGAATATTGATAATACACCCAAAGACCGATTATCAGGGCAACACCCATACCAGTTGCCAAACCAAGAATATTCAATGCGCTATATGCTTTGTTTTTTTGTAAGCCGCGCCAGGCAGTGTTGAGATAGTTTCGGAACATAAATAAAGAATTATTAGCTGGTTACCGGTGCAACGAACTAAAGCGCCAAGAAAAATGCCATCTATTTAGTAAATTGTAAGGCAGTAAGTTGTGAATTTATAACAAGAAGAAATGTGCGATTCTGATACAGTTGTTGTTCAGTTATAGGTCACCGTGACACGTCTGAAATAGTTTTTGCCCGGTCTATTCACGACACCCGGTGTTACGACCCCCAATTACATTCTCACTCCGTTCTCAACGACTTTACAGGATTCGCCAATGCTGCTCTTATTGCCTGGAAGCTTACCGTTATCAATGCAATAGCGATAGTTAACAAACCTGCCAGGGCAAATACCCACCAGCTTATATTGATCCTGTAAGCAAAACTTTGCAACCATTTACTCATCATCCACCAGGCAACCGGAAATGCTATAACGGATGCGATCAGCACCAGTTTTACAAAATCTTTCGAGATCATGGTTACAATTTCGACAACACTTGCACCTAATACTTTTCTTATACCAATTTCTTTAATGCGCTGCTCCGCGGCATAGGTTACCAATCCAAACAAGCCGAGGCATGCAATAAATATGGCGAACACTGCGAATGATATAAACAACTTTCCGGTTCGTTGCTCAGCCTCATAAATTTTATTAAAATCAGCATCTAAAAATGTATAGCTGAAAGGCTGGCCCGGCGCCATACTGTTCCATTTGTTTTCCACCTGGCTGATCAGGCCCGGAATGTTTTTACTATTGATGCGCATGGCAACTCTCCCGTAATTCTCGCCCAGCGAGATGATCAACGGGCCCACTTTATCATGCATGGAGCTGAAGTTAAAATCTTTTACGATTCCGATGATATGAAAAGCCTTGGATGTAAAACTTCCATCGCTTGCATAACCACCCGGCCGGTACAACGTTTCACTCAGCGGATTTTTGAATCCCAGGAGCTTCGCTGCGGTTTCGTTGACGATCACTGCAGATGAGTCGGTGGGAAAATCTAATGAGAAATTTCTCCCTGCAGCCATTTGCATTCCGAGTGTTGGAATATAATTCTGATCAGCATAAAAATCTGTCAGTATAATCACTTTTTTTGCGTCAAGCGTTGGATCTTTAAACCAGCCATTTTGATTATGCCCTGTTTCTGTTGGAAGAGAGCCGGCAATAGCGGCGCTTTGTACGCCGGATATTTTGAGCATCTCTTGTTTGAAAGTTTTGATTTGCCGATCGAGTACATACGTGTTATTAATAACCAACACCTGGTCGCGGTTGTAACCGATTTCCCTGCTGCGTATATAATTAAGCTGGTTGTAAATGACAATCGTGCCGATGATCAATGCGATGGAAATGAAGAACTGGAAAACAACCAGCCCGCTCCGCAGCCAACTGCTTTTAAAACCTTTGGCAATGCTGCCCTTCAACACCTGTACAGGTTGAAAAGAGGAAAGATAAAAGGCCGGGTAGCTTCCCGCAACACAACCTACAACAATCACCAATGCGATCAATACCGGCAGTAACCATGAAGAGAATAACGTTAACACGCTCATTTGTTTTCCTGCAAGTTGATTGAACAGCGGAAGCAACAAGGCAGCAATACCCAACGCAAGTATCAGTGAGAAGAAACTGACCAATACGGATTCAGTTAAAAATTGAGTGATAAGGTTGGAGCGTAATGAACCCGCCACTTTTCTTATGCCTACTTCTTTTGCACGGTTTGCTGAGCGTGCCGTTGAGAGGTTCATAAAGTTCACACAGGCAATCAGCAAAATAAAAGCAGCGATGACTGAAAAAATATACACGTAAGCTACATTACCATTGGCTTCGAATTCGTACGATTTGTTCGAGCGCAGGTGAATATCCGTAAGCGGCATCACCGGGTAAATGAAATGATTGCCGCCCTTACTCATCTCACTGGCGGAAGTATGCAAGACCTGCTCTAATTGCTTTGCGAGATAATTGTTGATGGTTGCATTCACTTGTTTCTGTAAAGATGCCTGTGTGACGCCCGGTCTCACTAAAACATAAGAGGCGTAATTGTTACTTAACCAGTCATTCTGGTCATCGTGGTAGGTGTCGCGCATCGGCCGTATGAAACTAAAATGAAAATGTGACTGGTGCGGCATATCCCTGATCACCCCGGTGATTTTACAGTTCACGGAGTTATCCACGTAAAGCGTCTTACCCAGCACATCGGTAGATGCAAAATATTTTTTGGCAGTCGTTTCATCAATGACGATGGAATTGGGTTCATTTAGTGCAGTCAGCCGGTTACCGGCAATCATTGGGATGGAAAAGACCTGGAAAAAGGTAGAGTCAGCAAATACCGCATTGTGGTTTTGTATATTCTGGTTGTCTTTTTTAATACGGATATCGCCAAAATTCCGCAATCGCACATATTGAACTACCTGGGGATAATCCTTCTTCAGCATAGGTGCCAACGGCGCCGGGGATACTGAAGAGATAAACTGTGTGCCATTGAAAAAAATGTCAGCATCCAGCCGGTAAATATTTTCCGCCTGCGTATTGTGTTTGTCATAACTCAATTCATCCTTTACATACAATACGATTAGCAGACAAACGGCAAGTCCTGCCGAAAGACCAATGATGTTGATGGCGGAAAAAGCCTTATTCTTCCACAAATTGCGCAGAGCGACTTTTAAATAGTTTCGGAACATTGGTATTGTTTTTTGTTATGACGATCCGGAATGCAAAACTGTTACTCACTGCGGAGTGATTTTACAGGATTCGCTACAGCAGCTTTTATCGACTGAAAACTAACGGTTATTAATGCAATCAGAACCGTAATAAAGCCTGCCAGGGCAAACATCCACCAGCTTATAAAGTTAGCAGGTTCAACGTTGTGAAATCGGACACTTGATAGTTAAATGGTCAGCCTGACCGTTGGGAGAGTGTCTGCACTTTCGGTATCTCCGTCCCGCTCATCTATTCCGTTCTTAAATTCTTCACCGGGTTTTCCACTGCCGCCTTATACGTTTGTGATATAATCGTCACCAATCCTATAATTAATAGTATAGAAAAGCAAAACAGCACACTTCCAAATCCAAATCCCACTCTGTCAGCAAAATTCTGCAGGAATAAAAAGCCGAGCGTATAGCCTATCGGCATTGCAATAAAACCTGCAATGAATAATAGTTTTATAAATCCTTTCGATAACAATCGTACAAGCTGTGAACTTTCTGCCCCGATTATTTTGCGTATACTTATTTCTTTGCGCTTTACTTCCACTGTATAGATAACAAGTCCCAATAAACCCAACGAGGCAATTGCAATGGCCATAAAAGCAAGATACCCTAACAGGGAGATAGTCGCAGTTTGGGAGTTATTTCTTTCGAGCTGTTCATCCAGCCATACAAGATCGAATGATCGCGAAGGCGCCAGTGTACTCATTGCTTGTTGTACGCGATCAGCCAGCACTTTATTTTCTTTACCATTTACAGTAAGATAGAGAAAACTGTAAGCATTTTTTTTGTTGCGCAACGCCAAAGGCATAACCGGGCGGCCTGTTCTTTCGTAATTAAAGTTTTTTAATACACCGGCCACTTCAAGTTGTGTCGAGTCATTAATCCATACCTTTTGCCCGATCGCTTTTTGATAATCTTTAAAACCGAATGCTTTTACAGCTTGTTCATTGAGCAGAACATATCGTTCTTCGTTTGTTTGCGACGGGAAGTTATTTCCTGTCAATACCGACAATCGCATGTCGCGGACGAAATTGACGTCTGCATAACAATAACTCAGTGAAATCGCATCCTGTTTGTTGGCCAACCAAGCAGGCATACCACCTACATCGCCGCGAAAACCGGATGACATGGCCGCGACAGACATCACACCCGGAATTTCCATTAGTTTTTGCGAAGCAATTTTTTCATCAATATTATTTAGTGGAACAACCAATACATTGTCTCTTTTAAATCCCGGGTCTGCTGCCGCCAGATGCGAAAACTGCCTGTAAAAAGCAAGAAGAAAAATGACAATCGTTAAGGAGAGGCTGTATTGAAAAACGATGAGGGCCTTTTGTATACTTACTTTACCGAGTATTCGCGCCGTCGTCAGGTTTTTCAATACGCGAAGAGGTGTAAACGAAGATAATATCCATGCAGGTGAAACACCGGCTAATAACCCGGTAAAAAGAGCAAAGGCTATTGTCCAGCTTATAAACGTTTTGTCATTATGAAATGAAGATGGTACGAATTCATAACCATCATTGAACGGGGCGTATTGAATAATTAATGAAAGAAGCACCCAGGCAAAGCAAAGAGATAACAACGCAACAATGACCGATTCAATTATATACTGTAAAAATACCTGGACCCTGCTGGCGCCATTTATTTTTCGTACACCTACTTCTTTTGCTCTTGTTAATGCGCGGGCGATGGTAAGATTGGTATAGTTAAAACATGCAGCGAGCAGTATAATCAAGGCAATGCTTGTCTCTGTAATTAATTTTCCCCATGAACCTCCCCGGCCGATATTATTATATAGATCGTCGCTTCCGGGTGTTATGTTGCCAATATTCTGCAGCGCAAAAGCTACACTTCCTTCTTTATTATTTTTATTAAGATTGTACGCTATCGAATTCAATTCCCTGGTGAGCGTATTAACCGGGTAATTCTTTTTTATAATTATATAGGTATAGGCTGTATTGAACGCGTACCAATCGGTGGATTTATCGGCAAGCAGTTTATCTTTTTCCATTTGCGGCACAGCAGAAATGGAAGTGAATGCATCAAACTCAATATGAGATTTGCCCGGAGGTTCATTCATTACACCTGTTACAATAAAATTTTTACCACTCTCCATCGTAAATACTTTGCCTAACGGATTTTCGTTTCCAAAGAATTTTTCAGCAGTTATTTTGCTGATCACAATTCCATCCGGCTTTAATAATGCCGTAGCAGGATCGCCGGCAGATAATGAGAACCCGAATACAGTAAAGAATGAAGGTTCAGTAAATGCACCGTTAATATAAATTTCTTTACTGCCTGTCCGCGCTTTTCCATTGAAAGCCGGGTAAACACTTACAGTAGTTTCAATACCAGACAAATCATGCAGCTTATTATACAATGGCAGCGGCGTGCTTGCCATTTTCCAATGCTCACCGGTTTTTTTATGATAATCGCTAAGAATACGATAAGTAGACGCAGGGTACGGATGAAAATTATCATAACTAAATTGATCCAGCATCCGGATCATCACCATCATACCGACAGACATACTAAGGCCAAGACCAAAAATGTTGATGAATGCAATCAACCGGTTCTTTGACAGAGTTCTCAGGGCAACTTTTAAATAGTTTTTAATCATTTTTTTCTTTTATCGTGATCAGCAATGCAAGTAATAATATGCTTCTGCAATTTTAAAAACATTTTCAAATAGCACGATTTTTACTATTCACCATTCACTTATCACTAGGTGGATGAGCAGGGGCTCTGCGCTGGCTCTGGGGAGTGAGCTTCGATTTTAACCCTTGCCGCTGAGCGGCCCCGCCAGTCGAACTGGAGTTCGAATCTCCGGGAGGATGTTTCCTACGTCCGTGAAGCCATCGCTATAATATTGCGGATCTCCTCGGAGAAACGGAAGGGGTGGGATTCGAACCCACGGTGGGTTTAACCCCACGCTCGATTTCGAGTCGAGTGCCTTAAACCGGACTCAGCCACCCTTCCCCAGCGGAAATTCCTGGCGTCACTATTATTAATATACCACGCGCATTTGTAAACGTAGACACACCGTAGCCGGGGCGCGGACCGGCCAAGCCGGCCACCGCGAGGTTTCT
>Ga0207683_10002527_pt1 | contig 15974 bp, 12 predicted proteins | sample KBSM73metaG_FD_184333 | JGI IMG/M metagenome (GOLD analysis project Ga0207683, IMG submission 184333) | Miscanthus rhizosphere microbial communities from Kellogg Biological Station, Michigan, USA - KBS M7-3 metaG (SPAdes) (version 2) | ecosystem: Host-associated > Plants > Roots > Rhizosphere >... | reverse complement strand
TATCCTACCCGATCAAATGTCTGCGGAAAAACAATAGAGACGGCTACCGCTAAATCAATTCCCCTCATGATATTTTCTCGCCCACGCCGCGATATCGCCGCGCCGGGCGAACCACACGTCGTTGTGACTTTTCGCGTATTTGATGATCTGCTCGAAAGTATCGATCGCCGGCACGCGCGAACTCAAGTAGCCGTGCGTGATCACGTTCATCATGGTTGGATTTTCTGGACCAATTTTGTAGCGGTAATCGAATTCGTCTTTGAACTTTTCGAAAAACTCGTGCCGGGTTCCCTCTTCCTGCATCCTGTGATCGTTGATCGTATATTGGTGCGGAATCATGATCAGCATTTTACCGCCGATCGACCGCGGATAAGGCATTTCATCGTCGTGAAAGTCGCAATTGTAAAGCAGCCCTGCCTCGAGGTTGAGCTCCAGCGTATGATCAGTGGAGCGAACGCCGGGCGAAGACCAGCCGGTGGGGCGCTCGCCGGTTAGGCTAGTGATCGCTTCCACGGTCTTGAAAATGTTTTCACGCTCCTGTTCGCGGGTGAGCATATAGAGATATTCGCCCTGGTCCCAGCCATGGGCGACCATCTCGTGGCCGCGGCCGTGCGCGTACTTCACCAGCTCTGGCCAGTATTCGCAGGTGAGTCCATTGATCGGCATGCTCGCCTTGAGATCGTATTTATCGCAGATATCGAGCAATCGTCTGACGCCGATCTTGCCGCCGAAGTCTCTGAAGGTCTCAGTGGAATAGTCCCGTTTGCATAACGCATTCGCCGGCAGCGGCGATTGCAGTGCGCCGCCGCGTGACGGCTTGCTCCGGTCCCAGCACTCGAAGGCGATACCGAGCACGAATGCAACTCTCGCATGATTGGGCCAGGTAAACGGCTTTTTCGCCATTTCAATTCGCTCCCATACAGTTGACTTTGTGATCCGTTGCGACTTATAGCCAAAGTGTTTCTGCCAATCAAGGAGGATTTCAGCTATGGCACTGCAGCCTTTGCCGTACCCGAGTTTAATTCTGTTCAATGGCAAGATCCGCAGCTTCGATCGTCAAGGATCGATACGTGAAGCGATCGCGTGCGCCGGCTCGCGCATCGTCTGCACCGGCAGTTCCGATGATATGCGCCGGCTTGCCGGTCCCGAGACCAAGGTGATCGACCTCAAAGGGCGCACAGCCATTCCCGGACTGACCGATACCCACGTTCATCTTTCCGAAAAAGGCACGGCGGAAATGGAACTCGTTGACTGCCGCGATTTCTACGTCGATGTGGGGTCGGTTTCAGATATTTTGCAACGGTTGGCCAATGCCGCCGCGAGCGCGCCGAAGGGCTCGTGGATCGTGGCCCACGGTAGTCCGATGCAGGATTTTCGTCTCAAGGACAAACGCTTTCCCGATAAACGCGATCTTGACGGCGCGGTTCCGGATCATCCGGTGTCGATTTCCTTCGGCGCGCACATCACGGTCGGCAATACTCTCACTCTGGCAGCAGCGAAGATCACGCGTGATACGCCCGATCCAGCGGGCGGCCATATCAAACACGATCCGGACACGGGCGAGCCTACCGGCGAACTGCACGAGCGGGCGCAACTGATTCTCAAGAAGGTCGCCCCGGAGTTCAATTATCTCCAGCTCAAGGACGGCATCGTCTTCGCTTTGCAGCAGTGTCTCGAGCGCGGCGTGACGACGGTCCACGATATCGTGCGCTACGCCGAGCCCGTGCGTGCCTATCAGGAGATTTACAAGGAAGGCCGCATGCATGCGCGGGTCAGCATTTTGCCGCGCGTCATCGAGTCCATGATCGAATCGAAGAGTCTCATCGAGCTCGGTCTTATTACCGGCTTCGGCAACGAATGGCTGCGGGTCGGCGGCGTGAAAATGAGCATCGACGGAGGCATCACCGGGCGAAACGCCTGTTTTTACGAGCCCTACGAAGACGACGAGCACAATCACGGGATTATCCGCATCCAGCAGGACGAATTGAATCACACGGTGATGAAGTGTCATGAGGCCGGCCTACGCTGCTGCGTGCACGCCATCGGCGACCGCGCGTTCGACATGGCGCTCAATGCCTATGAAAATGCCATCGAAAATTCGCCGCGCAAGGATCACCGCCATCGCATCGAGCACATGGGCAACTGGCTCTGCACCCCCGAACGGATGCAGCGCATGGTGCGCTCGGGGATCGTTGCAATCCCGAACATCGCGATCGGCTACTACGTCGGCGATGCGATTTTGGATTGCGTCGGTGAGAAGCGACTGACCAAAGCGTTTCCGTTCCGCACCTTGCTGAAAAACAACGTGATCATCGCGGGCGGCTCGGATTCGCCGGGCTACTGGCCGGTGGATCCGCTACGAGACATTGCCGCCTGCGTATCGCGAAAAATGCGCTGGGGCGAGGTTTGGGTGCCAGAAGAAAGAATCAGCGTCAGCGAAGCCTTTGCCATGCACACGACGACGGCATCATGGGTGGGCTTTGAGGAAAATGAAAAAGGCAGCCTAGAAACCGGCAAGCTCGCCGATATCGCGGTGCTCGCGGAAGATCCATACGAGATTCAGGCGGACAAAATCAAGGATCTAAAAGTCGAGATGACTTTGGTCGGTGGCGAGGTCAAGTACCAGGCCTAAAACTTTTCCGCTCAGCTCCCTCGTGCGACACTGACGAACGGACGGTGTGCTTGACGTTCGGTAACCAGCGGCATTTTCTTTCGCTGCTTGTAGATGTGCATACATACTTCTTCGACGATGGCGAGCGCTTCGGCTCCAGCCTCAGCGGTTGACTGCGCTTGCCATTGCACGGTGATAGCTTGAATCTTGTCCGATTGATCCTGCCAAGAAACACGGAGTAGCCGACCGCGCATGCGATCGACATAATTTCCGGCGAGTCGAAGAATCTGTGACAAACTCAGAAGATCAGGCGGTTCAATGAATGGCTTGCGCTTTTGCCGCCCTTCGGCGTCGAGCTTGCGCAGATCATCCGGCGAGTAATGCTTTTCCAGATCCATGCTCTTGGAGATGCCTCGATTCCATGCCTGAACGATGAAATCGTCACCGTGAGATTTTATGTCGACGGACTTTACTTCCATTCCTTCGAGTGACTGGCCGATACATCTGAGAATTGCCGAATAGCGCATTTTCGCCGGCACGGCTTGGCTCTCGGAAGTACTCGTTCCCATGGAGCTTCATCGGAGCAACTGATATGCCACGAAATCGCGTGGAAGACCGGCCCTTTTATGATATTCGGCGTGCTGGCTGTGCAAATTTGTCCGGAAGTGGAGCGAGATTGGTTGTAATCGTGAGTAACCGATCGATGAAAAACCCATTCGACAAATTGTCCGGACTTGTGCCGTCATCCGCGAAACCGGGCTCTATAGTGTTGGAATCCTGGATTCCGGATCGCGCTCGCTATCGCCAGCTTGCCGGAATGATGACTGATTTTGCTGTGAACAGAACCCACAAATTGACCAAGCGAAGCCTAAGTTTTACCCGTGCAGGCAGCGACTCAGACGTCCCCATGCCGCGCTTAGCGGATCTTCATTTCGCTCGCGATGATCTTTTCGTCCGGGCGCGGCTTCCAGACTACATTACGCGCGGCGCCGTAAACTTCCGCCAATGTGTAGAGCGGCACGAACGGCACGTCTTCCATCAAGATGCGCCCCAACTGTTGCAGGATCGCCACGCGCTTCTTCGGGTCGCCCGTTTTCTGTTCTTCATCGACGAGCTTGTCGAATTCCGGATTTTTATACTGGGTTCGCACGCTCACACCCGACCGATAGTATTGATCATAGACCGTATCGGCATCCGCCGCCGGTCGGCCGACATAGTAAAACGGCAGCTTGCCGCCGTTGACTCCGTCTTTGCCCCAAAAAATGACGAACTCCTGGGAAATCAGTTCGGTCTTGATTCCAACCTTGGCGAGCTGGTCGGCGATCACCTGGCAAACTTCGCGCGCCTTGGGATAGCGATCCGGCGAAAAATACAACTTAATTTCCAGCCCCTGTGGATACCCCGCTTTATCGAGCAGCTCCTTGGCCTTTTTCAAATCCAGCGGATAGCGCTTGATCTTCGGATCGAAGCCAATCACATTCGATCCCATTGGCCCGTTCATCAGATAGCCATTGCCTTCATAGACGTATTTAATAATCACGGTCGGATCGATCGCGTAGTTGATCGCCTGGCGCAGGAACTTATTGTCAAAAGGTTTGTGCGTGACGTTCATCGCCAGAAAATACATGCGCACGCCTTCGACCTTTTCCGCCCGTACGCGCGGATTGTTTTCGAAGCGCGATAGTTCCTCCACCGGAACATTGTTGGCGATATCACCCTGGCCTGCGAGCAATCCCGCCACACGTCCCGCGTCTTCCTTGACGCGCCGCACAACGATTTCTTTGATCGCCGCCTTGCTGCCCCAATAATTGTCGTTGCGGGTAAGTACCAGGTTGCCGTCGCGCTGCCAGCTCACGAAGCGGTAGGGGCCGGTACCGACGGGTTTTTGCTCGGCGGGGTCTCCGCCCTGGGCATCCATACCGGCTTTTCCCAGAATGAAGCGGTTCTGCAAGCGGTCCAGAAATACCGCATTGGGCACTTCGGTGGTAAAAGCGATCGTGTTATCGTCCAAAGCTTGCATCTCGGTGAGGTCGCGAAAATTTTCCTTTTGCAAGCTCTGCTTGTCGTTCTTCATGCGGTTGATGGAGTAAATCACATCATTCGCCGTGAACGGACTGCCATCGTGAAATCGAACGTTTTTACGCAATTTGAAAATCCACTTCTTGCCCTGAAATTGCCACGATTCGGCGAGCACACCGAAATAGTCGCGTTTGGCGTAATTCACCTCGACCAGAGGCTCGATCATATTGTTCCAGATGCCGTACTGCGGACTCGAGCTGTGCGCGTAGGGATGGAGCGTATCGAGGCCGATGCTGCTGAGAATCGTTAGCCGTTCCGTGGACGCGGCGTAGCTGCTGTTTACCCATCCGCTGCCAACCCATGCGCCCAGTCCAGCGAGCGCCCCTTGTTTGAGAAATGCTCGGCGCTTGATGCCTTGATCGCTTGCAGTCATTTCAATTTCCTCCCAAGGTCGAGTCTTGTCGCTCAACGAATTTTCATGTCGAAGGCGAGCACCTTTTCTTCCGGGTGCGCTTTCCAGATCACGTTGCGCGCGACGCCGTAAATTTCCGCCAACGTATACAGCGGGACGAGCGCCGCTTCCTGCATCAGAACCTGTCCGATCTGCTGCAGCATGGCGATCCGTTTTTTCGGATCGCCGGTTTTTTGCTCCTCGTCGACCAGACGGTCCACCTCGGGATGTTGAAAACCGACCCGCTTGGTTCTTCCCGAGCGGTAATATTGATCGTACACGGTGTCGGCATCGATAGCTGGCCGGCCCACATAGTAGAAAGGAGTTTTTCCGCCGTTGACGCCATCCGATCCCCAGAAGATGGCAAATTCCTGCGAGACCAGCTCGGTTTTAACGCCGGCTTTGGCGAGTTGATCGGCAACAACCTGGCAGACCTCGCGGGCTTTAGGGTAACGGTCAGGCGAGAAATTAAGCTTCACGTCGAGACCGTTGGCGAAACCGGCTTGCGCAAGTAGCTCCTTGGCTTTTTTCGGATCATAGGGATAGCGCTTGGCCTTGGGGTCGTAACCGATCACGTTGGCGCCTAACGGCCCGTTCATCACATAACCGTTACCTTCGTAAATATGTTTGATGATGACTGTGGAATCGACGGCATAATTGAACGCCTGGCGTACGAGTTTGTTGTCAAAGGGTTTGTGCGTCACGTTCATCGCTAAAAAATACATTCTTAGCCCTTCGACTTTTTCCGTGCGCACGCGCGGGTGCTTGTCGAGTCTGGCAATTTCTTCCACCGGAACATTGTTGATCACGTCGCCCTGACCCGCCAATAATCCAGCCAGGCGCCCCGCATCCTCGCCGACCTTCTTGAGCACAACTTCTTTGATATCCGCTTTTTGCCCCCAGTAATCATCATTACGCGTCATGACGAGATTGCCGTCACGCGACCAGCTCACGAATTTATACGGCCCGGTGCCGATCGCGTATTGATCGACATCATCGCCGTATTTCTCCGCCGCGCTTTTGCTGACGATGAATCGATTTTGCAGCCGGTCGAGAAATACCGCGTTCGGCTGAGTCGTGGTAAAGATGACCGTGTAATCGTCGGGAGCCTGCACCTCTGCCAAATCGTCGAAATTGGATTTCTGTAAGCTTCTTTTGTCGGTTCTGATTCGATTGACAGAATGGACGACATCGTGCGCAGTGAAGGGCGCGCCGTTGTGAAAACGAATGCCCTTCCGCAGGCGAAACGTCCATTTGTTGCCGTCAAATTTCCACGAGTCGGCGAGCACCCCGTAGTAGTCTTTGCGGGCATAATTGATCTCGACCAACGGCTCGATCATGTGCTGCCAGATTCCATACTGCGGACCGGAGCTGTGCGCGTACGGATTGAGGTTGTCCAGAGCGATGCTGCTTAGAATCATCAGCCGTTCCTTCGAGGCGGCGTAGCTCGCTTTCACGAACGAGCCACCCAAGGCGGCGCCGATGCCGAGCATGGCGCTCCGTTTCAAAAACTCGCGGCGAGGTATTTTTCGCATTTCCGAGCTCATGTCCGCCTCCGATGGCTTACACTCACGTGATTTATTTATTCTCACTACGAGCGAACAGCTTGCTTCACAAACAAAAACACACGACTGTCATGCTGAGCGGCAGCGAAACATCTCAGTTTTTTACAGTCCACTGCCACACGAGATTTTTCGGCTCCGCCCAGAATGACACATGCGCGGTCATCCGAGTCTTCGCCAAAGCCCAGCTTCAACTGCGGAAGGATCCTTCTTGGTCTGAACCATAATGACATTGGAAATGAAACTGCGACTGTCGGCACACTACTTGATCGACATATCCCAGCCCAAGACTTTTTCATCCGGGCGCATTTTCCAAACCAAGTTTCGCGCGACGCCGTAAATATCAGCCAGGTTGTAGAGCGGAATGAACGGCGCCTCTTCCATGATCATTTTGCCGGCTTTTTGTAAAATCGCGATTCTTTTCTTCTGATCCGCGGTCTTTTGCTGCTCCTCGATGAGCTTATCGATATCCGGGTTACTGTAATTCGTCCGCTTGGTCGTACCGGTACGAAAATATTGATCGTAAAGCGTATCGGCATCGGTGAGCGAGCCGCGACCGATATAGTAGAACGGTAGCTTGCCGCCGTTCACTCCTTGCTTGTCCCAGAACAACGCCCACTCCTGTGAAACAAGCTCGACTCGAAAGCCGCCTTTGACCATTTGCGCCGCAACCACCTGGCAGACCTCGCGATCCTTCGGATAACGCCCGGCAGAGTAGTAAAGCTGGATATCGCAGCCGTTTGGAAAGCCGGCTTTGGTCAAAAGCTCTTTCGATTTTTGCGGATCGTAGGGGTAGCGCTTCAGCTTGGGATCCGCGCCGATCACGTTACGGCCTACTGGACCGTTGATCGGATAGCCAATGCCGTCGAAAATATTTTTTACGATCGCCGCCGCGTCGACGGAGTAATTCGCTGCCTGGCGCACGAGCTTATTGTCCCACGGTTTGAAAGATGTATTGAAGGCGAGAAAAAACATTCTCAGGCCTTCGATCTTGTCGATCCGGATGCGTGGGTGTTTCTGTAATCGGGCCACCTCATGATCCGGCACGTTGTTGATAAAATCCGCCTGCCCGGATTCGAGCGCCGCTAGCCGCGCCGCATCTTCGGTGACTTTGCGAAAGACGATTTCTTTGATCGCAGCCTTGCCGCCCCAGTATTCATCATTGCGCGTAAACACCATATTGCCGCCGCGCTGATAACTGACAAACTTATAAGGTCCGGTGCCGATCGGGTTATCGTAGAGTTTGTCACCGTATTTATCGCCGGCGACTTTGCTCAAGATAAAGCGGTTCTCCAAACGATCGAGAAAAATCGCCAGCGGCTGTTTGGTGACGAACACAACCGTGAGATCGTCGGGCGTTTGCACTTCCGTGACATCTTTAAAATTCGGCGCCTGTAAGCTCCCGCCTTTTTCATCGCGCATTTTCTCGATTGAAAACGCCACATCTTTCGAGGTGAGCGGCGCGCCGTTGTGAAACTTGATACCCTTCTTCAGTTTGAACGTCCATTTGTTGCCCTGAAACTGCCACGAATCGGCGAGAATGCCGACGTAATCTTGTTTCTTGTAATCCAGCTCGACAAGCGGCTCCATCACATGTTGCCAATTGCCGTAGATCGGACTTGAGCTGTGATTGTAGGGATTGATGGAATCGGCAACGCTCGAATGATAGATCGTCACTCGATCGCGCGACGCTCCATAGGCATTCCGGTTAAGATAACGACCCGCAGCTGCGCTCACCGCCAAGGCCGCACTTGTTTTCAAAAAACTCCGGCGATCAATGAGAGCTCGCATTTCACATCTCCTATCGAGTTCCGTGCGTGATGGTTCTTTGTCGGACGCCAAATGCCATTGTCTTCATGCTTACCTCTGCCTCCGGAGCTTGGGATCAAAAATGTCGCGCAGCCCGTCGCCCAACAAATTTATGCCGAAGACGGTAATAAAAATCGCCAGACCGGGAAAAATCGTCAGCCACGGCGCGCGATTGATATAACTTCGCCCTTCGCTCAGCATCGAGCCCCAGGTCGGAATATGGACCGGCACGCCGAGGCCGAGAAAACTCAAACTCGCTTCGGTGATGATCACGATCGCCATGCCAAACGTGGCGATCACCGTGACGCTGGCGAAAGTGTTGGGCACCACGTGGCGAAAAATCACGTACCAGTCTTTGGCGCCGAGCGCTTTTGCGGCCGTGACAAAATCCCGCTCCTTCAGCGACAGCACCTCGCCGCGCACGACCCGGCAATACTGCACCCACCGGCTGAGCATCAGCGCCATGATCAGATTGCCGACCCCCTGACCGAGAAAGGCCATGATCGCAATCGCGAGCAGTAAAAATGGAAAGGCCAGAAAGATCTCGGAGATTTTGCTGACCAATTCGTCCGCGGCGCGGCCGAAATAGCCGGCGACGGCGCCCAGCGTACAGCCGACCAGACCGGCGAAAAGCACGGTCGCAGCGCCGACCATCAGTGATATTCGCGAACCGTAGATGATCCGGCTCAGCATATCTCGGCCGAGATTGTCCGTGCCCAGAAAGTAGGCCGGCGAGCCGTTCTCGGTCCAGCGCGGCGGTCGCAACCGGTCTTCCAGTGTCTGCGCCTGAGGATCGCGCGGCGCGAGCAGCGGCGCGGCGAGGCCGCAGACACATAGCAGGAGCAAAATCGCACCGCCGACCCAAACCTTGAGATAACGTAGCGAGAACATCAGAACTTGATCCTGGGATCGATCCAGCTGTAAAGCAAATCCACCATCAGATTGACGACGAAATAGATCACCGCAAACATCAAAATCAATACTTGGGTGAGTTTGTAGTCCCGAGCCGATATCGATTGGATGAGTAAATCGCCGATACCCGGATATGAAAACACCGTTTCGGTGATCACCGAACCGTTGAGCAACGCGCCCAATTGCAGACCGAGGATCGTCACGATGGTGATCAGCGCGTTGCGCAGAATATGGCGCCAGATGACGTTTCTCTCGCTCAGGCCCTTGGCTCGTGCCGTGGTGACATAGTCCTGGCGCATGACTTCGAGCACGCTGGACCGCGAGATCCGGGTGACGATCGCCGCCAGCGCAGAGCCGAGCGTGAATGCCGGCATGAGAAGATGCTGCAAGACACTCCAAAAAGCGGTGACATTGCCAGTCAGCAGGCTATCGAGCAAATAAAGCCCCGTAACGGATTTCACTTCGACGCCGTATTCGATCCGGCCCGCCACCGGCAAGAGATTCAGTTGCCCGCCGAGAAAATAAATCAGCATAATGCCAAGCCAGAAATTCGGCAGCGAGACGCCGATCAGCGCGACGCTCATACCGGCATGATCGAACAGCGAATCATGCTTGATCGCGGAATAAACGCCCAGTGGCACGGCGATCATGATCGCCACGCACAGGCTCGCGAATGCCAACTCGAGAGTCGCCGGCAGTCGCTCGGCGATTAGCTTCGTGACCGATTCATTGAACTTGAGCGACTTGCCGAAATCTCCGTGAATGGCCCGGTTCACGAAGTCGTAATACTGCACGATCAGAGGTTGATCCAAGCCCCACTCATGGCGGGTGCGCTCGATGTCTGCGGGCGTTGCGTCATCCCCCAGCAGCAAGGTCACCGGATCGCCGGGCGCGATATGCATCAAAAGGAAAATCAGAAAAGAGATTCCGAGGAGAACCGGAATCGCTCCAATAAGCCTGCGACTGAGCGTATTCATGCAGGTTCGAACCCAAGAAAGGAAAGCGCGGCCATCACCCGGCAAGACAATCGGTCGGTCCAAGCCGCATCGAGCGGCTACTGTCCCAGTTGGCTGAACGACTGATCCAAAACCTTCAAGGCATGATCAATTTGATCCGTGCTGACGTTCAAGGCGGGAGCTACCCGGAGCACGTTCCCGTAGGTACCTCCTTTACCGACCAGCAAGCCGTTGCGTTTGGTCAACTCCATGACCCGCTTCGCGCTTTCCGCATCAGGCAGCTTCTTTTCACCGATCAATTCCATGCCTTGCATCAGACCCATACCCCGCACATCGCCAATCACCGGGTATTTCTCTTTTAACCCATTCAGGCCTTCGCGCAATCGGTCACCCATCAGACGAGCGTTCTCGACCAAATTGTTTTCTTCGATGACCTGGATCGTGGCGCTCGCGGCCGTGCAAGTGACCGGATTACCGCCGAACGTCGATATCGTATTGCCCTTCATGCTGTCAGCCACTTCCGGCGTGGCGATCGTGGCGCCGATCGGTACGCCATTGGCCATTCCCTTGGCGAAGGTCATGATATCGGGATCGACGCCCCAATGTTCGATACCGAACATCTTGCCGCCGGTGCGGCCCCAGCCGGTTTGCACCTCGTCGCTGATAAACAAACCGCCGTATTTGCGAATGATCCCGACGATCTCTTTGAAATATTCTTTCGGCGGGACGATAAACCCGCCGACGCCTTGAATCGGCTCGGCGAGAAAGGCGGCGACTCGCCCCTGCGACGTCATGGTTTGGATCGCTTCTTCGGCATCCTTGGCGCATTTCAGATCGCAGCTCGGATAGGTCAAGCCGAAGGGACAGCGATAACAGTAAGCATTGGCGATGTGATGAACACCCGGAACGACATTGGGCATGAGCCGCCAGCTCGACTGTGCCGACAAGCTCAAGGCAAGATAGGAGCGGCCGCTATAGGCGTGTCGCAGCGTGATCACATCCTGGCACTTCGTATGAAGCTGCGCCAGCAAGACGGCGGTCTCGTTCGCTTCGGTGCCACTGTTGGTAAAAAACGATTTCTCCAAGCGCCCGGGCGTGATCTGGGCGAGTTTCTCCGCCAACGTTACTTGCGGCTCATTGGCGTAGAGCGTGGAGATATGCTGAAGCTTATGGGTTTGCGCATCGATCGCCTGATTCACCTGCTCATTGCAATGACCCACGCTCACGGTCAAAATGCCGCCGAAAAAATCCAGGAACTCCTTGCCCTCGCTGTCATAAACGTACTGGTCTTTCGCGTGGTCAACGACGATCGGCTCGTCATAGTACGTGGACACGCAGGAAAACAGATATTTTTTTTGCTTCTCAATAATATTTTTTTTGTCCATCTGACAGGAAATCTCTTTCAGCGTGCCAACCGCTCTCCTCTTTCCCCCCGGCGAGCGCGGGAGGATGAAGATGGGAGCTAATGACGCCGCAAAAAATCCAAAATCGGCGGATGCCCCTTTTCCGGCATCTCGCGCAAAAAGCCATGCCGGCCGCCTTCCACCAGCACCAGCTCGGCATTGGGAATTTTTTCAGCTAGCACTCTGGCCGAATCAACGTGATTGCCGGTGCCCCCTTCGTGGATATCTTTGCTGCCGACGATCACTAGCGTCGGCGCTTTGATCTTATCAAGTAAATGCGTCGTCTCATGGCACTGGCGCGCGACCACGTGGCGGAGATAGCATTTTAACGGCGGCACCTCATCAACAATCAGCTCCTGATATTTCTTGACGATGTCGGGACGCTCTTTCATGAAGCTTTCGCTGAACATAAAACCGGGTCCCCAGTGATCGCTCTGATATTTTTCGTAGCCTTTTTCGATCATCTCCAGAGCCGCATCGAGCGGGACGCCGCGCGGATAATCTTCGAGATCTTCGCTGTATTTTCCCGAGCCGGGGCCCGAAAGCACCAGACTCCGTGCTTTCTCGGGATAATCCAATGCGATCCACTGACAAACTCGCGCGCCCATGGAATGGCCCATCAAATGCGCTCTTTCAATCCCCAGCGCATTCATCAAACCAACACAGTCTTTGGCAAAGAGCCGCGTCGTGTAATGCATGTCGGGCTTGTCGCTTCGCCCCAAACCGCGGTGATCGTAAATAAGCACCTGATAACGCTTCGCAAACTCCGGCACTTGCGAAACCCGCCAAGGCGCCAGACTGATGCCTGTGCCGGCCACCAGTACCAGAGGATCGCCGGCGCCGTATAGCTCGTAGTAGAGATTCACGTCGTCGACTTTGACTTTGCCGCTCTGCACCGGCTTCAGATCTTCCATAGTTTGATCTCTCACGCACCGAGAATGCTGGTGACGCTATCGAATTGAAAAAATAGTGTCAATATACGGTGACATTTGAGCTTCGAGCGAGCCCGCAGTCCCCTTTCTGTCAGTCCGAGCCCTTCAATAAAGCTCAGGCTAAACTCCGTCAGGAATCCTTCTTGGGAAGTTACCGAGCTAAGCGGGAACCAGCAAGCCGACGAGCGATCGCAAATTATCGACTCCTTCCAGGTTCCGCACCAGTGAAGTCAATTTTGCTGCTCGGGTTTCGCTGATGATCAGCTTGGCATTGCCGCGAAATTTTTCAATCACTTCGTTTTCAGTCATTGGGTTGCGCGGATCGCCCTTGGCGACGCGCGCTGTGAAACTGTGCCGCGTGCCGCTGTTCAACTCAACGCTCACGGGGCAATACGGTCCGGGTTCAGGTATGGCTTCGTCACAAATGACCTGTACCTTTCCGAGGGCTTCCTGCACCTTCGGCTCGTTAACTTTCTCATCGGTGAATGTAGCAAGCTCGAGTTTGCCGTCCAACACACACATGGCCACGACGTAATTGACGGCAAACTTGCCGCGCAGTCCCGTCTTTACTTCCGCTGCATAGTGGCGCTGATACCGAAGCGGCGGAATCCTGACTTCGATCCTGGCGATGTCCTCATAATTAATATCGCGCTCGTGTTTTAAATATAATGCCGCATCCGCGGCCAAAAACTGCGGCGCGCTGCACGGATGCCATTTAAGCCCCAGGCCAGGAGATTCCAAAAAAAATGGCTGGCCGAGGTTCTCGATCATTTTTTCATAATCGCATGTCATCGGGCCGAAAAACGTATCACAAAAACCACGGGGCGCTTCGAGGATCGCGGCATCCGCCGTAAAACCAGATCGAGCGAGGAGCGCCGCTTCAACGCCGTTCCGCGCGGCATTACCGGCATGGAATGGTTTCACCATCGATCCCTGCTGCCGGTGAATCCCACCGGCGGCCGATGCAGCGATGCCAAGGGCCGCTTTCAACTGGCTGTCGTCCAATTTCAACAAGCTCGCACAAGCGACAGCCGCGCCAAGGCTGCCCCACACCGGCGTGCTGTGAAAGCCACGATCTTGGAGGTTCGGACAATTGGCGGCAAGTTTGCACATGACTTCGATGCCGAGCACGTAAGCTTTCAGCAACTCCTCGCCGGAAGCGCCGGTGCTTTCGCCGATACTCAACCCCGCGCCGAGCAACATACTTGTTGGATGGCCGACATGGATAAATGCATCCCAGTCGTCGTAATCCAGCGCATGCGACAGTAATCCGTTCGCGAAAGCCGCGGTTGGCGCGGCGGCTTTTGATTTCGTTCCCCAAATGGTCGACTCGTCCACCGGGCCGATTCGCTTGCAGTAATCCAAGGCAATCCCGGCAACGGGCTCGCGCGTGCCGGCGAGCGCTACGCCTAGAGTATCGAGGAGATGCATTTTCGCATTGGCAAGCGCTTCTTCGGGAATCGCGGCAAATTCGGTTTTCGTCACGAACTGCGCCAGTGTGTCGGTGACCGGCGGAGGAGTGGCCATCTTGTGCTCCTTGGAATTGGGATATATGAAAGCTCCATATCTGAAGATAACGGCACCAGGCAACAGACAGCAGCGAAGAGATCGATCAATAAATCAGGAGACCAAGAATGAAAGGTTGTTTGGACGGCATCAGAGTCTTGGAGCTGGGTAATTTTATTTCCGGGCCGTACAGCGCGATGTTGCTGGCGGATCTCGGCGCGGAAGTGATCAAAGTAGAAAATCCCAACGGAGGCGATCCATTTCGCGGCTGGGATTTCGGCGGTGATCAGCCGAACTTTTGGGCTTACAATCGCGGCAAAAAGAGCGTGACTGTGAATTTGCAGACGCCCGAGGGCAAAGAGGTCTTTTACGGCTTGGTAAAAAAGTCCGACGTCGTCATCGATAACTATCGTCCCGGTGTGACCAAAAAACTCGGCATCGATTTCGAATCGCTAAGCAAAATCAATCCAAAGATCATTTGCTGCTCGATTACCGGTACGGGGCCAACCGGTCCTTACGTCAAACGGCCGGCCTACGACACCGTCGGTCAGGGAATGGGCGGCATGATGAGTGTACTGATGGATCCGCAAAATCCCAAACCCGTCGGACCGGCATACGCGGATTGTTTGAGCGGCATGTTTTCCGCATTGGGGATTTTGGGCGGTTTGGTAGCACGCTCGCAAACCGGAAGGGGCCAGCAGGTGGATGCGACAATGGTGGGATCGATCCTCGCGTTCCTCAATGCCCCCGCGACGGAAACCCTCGCCCACGGGCGCGTGCCAGGACCATATACTCGACCGCGCCAGTCGCAAACGTACGCCTTCGCTTGTGCCGACGGCGCGCTGCTGGCGATTCACTTGTCCTCGCCGCAAAAGTTCTGGGAAGGATTGTGCAAATCCGTCGGCCACCCAGAGCTCATCGATGACCCACGTTTCAATACGCGGCCGAATCGCCGGACGAACTATGACGATCTGCAAAAGACCTTCGCGGTTTTTTTCAAAGAACAGCCGCGCTCAGTTTGGATTGAAAAGCTGGACGCCAACGACGTGCCGCACACGCCGGTCTACAATCTAAAAGAAGTTTTTGACGACCCGCAGGTCCAGCACATGGGCTTACAGATCGCCATCGAGCGTAAAGACAAGCCGACCATTCGCACGGTCAAATTTCCCTTGAACTACAGCGATACCCCGTCCGTTCATCCCGCGCCGCCGCCGGAGTTGGGCGAAAACAACAGAGAATTTCTAGCTTCGTTGGGATACGACGAGAAAAAAATCGCCGAGTTCAAAGAAAAAGGAATTATCTGAAGCCGAAGCTAGTGTCGTGTCTCTGAAGTGCGTTATATATTTCCATCGTCATTCCGGGCAAGCTGGCGTCAGCTAGCGCGACCCGGAATCCAGGAATTCAAATAAACCTGGATACCGGCTGGAGTTTATCCTGAGGACTGGCGAAGGGCCGGTATGACCATGACCACCGAAACGGACATCAAATCTGTTTATGGAATTCTAGGGACAGCGGACTAGCTTACCATTCAACTGCTTAGTTCAATCGCGAGAAACTCCGAGACCAGGTTCCAGGCTTGTTCCGCGAGGTTGGGATCGTAACAGTCGCCATCCGCCATGGCGAATCCGTGCCCGGCGCGATGAAAGAAGTGCCAATCCAAGGGCTGCCCGTTAGCTTGAAAACTCGCCATCAGCTTCTGCTGAACTTCGATGCTCGCGACATGGTCTTTGGCGCCGAAGAAAATCTGCGAGGGACATTTAAAATCCCTCGCTGCATCATTCGGATGGCGCGGCCTTAGTTTACTCGGCTCCTC
>Ga0207683_10002526_pt1 | contig 15976 bp, 17 predicted proteins | sample KBSM73metaG_FD_184333 | JGI IMG/M metagenome (GOLD analysis project Ga0207683, IMG submission 184333) | Miscanthus rhizosphere microbial communities from Kellogg Biological Station, Michigan, USA - KBS M7-3 metaG (SPAdes) (version 2) | ecosystem: Host-associated > Plants > Roots > Rhizosphere >... | reverse complement strand
CACGTGAATTGTTGCTGCGGGTGAATTCCCTGCTTCGCCGCGCCGCTCCCACAGAGATGCCGGCCGCAGGCCCGGTGCGCATGGGCGAGGCGCTGTTTGATCCCGGCACCTCACGGCTGACGCGCGCCGGCCGGCCGGTGAAACTGACGGGCGCGGAAGCGGCGCTGTTGCAACTCTTCGCCACCCATGCCGGACGGCCTTTCAGCCGCACCGAATTGTGCAAGCGATTGAATGTGGCGCTTGAAAGATCGATCGACGTGCAAGTGACAAGGCTGCGCCGCAAGATCGAGGAAGACCCCAAGCTGCCGTTGTATCTGCAGACCGTGCGCGGGGTCGGCTATATGCTCGTGCCCGATCGTGGCTGAAGCCTGGTCGCTGAAGCGGCTGATGCCGCGCGGGCTGTTCGGCCGCGCGCTGATCATCATTGTCGCGCCCATCGTGCTTTTGCAGGCGATCCTCGCCTATGTCTTTTTCGAGCGCGATCTGGACACCACCACGCGGCGGTTGGCGCGCGACGTCGCCGCCGACATGGCCATGCTGGTGGCGCTGGAGGACAACAATCAAAGCCCCGCGCGGGAACGATTGCGGGCGCTGGCGGCGCGCCAATTGGATTACCGCATTCAGTTTCTCCCGGGCCAAAACCTGCCGACGATTCATGGCCAGCCCGTCACCACCATAGATGTGGCGCTGGACGATATTCTGGAGCAACGCATCGGCGCCGACCGCGACTTCCGCACCGAACGCATCGGTGATGATTTCGAGATACGGGTGGATGTGCATGACGGCGTACTGTCGGTCCTGGTGCCGCGCGATCGCGTCACCGTTTCCAAACCGGATCTCTTCATTCTGTGGATGGTGGCTTCGGCGGCGCTGCTGATGGGCATCGCTATTATCTTCCTTCGCAACCAGGTGCGGCCGATCGAAAGGCTGGCGCGCGCGGCAGACAGTTTCGGCAAAGGCCGGGCCGTGCCTGATTTCAAGCCCTATGGCGCCACCGAAGTGCGCCGCGCCGCCCAGGCCTTCATCACCATGCGCGAACGCATCGAACGCCATGTCGCCCAGCGCACCGAAATGCTGGCCGGCGTCAGCCATGACCTCAAAACGCCGCTGACGCGGCTGAAACTGACCTTGGAGATGCTGCCCGACGATCTCGATATCACCTCGATGCGCGGCGACATCGCCGAGATGGAGCATATGCTCGACGACTATCTGGCCTTTGCCCGTGGTGAAGGCGGCGAAGATGCCAGCCTGATCGATCTCAGCGAATTGGTGCGCGAAGTGGCGGTGGCGGCGGAACGGGCGCAACCAGCCGCCAAGATCGCGGTGACGGCGCCGGTGCATGCGCCGGTGCGGGTGCGGCGTGCGGGTCTGCGCCGCGTCTTGGCCAATCTGATCGACAATGCCGTCAAGCATGGCGCCCAGGTGGCGGTCAGCCTGCATCAGGATGGGGGGCTGGTGGAGGTGGCAGTAGAGGATGACGGCCCCGGAATTCCGGAAGCGCGGCGGGAAGAAGCCTTCCGGCCCTTTCATCGCCTGGATGAAGGCCGCAATCTGCAGAGCGGCGGCTCTGGCCTAGGGTTGGCCATTGCGCGTGACATCGCTCGGGCGCATGGCGGAGATATTCTGCTGGACCAGAGCGCGATGGGCGGCTTGAAGGCGACGGTGCGGCTGCCGGTGTGAGACTGTCCCCCTCACCCGGGAAATGACCGCTTTTGACCCAAAGCCGACGTTCGCGCCGGAACCGGCCGCCGCTGACAGCGTTCACTCCTCGGCATATCCGGCGGCCTTCCTGCCGAAGCACTCCCAAAATATTCATGAAAAACGGCTGTTTCAGCCGCCCCGTCATTTTTGTCCTTCGAGGAGATTTTCAACATGACTATGAGATTCAAAACTTCGGCCATTGCATTCGTGGTCGCTGCGTCAGCACTTACGCTAGGCTGCGTGTCAGACAGAGACGTGTCAGACAGAGACGGACGATACAGCCGTGACCACCGTGAGAACGGTGCCGTCTCGGTCGAGTTTGGAAACGTCGCCTTCGGGTATCAGGATGGCTATTGGGATAATGGACATACCTGGCATCAATGGGGCGATGATCGTCACCGCCAGAGCTACCGGAATTATCGAGGCAATCGCTACAATGACTGGAACCATGACCGCGATGGCGGCGACGGCTGGCGCCAGGACAATTCCAGATAAGCTCTAAAGCTCGTCTTTATTCCGAGTTTGTACGCTGTGTTACCATCCAGCAGATTGAATGTGATGCTCCAGAACGCTCAAGACTATGTTCGGTCGGCCAGATTGATCTGGGCTGACAAGATTGCACTGCTCATGGGTCTCCTATTTTCGCTCCTTCTCCTCTTTCTTTGGTCGCTCGCATTCTTCGTGGTGGGTAGCCTCGGGGCCAGGCATATGTGGGCGGGCTTTGGGTTTCAGGGAGTTGGGCTGGTGATCGTGATGGTTGGGACAAGCTGGTTCATGATGCGGGCAACGGATTTCTTTTGGGGGCGGGTCTTTTCGCTGGCCGTTCCCCGGCTTGCGTCGCCGGGACGGCCAATCTTGGGAATTTCGACCCTTTGCCCGTGACCGAATTTTGGCGCCCGCGCAACGCTCGCCTGGCGCACTCACAAGCGCGAAACCGGAACAGCGAATCGGAATGGTCGATTTGCCGGTTTGGGAATTACCACTTTGCCATGGCCCCCGACGACACATTATCGGCCTCGGAATTGGCCTCGCTCCAAGAGATAGCTAAAGGGATTTACCACTTCGCGATACCCGAAGCGGATGCCGCGCGGCTGGTAGAACTTCGCTTCATTTATAGGCTGCTTGGTGATCTTCGCGTGACGACCGCCGGTCGCATTCGGGCGTTCAGAGACTTATATTAGCGGTCTGCCTGTCGCGACATTCTCAGGAGAGTACTTATGGCTCAGTTTATGACTGAAATCGCGTGCGACGGATGCGGTCGCTCCGCTCATATCACCTGGGACGGCACAGGGGCCGGCAAACAAGTGGTCAATATGTCTGAAACCCTGGAACGACAGCCCGGTGAGCCCCCAACCTTTATCTGCCGTGAGTGCGGAACTCTTCAGAAAACTTAATATCGTCGTCCCGAGCCTGTCTGGCGTCTTGGAAGGGTGAATAGACACGGACGAATGTCCGCGATTGGCGCAGGCCCGCTCGTTACCCAAGCGTCCGCGGTGAAGGCGATCAACCTAACTCTTCCGCCCGTTTGCGCGCAGCCTGGACCGCGCGCTTGATCAAAGGCGTCAGGCCGTTTTCCGCCATCAAGATATAAAGCGCCGCCGCAGTGGTGCCGCCGGGACTGGTGACCGCTTCGCGCAGCGCCGAAGCGGGCGATTTATCCGCCGCCAACAAGGCGCCCGCCCCCGACACGGTGGCGCGGGCGAATTTTTCCGCCTGCTCGCGCGGCAGGCCTTCCGCCACACCGGCTTCAGTCAGGGCTTCGGCCATCAGGAACAGATAAGCGGGGCCGGAACCGGATACCGCCGTCACGCTGTCGATCAGTTCCTCTTTCGATACCCACACGGTTTCGCCCAGGGCCGACAACAAAGCGGTGGCGCGTTTCTTGTCCGCTGCCGTGCTGCTTTTGGCGGCATAAAGTCCGGTGATGCCGGCGCCGATGGCGCCAGGCGTGTTGGGCATGGCGCGGATGATGCGCGCCTTTTTACCCCAGGCCTTGGACATGGCGTCCACCGACGTCCCTGCCGCAATGGAAATCATCAAGGCGCCGGATTGTGCAAAACTCGCCAGCAAAAGGGCTTCGTCCTTCAGGACCTGCGGCTTGATCGCCACCACACAGACCGACGGTTTGCGCTTGACCTGGGAGGGCGCGGCGGCAAGCGTGATCTTCTTCGCTCTGGCCAACTTGCGCAGTTCCGCCGAGGGCTTGGGCTCGACCACCGCAATGGATTTGACGCCGCGGCTCAGCCAGCCCTTGAGCAGGGCTGAGCCCATGCGTCCCGCGCCGATAAGAAGAACAGTCACAGGGTCACGACCTAGGCTTGGCCGGCGCACTCCAGCACGGCGGAGGCGATGGCGTCTTCCGCCGTCTTGCCGCCCCACAGCACGAACTGAAAGGCCGGGTAGTAATGTTCGCACGCTTCCAGCGCCAGATTCAGCAGCGCCTCGCATTGGGCGGCGCTAACCTCGGCGTCGGGGAAGATCATGGCATGGCGGAAAATAATGGTGCCATCCTGGGGCCAAAGGTCGAAATGGCCGATCCACAGCTTGGCGTTCACATGCATCAGCAGGTCGGCGACATTCTGGCGCCGCACCCCTTCGCTGATCCGCATGTCAAAGGCGCTGGACAGGTGCAGGGACTGCAGGTCCTCCCGCCAGGAGAAGTTGAAATGGTGGTCACTCCACTTCCCGGCCACCGACAGGTTCAACTCGTCACGTCCCGCCCGCTCAAAGGCCCAGCCATTGGCTTCCACCGCCCGCTCCAGCAGGTCCAGCGGGTGCAGGGTGTCCAGCGGCTCGTCGTCCAGGTGGGTGATGGTCATCGGGGCAACTCCAGACACAAAACGAAGCAGTTGCGATCCAAACTGGCACAAGATTTAGAGAAAACAAGAGTCCGCGAGTCCTCATCCCCGCCAGAGAAAAAGATTCCACAGCTTTGGGATTGCTCACAGATTCGAAAACTGTGACAGGGGATAAGTGACCCCCGCCGTCACCCAAACCATCCCTAAGTATTTGATTTGGATTCCAAAGCCGCGTCTTCCAGCGCCTTGATGCGCAGCCCCAAGGCCTCATTTTCGGTGCGGGCTTTCGCGGCCATGGCTTTGACCGCCTCGAACTCCTCGCGCGGCACAAAATCCATGTCGGCCACCAGCCGCTCCAGCCGTTGGCGGACAAAAGTATCGATCTCGGCCCTTACGCTTTGCGCCATGCCGGCGGCGTCGGTGAAGGCCTTAGCCACGCCGTCCAGAAAAGGATTGTCGGTCTGCGCCATCAGAGCCTCCGCTACTAGATAGGCCTCTATATGGCCGCCGCTGTCACTTGACACAAGCCACGAAGCACTGGCCTTTCCGCGTTATGGTCCAGGCTTTGCTGCCCTTTCCCCATATCGACCCGGTGCTGCTGCAACTGGGGCCCATCGCCATCCGCTGGTACGCCTTGGCCTATATCGTCGGCATTGTGCTGGGCTGGTGGGGCGTGGTGCGCGTGTTGCGGCGCAAAGCCCTGTGGGCGAACCCGCCCTTCAATGGCCGCCCCCCCGCCACCGAGGATGACATAGGCGACATGGTGGTGTGGGCCACCCTGGGTGTCATTCTGGGCGGGCGGCTGGGCTGGGTGCTGATCTACGGAACCATTCTGTGCAGCGTCACGCCGCAATATGCCCCCTTCTGCGACGGCCTGCCGATGGGGTTCCTTACCGATCCTGTCCGCATCGTCGCTGCCTGGGAAGGCGGCATGTCCTTCCATGGCGGCCTCTTGGGGGTGGTGATCGCGACCTGGCTGTTCTGTCGCCGCCGCAAGCTGAAACTGCTGCCCGTGGCGGACCTGGTCTGCGCCTTCGCCCCTATCGGGATTTTCCTGGTGCGGATCGCCAATTTTGTGAATGACGAATTGTGGGGCCGGATCACCGATGTGCCCTGGGCGATGATCTTTCCCCGTGGCGGTCCGTTTCCGCGCCATCCCAGCCAATTGTACGAAGCCGCACTGGAAGGGTTGGCGCTGTTTGTCATTCTGCAGATCGCCTTGCGGCTGTTCGGCGCTCATCGCCGGCCGGGCCTGATCTCCGCTTTGTTCTTCGCGGGCTATGGCACCTTCCGTTTCATCTGTGAATTCTTCCGCGAACCCGACACCCAGTTCATCGGCTCCGTCTCCATGGGAATGGCCTTGTCCATTCCGATCTGGCTAGGGGCGGGCGCGCTGTTCTGGATCGCCTACCGCAAGCCACACTCGGTGTGAGGTTTCCTCTTGTCTCTTAAACAGCGTATCGCCGCCCTGATCGAAGCCCAGGGACCGATGTCGGTGGCGCAATTCATGACCATCAGCCTGCTGGACCCCCAACAGGGCTATTACGCCACCCGCGATCCTTTGGGGGCGGGTGGGGATTTCACCACCGCGCCGGAAATCAGCCAGATGTTCGGGGAAATGATCGGGCTGTGGCTGGTCCAGGCTTGGGCGGACCAAGGCTGTCCCAAAAATCCCCGCCTGGTGGAGCTGGGACCAGGGCGCGGCACCTTGATGGCGGACATTCTGCGCACCGCGAAAGTGGCGCCCGAATTTCTGGAAGATTTGGAAGTGGTGCTGATCGAAGCCAGCCCCGCGCTGCAACAGATTCAGGCCGACAAGCTTCGCGGGCTTGGTGCCGACATTTCCTGGCAGGCGCAGTTCGACGACGGTCTGGCCGACCGTCCGCTGTTCCTGGTCGCCAATGAATTCTTTGATGCTTTGCCGCTGCGCCAATATGTCAGGACCGAGCGCGGCTGGTGCGAGCGCATGGTGACAGTGCTGGGCGATGAACTGACTTTCGCCTTGGCGCCGGTGCCGGCGCCGCGCGCCGCCATCCCTGAAGACCGGGAAAAAGCGCCTGAGGGCGGCGTCTATGAATTCTCGCCCGCGGCAACCGCGCTTGCGGAAGAACTTGCCCGTATCATCACCGCCAAAGGCGGTGCGGCGCTGATCATCGATTACGGCTATGGCGAGGCTGGCGGTTTTTCCGAAACCCTGCAGGCGGTGAGCGGCCATCGTTTTGCGGAAAGCCTAGCCGACCCCGGAGAAAACGACATTTCCGGTCATGTGGACTTTGCCGCTTTGGCAGCTGCGGGCAAACGCGGCGGCGCGAGCGTGTTTGGACCAGTGACCCAAGGCTTGTTCCTGGCCAATATCGGCCTCACCGAACGCGCCGAACAGCTGATGAAATCCAATCCTGAAAACGGCCAACAATTGCTGGGCGCCGCCGAGCGGCTGATCGGCAATGACCAGATGGGGATCCTGTTCAAGGTTCTGGCCCTGATGCCTCCCGCGATCAGCGATGCCGCGGGATTTCCGTCATGAAGCGGCTGATTGCGGGCAACCTGCCAAGTGCCGGCATTGCCCATGGATTTTTCGGACGCGAAGGCGGGGTTTCGACCGGGATCTATGAATCCCTGAATTGCGGCCCCGGCTCCAGCGACGAGCCCAAAGCCGTGGCGGAGAATCGCCGCTTGGTCACCACTGTGTTGGCTCCAGGCGCCAAGCTGGTAAGTCTGTCGCAAATCCATAGCGCGATTGTTCATACCCTGCCCGCCTGGGAGGAACGCCCAGAAGGCGATGCCATGGTCACCGCCACCCCGGGCCTCGCACTGGGAATTCTGACCGCCGATTGCGCGCCAGTGCTGCTGGCCGATGCCAAAGCCAAGGTGATCGGCGCTGCCCATGCCGGCTGGAAAGGCGCCCTGGGGAAAGATGGGCGCGGCGTGTTGGAAGCCGTGCTGGACGCCATGGAAAAATTGGGGGCCTTGCGGGACCGCATCCAAGCCGCCATCGGTCCCTGCATTTCCCAGAGCAATTACGAAGTGGCCTTCGACTTTCGCGACCGCTTCCTGGAATTGGGCCTCAAGCACCGCCGCTTTTTCACGCCCTCGGACCGGGAAGGCCATTACCGTTTCGATCTGGCCGGCTATGTCGCCCATCGCCTGACCAGCGCCGGCGTGGGCGCGGTCGAACCGCTGGGGGTTTGTACCTATCTGCCTGAAAACGGCTTTTTCAGCTTCCGCCGCACCACCCATGCCAAAGAACCCGATTATGGGCGGCAAATCTCGGCAATTGTGCTCACCGAGTAACAGACCGGAAGCCATGGTGAGCTCTATCTGTGGTAAAATTCACTCGCTGGTTGCGGTAGCACAGGCCAGCGGCTAAAAGCCCGTCATCAAACGGTCACGGGGTGTCGAGGGCGCGATGGCGGATCTGAATGGATCGCGGGGCATGCGCCTCATCACCGGAAATTCCAACAAGACATTGGTGGATGACATCAGCGCCTATCTGGGCCTGACCCCGGTCAAAGCAGATGTGCGCCGCTTCTCCGACGATGAGATTTTCGTCGAAGTGCGGGAGAATGTGCGCGGCGAGGACATGTTCCTGATCCAGTCCACCAGCGCGCCGGCCAATGACAATCTGATGGAATTGCTGATCATGATCGACGCGCTGCGCCGTGCCAGCGCGCGCCGCATCACCGCGGTGATTCCTTATTTCGGTTATGCCCGCCAGGACCGCAAAGTGGGTCCGCGCACGCCGATTTCCGCCAAGCTGGTGGCCAATCTGATCACCCAGGCCGGCGCCAACCGGGTGCTGACGGTGGACCTGCATGCCGGCCAGATTCAGGGCTTTTTCGACATCCCCACCGACAATCTGTTCGCCATGCCGGCGATCGTGAAGGACATTACCGACAATCTCAAAGGCAAGGAGCCGATGGTGGTGTCACCGGATGTGGGCGGCGTGGTGCGCGCCCGCGCGCTCGCCACCCGGCTCAACACCGATCTCGCCATTGTCGACAAGCGCCGCGAAAAGGCGGGCCAATCGGAAGTGATGAACATCATCGGCGATGTCGAAGGCCGCGCCTGCATCCTGATCGACGATATTGTGGATTCCGGCGGCACTCTGTGCAACGCCGCCGATGCCCTGCTGAACAATGGCGCCACCGAAGTTTATGCCTACGCCACCCATGGCGTGTTGTCGGGCAAGGCGGTGGAGCGCATCGGTAAATCCAAGCTCAAATCCATGGTGGTGACGGATTCCATCGAAGCCACGCCGCAGATGAAAACCTGCGCCAATCTGCGCCGCATCACCATCGCGCCCTTGCTGGGCGAGGCGATGCGCCGGATCAACAACGAGGCTTCGGTCTCCAGCCTGTTCGACTGATGCTGCGCGCGCTGCTGGTCTGCGCAGCTGTGTTGGCGGCGGGCCATGCTCACGCCGCCGAGACCTTCAATCTGGTGTCGGAAAACGACTCCTATGTCACCATCTCGGGCGACCGGCATTACACCAACGGCATCTATTTTTCCTGGACCTCCGACAGCCGCACGAATGTCCCGGCCTGGGCGGAGGCTTTGATGCTGCCCGACGCCAAGACTGCGAACTGGCGCAGCGGCTATTTCCTGGGACAGGCGATCTTCACCCCGCAACACCTCACTTCTTTCACTCCACCCGCAAATGACCGGCCTTATGCCGGCTGGCTGTTCGGGGGGCTAAGGCTTTATCGCGACAGCGGCGACAGGTTGGACAAGATCGAGGCGAGTTTGGGCATGGTAGGGCCCGCCGCGCTGGGCAGCGATGTGCAAAAGGCCTGGCATGCGGCCTTCATTCCCAGCGCCGCTCCTATCCATGGCTGGCACGCTCAGTTGCGCGACGAACCAGGAGTGGTGCTGAGCGAACAGCGCATCTGGCGCATGCCGCTGAGCCAAGGGCCTCTGGAAATGGAAGCTTTGCCGGAAGCCAACATCGCGATGGGCAATGTCTATGACTATGCCGGCTTGGGCATGATGGTGCGGACCGGACACAATCTTCACGCCGATTGGGGACCGCCGCGCATCGCGCCCGCGCAGCAGGGTTCGGACTTCCAGGATGTGAACAGCTTTGCTTGGTATGCCTTTGCCGGCGGCGAAGTCCGTGCCGTGGCGCGAAACCTGTTTCTGGACGGTAACAGCTTTCATACCGGTCCCAGTGTTTCCAAAAAGACCTTGGTGGGCGATTTCAATACTGGGGCGGCGCTGCTGTTTCCCTATGTGCGGGTGACGGCCAGCTACACCCTGCGCAGCACGGAGTTCAGCGGTCACAATGGGAATGATGAAGTGGGTACCGTCACCGTTTCGTTCATTCCATGAATCTCGAGCGAGGCATTCCGCCGAGCGACACGCAGCATCCGCCAGCTTCCTTCCCCCTCATGGCGAAGCCATTGGAGGGGGAAGGTGTCACAGCGAGGTGTCGGCGGAGCCGACCTGAGCTGTGACGGATGGGGGTTAAATTAAACTAGAAGCGAAATCACCACCGCTTCAATCACCACCGCCAGCACCCAATGGCCGCCGTCGATCACTGTGAGGGCGAAGCTTTTCTGCTGGAACATGTTGTTGACCAGGACAGAAGTGAGAAGAAAACCCACGCCTATGGTGAAGCCGGCAATAGCCGAATGCCACGGACCCAGGACACCAAGATTGCCCAGCAGTTGGTAGAGAACTGCCGACATCACCAGTGCCGACAGAAAGGCCACCACCATGGGCGCCATCGGCATCTTCTTGTCCTTGCAGTCGTCGGGATTCAGCCCCAGCGCCCGCTGATAAGGCTTGCTCAAGACGCCGTACCAGATCGCCCCGAAAATCCATCCGGCTACGCCCGCCGCCAGGATCGCGATGATCGCATTCCCCATGCCCGTCCTCCGTTATTTTGGGTAGGCTAACACCGGCCTTTGTCCCCTAAAACCCGGGGAAAAGCCTGATATTGCGTCCTCCGCCACCTTCGGCTACAAGCCTCGCCTTTCCGAGGGGCTGTGTGCCCTGGCGGGCACGAAGGATCAGAAAAATGGCGCAAGTTCAAGAACTTAAGGCGGAAACGCGCGGCGGCACGGGCAAGGGCCCGGCCTTCCAGGCGCGCCAAAAGGGCCTGATCCCCGCGGTGGTCTATGGCGGCAACGGCAACCCGGAGAATGTGGCCGTGGACAGCCATACCCTGGCCCGCACCATCGAAGCCGGCCATTTCCTCACCACCCTGTTCATGCTGGACGTGAACGGCAAGAAGACCCGCGTCATCCCGCGCGAAGTGCAACTGGATCCGGTCAGCGACCGTCCCGTCCATGTCGATTTCATGCGCCTGACGGAAGGCGGTACCGTGCGCCTGGAGATTCCGGTGCATTTCAACGGCCAGGAAGTTTCGCCCGGCCTGAAGAAGGGCGGCGTGCTCAATATCGTGCGTCACTCCATCGGCCTGATCTGCCCGGCTGACAATATTCCCCACACCGTCGAAGTGGATGTGTCCGCGCTGGACATCAATGAGACCATCCATATCAACGCGCTCACTTTGCCCAATGGCGTGAAGCCGATCATTCGGGGCCGCGACTTCACCGTCTGCTCCATCGTCGCGCCGACCAGCGTGATCGAAGAACAGAAGGCCGCTGCTGCTGCCGCCGCCGCGCCGGTTGTCGAAGCCGCGCCAGTCGAAGGTGCTGCCCCGGCTGCCGCCGGCGCTCCCGGCGCCGCTCCGGCCGCTGGCGCCGCGCCTGCCGCTGGCGCCAAGCCCGCTGCTGGCGCCAAGCCGGCTGCCGCTCCGGCCAAGAAGTAATCCGAAGCCGCAGGGGGCGGCATGGAGACGCCGCTTCTTATTGCTGGCCTGGGAAACCCCGGCAGTCAGTACGCCAAGAACCGGCACAATGCCGGCTTCATTGTCGTGGACGAGTTGCACGCCCATTACAAATTCGGCCCCTGGAAAGCCAAGTTCGAAGGCCTGTTGTCGGAAGGCAATCTGGGCGGGCGCAAAACCTATCTGCTCAAGCCGCAGACTTTCATGAATCTCAGCGGCAATTGCGTCGGCCCGGCGCTGCGCTTTTTCAAACTGCCGCTGGAGGCGCTGGTTGTGATCCATGACGAGATCGACCTGTCGGCGGGCAAGCTGAAAGTGAAAACCGGCGGCGGCGACGCGGGACAGAATGGCTTGCGCTCCATCACCGCCACTTTGGGTCCGGACTTTCGCCGGGTGCGGCTGGGCATCGGCCATCCCGGCGAGAAGCACCGGGTCAGCGGCCATGTGCTGGATAATTTCAGCAAGGACGACATCCTTTGGCTGAAGCCCTTGGTGATGGCGATGGTCGAGGCCGCGCCGCTGCTGGCCAAGGATGACGATACCGGTTTCATGAGCAAGGTGGCGGTGCTGCTGAAGCCGCCCGCCAACAAAAGCGAAAAGAAGAAAGAAGAGTAATGGGTTTCAAATGTGGAATCGTGGGCCTGCCCAATGTCGGCAAGTCCACTCTGTTCAATGCCCTCACCCAGACGGCGGCGGCACAGGCGGCCAACTATCCTTTCTGCACCATTGAGCCCAATGTCGGCGATGTGGCGGTGCCCGATCCGCGGCTGGATGCTTTGGCCAAGATCGCCGGCTCGGCCGAAATCATTCCCACCCGCATCACCTTTGTCGACATTGCCGGTTTGGTGCGCGGCGCCTCCAAAGGCGAAGGGTTGGGCAATCAGTTCCTGGCCAATATCCGGGAAGTGGATGCGGTGGCGCATGTGCTGCGTTGCTTCGAAGACGACGACATCACCCATGTCGAGAACCGCATCGATCCCATCGGCGATGCCGAGACGGTGGAAACCGAATTGATGCTGGCCGACCTGGACAGTCTGGAAAAACGCCTGCCCGCGCTGGAGAAAAAAGCCAAGGGCGGCGAAAAGGAAGCCAAGGAAGCCGTGACGCTGGTGATGAAGGCGGTCACATTGCTGCGCGAGGGCAAGCCGGCGCGGCTGGCCGATTTGACGCCGGAGGAACGCGGGCCTTATTCCCAGCTGGGTCTGATGACGGCCAAGCCGGTCCTCTATGTGCTGAATGTGGAAGAGGCCAGCGCCGCCAACGGTAATGCGATTTCCGCCAAGGCCGAAGAGATGGCCAGGAAACAAGGTGCCAAAAGTGTGGTGATCTCGGCCAAGATCGAGGAGGAGATCGCCCAGATGCCGCAGGAAGACCGCGCCGATTTCCTCAGTTCCCTGGGCCTGGATGAGCCGGGCCTCAACCGCCTGATCCGCGCCGGTTATGACCTGTTGGGCCTTTTGACCTTCTTCACTGTGGGTCCCAAGGAAGCCCGTGCTTGGACGGTGACCAAAGGCTCAAAAGGCCCGCAGGCCGCCGGCGTCATTCATACCGATTTCGAGCAGGGCTATATCCGCGCCGAAACCATTGCCTATGGCGATTATGTTGCCAACAAAGGCGAAGCAGGGGCCCGCGATGCGGGCAAATTCCGCCTGGAAGGCAAGGATTACGTCGTTGCCGACGGCGATGTGATGCACTTCCGGTTCAACAATTAACGCCGCGCCGGAGCTTGCCGCACAGCCGAAGCTGGATAAAGCTTCGGGAAAATGAGACTCACGATGAGAATCCGCGCAACTTTGGCGGCCTTGGTGCTGGCGACAGTATCGGCGAGCGCAGAGCCCGTACCCGACAGTTTCTACATGCATGCCGGTACGATGGTCGCGGTCGACGGTTCACGCCGGCTGAATCTGTCTTGCATGGGGCATGGCAGTCCCACGGTGTTGTTCGACAGCGGTCAGGGCGATTCCACTATGGTCTGGCGGCTGGTGCAAGGTGAAGTGGCCAAGCTGACCCGTGCCTGTGCCTATGACCGGGCCGGCTTCGGCTTCAGCGATCCGCGCAGCGGTGAATCCGATGCCAAGGCGGCAGTCGCCGACCTTCATGCCCTGTTGATGGCGGCGAAGATCAAGACGCCCATCCTCTATGTCGGCCATTCCGCTGCCGGACTGCATGGCGTGCTGTTGGAGGCAACCCACCCGCGCGATCTGGCAGGCGCGGTGCTGGTTGAACCCTCTTTCGCCAATCAATGGGATGCACTGTCTGGGGCCGGTGTCGCGGCGGGCGCGCCGCAAAAGGTGGCCGATGACCTGCTGTCCGCGCTGCGTGCCCAGGTTCCACGTATCAGGGCGTGCGCCACTCTGCCGGCGCCGCTGCCTGACGATTGTGTCCGCAACGACAGCCGGCTGCCGCCCGCTCTGTTTGCCCTCAATAAGGAGCAGAATTCGCGGCCATCCCTCCTGCTCACCAGGGCCTCGGAAATCGATAGTTTTCTGTCCACCAAGAATGACAAAAGCGTGGATCAGAAAGAGTTGGAAGCGGTCCCTGTCAGTTTCGGCGACAAGCCGCTGATCGTGCTGACCCGAGGCAACGCACAAAGCAATCCCGGCTTCACGGCGGAACAGAGCATTGCGATCGATCGCGCCTGGATGGCGGGACATGACAGGTTGGCAAAACTCTCCACCCGCGGCAGCAACACCGTGGTGCCGAACAGCAGCCATTACATCCAATACGACCAGCCGCAGGCGGTGATCGACGCGGTGAAGCGGGCCATCGCGGAAGTTCGTGGCCGCTAGTTCTTCGCGAACTTCCGGAAATTCGGCACATTGGTGAAGCCGGCATAGATATTGCCCGCATCATCCACCGCCACCGCCTCGATGGCGTTGTATTCGCCCCAAGGAATGAATCCGATCACCTTGCCGTCGCTGACATGGCCCCAGCGGATGCCGTTCTTGAAGCCGGGATTGTTCTGCGCGCTGGACAGGGAATCGGCGACATAGATCATGTCGCCCTTGATGAAGACGCCACTGGGCCGGCCGAACTGCCGCCACTCGGCCAGGAATTTGCCCTGCTGGTCAAAGATCTGGATGCGGCTGTTGGAACGGTCGGCGACATAAAGCCGGCCATAGGCGTCCATTGCCAACCCGTGCGGGGAATTGAATTCGCCGGGGCCTTTGCCCAGCTTGCCCCAGCTCAGCAGGAATTTGCCGTTATGGTCGTATTTCAGAATCCGGTTGTTGGTCTTGTCGCTGTGACCGTCGGCGACAAAGATGCTGCCGTCCGGCGCCACCAGCACATCCGAAACGCCATTGTAGAGATCGTTGGTCGCGCCCGAGGTGCCGCGCGTGCCCATGGTGCGCAGCAGCTTGCCGTCAGCGGTATATTCATGGATCACATTGGACACCACATTGCTTTGGGAGATGCCTTCCACCAGCCAGATATGATGGTCGCGGCCGACAAAGATGCCGTGCGGATAAAGAATGTCGCCCTTGCCCCAGCTCCGCGTCAGCTTTCCGGTGGAATCAAATTCCAGCACAGGATCCAGCGTCTTGTCCTTGGCGCAGCCGTCATCCGCCAACCCGCACCGCTCGAACACCCAGACATGCTTGCCGTCCGGGTCCATATCGACGGCGGAGATGCCGCCGAATTTGCGGCCCAGCTTCGCCCAGCCTTCATCGACATGGTACGGATTGGGATAGTCGTTGGGATCATGCGGCGGCGGCATGGCCACTTGCGGCGCTTCGGTCGCGCAGGAGCCAACGGCCAATGCGCATACCAACACCAAAGCACGATACAGGCGCATGCGCCCCTCCCATTTTTTGGCCGGTTTTCCGGCCTTTGGGAGAGCCTAGCGCATGGGCGGGCTAGCGCAAGCTAGCTTCGATATTACCGCCGTCCACCGTAATCACCGCGGCGGTGGTTTTGGCAGCGGTTGCAAGATAGACGAAGGCGTCGGCCACATCCTCCGCGGTCACTTCCCGCTTCAGCAGATTGCCAGCCATGTAATCGGCCTCGGACACGCCGCGCGCCTTGGAGCGGGCCGCCACCATCTCGTCAGTCAAAAGCCCGGAACGGATGCGGTCGGCATTAACCGCATTGGCGCGGATGCCGTCCTTGCCATGGTCCAGAGCATATTGCTTGACCAGGAACAGGGTGGCCGCCTTGGGTAAGCCGTAAGGCCCGAAATCCTTGCCCGGATTGACCGCCTGTTTGGAGGTGTTGAACAGCAGGCAGCCGAACGTCCCTTGCGCCTGCATGATGCGGGTGGCCTGCTGCGACACCGCCTGATGCGCCCAGAAATTCAGCTCGAACGACTTGCGCAAGGTTTCGTCATCCACCTTGCCGATGGTGCCCTGCCAGGCCGCGCCCGCGTTCGACACCACGATATCCACCCCGCCAAAGGCCGACACCACTGCGTCAAACGCCTTGCGCACGCTTTGCGGATTGGTCACATCGCATTCCACCGCCAGCGCCTTGCCGCCGATCTTTTTCGCTGCCGCCTTGGCCGCTTCCAGGTCGCGGTCCAGCACCGCGACTTCCGCGCCCTCCTTGGCCATGGCGCGCGCCGTCGCCGCGCCGATGCCCGAACCGCCGCCGGTGATTACCGCCACCTGGCGGGCCAAGGATTTTTCATTGGACTTGCCCAGCTTGGCCTGTTCCAGCGACCAATATTCCACTTCGAACATATCAA
>Ga0207683_10002523_pt1 | contig 15985 bp, 15 predicted proteins | sample KBSM73metaG_FD_184333 | JGI IMG/M metagenome (GOLD analysis project Ga0207683, IMG submission 184333) | Miscanthus rhizosphere microbial communities from Kellogg Biological Station, Michigan, USA - KBS M7-3 metaG (SPAdes) (version 2) | ecosystem: Host-associated > Plants > Roots > Rhizosphere >... | reverse complement strand
GGCGCTCGGCGCGCGACTGGGTCACAGGACTCGACGGCATCCGCAAGGTCGAGAAGCAAACGTAGGGTTTCTGCGCTTCAGCCCAGGACCGCGTCGAGCTCCGCCGCAGCGCGGCGGCCGAAGAAGCGCTCGATCTGTTCGCGATCGAGCGACGGGCGGATGCGATGCGCCTCGCCGAGCATCGCGCGAGCCTCGTCCAGGCGTGCGAGCCGGACCAGGGCCCATGCGGCGACGATGCGCGGCAGGAAAAACCCGCCGTCGCGGCGGCAGGCGGTCTGTGCTTCGTCGAGCGCTTCCTCGAACCGGCCGGCACGGATCAGGCCGTCCGCGAGCAGCGAGCGGAAGAACCCCAGTCGGAAGTCCTGCGGGCTCTGACGAATGCCGAGCCGCATGTTGTCGATGCCGGTCGCGTGCTCGCCGTCGCGCGCCTGCAGCACGCCGAGCGCGACGCGCGCCTGCGCATTGCTCGGGTCGAACTCGATCGCGCGTTCGAGCAGTTTGCGCCCGCGCGACGTCTCGCCGAGATCGCCGAACGCGCATCCGGTGAAGCCGAGCACGTCGAAATCGTTCGGATCGAGCGCCAGCGCGCGTTCCGCTGCGTCCGATGCCCGTTGCCGCGCCGCGTCGGAATTGGGAAGCAGCGACATGTTGGCGCCGATCGCCGCCCACAGCGAGAACAGCGCATGCGCGATCGCGAATTGCGGATCGGCCGCGACGGCAAGCTCGAGCTCCTTGAGGCCGCGCTCGAATCCGTCCTCGCTCCAGCCGTGGACCACGACCGAGCCGACCGCCTGGCGAAAATGCGACCATGCATCGAGGCTGTCGGAGCGCCGCCGCCGGATGCTGGAAAACTCCGCGCGCAGCAACGCCGGCTCCAGATGCGTCGCGAGCTGGCGGGCGATCTCGTCCTGCAAGGTCAAGGTGTCGCCGCGTTCCGCCTCGTAGCGTCCTGACCAGATCTGGCGTCCGTTCGGCTCGGCAAGCTCGGCGGTCACGCGCAGCAGATGATCCGAGGCGCGCACGCTTCCGGTGACGAGATACTGCACCCCCAGTTCGTCGCCGATCCGGTGCAGCTCGTGCGACGCATCGCGGTAGAGGAAAGCCGACGCGCGCGCGATGACGAAGAAGCCCGGCACACGCGCCAGCAGCGCCGTCACGTCCTCGGTCAGCGCGTCGGTGAGCAGGCCGAGGGCGTGATCCGCGGATAGATTGGCGAAAGGCAGCACCGCGATCGATGGACGATCGGTCGCCGGCGGCTCGCGCGGCGGTCGCGCCGGCGGTGTCTCGTCCCGGGGCGCTGCGGCATCCTGGCGCAGCGCGCCGACGAAGCGGAAGCCCTTGCGCGAAATGGTGCGGATGAGCCGCTGCTCGCCGCCGCTGTCGCCAAGCGCCCGGCGCGCCGCATTGATTCGGCTCGTCAGGGTCGAATCGGACACCACCCGTCCGTTCCAGATCGCGTCGAGCAGATCGTCCTTGCTGACGACGCGTTCGCGTTGGCCCACCAGATAGTGAATCAGGTCGAAGACCTGCGGCTCGACCGCGACCAGCGTGCCCGCGCGCCGCAGTTCGCGGCGGTCTGGGTCGAGCGCGAAATCCTCGAAATAAAGCGCCAAAGCGGGCCTCAAAGGTTCACGGCAAGCGAGAATCAACGCGCTCTCAAGGGAAAATCAAGGTGCTCTCAAAGCCAAAGCCGGCCGCATTTGCTCATCTTCGGCATATAAGGCCGCGATCCGCGGCTCATCGTCAGGAGGATTGCTATGCCAGCCGCAGCTGTTCTGCAAACCGCTCCCGTCCAACCCGATCTCACCGCCGTGAAGACGCGACAGCAAGCCGCATGGTCGTCCGGCGACTACGCGATCGTCGGCACCACGCTGCAGATCGTCGGCGAAGATCTGTGCGAGACGCTCGACCTGCGCCCCGGCTCCAAGGTGCTCGACGTCGCGGCCGGCAACGGCAACGCGACCTTGGCGGCGGCGCGCCGCTGGTGCGACGTCACCTCGACCGACTACGTGCGGGCGCTGCTCAACAACGGGCGCGACCGCGCGGCCGCCGAGAGGCTCAAGGTCGATTTCCGCGAGGCGGATGCGGAGAATCTCCCCTTCGCCGACAAGAGTTACGACGTCGTGATGTCGACCTTCGGCGTGATGTTCACTGCCGATCAGGACAAGGCCGCAGCCGAAATGCTGCGCGTGTGCCGGAGCGGCGGCAAGATCGGCATGGCGAACTGGACGCCGGACGGCTTCATCGGCCAGCTGTTCAAGACGCTCGGCAAGCACGTAACCCCGCCGGCCGGCGTGAAATCCCCTGCGCTGTGGGGCACGCGCGCGCGGCTCGACGAGATGTTCGGCAAGGGGGGCGAGATCGACGCGCAGCCGCGCATGTTCGTGTTCCGCTATCGCTCGCCCGAACACTGGCTCGAGGTGTTCAAGACCTTCTACGGTCCGATGCTCAAGGCCTTCGCGACACTCGATGCCGCCAAGCAGGATGCGCTGCGCAACGATCTGCTCGCACTGGTCCGCCAGTTCAACCGCGCAAACGACGGCACGATGGCGGTGCGCAGCGAATATCTCGAAGTCGTCATTACCAAGCGCTGAGAGAGATCGCAAAAGCCAGTAACAAGAGCAACAAGACAGATCCCCGCACGGCGTGACATCGCGCGCGCCGTGCGGGACAATCCGGCATGGCCGGTTCAGTCGTCATCTGCGGCGCGGGCATTGCGGGGATCGCGGCCGCGTACGCGCTGACCGAGCACGGCGTGACCAATGTGGTGCTGGTCGAGCAAGGCAACCCGCTTTCGCTCACCTCGGACAAATCGACCGAAGCCTATCGCAATTGGTGGCCCGGCCCCGACCGGGCGATGACCGCGTTCATGAACCGCAGCATCGATCTGATCGAAGGGATCGCGCGCGCGACCGGAAATCGTATCAACCTCAATCGCCGCGGCTATGCGTTCGCGACCGCGGATGCGGCCAAAATTCCTTTCCTGCAGACGATGGCACAGAGCGCCGAGACGCGCGGCGGCGGGCCGGCGCGCTTCCACGACACCGCGTCGAGCGGCTACGTGCCGTCGCCCGAGCGCGGCTTTGATTTTCCGCTCACCGGCGCGGACGTCATCACCGATGCGAGCCTGATCCGCCGGCATTTCCCTTACTTCGTGCCTGAGACCGTCGCGGTCGCGCATGCGCGGCGCGCCGGCTGGCTCAGCGCGCAGCAGCTCGGCATGGTGATGCTGGAGGCGGCGCGTGAGCGCGGCATGAAGCTTCTCCGCGGCACCGTCGTCGGCATCGACGCCGGCGAACGCGTGCGCGCGGTGCATGTCGAGCATGAGGGCGAGCGCCGCTCGCTCGAAGCATCGCATCTCGTGCTCGCCGCGGGCCCGATGCAGAAGGCGATGGCGCAGCTCATCGGCATCGACCTGCCGCTCTACGCCGAGCGCCACCACAAGGTCAGCTTCGCCGACGCGTTGAATGCCGTGCCGCGCTCCGCCCCGATGATGATCTGGCTCGACGAGCAATGCCTGCCCTGGAGCGAGGAGGAGCGCGCCGCGCTCAGCCAGGACGAGGACGCGCGCTGGCTGCTGCAGCCGTTTCCGGCCGGCGTGCACGGCCGCCCGGACGGCGCGCACGCGACACTCGTGCTGTTCAACCATCACGGTGAACCGGTCGAGCCGGTGTTCCCGCTGCCCGAGCCGCCGCCGCATTATGCCGAGATCGCGCTGCGCGGCATGTCGACGATGGTGCCGGCGCTGCAGGCCTACGCCGGCAGGCCCGTCCGGCCCTACGTCGATGGCGGCTACTACATGCGCACGCGCGAGAACCGGCCACTGATCGGGCCGGTACCGGTCGAGGGCGCCTACGTGTCGTGCGGCTTCTCGGGCTTCGGCGTGATGGCGTCGTGCGCCGCCGGGGAGCTGATTGCCCGCCATATCACCGGTGGCGCGCTGCCGGACTATGCGGGCGCCTTCCTGCTGTCGCGCTACCAGGATCCGGAATACCGTGCCTTGCTCGACGCCTGGGGTGACGGCGGGCAGCTCTGAACCCTTGACCGGCGGGCTTCCTCCCGCCATGTGTCTGGCCGGATCGAGGACTGCGTTATGGACAAGTTCACCAAGCTCGAAGGCGTCGCGGCACCGCTGCGGATGGTCAATATCGACACCGATATGATCATCCCGAAGAACTACCTGAAGACAATCAAACGCACCGGGCTCGGCAAGGGCCTGTTCGCCGAGAAGCGCTTCAAGGACGACGGCAGCGAGAATCCGGACTTCGTGCTCAACAAGCCGGCTTATCGCAACGCCAAGATCATCGTGGCGGACGATAATTTCGGCTGCGGCTCGAGCCGGGAGCATGCGCCTTGGGCGCTGCTCGACTTCGGCATCCGCTGCGTGATCTCGACCTCGTTCGGCGACATTTTCTACAACAACTGTTTCAAGAACGGCATTCTGCCGATCAAGGTCTCGCCGGAGGACCTCGAGAAGCTGTTCGACGATGCCGAGCGTGGCGCCAATGCGACGCTCTCGGTCGATCTGGCGGCGCAGGAAATCCGTGGGCCGGACGGCGGCGTGGTCAAGTTCGAGATCGACCAGTTCCGCAAGCACTGCCTGCTCAACGGCCTCGACGATGTCGGCCTGACCATGGTCAAGAAAGACAAGATCGCCTCCTACGAAGACAGGGCGAAAGTCGCGCGCCCTTGGGCGTGAGGAGCGCGTTCGCGCTTCTGCTGTTGTTGCTGGCCGCGTCCGCGCACGCGCAAGATGCGGCCAAGCCCGAGGACGTCGCGGTCGGGCCGGTCACCTTGCAGATCGTCGAGACCGGCAGCGGCGAGAAGGAGCTGCGCCACGGCACGCGCGTGCTGCTGAAGGAATCCTCCGTCAGCGCCGGCCGGGCGGCGAAATTCAAGGACGTCGATGCGCGGGTGATCGAGGTCGGGCCCGGCGGCAATGCCTGCGGGGGCTGGCCCGCAGTCGTCATCGTGAAGGACGGCAAGGTCGCAGCCGACACCACGATGAAGGACGAGTGCGCCGCGTTTGCCGCGTCGGCCGACGAAGAGGGTTTCACCTTCGTCGAGCGGCCGCAGCCGGGCACCGACGGTTCGGTCTGGCGCTTTACGTCGGACGACGGGATGCACCGCCTTGGCGTGCTGGTGTTCCAGCCGCAGCCGGGCACGACGTGGGCCGATCTTACCAGGATGCTCGATCACCCGCTCGCGCTGTTCAACGTCGCGCCGTTCGACGCGGCGGTGCGCAAGCTGACCGGCGCGCAATTCCGCGATTTCGCACAGCGGCTGCATGTCGCCTCAGGCGTCGAGCGCAAAGGTAATTTACTCGTCGGCACCGGTTGTCAGGCGCATCCCTGCAATTCGGATCAGGGCTTTGTCGGGATCGATCGCAACGGCCGCGCGGTGTTTCTGGCGATGCGCAGCAACACGCGCGTCACCACTTGGCCGGCGCTCGCACGCTGGCCCATACTGCTGCGCGGCGAATACGAGGCGTGGCGCAAGCTGTAGATTGCGTCAAACGCCGGCCGGTTTCGCCGCTGCCTGTGTTCGCGTCTCCGGCGGCCGCATCGTCAGCGCGGCGCACAGCGCGGCCGCGAAGGCGAGCGCCGCCGCCAGTCCCATCACCAGGCTGATGCTCGCTCCCAGCGATTGCCGCACGATGGTCTCGGCGGCCTTGCGCTCCTTGCCCTGCAGCGTTGTCAGTTCGGCGGCGAACTTTCCGCGCGCTCCCGCGATGGCGTCGCGCGCTTGCGCCGATAGCGGCTGTGTCGCCGCTTGCCGCTGGAGCGTGTTGTTGTGCAACCCGAGCGCGACCGCGCCGAAGATCGCGATCGCCAGCAGGCTCGCGAGCGAGGCGACCGCATTGTTGATGCCCGAGGCGACGCCGGCCTGCCGCTCCGGCACGGCGTTGATCACCGACGTAGTCAGCGGCGCGACCGTGATCGCCATGCCGAGACCGAGCACGATCGTCGGCGCGAGCAGCGCGAGATAAGAATGCGCGGCGCCGGGCAGCGCGAACAGCACGAATCCGACGCCCGCGATCGCAGGGCCGATGATCAGCGGCAGCCGCGCGCCGAAGCGGTCGAGCAGGCTGCCGGCCCAGCGCGACAGAATGACCATGATCGCGGTAAACGGCAGGAACGCCGCGCCGGCGAGCGTCGCCGAGAAGCCGTTCACCTGGATCAGCAGGAACGGCAGGAAGAACATCGCGCCGCCCAACCCCGCATAGAGCAACAAGGTCAGCGCGTTCACGCCGCTGAAGGAGCGCGAGCGGAACAGCGCGAGCGGCATCATCGGAACGCGGCTGCGCGACTCTTCGAACACGAAGCCCGCGAGCAACAGCACGCCGCCAGCCAGCGCCGCGATCACCAGCGTGTCGCTCCAGCCGCGGCCGGGCGCCGCGATCAGGCCATACACCAGTGCGCCGAGACCCGCGAATGCCAGGAACGCGCCGCGCCAGTCGAGCCCGCGCGCGGCCGTTTCGTCGCGGCTCTCCGGCACATAACGCAGCGCGATCAGGATCGCCGGCAGCGCGATGAAAGGATTGATCAGGAAGATCCAGCGCCACGACACGTGATCGACGATCCAGCCGCCGAGCACCGGGCCGATCGCTGCCGACAGCGCCGAGAAGGTCGCCCACGTGCCGATCGCGGCGCCGCGTTCGCTCTCGTCGAAGGTCGCGCCGATGATCGCGAGCGAGCACGGGATCAGCAGTGCTGCGCCCGCGCCTTGCAGGGTGCGCGCGGCGATCAGTTGCGCGATGTCGCCGGACAGGCCGCACCACAGCGACGCGGCGGCGAACAGTGCGGTGCCGATGACGAAGACGTGGCGCCGGCCGAACTGGTCGCCGGCCGCGCCACCGACGAGGACCAGCGCGGTGAGCGAGAGCATGTAGGCATTGACCAGCCACTGCACGACGGCGGCCGAGGTCTTCAGTTCGGCCTCGATGGTCGGCAGCGCGACGTTCACCACCGACTCGTCGATGTAGGATATCGTCGAGGCGAGGATCGTGACGACGAGCACCCAGGCCTTGTTGCGTTGCGGACAGCCAGCGACCGCGCCGGTCGCGCGAATGGCGGCCTCGTCGCAGGGGCGGGCTTTCGGGTTGGGCATCGGGGAGATATTAGCGACACCGTCTCCGCTCGTCCCCGCGAAAGCGGGGACCCAGGGTCAAAGACTGGATACCCGCTTACGCGGGTATGAGCGGAGCCAGCTGCAACACCCTTGCCGCGATCGCGTCGGCGATCGCCACGGTGCGGCGCGCCATCTCCGCATGCATGCGCTCGACCATGCGGCCGTCGATCTGCACCACGCCCTTGTCCTTGTTCTCGGGTAGATCGAATGCCGCGATCATCTTGCGCGCCTCCGCCACCTCGTCCGCGCTCGGCGAGAACGCCGCGTTGCAAGGCTCGATCTGGTTTGGATGAATCAGCGTCTTGCCGTCGAAGCCCATGTCGCGCGCCTGCGCGCATTCCTCCGTGAAGCCCTGCATGTTCGCGATGTCGTTGAACACGCCGTCGAGCACGTCGATGCCGTATTCACGTGCGGCGAGCAGACAGGTCGAAAGCCACGGCAGCATCGGGGCGCGGCCGGGCAGGATTTTCGCGCGGGTCTCCTTGGCGAGATCGTTGGTGCCGAGCACGAAACCGGTGAGGCGCGTCTCCGCGTCGGTTGCCGCAGCCGCGATCTCACGCACGTTGAAGATCGCGGTCGGCGTCTCGATCATCGCCCAGATGCGCACCTTCCGGTCGGCGTGCATGCTGAGCAGACGCTGCGCGATCAGCTGAAGCTGTTCACCGGCGGAGATTTTCGGAATGAGGATCGCGTCGGGCGCGGCGGCCGCCGCTGCGGTCAGGTCGTCGGAGAACCACGGCGTGTCGAAGCCGTTGGTGCGGATGAACACTTCGCGCGCGCCGAACCCGCCGGCCTTGACGGCTGCGACCACCTGATCGCGCGCGGCGGCCTTGGCGTCGGGCGCGACCGCATCCTCCAGGTCGAGGATCACGCCGTCCGCCGGCAGTGTCTTGGCCTTCTCCAGCGCGCGGGCATTCGAGCCCGGCATGTAGAGCACGCTGCGGCGCGGGCGGATGGTCATCGGCACCCCCAATTTCGTCGTCGGCACAACCCTAGCCGCCATGCATCGCGCGTGCCACTGTTTGGCCGATGGACGGGAGTAAGGTGTGAGTTCCGAGGGTTTCGACGTGGTCATCGTGGGTGGGGCTGCGATCGGCTCCGCGACGGCCTATTTCCTCACCCACGATCTCGGCTTTGACGGCTCGGTCGCCGTGGTCGAGCGCGACCCGACCTATGCGCACGCCGCCACGACCCTGTCGGCCGCCTCGATCCGCCAGCAGTTTTCCACGCCGGAAAACATCCGCATGAGCGCGTTCGGGGTCGCGTTCTTCCGCGACCTCAAGACTCGTTTCGGCGCCGACGCCGACATCGGCTTTCGCGAGCGCGGCTATCTCCTGCTCGCGAGCGAGACCGGCGAGGACACGCTGCTCGTCAACCACGAGGTGCAGAAGGCGGAAGGCGCCGACATCGTGCTGATGGACCGGGAAGCGCTTGCCGACAATTTCCGCTGGCTCAAGACGTCCGATCTGCGGCTCGGTGCGTTCGGCCGCAGCGGCGAGGGCTGGTTCGACGCCCATTCGCTGCTGACCTTGCTGCGCGGCGCGGCGCGGAGGGGTGCGACCTACATCCACGGCGACGTCACCGCCATCGCGCGCGACGGCGCGCGCGTCAGCGGCGTGACGCTTGCCGACGGGCGCCAGATCGGCTGCGGCACGCTGGTCAATGCGGCGGGGCCGCAGGCCGGCGACGTCGCGGCGCTCGCCGGGGTCAAGCTCCCGGTCGAGCCGCGCAAGCGCTGCGTGTTCGTGGTCGCGTGCCGCGCGGCGCTGCCCGGCATGCCGCTGATGGTCGATCCGACCGGCGTGTGGATTCGGCCCGAGGGCGAGGTCTACATCTGCGGCGTGTCGCCGCCGGAAGACGCCGATGCGCGCGCGACCGATTTCGACGTCGACTATTCGCTGTTCGAGGAGGTCGTGTGGCCGATGCTGGCGCATCGCGTACCCGCGATGGAGGAGCTGAAGCTGCAGCGCGCGTGGGCCGGGCATTACGACTACAACACGCTCGACCAGAACGCCGTGATCGGCGCGCATCCGGAGATTCCGAATCTCATCTTCGCCAACGGCTTTTCGGGCCACGGACTGCAGCAGTCGCCCGCCGCGGGCCGCGCGGTCGCCGAACTGATCGTGCATGGAAAATTCACCTCGCTCGACCTGACGCTGTTCGGCTATTCACGCGTGGCGGAAGGACGCGCGGTGAAGGAATTGAACGTCATATGACCACTCAAGACGACATCCGCGCGGCCTATGCGCGCATCGCGCCGCATGTGCGGCACACGCCGGTACTGCGCGTCGATGCGCGCGACTTCGGCGTGACGCTTAGCGCTCCGCTCGCGCTGAAGCTCGAATTCCTGCAGCACACCGGCTCGTTCAAGCCGCGCGGCGCATTCAACAACCTGCTGTCGCGCAAGGTCCCGGCGGCCGGAGTCGCGGCGGCGTCGGGCGGCAACCACGGCGCGGCAGTCGCCTATGCGGCGCAGCAGCTCGGCCACAAGGCGACGATCTTCGTGCCGGACGTCTCCGCGCCGGTGAAGATCGCGCGCATCAAAAGCTACGGCGCCGACACGCGCGTCGGCGGTGCGCGCTATGCGGACGCGCTGGAGGCGTGCGAACAATTCATCGCACAGAGCGGTGCACTGTCGGTGCACGCCTATGACGCGGCGGAGACGATCGCGGGCCAGGGCTCGGTCGGGCTCGAATGGCAGGAGGATGCGCCCGAACTGGACACGGTTCTTGTCGCGGTTGGCGGTGGCGGACTGATCGCCGGCATCGCGGCGTGGTGCGGCCGCCGTGTGACTGTGGTCGGCGTCGAACCGGAAGGATCACGCGCGCTGCATGCATCGCTCGAAGCAGGACGGCCGGTCGATGTGCCGGTCGAGAGCGTCGCGGCGGATTCGCTCGGCGCGCGCAACACCGGACAACGCGTCTACGACATCGCGCGCCAACACGTCGATCACGTCGCGCTGGTCGCGGACGAAGCGATCACGCAAACGCAGCGCCTGTTGTGGGATCGCCTGCGCATCGCAGCCGAACCAGGCGGGTCGGCCGCGCTCGCGGCACTGATCAGCGGGCGCTACCAACCGCGCGCGAACGAGCGCGTCGGCGTGCTGCTGTGTGGCGCGAACGTGGACGCGAGCACGCTTGGAACCTGAGTTCCGTCGATCACGGCGAAGTCATGCGCATCGCGGAACGGCTTACCGCCCAAAACGTTTTCCTTGTGAAGGTGGCGCGCATGCGCGGCCTGCTGAAGAATAAAGGGAAGGACCCAACATGAAACGTCTCATGCTTGCCACCGTTGCGGGCGCGGCGCTTCTCGCCGGCGCGACGGCTGCGAACGCGCAGTACTATTACGATGACGGCTACTACGCCCCGCGTGGCCCGTTCGTCGAACGCGGCGTAGGCTTGCAGATCGGCCCGGTGGGAGTCGGCGTTTACGACAACAGCCCCCGCTACTACGATGGCTACTCGTACCGTTACAGCCGCCAGCCGCGCGATAACTCGGTCTACGAGTCAAACTCGTTCCGCGCGAGTCACTGGTATCCGCAGTCGCCCCCGAGCGGCGGTTACTAAGGTATAATCCGCCTGTACCAAGGTCCAACTATTGGGATCACGATATCTGGCCGTAAAGAGACCCCCGATGCCCCGGCGTCGGGGGTCTCTACGTTTGAAGATGCGACATTCAAACATGCGGGCAAAAAATCCGGACGCTTATGGAGTCCAACATGAAGCGATTGATCATGGCGGCGGCCGGCATCGCGCTGATCGCCAGTGTCGGCACCGCAAGCGCCCAGACGTCCCACAAAAAAAAGGGCGTCTACAATTCGCAGGGACACTTCAGTCAACGGAACGTCGGGTTGCGCTCGGCGCCGCTTCCGAATGCGGATCTCAAATACGGACCGTATCCGGAATATCCGCAGTCCCCTCCGGGCGGCGGCTACTAAGGGTTCGCTCAAAGCAAAAGCCCCGCAGCGAATGCTGCGGGGCTTTTCGTTTGTCGCGATGGCGGCGGGAAGCTTACGCCGCCTTGCGCTTCGCTTCGATCAGCTTGCGGTTCACCAGGCACTCGGCGATCTGCACCGCGTTGAGCGCGGCTCCCTTGCGCAGGTTGTCCGACACGCACCACAGCACGAGACCGTTCTCCACCGTCGCATCCTCGCGGATGCGGCTGATGTAGGTGGCGTCCTCGCCCGCCGCCTCATACGGCGTTACGTAGCCGCCGTCCTCGCGCTTGTCGATCACCAGGCATCCCGGCGCGCTGCGCAGGATGTTACGCGCCTCGTCGGCGGTGATCGGATTCTCGAATTCGATGTTCACCGCCTCGGAGTGACCGACGAACACCGGCACGCGCACGCAGGTCGCGACCAGCTTGATCTTGGGATCGAGGATTTTCTTGGTCTCGACCACCATCTTCCACTCTTCGCGCGTGAACCCGTCGTCCTGGAACACGTCGATCTGCGGGATCACGTTGAAGGCGATGCGCTTGTGAAACTTCGTCGCCGCCACTTCATTGAGCTGGTAGACGGACTTAGTCTGCGAGAACAGCTCTTCCATCGCCTCCTTGCCGGCACCCGACACCGACTGGTAGGTCGCGACCACGACGCGCTTGATCGTCGCCTTGTCGTGCAGCGGCTTGAGCGCCACAACCAGTTGCGCGGTCGAACAGTTCGGATTGGCGATGATGCCCTTCTTGCGGAAGCCCACAACCGCGTCGGCATTCACTTCCGGCACGATCAGCGGCACGTCCGCGTCGTAGCGCCAGGCGGATGAATTATCGATCACCACCGCGCCGGCCGCGGCGATCTTCGGCGACCATTCCTTCGACACCGAGCCGCCGGCCGACATCAGGCAGATGTCGGTGTCGGCGAAATCGTAGTGGTCGAGCGCTTTGGTCTTGAGCGTCTTGTCGCCGTAGGAGACCTCTTGCCCGAGGCTCTTGCGCGATGCGAGCGCGACCACCTCGTCGGCAGGAAATTCCCGCTCGGCCAGGATGTTCATCATCTCGCGGCCCACATTGCCGGTGGCGCCTACGACGGCGACCTTGAAGCCCATGATCGTGTTTCCTGCTCTGAATTGGTCTGTTCGGTCCTTCCCGGGATGGGCGCCCTGTTCGGGCCTTCGTCCCCATCTCCCGCCGGGGGAGGGGACCCGGAAGCGAGGACAAGCGTCAGCGCGTCTTGCCGCTTTTGGCGGCCGGCGTTTTCCTGCCCGGTTTGGTCGTCGGGTGAACCATGAGATGCGCGTCCTTGGGCTCTTAAATGCCCTCGCGGCCTGAAAAGTCAATTAAATCCTGCGAATATCGGCCATTTGGACTCCTTATGCGTGCGCCCCGCCGTAACGGTGTGTTGACCTTTCGGGCGAAAAACGCCCGTTTTTTCGTCCGGCCGAAACGCGTTGCCCAAGTCTCGCACGCTAGAGGTGTTTCCGGGGGCGGACGGAATGCACCTTCTGCTGCATAGCGCAATCGACGTCGCGGAGCCGATCCGCCGGCGGCTTGCCGCGTGCCTGTTTGATGCGAAGGCGTTCGGGCAGGCCGGCTTGCGCCTGGCGGAGCGGCAAGCGGCCGCGCTGGGTGCAGGCATCATGTTCCGTCTGCGCGTGGCCGACGCGCTGCTGTGCATGTTCGCGCGCGAATTCCACGCCGTAATTCTGCGCGTCACCGTCTATGGCTGCGCGCTCGCCGCAATGGGACTGCTCGCGGCGGAGGTGATGACCCGCGGCAGCCTTGTGGCCGAGGCCGCCGATACCGAATGGGTCGAGGTCAACAGGCCGTTTCCGGCATTTGCGCTGGCGATGCCGGAATTCGACGAACAGCGCTACGCCATCTGGCGCCATGCCAGTGGCGGCGGCCGCAAGGATGTCATTACGTTCGGCGACCTCGGCGCGTCCGGCGCGACGGCGATGATCGAACTCTATCGCGGCGGCGGAGAGCCCGCGGTCAGCGATAGCGACATCACGGCGAGCATCGGTCAGCTGCGGCTGTCCACGAGGCCCGCTCTGCCGAACACGATCGACACGAAGTTCGGCGAGGTTGCGGTCGAGCCGTTCACCGACAGCGCACCGTCCGGCGCGCGGCAATGCCTCAGGTTCTCGCGCAGCTTCGAAGAGCCGCGCTTCGAAATCGCGGGCTGGTTCTGCAACGCCGGCGAAGAACTGGTCGACCGCCGCATCATCGCGTGCGCCATCGACCGCCTTTCGCTCGTTGCCGCGGGCAGCGAACCGAAGCTCGGCGCGCTGTTCGCGCGGGTGGAACTGAAGCGCACTTTCTGCGGCCAGCAGAGTGTGTTCGTGGCAGCGACGCCGAAGCGCAACGACTGGATCGAGGCCGTGCGCGATCCGCGCCTGCGCGGGCGGAGATAGCGCTTATTCGCGGCACATGATCTTGTCCGAAAACCGGTACCCATCCCGCATCAAGTGCGGGACAGGCTTTTTCGGGATTATGCGCTACTGCTTCGAGAACGGGTTCTGCCAGCCGCGGCCGGCCGCCGGCGCGCGCGGCGGATAGGCGGCCTCGAGATAGTTCAGCACCACCTCGCGGTCCTTGCCGTCGAGCGGCGGCATGTTGTGGCGGCGGATCATCAGGTTGATCGAGTCGTCCCAGCCGGCGCGGCTCAAGCCCTGCGCCGCCACGAGCTTGAAGTTGTGGCAGGCGGTGCAGGCGTAGAAGGTCTCGTCGCGCCCTGGGCCGACCGCGAATTCTTCCGGGCTTTCGTCGCGCGGCGTGAAGGCGGTTTGGGCAATTGCGGCGCCTGCGCCGAACAAGATCGCACAGATGAATGCGACCACTGAAGTAAGGGGCGCGCCGCTCTCCCGCTCCTTCCCCCTTTGTGTGGGAGGGGAACGCACCGAGTGCGTGGCACCGGTCATCATCCCACCAGCACCGCGATGCGGTGCATCGCGTTGCCGCCGTAGCCTTGCGGATTCCAGAAACCGGCCTGATGCGGCTGCATCGCACCTTTCTCATCCGTCGCGCGCGCCCAGATCTCGTGATAGCCGTCCGATGGCAGCTTGACGGTCGCGGTCCAGCGCTGCCAGTCGAACTTGTTCTTCGGCTGGCCGAGCGTCACGCGCTGCCAGCTCGCGCCGAAATCGAGCGAGATATCGACTTGCTTCACGGTGAGATCGCCGGCCCATGAGGCACCGCGCAGTTGCAGCTCCTTCGTCCCGGCCGCGATCTTCGCGCCGCTCGCCGGCGAGGTGATGACCGAACGCACCGGCATCGATTCGAGGATGCGGAAGTTCTTCGGGTCGCCCTTGTCGCCCGGGATCATCGGCTTGATCGGCACGCGGTAGGAGAACTCGGTCATGCCCGGGCCGTCATGCTCCTTGTCGATCAGCGTGATGCGGGTCAGCCATTTCTGCGACGCCGAGCCGGCCCAGCCGGGAACGATGAGGCGCGCCGGCCCGCCGTGGATGTTCGGCAGCGGCTGCCCGTTCATGCCCCACGCGATCATGGTGTGCGGCTCCATCGCTTTTTCCAGCCGCACGCCGCGCGAGATCGGCTGCTTGCCGGCCTCGCCCGAGAGGTGCAGGTCGACCGCGTAATGCGAGGTGTAGATCGCGGAGGATTTCGGCTTCGCGTCCTTCAGCACGTCGGCGAGCGCCACGCCGGTCCATTCGGCGCAGCCGGCGCCGCCGTTGCTCCACTGATTGCCGCGCGCGGGCGGCGAGAAGGCGGCGCGGCCGTTGCCGCCGCATTCCAGCACCATGCGGTGCGTCACGGCTTTGTATTTCTTCTTCAGTTCGCCGAGCGTGATCTCGATCTTGTTGTTGACCTCGCCGTCGATGGTGATCTTCCAGGCGTCGGGGTCCTTGGCCTCTTCCGGAATCTGTCCGTTGTTGCGGATATAAAATTTCTCGATCGGCGTGGTGTCGTCGTCGAGCAGGCCTTCCGGGGTCTCGGCCACCAGCGGCCGGTCGCCGAGCACGACCAGCCCCTCGTTCTTGCCGGGGAACTTGAGATATTGCGGCCCCTTGGCGGGGGCCGCAGGCGCCTGCGCCTGAGCAACAGAAATCCCCGCGGGGCTGTTTTCCGAGAACGGCATTGCACTCCCGATCGCGGCCCCCACGGCGGCAAGGCCTGTGCCGCCCAGGAAGCGGCGGCGGCTTGAACCTACCTCATCCGCAGGCGGGCGCGCACCCGCAGACAAGTCACTCGCGGCCTGTTGGGTTTCCCGGCGCATAATCTCCCTCCCGTGATTTTGTTTGTTCGGAGGCCGTTCTCGTCAGAATCGGCCGCCAGATAGAACAAACCTATCGCGGTGTCTGCGACGGCTCAACGCCCGCGCGAGGCAGCCCTGGGCCGCGGTGCCACGTTGCCGCAGGCACGGAGGTGTGACTTGAGCGCGCCATAGGCTGCCCACATCCTCCCGCGCAGCGGTGCCGTCCCAGAGCACCGCGATTTTGGGAGGCGACACATGCATGCACGCACACTTTGTGCGGCGATCGCGCTTGCGGTTTCCGCCGCCACCGCCAACGCCCAGACGCCCTAGTGGACCGTCCCGCCGGAAAGCGCGCGCTGCCCGTCGAAATGGGGCGCCGGAGACGAGCGCGGCGCCGGCAACCTGATGAAGCCGCAGCTGGTGCTCGACGCCGTCAAGCTGATCAAGAGCGGCGAGATCATCGAATTCGCGCATGTGCTCGGGCCCGCGATGCCGTTCTTCGGCACGCGCCGCTTCGACGTGCACGTGAGGCACACCTTCATGAACACCGGCTCGAACGAACGCGGCAGCAACGAGGAGATGGTGCTGTCAGAGATAGGTCAGGTCGGCACGCAGTTCGACGGGTTCGCGCATCAGAGCCACCGCAACAGCCACTACAACTGCCTCAAGACAGAGGAGATCGCGACGCGCGGCACGTTC
>Ga0207683_10002520_pt1 | contig 15993 bp, 13 predicted proteins | sample KBSM73metaG_FD_184333 | JGI IMG/M metagenome (GOLD analysis project Ga0207683, IMG submission 184333) | Miscanthus rhizosphere microbial communities from Kellogg Biological Station, Michigan, USA - KBS M7-3 metaG (SPAdes) (version 2) | ecosystem: Host-associated > Plants > Roots > Rhizosphere >... | reverse complement strand
ACGGATGCTTGATCCGCTTGCTCCACGACATGTCCGAGATGTGGATCAGGCCGTCGATGTCTTCCTCGACCTCGACGAACGCGCCAAACTCGGTGAGGTTGCGAACCTTGCCCTGGATGCGCGAGCCGACCGGGTACTTCTCGGCCAGGTCGTGCCAGGGGTTGCTCTCGACCTGCTTCAGGCCCAGGGAGATGCGGCGGGCGGTCGGGTCGACCCCGAGCACCATCGCGTCCACCGTATCGCCGACGTTGAGGATCTTCGACGGGTGCTTTACCCGCTTGCTCCACGACATCTCGGACACGTGGATGAGCCCCTCGACGCCCGACTCCAGTTCCACGAAGGCGCCGTAGTCGGTGAGGCTCACGACCTTGCCGCCAACGCGCGCGCCGACCGGGTAGCGGTCCATCACGTTCGCCCACGGGTCGGTAATCAGCTGCTTGTGCCCGAGCGAGACACGCTCGGTGGCTGCGTCGTACTTCAGGACGACCACGTCGATCTCGTCGTTGACTTTGAAGAGTTCCGACGGATGCCCAACCCGGCCCCACGACATGTCCGTGATGTGGAGCAGGCCGTCGATGCCGCCCAGATCGATGAACGCGCCGTAATCGGTGATGTTCTTGACGACGCCGCGCAGGACCTTGCCTTCGGCGAGGGTCTCGAGGGTGTGCTTCTTCTTCTCGGCGTTTTCCTCTTCGAGGAGCGCCTTGCGCGACAGCACGATGTTGCCGCGCTTCTTGTTCACCTTGATGACGCGCATGCGGAGTTCCTGTCCGCGCAGCGCGTCGAGGTTGCGCACGGGGCGCACGTCGATCTGGCTGCCCGGCAGGAATGCCCGCACCCCGATGTCGACAGCGAGCCCGCCCTTGATGCGTTCGATCACGCGGCCGATGACGACCTTGCGTTCGACGTAGGCCTTTTCGACCTCGTCCCAGATCTTCATCTTCTCGGCTTTTTCGCGCGAGAGAACGACGTAGCCGTCGCGGTCTTCCGTCCGCTCGAGCAGCACATCAACGATGTCGCCCGGCTCGACCGTGACCTGCCCGTTCTCATCGACGAACTCGTCGACCGCGATGATGCCTTCCGACTTGTAGCCGACATCCACGATGACTTCCGACGGGGTCACCTTGAGCACGGTGCCCTTGACGACCTCGCCTTCCGCGATGTTTCGGAAGCTGCTATCGTAGGAATCCAGAAGCCGGGCGTATTCGTCGGGGTCGATCTGTTCGTCGTCTTCGCGCGGAAGGGCCTTCAGCCCACCGCGATCACCGCGCTCTGCGCGGTCGAGCGTTCCCGCAGCGCCCTTGACCGGACCTGGAGTCTGCTCGTCTTCAACGTTTGCCATGCCTTGCGCACTCCTCTTGTCGACGCACGAACGGTCCGGCATTCCCGTGACTCACCCGTACGCGTGCCGGCGTTCTTATAGCGGGGTCCGGCGGCCCGCAATTTCGGTCAGCAGGTGCCCTGAAGCGCCGTCTGATTTCCGATAAGCATCAGAGAGTACGACACTTATCGCCAAACTGTCAAGGTTCCGAAAGGACTCTATCATGGCCAAGCGCAAGGCCAGCGGCGCGTCGCGAGCGGCCTCGTCCACCAGAAAAGCCAAGACGGCGCGAAAGAAGAAGTCCCCGCCGAAGAAGAAGGCCGTTGCCCGGAAGAGAGCCGCCGCACCAAAGGGCCGCGGCGGGTCCCGACCAGGAAAGGCAGTGAAAAAGGCCGCCAGGACGGCTCGTGCGTCCTCGGGCCGCAGAAGGCCGGCCGCCAGGAAAGCCGCACTCAAGAAGGCGTCCTCGAGGTCGAAGACGGCTGCCGCAAAGGGTCGCGCCCGAAAGCCCCGATCGCAGAAAAAGCGGCGCATACGTGAAGAGACGATTCCGACTCCTCCCTCGTCGCTGAACATGAACCGGCGCGGTTCGGCTGCTCGAACGGGCCGGGACGAGATGGCTGAAGAACGTGCGGATCACGCCAACATGACGCCTTCCATAACGGGAGGCGACGTCGATGCCAACGTCGAGGACGCCTACTTCACCGGAGACGAAGCGCCGGGTGGCGACAATTCCACCCCCGACCAGGACATCGTCGACGACATTGGCCGGGCGCTGGGCGTCGAGTACCAGGACAACGAGGAGTTGCGCGCGAGCGACAAGGTGGCCGATCGCGACAAGCACCGCTGGGAACTCGACCCGGCGTCGTCAGAGGACTACCGGGATCGGAAATGACCAGCGCCGGGAAGTAAGAGTGTGTCAGTCCGTGAGCTTCGCCCTGACAATGGCCATGACACGCGCGAGGACCTGGTCGACTGGCTCTCCTGTTGTATCGATGAGTGTCGCGTCCGCCGCGGCGTAAAGCGGTGACGCAGCGCGTGTCGAGTCGCTCCGGTCGCGCTCGCTGAGGAGGTTCGCCACCTCGGCGAGCGCGGCATGCCCGCCAGAGTGCGACGGATCGTTTGCGCGACGCCGGGCGCGCTCCTCGGCCGACGCGTCGAGGTACAACTTGACGTCGGCATCCGGGAAGACCACGGTGCCGATGTCGCGCCCTTCCATGACGATGCCGCCGCCGGCGCCGAGCGCACGCTGACGCTCGACAAGGATCTCCCGGACCCTCGGGAGCCGCGCGACCGCGGCGGACGCCTTGTCGATTTCGGGCGTCCGGATGGCGCGAGTGACGTCGACGCCGTCGATGAAGACGGCGCTGGCCAAGATGTCGATGTCCGACGTCGCGGCAAACGTCGCGATATCGGCTTCCCTGTCGAACGGCACCCCGAGTTGGAGCGCCTTCCAGCCGACCGCCCGATACATCGCTCCGCTGTCGACGTGGCGATATCCCAGTTCGGAGGCGATGGCCCGTGCAACGGTGCCCTTGCCGACGCCGGAAGGGCCGTCGATGGCGATGATCAGCTTTCGCATGGCTGCAGGATAGTAGGATGACGAGGAGAGGGAACGGAAACGAGTGGAACGCCTTCAGAAAATTCTATCGCAGGCCGGTGTCGCGTCGAGGCGCGCGTCCGAGCAGTTGATGCTCGAAGGGCGGGTCACCGTCAACGGCGACACTATCCGTGAACTCGGCACCAAGGCCGACGCCTCGAAGGACGACATTCGGGTCGATGGCCGGCGCCTCAAGATCGCCGTACGGCATCGATACCTGCTCTTGAACAAGCCAAAGGGATTTATCACGACCAGGTCGGATCCGCAACGGCGCCAGACGGTGATGGAACTGCTTTCGGGCGTGCGCGAGTACGTCTACCCGGTCGGCAGACTCGACTACGAGACCGAAGGCCTGCTGCTGCTGACCAACGACGGCGACCTCGCCGCGCGGCTCACGCATCCGCGACACGAAGTGCCGCGCGTGTACGAAGTGCGGGTCCTCGGCGTCCCGGACGCGCACGACATCGAACGGCTGGCCAAAGGCGTGACGATTGAGGGCAGACGTACCGATCCCGCGCACGTGACTCTTGTTCCCGGGCGGCACGAGGGCCACGCCTTGCTGCGCATCACGATCGCGGAAGGGCGGAACCGGCAGGTCCGCAGGATGTTCGAGGCCATCGGCCACCCTGTCGACTACCTGAGGCGCGTCGCCATCGGCCCGTTAAAGGACTCGCGGCTCCGCCCTGGGCAGTGGCGCGATCTGACGGAGGCGGAAGTCGCTGCGCTCAAGAAGGTGGCAGCCCGCCAGGGACAGTTTCCGGCAAAACCCACACGGCCCGCAAAGTCCACACGGCCGACAAAGCAGTAGGCTGGCTCGCCGAAGCGCCCGCGGCGCGAAGGGGGCACGCTATGCCCCGGCACCGTTCAATGGACGGAAGGGCCCGGGTCGTCCGGGTCGTCCGGATCGGTCTCGTCGTCCGCCGCGTCTGGCGACTTGTCCTGCAGGCCCTTCTCCGCGGCGTCAGCGTAGCTTTCCGGCTCGCTCAGTGGCAGCTGCTCTTCCGGTGGGATCTGTTCGACGAGAAGGTTGCTTTCGATTCCAAGCGACTCGGCCATGTCCTCGACCTTCGGCAGATCGCTCAGGTCCTTCAGGCCGAAACGGATCAGGAACTCCTTTGTCGTCGCATACATGAACGGCCGGCCCACGACCTGCTTGCGTCCGACAATCTTGATCAGGTGGCGCTCGAGCAGCGTGTTGAGCACGCCGGACGCGCTCACGCCACGGATTTCGGTGATCTCGAGCGACGTGATCGGCTGGCGGTACGCGATCACCGCCAGCGACTCGAGCGCCTGGGCAGAGAGCTTCTGCGAGCTCCGTTCGTGGAACAGGCGGCGTACCCATTCATTTAGGTCGGGGCGCGTGACGATCTGGAAACCTCCGGCGACCTCGACCAGCTGCAACCCCCCGGGACGCTCGTAATCGGTCTTCAGTTCCTCCAGGGCGGCGAGCACGTCCTCCTTAGGCTCGTTGTCGAGCAGTTTGGTCAGCGCCTTGGGAGTCAGCGGTTCGGGAGAGGCAAAGATCATGGCTTCGACGATCGCCTTCAACTCCGCGGCCGGACGCTTGAAGTCTTCGGCAGCCGCCTCGGCGTCGAGCGCGGCGTGAATTTCGGCGAGGGGGTCCATGGCGGCACCGGCGTCCTGGCCGTCGACGGTGTCCGACGCGTCATGCTCCGGGACAGACTCGTCACCGACGGCAGGATCGGGACCCGCCTCTGATTCGTGCGAGTGCGCCTCGTCGATTGCTGCCTCTTCTCGCTGGTCCTTTTCTGTCGGTTTAGCCACGATGCGCCTCCGGGTCTCCAATCGGATGCGGAGCGTCGGCCGGACGCGGACGTTTGTACACGCGAATCGGGCCGAAGTTCCCGGACTGGAATACCCTCACCAGCTTCAAACGGATCATCTCGAGCAGCGCGAGGAACGTCACGATCAAGCCCGGCTTGTCCCCGACGTCCGAGAACAGATCTTCGAATCCGCACGCTTCAGTTTCAGAGAGTCGATTGAGCAGCTGCTCGATGCGCACCTCGACGGGAATCTGCTCCGCGGGCAGCACGACCTGCGGGCGGACCTTCGACCTCTGCACGACCGCCTCAAAAGCGGAGAGCAGGCTGAACAGGTCGACCTCGAGCTCCGGTTCGTACTCGTCGCCGGCGATTTTCGAGACGCGCTCGTCGGGGCGCTGCCACTGCGCCGCGCGCAGCTGTTCGCGCTCGTGGAGCAGTTCCGCGGCGGCCTTGAACTTCTGGTGCTCGATGAGGCGCCGCACGAGCACGTCGCGCGGATCCTCTTCCTCGCCCTCGACCGTCGCGGCTGTCTCGGGACGCGGCAGCAGCATCTTCGATTTGATGTGGATCAGCGTGGCGGCCATCACCAGGAACTCCCCGGCAATATCGAGATCGAGCTCCTGCATCAGTTGAATCGTCTCGAGGTATTGCGCGGTGATGAACGCGATCGGGATGTCGTAGATGTTCACCTCATTCTTCTTGATGAGGTGAAGCAGCAGATCGAGCGGTCCCTCGAAGTTGACGTTCTCGAGCCGGATTGGCAGCGCTTCGAGCGCAGATTCGAATTCGTCTGGCTGCGTCATGTTACCGGTACGAGATCCTGACAGCGTCGCGGACGCGTTCCATCGTCTCGATTGCGACCTTGCGGGCGCGCCTGGAGCCTTCGAACAGAATTTCGCGGATAGTCGCCGGATTGGCAAGCAGAGCCGCACGCCGCTCGCGAATCGGCTCGAGATGTGCGTTCAGCGCATTCGCGAGCTTCGTCTTCACTTCGACGTCGCCCACTCTGCCGGCCTGGTAACGTTCCTTCAGGTCATCCACTTCCGCGACGTTCGGGTTGAACGCGTCATGGTAAATGAAGACCGGGTTTCCCTCGACGGTTCCCGGGATGTCGGCCCTCACGCGCTTCGGGTCCGTGTACATCGAGCGGACCTTGCGCTTCACATCGTCGGCCGAATCCGACAGGTGAATCGTGTTGCCGAGGCTCTTGCTCATCTTCTTGTCGCCGTCGAGCCCGGGCAGGCGGCTGAATTTAGTCAGGAGCGGCTGCGGCTCGACGAGGACATCGCCGAAGAAGTTGTTGAAACGACGAACCGATTCGCGCGCCAGCTCCAGGTGCGCCACCTGGTCGTCTCCCACCGGCACGAACCGCGCGTCGTAAATCGCAACGTCGGCGGTCTGCAGCAGAGGGTACCCGAGAAACCCGATCGATGAGAGGTCCTTGTCCTTCAGGTTCTCCTGCTGTTCCTTGTAGGTCGGCACGCGCTCGAGCCATGGCACCGGAACCACCATGGACAGCAGCAGGTAGAGTTCCGCGTGTTCGGGCACGAGCGACTGGATGAAGATGGTGCTCTTCTCAGGGTCCAGACCCGCTGCAATCCAGTCCGCCGCATTCTCGTACGAGTACGAAGTCAACTGCGTTGTGCTTGCGAAGTCGCTCGTTAAGGCGTGCCAATCGGCGACGAAGTAGTAGCAGTCGTACTGGTCCTGCAGCGGAACCCAGTTACCGAGTGCCCCGACGAGATGTCCGAGATGGAGTTGGCCGGTGGGACGCATGCCCGACACGACGCGGGCCTTTCCAGCTGACGAAGTAGTCATACCAGCCACGAGAGGATAAAGCGCGACGGCGCGACGACCAGGTAATCGAAGCCGCGTGTGAGCAGCAGCGCGTAGAGAAGAATGAAGCCGTACGGCCGCACCAGGGCATCGTAGCGGACCGCCAGCGGACGCGGCAGGATGCCGCCGAGCACGTTGCCCCCATCGAGCGGCGGAATCGGCAGCATGTTGAAGACGGCGAGCAGCACGTTCAGCGTGAGCGCGCGCCTGATAAATGTCAGCAGCGGCGCGGAAATTTCTGCGCTCCCGAACACGATCGGCGTTGAGGGCATCAGCGCCAGCAAGGCCGCGGCGATGACGGCGATGAGAAGATTGCTTGCCGGGCCTGCCGCTGCCACCAGCACATAGTCGCTTCGGTGGCGCCGCAGCCGGCCGATGTTCACCGGTACGGGCTTCGCCCACCCAATCAACGGCACACCGCTCATCATGCTGATCAACGGAAAAATCACTGTCCCGAACAGATCGGCATGTACTACGGGGTTCAGTGACACGCGTCCGAGCAGGCGCGCGGTCGGATCGCCAAGACGGTCGGCCGTCCAGGCATGCGCCGATTCGTGCACGGTGAGTGAAAACAGCAGAACGACGAACGCGATGAAAACCTGCGGGTAATCGATGCCAGACAAGCGGTACAGGTTACGGCTGCCCTGCGAAAAACGCAAGGACGGCATCGGCCAGTTTCGGTCCGATCACTGCTGCCAATTCCTCTCGTGTCGCGCGCCGCACACCGGCAAGGCTGCCAAACGTCGTGAGCAACAGACGTCTGCGCCGCGGTCCGACGCCTGGAACGAGATCGAGTTGCGAACCCAGGTCCCTCATCGTCCGTGCTTTTCGATGGAAGGTCACCGCGAAGCGGTGCGCTTCGTCGCGGATGCGCTGAATGAGCAGCAGCGCCGGGTCGCTCGGCTTCAGCGCGATCGGATTCTCGTGATCGCGCGTGAAGAGGAGCTCTTCCTTTTTTGCAATGCCGACCGCGACCAGATTTGCGAGACCCAGTTCTTCGAGCGCCGCATAGGCCGCCGACAACTGCCCCTTGCCCCCGTCAATCAGTACCAGATCCGGAAATGGACCGCCCTGCTCCAGCAGCTTGCGATAGCGGCGACCAACGACTTCGTGCATCGCCAGGAAGTCGTTCTGGATGCGTGCCGCTTCGCCGGTGCCCCCCGCGACGCCAGCCAGGGTGCCGCGGATGCGGAACTTGCGGTACTCGCTGCGCTTCATCCGGCCGTCTTCGCAGACAACCATCGAGGCCACTGTCTCGCTGCCCTGGAACGTAGAGATGTCGAAGCACTCGATGCGCCTCGGTAACGCCAACAGCGCGAGCACGTGCTGCAGGGTTTCGAGCGCGTCGTACTGCGCTGCGGTCTCAGTGTTGTAACGCGACTGATACGAGATGCCCGCGTTTCGGTTGGCGAGATCGACCAGGCCACGCTTGTCGCCACGCTGCGGAATCACGAGACGTACTTTGTGTCCTTCGCGCTCGGATAGCCACGTTTGGAGCGCTTCTCGCTCTTCCGGTTCCATCGGCAGATGCACGTCTGATGGCGCGGGTCTGAACTCGTAGAACTGCTGGATGGCTGCGGAGAGCACCTCGCCTTCATCGCGCCCGACTACGGCCGCTTCGGTTCCCAGGTCGATCCGCTCGACGACACGTCCGCCGCGCACCTGGAAGACCTGCACGGCAGCGCCGGCCGGTCCCATTTTCATGCCGAACACGTCGCGGTTGTTGAGGTCGACCGTCGCCATCTTCTGCTGGCGATCTTCCAGCGTCTGAATGGTCCGTATCGCGTCGCGCACCTGCGCCGCCTCTTCGAACCGCTCAGCGTCCGACGCCTCGAGCATCCGCTCACGGAGATTGCGGGTCAGTTCCTCGTTGCGTCCCTCCAGGAAGAGACGCGTGTCCTCTACGGCTCGCTCGTAGTCGGACGGGGAACAGATCGAGGCCACGCACGGCGCGATGCACCGCTTGATGTCGTATTCGAGGCACGGGCGATTCCGCTGGCCGGTAATCACCTCGTTGCACGACCGTATCCCGAACAGCCGGTGCGTCAGCGCCATCGTCTTTCGGGCGAAACGCGCAGGCATGAACGGGCCCGCGTAGAAATTGCCGTCTCGCTCCACGCCACGAGCAACGAGGACGCGCGGAAAGGCCTCGGTTGTCGTCAACTGGAGGTAGGGATAATTCTTGTCGTCGCGGAGCAGGATGTTGTATTTCGGGCTCCGCTGCTTGATGAGATTATTCTCGAGCGCCAGCGCTTCGACCACCGAGTCGGTGACGATGAACTCGAGGCGGACGATCTCGTCGAGGAGCGCGTCGGTCCGGGGGCTGCTGCCGTAGGCGCCGAGATAATTCCGCACACGGTCCCGCAAGGCGCGCGCTTTGCCGACGTAGATCGTGTCGTCTGCGGCGTTGAGGTACAGGTACACCCCGGGCTGTTCCGGTAGGCGTGCTATCTGTTCCTTGAGATCGCGGATGGCCATACGTTAATATGTTGTGTTTCAGGCATACGTCTGAACCCGCCATTATACCCGTGCCACTGAACGCAGAAGTCGTTTCCCCGCAGCAGGATCGCGCCAACAAGAGCGATCAGGCGCCGAAGTCCCGGCTGACCTTCACCGGGATCATCGGAGCCATCTGCTGGTTTCCGCTGAAAGCGATCATCTCGCTGTGCGTCGCGCTTCGAATTCATCCGAACGTGCTGACGCTGGTGGGCGTGATCATCAACATCGGCGCGGCGTGGGCACTCGGCTTCAACCGGTTCGTGCTCGCAGGCGTCGTGATGATATGCGCCAACATTTTTGATTTCATCGACGGCAAGGTCGCGCACGAACTGCAGCTTCAGTCGAGCTTTGGGGCATTCTGGGATTCGACGCTCGATCGTTTCTCGGATCTCGCGCTCCTCACCGGCCTCATCTACCTCTACTCGTCGCTGGGACGTACCGACTACGTCATGTGGGCGTCGCTGACGCTGATCTTCTCGATCATGACCAGCTACGCGCGGGCGCGCGCCGAGTCGCTGGTCACGAAGTGCAAGGTCGGGTTCATGGAGCGGCCCGAGCGGATCGTGCTGTTCATGATCGGGGCGTTCACCAATCGGATGGCGGGTGTCCTGTGGGTCATCCTGACGCTGTCGGTGCTCACGGTGGCGAACCGGATCTACTACACGTATCTCGCCCTGAACGAGTTGCCAATGCCTCCGAAGACAGGGCTGCGCGGCGCATTCAACCGCGCGTTCTTCTGGACCGACGAGCGAACCACTGTCCCCTACGACCTGTGGGTCATCACGATCCTGGCCTTCGTCTGGCTGGTGCCGCCCGACTGGTTGAAGGATCCGACCGCGTCCGGCCCCGGACTGCTCGGTCTCATCGCCCGCTGGCTGTAGCGTCAGTTCCTCGCGCAGCTTGTCCGCCGAGAGTATTTCATTTCTTGGACACGCGGGCCGTGAGCTCCTGGGCCCAGTTGAGCGTCACTTGGATTTGAAACGGCGCACCGGCCGGTTGCAACATCAGGAAGTGCTCGCCATCGGGCATCACGGAAAAACGTAAAGCGCCATCGTAGTTCCAGGGCAGCGCGTGCCTGAACAGCGCCCGAGGGGCGGCCGCCTGGAAAGTCTGGCCTGCTGTGATGGCCGCCACCATCAGTGTGTCGTCCGCTAAATAGAACAGTTCCTTCCCATCTGGCGACCAACGTGGGGTCACGCCTCCGTGGGTTGATACTTGCCACTTGCCGTCGCCCGTCGGGAACGGGCGCACGTAGATTTCGTCCCGCTCCGTGTCGTTCGACTGATAGGCCAGCCAGCGCCCGTCAGGCGAGAACGCGGCCGCAAATTCTTTGTAGGGAGTGCGCAGAAACGGCTCAGGCTTGCGACCGACATCGACTCGCAGTGTCCAGATGTCGGTGTTCTCCGTGAAGGCTAATACGCGCCCGTCCCTCGTCCATGAATTCGGGTTTTGCGGCTGAAGGCTGCGGGTGAGTTGCTCCGGGACGCCACTGCCGTCGGCAGCAGTCCAGAAGAGATTGCGTGTGCCGCCCGCGCGATCAGAACCGAAAACGATTCGTTGGCCGTCAGGCGTCCATAGCGGGGCAGAATCCCGGCTTCTTCCGAACGTGAGACGGCTGATCAGACGGCGTTCGAGATCGTAGGTCCAGATGTTGGGGTTGGACGCTAACTGATCGCTGAATGCCATAACCAGCCTACGGCCGTCGGGCGAGGATTGCGGCGCGCCGTAATACACATGCGGCGCGTCGAGCAGCACGTCGGCCCGGCCGGTGCGGTCGACCCCGACGACGACCGACCGGCCGGGCGCGGCATGGACCAGCGAGCCGTCGTGTGCCATCGCAAACAACGCCATTCCGCCGGCGTTGACCTGCAGCCCTTCCAGCACCGGCATCGGTGAGCCGGTGATCGCCAACCGGCTGCGGTCGAACGGCGCTGCCCACAGTTCGCCCGCACGCGCGAACAGGATCTGTCCCGTCGGACTGAGACGCGGGTTCGTGCCGACCTCCAGGTCGCGCTCCATGCCCGTGTCAAGCGACCGCACCACGATGCGAGCGGTGTCGCGCGCTCCGGTGACCATCACGTTGTAGAGTACCGCGCGGCCGTCGGGCGTCAGTTCAGGCCACTCGGCTCTCTTGCCGGACAGTGTCGCGATTGCCGTGAGTGCTTTCGGCGTGCCGCCGGTCGCAGCCACCTGCATCAGGTCCGGCGAGCTGCCCGAGGCAAACACAATCTGGTCATCGGGACCCCAGCTGGCGCCGCGGCGATACCCCGCCGGGCAGATCGTCACGGCGGGCCCGCCGGACGCCGGCACTTTTTTCAACGCGTTATCGGCGAAGAAGCCGACCCATTGGCCATCAGGTGAAAAGACCGGAGAGTCGCCACCCTCGGTTCCCGCGATGGGCACCGGCTCGAGCTGATCCATCGCGTGACGAAACAATTGCCGCGTGCCGTGACGCTGCGCGACGTAGACGACGCTGCGGCCGTCCGGCGAAACGGCGAGACCGGACGTGATGAGCACATCGGTTTCGGGCACCGAGAGGACAAAGCGCGCGACGGAACCGCCCAACAATGGCACCCCGGACGTGGCCCTCCAGACGCCAATGGCACTGAGAGTTCCCACCAGCCCCAGCGCGGTGACCCACGCGAGCCAATCACGGCGCGATGTGCGTCGTGGCGCGTGAGGCGTTTCTGCCGGGCCTTCAGCGATCCACTTCAGCGCCTGCTTGAGATCCTTGGCGGTCTGCCATCGCTCGTCCGGCTCCTTTGCCAGGCACCGCGCGATGATGTTATCGAGGAGCGGCGGTATCGTCTCGCGCGCGCTCGCGGCAACCGCTGATTCTGGTGTAATTCTGCGCGCTGAGGAGATCGGCTCGGGATCGTGCTCGAGGACCGCGGCGATGACGGCCGCTCGGCTCCTCCCCTCAAAGGCTGGACGTCCCGTTGCCATTTCGTGGACTACCGCACCAAATGCGAAGATGTCGGTCCGGCCATCCCCCTCCAGCCCCTCCACCTGTTCGGGCGCCATGTACTGGGGCGTGCCGACCATCGTCTCTTCGTCGGCGATCGTCTGAACGCTCGGCCTCTCGAGACGCGCGGCGCCGACAGTCTCGGTCGCGCACAGACGTGCGACACCGAAATCGAGCAGCTTCACGCCCGACCGGGTCAACATGACATTCGACGGTTTCAGATCGCAATGGATCACGCCCTGCCGATGCGCGTGATCGAGGGCGTCGGCCATCTCAATCGCATGGCGCACAACGTGATCGATGGGCAGCGCCCCACGGACCAGACGCGCCGCCAGGGTCTCGCCGTCCAGCGCCTCCATCACCAGGAACGGGAGGCCACCCTGCTCGCCGACGTCGTAGAGAGGACAAATGTGCGGATGGCTCAAGCTCGCAAGCGCGCGCGCCTCGCGTTCGAATCGCTGGCGGCGTGCGGGGCTCTCGGCAACCTGTTGAGGCAAGACCTTGATCGCCACCGCGCGGCCGAGCCGTGTATCGATGGCGCGATACACCTCACCCATCCCACCGTGTCCAAGCGGTGCCTGAATCTCGTACGGGCCCAATCGAAGCTGTTTCGCGAGCATCACGCGCGGATCCGGAGATGCCGGGTTCGTCCGGATTCCGTCTCCGTCAAGGGCAGCGCATTCGACACGCGGAAGATGAGCGTAAACGGCCCGATTCGGATCGCATCGCCCGCCTCGAGCAGCGCCGGCGCCGTGAGGCGGACATCCCGCACGAACGTGCCGTTCTTACTGTCAAGGTCTTCAATCGTGGCCCGAGCGTTGTCGACGAGGATCCGTGCGTGGCGCCGGGATACCCGAGGTGAGTCCAGCCAGACCGTGACACCGGGTTGACGCCCGACCAGGTGCTCGCCCTCCGCCAAGCTGAAGGTGCGCGCACGTCCCGTCAGCCAACAGGCCGGACGCTCACGATCAGCGACGGGGAGGCCGGGCGGAGAGCCGCGGAGGACGAGAGCAGCGAACGCGTAGCCGTACCGGTGCACGGTGCGGATGATGCGGGAGTCATGCGGAGAGTCGCCGAGCGCCTCACGTATTTCCCTGACGACGCGGGCCAAGCTCCCGTCCGAGACGAAGACATCGGGCCACACCCGCTCGAGCAGCTCGGTTTTCGACAGCGCGCGGCCCCGGTGCTCGACCAGGGCGGCGAGCAGCTCGAATGCTTTGGGTGACAAGTGGATCGCCGCCGTCTCGCGGCACACGGTCCGCGCGTCCACGTCAAGCACGCAGTCGGCGAACTGAACTTTCACATCGAGCCTCGGCGATGGCGTCAAAAATCAGAAAATGCGCAGAAAACCGTCACGACTCGCCAGCAAGGTTACGTGATAGTGGCGATGTTAGCGGAGTTCCTGACGCAATTCATCATCGGGACCTGCCGGAGCCGGTTTAGCCCGGCGAACAAGGAGATACGCGATGAGAAGGACGTACAGCTGTGTGCTCGTATTGGTTGTCGTCGGCCTGATTGCTGGAACTGCGTGGGCTGACGAGATAACCGACTGGAACCAGACCATGCTCCGCGCGGCGCTCGTCGGCGGGACGTCCCCGCCCGTGACCAGCCGCGTCGCAGCCATCGTGCAAGCGGCGGTCTTCGATGCCGTGAACGGCATCGCGCGCCGCTATACGCCCATCCACGTCGAACCGGCCGGGCCTGCCGGAGCATCGCGAGAGGCGGCGGCGGTGCAGGCGGCGTATGCGACGCTCGTGCAGCTGTACCCGGCCCAGAAGAGCACCTTAGACGCCAGGCTCGCCGTCTCGCTGGCGGTCCTCGGTGCACGGGAGGACGGCGCCGCGATCGCGAGCGGGCGAGCCTGGGGCCAAACGGTCGCCGACGCGATCCTCACCTGGCGAAGCACCGATGGCTTCACGCCGGCGCCACCGGCCTTCCTGGGAGGAACGGCCGTGGGTGAGTGGCGACCCACACCACCCGCGTTCGCATCCGGCGCCGTACCTCAGTTCGCCTACATGACGCCCTGGGCGATCGCCGCTCCTTCGCAATTCCGACCCGCTGGTCCACCCGCGTTGTCGAGCGCTCGGTATGCCCAGGACTTCAACGAAACGAAGACGATGGGCAGTATGTTGAGCACCACTCGGACGCCAGATCAGACGGTGTATGCCTGGTTTTGGGCCTCGGCGAGCCCGAGTTTTCTCTTTAACACCGTGGCGGTCTCACTCCTCGGCGACTCGAACTCGGAATCGGAGAAGGATGACGACCGCGAATCGCGTGCCGGACATCACGACTCGACGTTGCAGAACGCCCGACTGTTGGCCCAGCTGAACGTGGCGATCGCCGACGCGGCAATCGCGTGTTATGAGGCGAAGTACACCTACGTCTTCTGGCGACCCGTGACCGCCATCCCACTGGCGGCCACCGACGGCAATCCCGCGACGAGCGAGGACCCCACGTGGATGCCGCTCTTTGCCACGCCGGCACATCCGGAGTATCCGTCTGGCCATTCGTGCCTGAGTGCGGCGGCAGTTGGCGTGCTGGCGGACCGCTTCGGCGAGAAGACGCACTTCACCTTGGAATCCGACCTGATGCCTGGCGTCGTCCGGTCGTTCAAGAGCTTTTCGTCGGCACTCGAGGAAGTGAAGAACGCCCGCATCTTTGCCGGCATTCACTTTCGATCGGCGACAGACGATGGCGAGAAGCTTGGCGCGTCGGTCGCCGAGTACGTTCTCGACCACGCGGCGCAACCATTGCGTTAGGGACGCGACCGATGGGTCGAGCGCAATCGACCTGGACGGTCTTGAATGTCGGCGCTGAATTGTCGCCAGAGTCGATCCACCCCGGCGAAGAGCCATGGGAAGGACAATGCGAGCGTATGCTGTCGCATTCACGTTTTGCGTAGCGCTTGGATCCATGGTCGCATTAGCCGGGTGCGGCTCCAGCTCGCCAGCGCTGGGGCCGAGCACCGTGACGGTGCCAAGTCCGGTGACTGTACAGCTATCGGGAGTTGCTACCGACGATGATGGTGCGCCCTTGTCCGGCGTCACCGTGTTCGTTAATCCCTGGAACGGCCCTGCGGGTCCAGGCAATGCGGTCTCCACCGTCACCGATGCCAGCGGCAGCTACAGCGTCACACTCAACTCGCTGCTAACTCCCGGGGGGGACTTACCCGTGCCGGTTCACACCGAGAAAAGTGGTTACGAGTCCTACCAACACTTCTCCGGCTCCGGCCCTATTGGGTGTGTTCTGAGGGACCCCTCGACGAACGCGTGTCGGCCCGGCGCGTCGACATTCGTGCAGAACCTGCCAATTTACCGGATTCGCTACCTACCCGTCGGTCAATCTACAACAATCGACGTGAAGCTCGGGGATCCGGAGTGCGGCGATCCTGACGCTCTGTATTCTTGCCGTACGGTCCGCATTACCGGGCCGCCCGGTGCCACGGTCGCGGTCCAGGCGTCAACGAACCCTTCAACAAGGTCGGCGCAACTTGCTCTTGATCCGACTTCGACAACGTGCTGTTCGTTGGCGGCCACCGCGAACGTGCCGGCCAACGGCGAACTCCACGTGTATCCCGAGGTGTCTCCGTCTAGCCTGACGTATTCGTTCACGCTCACGAGTGCCATCGTTCCCTGATCTCGGAAATGAGCTTGGAAACACGACCAACGTCCTAGGTTCGGGCTTCGTGGTACTCACCGCGCTGTAGAGTTCGTCCACACAACCAGATTTTGCAGACCCGGCACCGTCCACATCAGCGACGCCCTTGGCGAGGCGATCGCCATCTATGTCAATCGACACGCCATGCAGCCGCTGCGCGGCGGGCACGATGATGACAGGAAATGACGATGAAAGATGGACTGGGAACGCGTGCCATTTCGTGTGCAGCGTTGCTGAGCCGTATCACTCCTCACTTCTGAGTTCTGATTTCGGAACGCCCACTATGCTCGCTTGCGCTTCTCCGCAGTCTTGCCGGCGGGCTTGGTCGAGA
>Ga0207683_10002519_pt1 | contig 15994 bp, 13 predicted proteins | sample KBSM73metaG_FD_184333 | JGI IMG/M metagenome (GOLD analysis project Ga0207683, IMG submission 184333) | Miscanthus rhizosphere microbial communities from Kellogg Biological Station, Michigan, USA - KBS M7-3 metaG (SPAdes) (version 2) | ecosystem: Host-associated > Plants > Roots > Rhizosphere >... | reverse complement strand
TCCTCCAGACTGCGGTTGAAAAATATCCAGTGGACTAGGCAAATTGTGCGCGGTGGCCGGCGCTGCGATCTGTGCGCTGGCGCACAGCGCCCATGGAGTGGGCGGCGAGCTCGAAAGTCGATGCTGCAAGGCATCCGGGAAGGTATCGGCGCCCGACACGACTGCCTCGCTTGGAGGCCGCCGTGCGGGCGCCGACCGGGCCGAAAGGCGCGGGCCGCGGTTACTTGCCGTCGCGATCGGAGTCGCCGGGAATCGCGCGCTCGACGGCATCGCTCACGCGATCCCAGGAGTCGCGCGTCGCGTGCTTCGCGTTCTCCCACGAGAGCTTCGAAGAGCCCTTGGCGCGATGCCACTCGCGCGAGAGGTCCGACTCGACTTCGTCGAACGTGCGGCCGCTGTACTGGCCGTAGCTGTCGACGCCATATCGATACGCAGGGCCATAATCGTCGTAGCTCGCGCCGCGGGCCACGTACGGCCGGGTCGAATAGCTGTCGCGCCAGTACGCGTCTTCCGCCGCCGGGTCGATCATCTCGGCGATGCCCCTGCCTGCGAGACCGCCGACCACGGCGCCTGCCACTGCGCCGACCACCGTTCCAACCGGACCTACCGACGATCCGGCGAGCGCGCCAGCTGCAGCCGCGCCGGCAATGCCGCCGGCAGCCGCGCCGACGCCGGTTCCAACCGGATGCGATCCTAGCGGCTTCGTGGTCACGTCGCGGTCGAGAGTTGTCTTGTGAGTCATCATCATCTCCAAATGTTGGGTAGCTTAAGGTCCAGGAATCGTCCGTGAGGACGGCTCGCATCGATCGCAACGATGCCTGCATCGCGTTCGACACGATCGGCGTCATGGTCCGCAACTCGCGCCTCGCCGTCTGTACGTTCGCGCACCGCAATATCCGCCAATGCCGCTTGCGGGAAAAACCACGCGATATGCGCGGCACCGCACAGAACCCGGCTGGCGACAGGGGGCAACATCGGTGCAAGTCGCGACGCCGGCGATCGACTGCGCGTTCGCGATGCCTCACCTCAAAGGAGCTCCCATGGAATCCACCGGATACGGCAACACTCTCAACAGCAGCGGACTTTCGAATTCCACCGACAATGCCCTCAACAAGGCCGCGTCCTCTGCGCATTCCGCGGTCGACTCCGTCGCGAATGCGGCGGACGACGCGGCACGCAAGGTGAAGCCCAAGATCGAGAAAGTCGCAGCCATGGCGCACCAGGCAGTCGACAAGGCCGCGGACGCCGCGGGCGAGAAGGCCGAATGGCTGGCCGAGCGTGGGACGAACTTGAGCGCCTCCCAGAAGAAGCTCGTCGCCGATACGTGCAGCTACGTCTCCGAAAACCCGCTGAAATCGGTCGGCATCGCCGTGCTCGCCGGGTTCCTGCTGAGCCGCATCCTGCTCTAGCGCGAGCTTCGAAGTGGACAGCTACCGGCAACCGGGAGAATCGCCCGGCACGACGCCGTCCGAGGACGGCGCGCGGACGACCGCGCAAACGGCGTCGGAGGGAGCCACGCTTCGTGCCGCAACGTCGCCTCCCCCGGCGGGCGTGCTGGAAGAACTCTCCAACGCCCTGACCTCGGCGCGCGCCACTGCGTCGAATTTTCTCGAACTCGTCTCACTCGAGGCGCAGCGGGCCGGCATGTCGCTCGTCTGGATGGTGGCATGGGCGGTCGTCGCCGGCATATGTCTCGTGGCGACCTGGCTCGGCCTGATGGCGGCGCTCGCGATCTGGGTGACCTCGCTGGGGCTTTCCTCGATCGCGGCAGTCCTGCTCGTCGCCTTGCTGAACGCGGCGATTGCCGGCGCGCTCATCTTCGCGAGTATTGCAATGAGTCGCGGCCTCCTCTTTCCAGCGACGCGTCGGCAGCTGTCGGGCCACCGCGCGGTGAAGGCGTCCACGCCATGAAACACGCCCCAACGCTTGCAGCCATCGATGCGGCCGAGCTCAAATTGGAAGAATCGAGGCGCGAGACGCTTCAAGCGCTCCGCCGCGCGCGGCTCGCGTTCCGCGAGTCTGCCTCCCGACCGTCGACGATTGCCGCAGCAGCGGGTGTGGCGAGCGTTGCCGGCATTGCCGGCTTTCTCTTGGCCCGCCGACCTCGTCGGCAGCAACGCAAACGAATGGCGTATGCCGCGACCGCGGGGACAGGAGTCGTTGTCGCTTCGTCGCTCGCCGCGCTCGCTCGCCTGCTTCTTTCCCGCTACGGGATACGAGGGCTCACGCTGGTGGTGCGCCAAGCGAGAAAGTCGTGGGCGAAGCGCAGGGCGCGCGGCTACACGCAGGTTCCCGCGCGCGCCACGGCGGCGTAGCTCCAGGCCCGGCGACTACTTCTTCCGCATGTAGAAGACGAACGTCTTGTTCTCCTCGTTCGAGGAGAGAAGCGCGTTGCCGGTCTGCTTCGAGAAGGCCTGCATGTCCTTGACCGAACCGGGATCGGTCGCGACGATCTTCAGCACCTGGCCGGACTGGAGACCATTGAGCGATTTCTTCGTCTTGAGAATGGGCAGCGGACAGGACAGCCCGCGCGTATCGAGTTCCTGATCGAATTCCACTTCGCCATCCTCCGTGAATATTGGTAAGCCAGTATCGGACATTATCGCCCGTTCTCTCCGTCGTTGGCGCAGCCATACTACGTAATCAATCGAACGTGCGCCGGAAGTAGAGTCCGACTGCGCCCACTGTCCCCGCTTCCGCCCGCAGCGTGATGCTGCGCGTGAGCTCGTATTCGAGACGCAACGCATTGGTCGCGATGGTGAGCCCCTGCTCGTAGACGAGCGACAAGCGCTCCGTCAAGCGCTTGCCGACGGCGATGACCTGGTTCTCGACACCCGGCGTCCCGGGCGCGCCGGTCTGCGGCACGCTCTTGAACGAAATGTCGTCGAGGCCGATCTGCTGCGCGATCGACGCGGAAACAGGCTTGCCGCGAGAACCCAGGAGCGCGGAGGAGGCGGCCTGCAACGCCGCGAGATCCGCACCGGACGAGGAGGCGTTGGGAGCCGTCCCGAGCACGAGCCACGACAGCTTTTCGCTGTCCGGAACCGGTGGATTCGACGTGAGCTGAATCACCGGAACCTTCACCGTACCCGTGACCGCGACGCCCGCCTCGACGGCTTGGTGTCGCCGTAGCGCAACGATATCGAGGCCAGGATTGTCGAGCGGCCCGTCGAATACGAGTTGCCCCCGATCGATGTCGAGTCGCTGGCCGAAAGCGAAATAGGTGCCGCGCACGGTGCGGATCGACCCCTTGCCGAGGAGTCCGCTCGGCCCGGTCGTCACCCGAACGGAGCCTGCGAGACGCGTCTCGATCCCTTCCCCGGAGAACGTGAGGCGGTCGCCCAGATCGAACGACAGGTCGACGACGAGTGGAAGGTCGTCGAAGCGCAGTCCGCGTGACTCAGGGCGCTTCCAGCCCTTGACGACGACGTCGTCGCCGAGCGTCGCATCGGGTGTGGCGAGGTAGACGATCGTGCCCTCGTCGGCCGCGAGCTTGCCGGAGAGCGTGATCTTGCCGCCCTGCGCAACGGCGGTCCCTTCGCCACCGACGACGAGATGCAGGTTCGGCCGGTTGAACGCGCGGAATTTCTCCGCCTTCCACGCAAGTCGCGCCACGGGCTTGTCGCCGCCAAGCGCGAGTCCCGTGATCTCGCCCGATGCGCGGAACACGCCGTCACCGGCGCCGAGCGTGATCTCGTCGACGGACACGCGCCCTTCCGCCGCGCGCACCGCGAGGCGGCCGTTCGTGTAGTGAACGCCATACTGCGGCGCATCGATGCGCAGTCCCTCGCCCAGAACGGCGCCGGAAAGATTTGCCTCCTTCACCGTGCCGCGCGCCGCGAAATCGAGGTGCGCGCGGCCCGAAACCACCGCCGCGCTGCCGATCCACGGCTGCAGGATCTGCAGCGTGGGAATGTCGCCGCTCGCCGAGAAATCGAGCGGCGCCTCCGGCGCGAAATGCAAGGGCCGTGAGTTGGGGCTCTTGCCGATGGCAAGCTTCGCATCGGCGCGATCGCCGCGCGTCGTGCGAAACGATGCCGTCGCGTCGAGCGCGTCGTCGTCGAAGCGCGCGCGGCCTTCGAGCGTCGTGATACCCACGGCGATCGTCGAATCGGCCCCTGTGCCGCGTGTGATGACGAGGTCGCCGCCATGGCGGCGCACGGCGAGCGTGCCATTGAGGCGGGGGGTTGCCGTAAGCGCCCATTCACCCGACAAGGTCAACGTCGACGTGAACGGGAGCGCCGTACCGGCAAGCGCGGCCATTGTCTCGAATGGCACCGCGGTGAAGCTGCCGGACGTCGCAATCCGATCCTCGCCCCAGCTGAATTCGGTCAGGCGAAAATTGCCTTCGGCGACGGCGAGCTCCGTCGCGCCGATCCGAACGTGCGAGCGCGAAAGCTCCATGCTCGCCGGCGCGCCAAGGCGCAGTGACCATGCGCCGCGGTTTTCGAGCGTATCGAGCGTCCCTTTCCATTCCAATGCGTCGATGCCGGCGGAGGTGCGCGCCATGTCGAATCCGCCGTGGGCCGACGCGTTGGCGTCGTAGTCCGCGCCCTTGAGCGCCAACGTCGCCGCGTGCTCGGCCATGGTTCCAGTGACGCTCGCTCGCAACGTGCCGGCGTCTCCGGAAGGCGTGGCGATCTTCGTCGCTGTGATCTCGGCTTCGATCTTTCGCGTCGCGAGGTCCCGCTGGAAGTCTCCGGTCGCCCCCGGGGCAACCTTCGCTCGAAGCTCGGCGGTTCCCGCCGCGATGCCGCCGGGGAGCTTCAACTGTTCGCCCTTCGCCTCGACATCGAAGCCGGCCTTCGGCGGCAGGCCCGCGAAATCCGCCTTGAGATGCAGCACCCCTGCAAGCGAGCGCATCGGCGCGGGAAGAAGCGGCGCGAGTTGGGCGAGGTCCGGCGAGTCGAGCGCTACCGTGACTCGATCGCCGGTCGTGCCGGTGGCGCCTGCCGCCGTGATCTTCGACCGGCCGGCGGAAAGATCGATCGCGACATCACGCATCGAGTCGCGCATGAACGTACCCCGCGCCGTGCCTGCCAACGCGACACCCGAAAGGCGGCTCCCCTGCGCAAGCGTCAAATCCGCGCGCACCCGCCACTGCGGCGAAAGCGTGCCAGTGGCAGTCATCCTGCCATCGAGCGTGCCGCCCGGAAATGCGCCGTAGGCTGCCGGATCGAATCGCGTTCCGGTCGCCTCGATCTCGAAGGGGCGTTCGCCGGCGAGACCCATTCGGCCGCGGCCGGCGAGCTCGCTCCTTCCGGAACGCGCGCGAAAGCTGTCGACGACGACTGCGTCATTGGCGAGAACGGCGGAGAAATCGAGCGCGATCCCGCCGCGCATCGTGCGATCGGCGACCTCGCCGCGGAACTTCTGCTGCTGCCGATCGAGATCGGCAGCGACCTTCCCCGAGAGGCGGGTGGCGATGAGCGGCGCGTAGATCCTCCGCAAGTCGATGTCCCGAAGCTCGAGCGTCCACGAGCCGGCGGAGCCCCCGACGCCGACGGGAATCTGCGCTTGTCCGGAAACCGTGCCGCCGCCTTCCAGAGTGGCGGCGATCGAATCCAGCGCGAGAACATCGTCGCGCCACACGAAGCGGCTCGAAAGCGCGGACAGCGGGACGCGTCCGGCATCGAGCGTGCCGATCGCGTCATTGGTGGCTTCGATCGTGCCGGCGATCGCGCCGGCCGTGGGACTCGCGCGGACGACGATCGCGAGCGCCGTTGCCGGCAGCGCGGAATTCCACGCCGCGAGGTCGACGCCACGCGTGTCGAACGTCACCTCGCGCAACGCCGTTGCGGCAAGCGGCGCGACCGATGCATGGGCAGTGAAGGGAGCGGTTCCGGCCTTCCCTGTGGCGTCGAGCGTCAGCGTGTCGAGCGAGCCTCCGAGCACGACGTCGGCCTCGGCGCCGGAGAGTGCCGCGTCGCCTCTGGCGTGGAGGCGTCCACCGATCGCAAACGGCGCGCCGGCGTCGAGCGATGCGTTGCCGGTGATCGCGCCGATCGGCGCGACGAGCGTGAGATCGGACACGCGATGCCCGGCCGCGCCGCCCGAATAGCCGAATGCGATGCCGCGCATCGTGCCGCCACTCGTGCCCACTCTCCAATCGAGCTCGCCCACGCCAACGCGGTCGATGCGCACCTCCATCGGCAGGGCCATGCTCGCCGGTCGCGGAACGTCATCCGTGGCGGCTTTCGTTTCGAGCGTCAGGCGCGCGGCACCGAGTCCGCGCACCACGATGCCGCGGGAAAACAGCGCAAGGGGATTCCAGGCGAGGGCGACGTCGTCGGCTGTCGCGCGGGTGTCGCGTCCGCGCCACTCGACGCGTCGGATGCGCACCGTGTCCAGCAGTGAACCCGTGGCGCCGTCGATCTCGAGCGCGCCGCCGCTCCGTGCGACGACTTCGCGGACGACGAAGTCGATGCCGGATTGAGTCCCGAGGAAGAGAAGTGCGGCAACGACGATCCCGACGAGGAGGAGGACGGCGGCCAGGAGGGACCCCGGCAGTCTCCTGCGCCGTGCCGGAACCGGGTCGGTGTCGCGGGGTGTCGCGTTCGGATCGGCCATGAGGCGTGGTCAGAACGTGAGCCCGACGGAGAATTGAATGCGCACCTTCTGCACGTCCTGGCCATAGGCGACGTCGAGGCGGAACGGGCCGAGCGGCGTGCGCACGCGCCCGCCGATGCCGTAGCCGAGCGCCAAGTGCGGGTTCGACAGCGAGTCGACGGCATTGCCCGCGTCGATGAATGCCGCGACTCCCCAGAACGCGTTGATCCAGTGGATGAGATCGACGTTCGCCACGCCGTAGTAGCGTCCCGGGACGATGGCATCGCCTTCGCGCACGCCGAGGCTTTCGAAATCGTAGCCGCGCACGGTCGTGCTGCCGCCGGTGCGAAACAGGAGCTTCGACGGAATGCCGTTGCGGCTGCCGGCGAGCACGGCGCCCCCTTCGGCGCGGAAGTTCAAGTCGTTGTCCTTGTCGAGCGGAAGCCACCACGCGTAGCGCGCGCGGAGGCGGCCGAAGCTCCGCGTCGAAACACCGGGAATGCCGCCGCCCGCGAACAGGCTCAGCGTGTAGCCCTTCGTCGGCGCGATGAGGTCGTCGACGCGGCGCCAGTGCCACTCGTATTCCGCGTAGAGCGCCTTCGCCGTTTCCTTGGGGAGCCCTTCCGGCTGCTGCGAGTCGAGGTAGTACGTCGCCGAGATCGCGCGCTCGTTGCGCTCCTCGATCGAGTGCCAGCGCGTGCCGATCACCGCCGTTCGCGTGACGAGACTTTCGATGTCGGTGCGCTCGGCTCCGCCGCCGTACGTGGCGATCCAGCCAGACTCGTTGGGCGGCAGCTGGAACTTGAGCGAGCCCGACTGGATCCTGGTTTCGAGCCGCGCCTCGGCGAGAAGCTGCATTCCGTGGCCGTCGAAGTTCACGTCGCGATAACTGGCGCTTGCCCGGAACTGGACGTCCGTCGAGTATCCGATGCCGCCCTCGAAGCGCTTCGGCCGCGCTTCGATCACCGCGATGTTCACCGTCGCATTTTCCGGGTGCGAGGTTTCCGGATCGATCTTCGCCTGCACGCTCGCGAAATATCCGGATGCGTTCAAGCGCCGGACGTATTGGTTGAGCACGACATCGCTGTACGGCGTTCCCGGCACGATCGTGCTGTAGTTGCGCACGAGCGACGGCGGGTACTTGGAAAGTCCCGTGATCTCGAACTGCCCGAACCCGAAGGCCGGACCGCTCGCGAGCTCGACGGTGAGATCCGCGCTCGCGTGCTCGGGATCGATCAGGGCCTCACTCTTCGCAAGGCGCGCCGCCGCGTAGGGGCTGCCGGTGAGCGTATTGATCGCACGCTCCTTGGCGAGCGTCCACGCTTCCTGCTTGAATTGCGCGCCTTCGGGAAGGCCCCATTCCTTCGTGATGCGCGCGATCGTCTCGGTGCCGAGCGGCGAATCGACGGAAGCCGGACCGGTTACCGTAATCCGCACCGACGCGATGCGCGTGGGCACTCCGGGATCCACGACGAGCGTCACCGCGACCGGAGTCGTCTTGCGATCGATCTTGACGTCGATCGCCGCCGAGAAAAATCCCTCCGCGGCGGCAAAGCCGCGCGTCTCCTCGATGGCTTCGCGAGCGAGGCGCGCGAGGAGATCGTCCGTCATCTCCGAATAGCCCTGCCAGCGCGCGAGGCCGACTTCGCGCAGCAGCGTTTCCTTGAGCGGCGACGGCGCCTCCACCGTTACCGTGTAGGTCAGCGATGGCGTCGATGATGCGGCGCCTTCGGGCGCCGGCGCGACGGCGGCGGTTTCCGCGGCGTCGACCGCGAGTGGATTAAGGACGGCGATCGAGAGCGCCAGCCGCCACAGGACAACCACTATCGATGAGACGGCAGGGCGCACGGTCGTGATTATCGTCGATCGGCGTTTCGATCAGGCTCGATGCGTCATCGCGCGGAACGGTCGGCTGTTCGCTAGCGCTCAACCATTGCGCAGCATTGGGGCGCGGTGGGAGCTCGGGACGCGTCGTCGCGGGCAACTCGGGAAACTCGCGTCGGGGCGCATCCAGATTCCAGTTCACGCCAGGCGGATCGCCGAATCCCCACAATCCGACACCTATGCGCGTAACGCCGGTCGCGTCATAACGGATCGAGCAGCCCACGCACGATGCGATGCACGCGAATGTCACGAACAATGCTCGCGCACGCGAGAAGAGGCGGGGGCACTCGAGTTCCATTCCGGGTGGCGACTCAAGATGGGCCGGCAATGGGCATCCTTTTGCTCGTTCTCGCCTTCAACAGGTCGCACGCGTGGCGATTCTAACCGAAGGTCCCCGGCGCACGGCCCCTTACATTCCAATGGCATAAAAAGCCCAGGTTCGCAGAAATGTTCCGGGCCTCGCCGCCTCGGGCGTAGGCAGAGCGCCGATCGATTGCTCGCGCGGACGGATCCGGCGGTGGCGCGCTCCGCACGTTTTCCCCACTTTTCCCTGGGTCCAGTCTTGGTTATAGAACGATCGTACGGTAAAAGGGACCGGCAGAGCGCGATTCTTGGGAACTCACATTGAATATCGCCTGTAAGTATCTGTTTAATATTAATTGGAGATAATTGGTACACTTTCGCGGCCAAGTGATTGTTCGGAAACCCAAATCAGTTGACCGCGGCGATTTTGTAAGTTTATAGTGCCACCGGGTGGTAAAAAGTGGGTGCAAGTGGGGCTTTGCCGGTGAGTCGGCCGGAATGGAAGGTTCCACGTGCATAAGTGCTCACTATCGCGTCGGCCGGCAGGAGCATCGCGGTGGCACAGGGAGGAGTCGAACCAGTGGGTGGCGCCGCCGTCTTTCGGGGCGTGACCCAGCTCGCGCTCGACGCCAAGGGTCGTCTCGCCATTCCCGGCAAGCATCGCGCGGCACTGGCAGGGCCTTCCGAAAACGGCGAGCGCAAGCTCGTCGTCACCGCCGACCCCAGCCGTTGTCTCCTCGTCTACCCGCGCGCGACATGGGAGCCGATCCAGGCACAGCTCATGGGCCTGTCGTCGTTCAATGCCGAGATCCGCAGCCTCCAGCGGCTGCTCGTGGGCCACGCCGACGACGTCGAGATGGATGCCGCGGGACGCATCCTGGTTCCCCCTGCGCTTCGCCAGTACGCGGAGCTCGATCATGACGTGGTGCTCGTGGGCCAGGGCAACAAGTTCGAGCTCTGGAACGAGACGAGGTGGCAGGAGGCGACGGCGCGCACGATCACGTTCCCCTCGGGCGGTCTGCCGCCGGAGCTGGACGGCTTCAGCCTTTGATGGCCGACGGTGACCATGTTCCCGTCCTGCTCGAGGAAGCCGTCGCCGCACTGGCGATTCGCCCCGACGGCACTTACGTCGATGCCACGTTCGGCCGCGGCGGGCACTCTCGCGCCATCCTCGCGCAGCTTGCGCCGGCAGGGCGCCTCTTCGCCTTCGATCGCGATCCCGCCGCCGCGGCGAGCGCACGCGTCATCGACGATCCGCGCTTCGTCTTCGGCGCGTGCTGGTTCTCCGAGCTCGCGCGAGCGCTCGCGGCGCGAGGCGTTGAGCGCATCGACGGCGCGCTTCTCGACCTCGGCATTTCCTCTCCGCAGATCGATGACCCTGCGCGCGGTTTTTCGTTTCGCGCCGACGGCCCGCTCGATATGCGGATGGACCCAACTCGCGGCGAATCTGCCGCGGCGTTTCTCGCGCGGGCGACAACGCGCGAACTAGCGGAGGTGATAAGGGACTATGGTGAAGAACGGTTTGCTCAATCGATTGCAGGAGCAATTGTTGCGGCTCGCGCGGTCGCACCCGTCGTCGCCACGCGCCAGCTGGCAGCGATCGTGGCCAAAGCCGTCGGCGCGCGCCCGCGGGGTGATCGGAGTCAGGATCCGGCCACGCGCACGTTCCAGGCTCTCAGGATTTTCATCAATCGCGAGCTTCAAGAGCTCGCGCTGACACTGCCCGCGATCGTCCCGATGCTCGCCACCCACGGCCGCCTCGCCGTCATCAGCTTCCATTCGCTCGAGGACCGGATCGTGAAGCGCTTCTTCTCCGCGGCGTCGCAGCCTTTCGGCGGCGATCCGCGGCTCGCCCGGCTGCCCATTCGGACGGCGGCGCTGCCACCTGCGCCGCTCAATCTCGTCGGCCGCGCCGTCCGGCCGACTGAGCGCGAGATCGCCGCGAACCCGCGGGCGCGCAGCGCGACGCTGCGCGTGGCCGAACGCACCCCCGACCCTCTGCCCGAGGGATTCGGCGCCGCGCCGCGACGTTGAGCCTGCGATGTTCCGCCTGAACCTCATGCTGCTCGGCGCGCTCGTCCTCTGCGCGCTGTCGCTCGTCACCTCGAGGCACCAGGCGCGCAAGCTCTTCGTCGAGCTGGAGCGCGAGACGACGCGGACGCGCGCGTTCGAGACCGAGTTCGGCCAGCTGCAGCTCGAGCAGTCGACATGGGCGATGCCGGTGCGCGTAGAGAAGATCGCGCGCGAGAACCTCAAGATGCAGATCCCGGGACCCCGCCGCATCGAGGTCGTGCCGGGCGAGGCGCCGAAATGACTGGCGGCTCAGCCGCGCTCAAGCGTGCCGCGCCTGCGCCGGCGCTGCCACGGTTCCGCGCGCCGATCGTGTTCGGCATCCTGCTGCTCCTCTTCCTCGTGCTCGTCGGCCGCTCGCTGTACCTCCAGTGGATCGACAACGCGTTCCTGCAGGGGCAGGGGAGCTCCCGCTACAGCCGCGAGATCGAATTGCCCGCGCATCGCGGCCGCATCGTCGATCGTGCGGGAGAACCGCTCGCGATCTCGACTCCGGTGAAGTCGATCTGGGCGTTTCCGGGTCAGGTCGATGCGACGCCGGAGAAGCTCGCGCAGCTTGCGCGCGTTCTCGAAACGACGCCGAAGGCGCTCGCGAAAAAGCTCGAGGACGGCAACGATTTCGTCTTCCTCGCGAAACAGGTTCCGCCCGAAGTCGCCGAGCGCGTCGCCGCGCTCAAGATCAAGGGCGTGCACGACCAGAACGAATACCGCCGCTTCTATCCGGTCGGCGAGATGGCGAGCCACATCGTGGGCTTCACCGGCGACCACGACGTCGGCCAGGAGGGCATCGAGCTCACGCAGCAGGAATGGCTCGGCGGCAAGCCCGGCAGCCGCCGCGTGCTCATCAACCGGCGTGGAGAAGTCGTCGAAGACGTCGAATCGATCCGGGCGCCGCAGCCCGGACGCGACCTCGCACTCTCCATCGACGCGCGCCTTCAGTACCTCGCCTTCCGCGAGTTGAAGTCCGCCGTCGAGGCGAACCGCGCGAAGGCCGGCGGCCTCGTGATCCTCGACGCGCAGACCGGCGAAATCCTGGCGCTCGCGAACTGGCCGACGTACAACCCGAACGCGCGCAACCGGGTCGCGCGCGAGAAGATGCGCAACCGCGCGCTCACCGACGTTTTCGAGCCGGGCTCGACGTTGAAGCCGTTCACGATCGCGGCGGCGCTCGAGAGCGGAGCGGTCCGCCCGGACACGGTGATCCAGACGGCGCCCGGCTCGCTCACCATCGGACCCAACACCATCCACGACGCGCATCCGTCAGGTGCGCTGACGGTCGAGCAGGTGATCCAGAAATCGTCGAATGTCGGCGCGGCGAAGATCGCGCTCTCGCTCCCGCCGTCGACGATGTGGCAGATGCTGTCCGACACCGGCTTCGGCGCGGCGCCGAATACCGGATTTCCCGGCGAAGTCGCGGGCCGGCTGCGGCCGGCGAAGACGTGGAAGCCGATCGAGCAGGCGACGATGGCCTACGGGCACGGCATCTCGGTCAACCTCGTCCAGCTCGCGCGCGCTTATACGGTGTTTGCGAGCGAGGGCCAGTTGAAGCCGGCGACGCTTTTCAAGGCAGGAAGCTCGGTGGCCGGTCGGCCGGTGTTGAAGGCCGAGACCGCGCTCGCGGTGCGGCACATGCTGGAGCTCGCCGTGCAGCCCGGCGGCACGGCGCCCAAGGCGCAGGTTCCGAGCTATCGCGTGGCCGGCAAGACCGGCACCGCGCACAAGCTCGAAGGCCGCGGCTACACCAACAAGTATGTGTCGTCGTTCGTCGGTTTCGCGCCGGCATCGGCGCCGCGGCTCATCGTCGCGGTCATGATCGACGAGCCCTCTGCCGGCGCACATTACGGCGGCGAGGTGGCGGCTCCCGTGTTCTCAACCGTGATGGGTTCGGCGCTGCGCACGCTCGGCACGCCGCCCGACGCGCCCGGCGACAACGTGATCCTCCCCGATTCCGCCGCCGCGATCCGGGAGGAAACATGAGCGCCGCGACGCTCGGGCCGGAATTCGATGTCGCCGCGCTTCTCGCAAGGCTTGCGGTTGCGCCGCGCCGCATCACTGCCGACAGCCGGCAGGTACGCGCAGGCGATGCGTTTGCGGCATTCCCCGGGCTCCTGGCCGACGGCCGCGCTTTCATTCCCGACGCCATCGCGCGCGGAGCCGGCGCGGTGCTGTGGGAGGCGCTTAGCTTCCACTGGGACGCCGCGTGGCGCGTGTCGAATGTCGCCGTCGACGATCTCAAGGCGAAGCTGGGAGCGATCGCCGATCACATCTACGGCCATCCGTCGCGCGGGCTGTTCGTCGTCGGCGTCACCGGGACGAACGGCAAGACGTCGTGCACGCACTGGATCGCGCAGTGCCTCGATGCCTGCGGCAGGAAGAGCGGGATCCTTGGCACGCTCGGCAACGGGCTCGTCGGCGCGCTCGACGCGTCGGCCCGCACCACGCCGGACGCCGCCGAGGTCCACGAGACGCTCGCGCGGTTGAAGAGCGATGGGGCCGAGGCCGTAGCAATGGAGGTGTCGTCGCACGGACTCGACCAGGGACGCGTGAACGCCGTTGATTTCGACATTGCGCTCTTCACGAACCTGACGCGCGATCACCTCGACTACCACGGCACGATGACGGCCTATGGTGCGGCGAAGGCGCGATTGTTCGCGTGGCCGACGCTCGAAGCGTGCATCGTCAACAGCGACGATTCCTTCGGCCGCAACCTGGCCGATGCGGCACGGGCGCGTGGACAGAGCGTGCTGACGTACGGCATGGCCGATGCCGACATCGTCGCGACTCGCGTCGCGGCGACGGCGACGGGCCTCGAGCTGTCGATCGTCACGCCCCGGGGGCGCGGCGACATCGCGCCGCGCCTTTCCGGAACGTTCAATGCGTCGAACGTGCTGGGGGTGCTTGGCGTGCTGCTCGCGAGCGGCATCGAGCTCGAACGCGCGCTCGCGGCGCTCACGCGCGTGGCGCCGCCGCCGGGCCGGATGCAGCGAATGGGCGGAGACGAAAAGCCACTCGTGGTGATCGACTACGCGCACACGCCGGACGCGCTCGAGAAGGCGCTCGTTGCGTTGCGGCCGGCGGTCGCCAAAGGCGGCGAGCTCGTCTGCGTGTTCGGGTGCGGCGGCGATCGCGATCCGGGCAAGCGTTCCGAGATGGGCCGCATCGCAGGGGAAAGAGCGGATCGGATCGTCGTGACCAACGACAACCCGCGCCGTGAAGACCCGGAGAAGATCGCGGCGGCGATCGTCGTGGGCATCCGCTCCGCGGGCAGTCGCGACTTCGAGGTCGAGCTCGATCGCGGCACGGCGATCCAGGCGGCGGTGGCGAGCGCGCGGCAAGGCGACGTCGTCCTCGTCGCCGGCAAGGGCCACGAGGACTATCAGGAGCGCGACGGCGAGCGGACCCCGTTTTCGGACGCGAAAGTCGCGGCGGCGGCGCTCGCCGGCGGGTCGACGAGGGTGGGCGCATGATGGACACGGCGACGGCCGCCCGCGCGGTGGAGGGCCGCCTCATCGGCGCGAACGTGCGCTTCACGCGCGTGGCGACCGACACGCGAACGCTCGTGCCCGGCGATCTCTTCGTCGCGATCAAGGGCGAGCGCTTCGACGGCCACGACTTCGTCGGCGCTGCGCAGGAACGCGGCGCAGCCGCCGCCCTCGTCGCGCTCGATCGCGCGAACGCGCTTCCCGGGAACGGCATTGCCGTGCCGGATCCGTTGGCCGCCCTGGGCAGGCTCGCCGCGCATTGGCGCTCGCGTTTCGCGCTTCCGGTGTTCGTCATCGTCGGCAGCAACGGCAAGACGACGGTGAAGGAAATGCTGGCGGCGATCCTGCGCGCTCACTTCGGCGAGGCGAACGTGCTCGCGACCGAAGGCAACCTCAACAATGCGATCGGCCTTCCGCTCACGATTCTCCGCCTTCGCGACAGCCATGCTGCGGCGGTTGTCGAGCTCGGCATGAACCATCCGGGCGAAACCGCGGAGCTCGCGGTCATCGCGCAACCGACGGTCGCCATCGTCAACAACGCGCAGCGCGAGCACCAGGAATTCATGCGCAGCGTCGCCGATGTCGCCGCCGAGCACGCGGCGATCGTGCGCGCGCTGCCGGCAAGCGGCATCGCCGTGCTCAACGCCGACGATCCGCACGTGGACGTCTGGCGCGCCGCGACGCGCGAGCGTGCCCGGTTGCGGGTATGCGAATTTGCCGTCGATGCCCCCGCCGCGACCCATCTGATCGACGCGACTGCCGACGCCGGCGAGACGATGACCTTCGCGACACCCCGGGGCGACGTGACGGTGCGGCTCCACGCGCTCGGTCGGCACAACGTGTCGAATGCGCTTGCAGCCGCTGCTGCGGCGCTCGCCATCGACATTCCGGTGGCGGGGGTCGTGCGCGGGCTCGAGGCGTTTCGACCGGTCGCGGGACGGCTCGTGCCGCTCCCGGCGCTCACCGGCGCGTCCGTGATCGACGACACGTACAACGCGAATCCGGATTCGGTGGAAGCGGCGATCGACGTGCTCGCCGCGATGCCGTCGCCGCGCTGGCTTGCGTTGGGTGACATGGGCGAGGTCGGCGCGAACGGGCCGCGCTATCACCACGAGATCGGTGCGTACGCGCGCGCGGCGGGCATCGACCGGCTCCTGACCGTGGGCGCCCTCGCGGTGGAGAGTGCCGCGGCGTTCGGCGCCGGCGCGCAGCATTTCGCGACCGTGGAGGCGCTCGCCTCGCACATCGCAGAAGCCGCCGCGGCCGAGACGACCGTTCTCGTCAAGGGCTCGCGCTTCATGCGCATGGAACGCGTCGTCGCCGCGCTGTGCGGCGCCTCCGCGCGGGAAGGGGCGCACTGATGCTGCTCTGGCTCACCGAGCTCCTCGCGCGGGAAGTGCGTGCCTTCAACGTCTTCGGCTACCTCACGCTGCGCGCGGTGCTCGCCTGCATGACGGCGCTCTTCATCTCGTTCATCGTCGGCCCCAAGGTCATCGCGTGGCTCACTCGGATGAAGATCGGGCAGGCCGTGCGCGACGACGGCCCGCGGACGCATCTCGCCAAGGCCGGCACGCCGACGATGGGCGGCGCGCTGATACTCGTCTCGATCACGGTGACGACGCTGCTCTGGGGCGATCTCGGGAACCGGTTCGTCTGGGTGACGCTGCTCGTGACCGTGGGGTACGGCGCGATCGGCTGGGTCGACG
>Ga0207683_10002518_pt1 | contig 15995 bp, 21 predicted proteins | sample KBSM73metaG_FD_184333 | JGI IMG/M metagenome (GOLD analysis project Ga0207683, IMG submission 184333) | Miscanthus rhizosphere microbial communities from Kellogg Biological Station, Michigan, USA - KBS M7-3 metaG (SPAdes) (version 2) | ecosystem: Host-associated > Plants > Roots > Rhizosphere >... | reverse complement strand
TCGTCCTCGCTGCGCTGCGGGCGCTCCACCTCGACCCCGACTGCGGTCCACCGACATAACGCGCGGGCCGGAACGAGGCCAAACAACACGAAACAACCCTACGGATCCCAAACCTTTACGGGGGTCCCCAACACAGATAAGGAACCCAATGCCAGGAGTGCAGGATCGCGTCATCGTCGTCACCGGGGCCGGAGGCGGACTCGGGCGTGCGTACGCGATGACGCTCGCCAAGGAGGGCGCCAGCGTCGTCGTCAACGACCTCGGCGGTTCACGGGACGGCACCGGCGCCGGACATTCGATGGCCGACCAGGTGGTAGAGGAGATCAAGGACACAGGCGGCCGCGCCGTCGCCAATTACGACTCCGTGGCCGAACCCGAGGGCGCCGAGAACATCATCAAGACCGCGCTCGACGAATTCGGCAAGGTCGATGGTGTGGTGAGCAACGCGGGCATCCTGCGCGACGGCACCTTCCACAAGATGGAGTTCGCCAACTGGGATGCCGTGCTCAAGGTGCATCTCTACGGCGGCTACAACGTCATCCGGGCGGCCTGGCCCCACTTCCGGGAGCAGAGCTACGGCCGCGTGGTCGTCGCCACCTCCACCAGCGGCCTGTTCGGCAACTTCGGCCAGGCGAACTACAGCGCCGCCAAGCTCGGCCTCGTCGGGCTCATCAACACGCTGGCGCAGGAGGGCGCGAAGTACAACATCAAGACCAACGCCGTCGCGCCGATCGCCGCCACCCGCATGACCGAGGACATCCTTCCGAAGGAAGTCCTGGAGAAGCTGACGCCTGAATACGTGGCGCCCGTGGTCGCGTACCTGTGCACCGAAGAGGTCCCGGAGTCGGCGGCGGTCTTCATCGTCGGCGGCGGCAAGGTGCAGCGCGCCGCGTTGTTCCAGACCGACGGCGTCGCGTTCGACCATGTGCCGAGCGTCGACGAGATCGCCGGGAAGTGGGGCGAGATCACCGATATATCAGCGGCGCAGCCGGCCACGTTCAGCCTCCGCTGACCGGTCACGGATGAAAGCGCTTGTTGCGCGGGAGCTTTCCGGGCCGCCTGGACTGAAGTACACCGACGTCGATGATGTAGGCGGTGACGACGCCGTCGTCATCGACGTCGGTGCGGCCGGGGTGAGTTTCCCCGACCTGCTGCTCCTGCGCGGCGAGTACCAGCTGCGTCTCGAGCCGCCGTTCATCCCCGGCATGGAGGTCGCGGGCGTGGTCCGTTCGGCGCCGTATGAGTCCGAGTTCAAACCGGGCCAACGGGTTACGGCACTCGCGATGCTCGGCGGTTGGGCCGAGCAGGTGGTGGTGCCACCCGCTAATCTGAAGCCAACGCCTGACGAAATTGACGATGCCGAGGCCGTCGTGCTCCTGGGCAACTACCAGACGATGTACTTCGCGCTGGCCCGCCGAGGGGCGCTGCGGCACGGTGAAACCGTGCTCGTGCTCGGCTCGGGAGGCGGCATCGGCACCGCGTCCGTGCAGATCGCCAAGGCGCTCGGCGCGCGTGTGATCGCGATGGTGCATCGACAGGAGGCGACAGACTTCGTGAAGTCGCTCGGCGCCGACGTGGTGCTGCCGCTGACGGACGGTTGGCTGCAGACCGTGAAGGACCACACCGACGGTCGCGGGGTTGACCTCGTGGTCGATCCCATCGGCGGCGAAGCGTTCGATGATGCGATCCGGGCGCTTGACACCGAGGGTCGGTTGCTGGTGATCGGCTTTGCGGCAGGCGGCATACCGACGGTGAAAGTCAATCGGCTGCTGCTGCGCAATGTCAGCGTCATCGGCGTGGGCTACGGCGAGTACGTCAACCGCAAGCCCGGATCGCAATCGGTGTTCGAGTACGGGGTCGCCGAATTGGTCAAGGCCGGGCTGCGGCCGCCGCCGCCGATCAGGTTTCCGCTCTCGGAGGGCAGGGCCGCATTGCAGACCCTCGCCGACGGTGGCGTGCTCGGAAAGGTCGTGCTGGAACCGTGATGAGCGTGCGGGCGTTGGCGTTCGATGTGTTCGGGACCGTCGTCGATTGGCGTTCCAGCATCATTCGCGAGCTCGAACAGTTCGGCCAACGCCATGGGCTGCAACAGGATTGGCCTCGATTGGCCGATGACTGGCGCGCCGGGTATGCCCCGGCGATGGATCGCGTGCGCCGCGGCGAACTGCCCTGGACGAGGATCGACGATCTGCACAGGGTGATCCTCGAGGAGCTCCTGGGTGCGGCTGGGATCACGTCGATCTGCAGTGAGGACGTCGACGACCTCAACCGGGCCTGGCATCGGCTCGACCCGTGGCCCGACTCCGTCGTCGGGCTCACGCGGTTGAAGGAAAAGTTCACCATCACAACGCTTTCCAATGGCAACATGTCGCTGCTGACCAACATGGCCAAGCGCGCCGGGCTGCCGTGGGACTGCGTGATCTCCGCCGAACTGTTCCACCACTACAAGCCGGATCGTGAGGCCTACCTCGGTTGCGCCGACCTGCTCGGCGTGGCCCCTGACGAGCTCATGCTCGTCGCCGCCCATCCCGGCGACCTCAAGGCGGCGCGCGGTGCGGGGTTGCAAACGGGGTATGTGGCCCGCCCGCTGGAGCGCGGCCCTGGGCACGATGCGCCAGGTGTCGAGCCGGGCGAGTTCGACGTCGTGGCGACGGATTTCGTCGACCTCGCCGAACAGCTCGGTGCGTAACGTGGTGTCGTGAACACCGCGTTGCAGCGGGCGGTCGAACTGCTCGCCGACCCGCCGTCGTATCCCGATGTCAGCAAGGGCTATCTCGACCTGCTGGCGAGCATCCCTGCCGCCGACACCCCGAAGAACACCGGCCGCATCCAGGCGGCGTGGGCCTCGCCCATCGGATCGATGCTCTACGACAGGGCGCAGCTCGTCGCCCGCCGGCTGATGACCGCTTTTCAGCACCCGATGGAATGGTTGGACATCCCACCGGGCGGCGTCGCCCTCGACGTCGGCAGCGGCCCCGGCAACGTGACCGCGTCGCTGGCGCGCGCCGCGGGGCCGGACGGGCTGGCCCTCGGCGTCGACATCTCCGAGCCGATGCTGGCTCGCGCGGTGCGTGCGGAGGCGGGGCCGCAGGTCGGCTTCCTGCGCGCGGACGCGCAGCGACTTCCGTTCCGCGACGAGACTTTCGATGCGGTGATATCCATTGCGATGCTGCAGTTGATACCGGAACCGTCGGCGGCACTCGCCGAGATGGTCAGGGTGCTGCGGCCAGGCAAACGGATGGCCGTGATGGTGCCCACCGTCGGACGTGCGGGCGCGCTGATGCGGCGGTTCCCCGACGGCGGAGCCCATTTCTTCACCGACGACGAGATCGCGGACACCCTCGAGGATCTCGGCCTCGTCCGAGTGCGCTCCAAGAGCTTGGGCACCATCCAGTGGGTGCGCGGGAAGCGACCGTGAGCACCGGCGGGATCATTCTCGTTGCGTTCGCCATCGCCGTCGGGCTGGTCGGCATCGTGGTCCCGCTGCTGCCGGGGACGCTGCTGGTGTTCGGCGCGATCGCGGTGTGGGCGGCGATCGAGCACAACGTCACCTCATGGGTGACGCTCGGTGTGGTTGGCGCGCTGATTGCGGTCTCGACGGCGATCAAATACCTGTGGCCCGTGCGCCGCATGCGGGCAGCAGACGTGAGCACGTGGAGCCTGGTGGCCGGTGCGGTGCTTGGCATCATCGGATTCTTCGTGATTCCGGTGCTGGGTCTCGTGATCGGCTTCGTGCTCGGCATCTACCTGGCCGAACTGGCTCATCGGCGCAACCAGCGCGCGGCATGGACGTCGACCGTGCACGCGCTGAAGGGTGTAGTGCTCTCGGTAGGGGTGGAACTGTGCGGCGCGTTACTTGCCACAGCGGCCTGGGCTGTCGGCGTGTACCTGACCCAGTAACGGTTATCGCGGCGGCGTATCAGGCCGCGGTACGGAGGCGATGATGGCGCGTACGGTCCGCCGGCACCGGCCACACTGCGCACCGGCTCCGCATGCGTCCGCAACCTGCTTGGTCGTGGCCGCGCCTGCGACGACCGTTCGGGTGACCGTGTCGCTGGTAACGCCGAGGCACAGGCACACATACATCAGGAGCCGGTCCCGTTTCCGTCACCGATGCGCATCATGTGCGCGAACCTGCCGATGAACAGCGGCGGATAGGCGCCGACGCCCGCATCGGAAAACCATTCGGCGGCGATCTCCGGCCGGTTCAGCCAGCGGCCCACGCTTCCCTCATCCGACAACTCGTGCAGGAACATGACCTCGCGCGGATCGTCGAACGCTTCGAAGATGCGCACCCGCCGAATTCCCGCTTTCAGGAACAAGTCTCGCGTCTCGCGCACACGGGCCCGGAACAAGGAAGCGTCGTCGACGACCATGATGCCCACGACGACGATGCCGGTCGGCGCTGTAGCCGGATCGGCGACGAAATCGAACCGTTCGATGAGTTCACCCGCGAACACCGCGGGCAGATCCTCGACACCGACGGCGTCGAACCATTCGAAAAACGCGCGGGAGCGCAGCAGTTCGGCGACCGGTTCGCGGGTTTCCAGCGCAATCGTCACCAACACGCGCTCCGGATCGGTGGTCGAGGTGTAGACGAACACGTGGTGCGCGCCGAGCGCGGCGAGACCGTCGCGGCGTCGCTGAAGCAGCGGCCACACCCGCGTCGGGTCGGGCACGCGGTAGTCGGTGGTCAACACCAACGAGTGCGTTTCGGGAATCATCGTCGGCAAACGAGGCTACCCGCCGGAGAACCGGGTTCTTGCTGAAACTATCCCAGGAGCGCGGCGCGTACCCGCGTGACGTCGCCGGTGGTCACACCCGCAGCGTCGAGGTAGCCCGCTAGCGAGCCGTAGTTCTGCTCGATCGAGCGGCGGGAGGCGTCCAGATAATCCTCCCGGACGCCAAGCACCTCGTCGGTCAGCCTCGCCTCGGCGAAGGTGAGTATCTCGTCCGTCTCGGACCGGTCGCGCACCGACTCCAGGAGCTGTTCCCGCAGGCGCGGCACCGCGGCGTTGCTTCGCAGGAAGTCGGCCATTACAGCGTCGCGGTCGACACCGATGGCATCGAGCACGGTCGCCACGGTGAAGCCGGTTCTGTCCTTGCCTGCGAAGCAGTGAGCGATCACCGGCCGCTCGTCGGCGAGTAGCGAAATGACTTGCCGCACAGCACGTTGCGCACCACCGAGGGTCGGGAACCGAAGGTACTCCTCGATCATGAATCGGTGCGCGGCCACCGCGACGTCTTCGTCGTCGGGCTTCTCGCTCATCATCTTCTGGAACGCGGTTTCGTGCGGTGCCTCACCGGCGACGGCGGCAACTTCGTGGAAGTGCAGCAGGTGTACTTCGACACCTTCGGGCACCAGCCCTGGACCGTGGCGCTCCACTTCGCGGGCCGATCGCAGATCGGCGACATCCGTGATTCCCAGCTGACGAAAGACCTCGCGGCCCGTGTCGTCGAGCTGGCTCAGCTCGCTCGACCGGAAGAATCGGCCCGGTCGTACACCGGTCTCCGCGTTCACGTCACGAAAATTCCACGCCCCCGACAGTTCCCCGACGCCTACCGCCACTAGCTCGTCACCGCCGCTGCGAAGGCACTCTTCTCACGGCCGATCTCCGCACGCGCGACGGTTCGCATGTGCACCTCGTCGGGGCCGTCGAACAACCGCATCGCGCGATGCCAGCTGTAGAGCCGGGCCAACGGGAAGTCGTCGGATACGCCGGCTGCGCCGTGCACCTGGATCGCGCGGTCGATGACATCGCATGCCACCTGCGGCGCGACTGCCTTGATCTGGGACACCAGCAGGTGGGCTTCCTTGTTGCCGTGCGCATCGATGGTCCATGCGGCCTTCTCGCAGAGCAGCCGCGCCTGGTCGATCTCGTTGCGCGAGCGCGCGATCTGTTCGCGTACCACGCCCTGTTCGGAGAGCGGCTTGCCGAACGCCACCCGCTTCTGCACCCGGTCGACCATCAGCGCCAGCGCCCGCTCTGCCGCGCCCAGTGCGCGCATGCAGTGGTGGATGCGCCCTGGGCCGAGCCGGGCCTGGGCGATCGCGAACCCCGTGCCCTCCTCGCCGAGCAGGTTCTCCACCGGCACCCGCACGTTGTCGTACACGATCTCGCAGTGCCCGTGCTGGTCCTGCCAGCCGAAGACGGGCGTGGACCGCAGAATGTTCACCCCGGGTGTATCGATGGGCACCAGCACCATCGACTGTTGGGCATGACTGGCAGCATCGGGGTTGGTCCGGCCCATCACGATCAGGACTTTGCAGCGCGGGTCGGAGGCACCCGTCGTCCACCACTTGCGGCCGTTGATCACGTAGTCGCCGCCGTCGCGGGTGATCAGCGTTTCGATATTGCGGGCGTCGCTGGAGGCCACCGCGGGCTCGGTCATCGAGAATCCGCTGCGAATCTCACCGGCCAGCAGCGGCCCCAGCCACTGCTTGCGCTGCGCCTCGGTGGCGAACAGGTGCAGCGTCTCCATGTTGCCGGTGTCCGGCGCGGCGCAGTTGATGACCTCGGGAGCGATCTCCAGGCTCCAGCCCGTCAGCTCGGCCAGCGGCGCGTACTCCAGATTCGTCAGGCCCGACTCGGCGGGCAGAAACAGGTTCCACAGCCCGCGCTCCTTGGCCAGCGCCTTGAGTTCCTCGATGACCGGCGGCACCGTGTGATCGTCGGGACCCGCCTCGTGGCGGTAGCGGTCGTATTCCTTCTCGGCGGGGAAGACGAACTCGGTCATGAAAGCGGTCAGCCGCTTGTGGTAGTCCTGCGCCTTGGCCGACATCGCGAAGTCCATGCCAGCCACGATATGACACCCCTAAAAGAAGGGAATCTCGGCAGGGCATCAGGCGTAAAAACAAGTCATGACAGAGAGTCGACCGCTGTTCCCACCATTCACGCTCGACACCGCGAAGCGGAAGGTCCAGGCCGCCGAAAACGCCTGGAACACCCGCGACCCCGAACAAGTCAGCCTGGCCTACACCGTGGACTCACACTGGCGAAACCGCGATCAGCACATCATCGGCCGTGAGCAGATCGTTGCCTTTCTGACCCGCAAATGGGAGCGCGAACTGGACTACGTGCTCCGCAAGAGCCTGTGGGACTTCCACGAGAACCGGATCGCGGTGCGCTTCCAATACGAGTGCCACGACGCCTCCGGTCAGTGGTACCGCAGCTACGGCAACGAGCTGTGGGAGTTCACGCCGGAGGGCCTGATGGCGCGCCGCGAGGCCAGCATCAACGACGTGAAGATCGACGAGTCGGAGCGCCGCTACTTCGGCCCACGGCAGAAATCGGAGTACGGGCTCGACTTCCCGCTGTGGTGACCGACCCCGGTCCGACCGGGCCGAGGTTTCGCCGTCAGGGCCTGAACCAGGGTCATGTGCTCGGCTGGGATACGGGCGCAGATGCAATCCCAGTAGCACCCGTTTCGGTGTCGCTCATCTGTGCCCGCAGCGGAATCGAGATGGTGATTTCGGTTCCGGGCGATGTCGAGCGCACGTCGCATTGGCCCCCAGCCGCCAGTGCCTTCGCGCGGATCGATGCCAGACCGATGTGACCTTCGAGGGCCTTCTCCGCGATCACGGCTTGCGAGATTCCTACTCCGTCATCGGCAACACGCAGCGAGCCCAGCCCATCGTCGCGCTCCAGGTCAACCCAGACACGTTGGGCGCGCGCATGCTTGATGACGTTTGTCAACGTCTCGCGAGCCGCGCTGTAGAGCACATAGTCGGCATCGGTGCGCATGCCATCAGGCCAGGAACGCGCATCTAGCTCGACGGCAAGTTGGGTACGGGAAGTGAGGCTGTCGGTGAGCGCAGACAGCGCGGCTTTGAGGCCCAACCGCGCCAGCACGTCTGGATGCAGTTCGCGGACCACATCGCGCAACAGCTGAGAGCATTCGACGAGGGCCACCTCGACCCGATCTGCGGCGACCATCGAGCCGTCCCGCACGTCCTCCATGTCTTGGCGAGCAACCAGAACGCATTGAAGGGCTCCATCGTGCAGGCGCTCGGAAATCGACTGCCGCTCATGCTTTTCCACTCCGAGCAGATCCTGCAGCAACTGCGTTCGCTGCCGCGCCAGCTCTGTGATCGTCTCAACTTTGGAGCGTTGAATGAGCGACAAGGCGACCGAGCCGCCGGCCAATCCGGCCAACACCAGCGAGCTCAACACAATTGACGCCCACGGCTCATAATTGGAGGCCTGGGTGATCCAGCACGTGGCTATGAACGCGGACATGGTGGGGATCGCCACCAGCCCGCTGATGACTGGATCCAACTGGGCCGCCGCAATCAACGGGATCAAGAAGAAGCCGGTCCTCATCACGTTTGATGTCCAATCATCGGGTGAGGTGAGGCCGGTAAATACCGAGAGTACGGATACGACGGCGACGTCGCAGGCGAGCGCCAGCAGCGTCACCACGGTTCGGGTCATCACCACCGTGTGGGCCGCTGACCGCAGCGCCCAGGCGCCCCAGCACCCGACGATCACCGCGTAAAGGGCCAAGACGGCTACGCAGATCTCCAGGTTTGTGTGCGGTGGCTCAGCTATCAGAGTCGCGGCGGCAAAAATGATCAGCACGATGCGCAACGCGAATTGCAATACGCTGCTCAAGAAGAGGTACCGCTGAGAGTCTTGCGGAAACTGCCGCGCCACAGGATCGCCCGCATATTCCTTCTGTCCGGGCATGGCTGGCTCCCGTCCTCGTTGCGATTGCGCCAGGATAGCCGTGGAATGCGGCCGTGGGCAGGCGCCCTCAAACGCCGGGAACTGGCGCTCGACCGGCCGCACCACCGTGGCTACCGACCCCGACAAGACTGCGTCCGGGAATCGCGTATCCGGTCTCGGTTGCGAAGTCGGCAAGGGCCGATTCGGCGTCGCTGCGGATCGCCGAGGTGATGTCGTCGGGTAGCGAGGACAGCAGCGCGGCGATCGGGCCTGCCAGCGATGGCACGATGCTCCACCACTCATCGAAGGAGCCGACGTGCATCGGGACGGCGACTTCGCGAACGTCGACTCCCTGAAAGCCGGCGGCGGCCAGAACGTCGGCCAGCGCGCCGCTTTCCGACAGCGAGAAGGGACCCGGCGTGCCTGCGGGTGGAACCGGGGCGCCGAGCTGGCCGCTTACCCCGTCGAGCAGTGCGCTCAGCCATGGATTGGCCGCGGGTTCGCCCCACACCGCGAACACCGCCCGGCCCGGGGGACGCAAGACACGCAGTGCCTCCCGCGCCGCCGCGGTCGGGTCGGCCACCAGCATCAGCGCCTCGCGGCACAGCACCTTGTCGTACGACGCGTCGGGCAGGTCGAGGCGCTCCATGTCCAACTCGCGGATGACGACATTGCGCAGTCCGCGGCGCGCTGCCCGTTCCGCGGCTATCGCCGTCATTTCCGGGGCGACGTCGGACAGCACCACTTGGCCGTCGGCTCCGACGATTTCGGCCGCGGAGAACCCGACTCCGCCGGGGCCGCACCCCAGTTCGAGCACTTGGTCGCCGGGCTGCACGCCGGCGGCGGCCAGCATGGCCGCACCCACGACGGTGCCGCGCTCGTCGACGAAATTCGCGTATTGATCCCACGACGGGGCCGCCGCGGACCACATCGCGTGCAGCGGGTTGGTCACCTCGAAGAGTCTAGGAGCACAAAGGGAGAGGCCCTCCCCGGATTACGCCGCCCAGGGAGGGCCTCTGTGGAGGTGGTCTGACTATTCGCCGGCAGGGAGGTCGATGGTGAACGAGCGGTCCTTGTGCCACCGATGGCCGGGCATCACGACGACGGGTGGCCGGGCGATGGTGTTGGGCGTGGCGACGATTCCGGGCCGAGGCGTCGGCTCGTAGGAGTACGTGCCTGCGTTGGCCATGCCCGCCAGCCCGAGTGCCGCGCCGCCGAGAATGCCTGCAGAGAGGGCGGACAGTGCGATGTAGCGGGTGATATTCATCTGAGGTCTCCTGTGGGGGTGGGCTTTTCGGTTCTGCCGCCGGACGTTTCGGCGTTGACACAACTCTCTCGCATCGCGCTGGCCGCGTCTGTCCGGCGATCGGCGGTTGAACAGGTGGAATCCCGTGTCCCCCGATCGGGGGAACACGAACGCCTGTCGTCATGTAACCCGCGGCCCTACTGATTGGGCGAACAGTTACGCATCTCCGCAACGAGACTGAGGAAGGCCGAGTCAACGATGCACCGAAAGCCTCACCCGCGTTCCATCGTCGCCGTAATGACGATGAGCGCCTGCGGAGCGACCATCCATGTCGCGAAGGATCGGCCGACAACGGTCAACCCGCCATCGGCCGAGCTGCCGGCCAAACTCTTCGCCGACGACTTCCGGGGTGTGTGTCAGGGTGCCACCGAGTTGTCGGGCAGTGACGACTCGTGCCCGACGATCCTGTCGTTCGACAACGACAATCAAACGAAGGTCTACGACACGCCGCCGTCGAGCGACGACTTGGTCGCGTTCCTCAAACCGTTCGTACAGCCGTGAGCCTGTCGCGAGCGCAAAAAGAAACCCTCCCCGGGGCTACTTCGGGGAGGGTTCCGGTCTGGGGTTGTCAGCGGGTGTAGCCCGGCTGCAGGTTCTCGAGGTGGTAGACGCCGTGGTGCCAGCGCCAGCCCGGCAGGGCCTCGGGCGCCGGGTGGGCCTTGACGTCGGGCGTCGCGACGACGGCCGGCGGGCGAACGTCGTCGGTGGTGGACGCGTTGGCCGCACCGGCCAGGCCGAGGGCGGCACCGCCGATGATGCCTGCCGAGACGATCGGGAGGGCGAAATAGCGGGCGAAGCGGGTGCTGTTCATTTGAGTTTTCCTGTCTCCGTTGACTTTTGGTGTCTTGCGCCGGTGTGTTCCGGTGATGACTCAAGACTGCCGTGCCACGGACGCTTTGTATGTCCGGTGATTGGAGGGTGTAGAGGAGGAACCGCCGTTCCCCCGATCGGGGGAACGGCGACAATGGCCGGTGTCAGGCCGTCAGATTCTCCGCGATGGCGGCCAGCGTGGATAAATGCTCGTCGACGGTGCGCAGCCCGGCGTCCATCGTGTTCACCGATACGTGGGTGGCGCCGGCGGCGGCCCACTGGGCGAGTTCGTTTGCGACCTGCGCTAGGTCGCCGCTCCAGGAGATGCGGCCTTCCATCCCGAGCGACGACGGGTCCCTTCCCGCCGCGGTCGCCGACCGCGCGACGATGTCGCGCGCTTCGTCGAGTTTCGGCCCCGGCGCCGTCATCGGAAACCATCCGTCGGCCAGCCGGCCGGCTCGCTCCAATGCCGGCCGCGACGCCGCACCGATCCACACCGGGATCGGCCGCTGCACCGGCAGCGGGGCAAGGCCGGCGCCGGTCACCCGGTGGTGTGTGCCGTCGAACGTCACGGTCTGTTCAGTCCACAACCGCCGCATCACCGCCACCTGTTCGGCCAATCGCCTGCCGCGGTTGGTGAAGTCCTCGCCGAGCGCCTCGTACTCGACGGAATTCCAGCCGAGCCCGACTCCGAGGCGCAGCCGTCCCTCGCTGAGCAGATCGACCTCGGCGGCCTGTTTGGCGACGAGCACCGCCTGGCGTTGCGGGAGGATGATGATGCCGGTCACCAACTCCAGCGTGGTGGTGACGGCGGCCAGGTAGCCGAACATCACCAACGGTTCGTGGAAGGTCGTGTGCACGTCGTATGGGCCGGCCCAGCCGACGTGAACCGCGGGGTCTGCGCCGACGACGTGGTCATAGGCCAGCAGATGGTCGAAACCCAACTCCTCTACGCGTTGGCCGTACGCGCGCACCGCTGACGCGTCACCGCCGAGCTCTGTCTGTGGGAACACCACGCCGATCCGCATACTGTGGGCCAACGCACCGAGCCCCTCCCCCAATTCCTCGGGGGAGGGCCTCGGTGGTGTTTATCAACGGATGTAGCCCGGCTGCAGGGCCTCGAGGTGGTAGATCCCGTGGTGCCAGCGCCAGCCCGGCAGGGCCTCGGGCGCCGGGTGCGCCTTGACGTCGGGCGTCGCGACGATGTCCGGCGGGCGCACGTCGGTGTTGTTGGCCGCGTTGGCCGCGCCGGCCAGGCCGAGGGCGGCGCCGCCGATGATGCCTGCCGAGACGATCGGCAGCGCGAAGTAGCGGGCGAAGCGGGTGGTGTTCAATTGAGTTCTCCTGTCTCCGTTGACTTTTGGTGTTTTTTCGCCGGTGTGTTCCGGTGATGACTTAAGACTGCTGCCCCGCGGAAGGTTTGTATGTCCGGCGATCAGACGGCGACACGGATGAATCCCGTGTCCTCCAATCGGGGGAAGAACCGACCGGTGCTGTGCGACGCTGACTGCATGACCAGCGAAAAGGTGCGTGTGGTGGTGGGTGACGACCACCCGCTGTTTCGCGACGGGGTCGTCCGGGCGCTCACCTCGAGTGGCTCCATCGAAGTGGTGGCCGAAGCCGACGACGGGGTGTCGGCGCTCGAAGCGATCAGGACGCATTCGCCGCAGGTGGCTCTGCTGGACTACCGCATGCCGGGCATGGACGGCGCCGAGGTGGCGGCCGCTGTGCAACGAGACGAGCTGCCCACCCGGGTGCTACTGGTGTCTGCGCACGACGAGTCGGCGATCGTCTTCCGCGCACTGCAGGAGGGGGCGGCCGGCTTCCTGCCGAAGGAGTCCACCAGAAGCGAACTGATAAACGCGGTGCTGGACTGCGCGAAGGGCCGCGACGTCGTGGCGCCCAGCCTGGCCGCGGGCCTGGTCGGCGAGATCCGCAAGAGGGCCGAGCCCGAAGGTCCGGTGCTTAGCCCGCGCGAGCGGGAGGTGCTGAAGCTGATCGCCGCGGGCAGCAGCATTCCCGCGATGGCCAAGGAGCTTTACCTGGCGCCGTCGACCGTCAAGACCCACGTGCAGCGGCTGTACGAGAAACTCGGCGTCGGGGACCGGGCCGCGGCCGTCGCCGAGGCAATGCGCCGCAAGCTCCTGGAGTAGCGTGGCGCGCCCCGTTCAACAATTCGTCGACTACTTCGCCGCGGAACCAATACGCGTCTCGGCGATTCTGCGGCTGCCACTGATCCGCCTCATCGCTGTGCTGATGTGGATATGGGAGGTCGACCACTGGCTGCCGGGGCTGTACGCGGTGATCCTCGGTGCGTACGCGGTGGCGGCGGTGCTATGGCTGGTGGCCGTGCTGAAGGGGCCGGTGCCCCGGTGGGGTGATTGGGCGTCGACGGCCGTCGACCTGATGGTGATCATCACGCTGTGCCTGGTGTCGGGCGGCGCGACCGCGGCGCTGCTGCCGGTCTTCTTCCTGCTGCCGATCTCCGTGGCATTTCAAGACCGGCCGGCGTTGACCGCGATCATCGGAACCGTTACGGCGCTGGGCTATCTCGCGGTGTGGATCTTCTGTTCCGAACGCGACGACAAGGTCGGCTTGCCGAACATGGTATACACGCACTTCGGCTTTCTGCTCTGGTTGGCCGTCGCGGTGACCGTGCTGTGTTACGTGCTTGCACGTCGGTCCGCGCGGGTGAAGGCGTTGCAGGAGATGCGCCGTCAGCTGGTTTCGGAGGCAATGCAATCCGACGAGCGGCATAACCGCGAGGTCGCCGAGCATCTGCATGACGGCCCGCTGCAGACGCTGCTGGCCGCGCGGCTCGAGCTGGACGAGGCACGCGAACGAAATCCCGACCCCGCGCTCGACATGGTCTACGCCGCGTTGCAGGAACCGCGACCGGCCTGCGCTCGACCGTCACCGAGCTGCACCCGCAGGTGCTGGCCCAGCTCGGTTTCACGCCGGCGGCGCGAGAACTGTTGCGGCAATTCGAGTCCCGGACCGATCTGACCGTTGCGGCAGACCTCAAGCATGTCGGTAAACCGGAGTCGCAGGCGCTGCTGTACCGGGCGGCGTGCGAGTTGCTGACGAACATCGGCAAGCACGCGAAGGCGACGACGGTGCGGGTTGGCTTGGCGCGCAAAGGCGACCGGATCGTGATGACGATCGACGACGATGGCACCGGCTTCGATCCCGCGATCGTGGCGCACTACGTCGCCGACCGTCACATCGGACTGGGCTCACTGCTGGCCCGGTTCGACGCGATGGATATCGACTCGCGGGTCGGCTACGGCACCACGGTGCGGGTCACGTCGCCACCGGAGCCTAGCTCGTCGTCAACCCCCGCGCGATGACCAGCCGCTGAATCTGGTTGGTGCCCTCGAAGATCTGGGTGATCTTGGCCTCGCGCATGTAGCGCTCGACGCGGTAGTCGCGGGTGTAACCGACGCCGCCGAACACCTGCACCGCGTCGGTGGTGACCTTCATCGCCGCATCGGTTGCGATCAGCTTGGCCACACTGGCCTGCGCCGAATACGGCCTGCCGAGATCACGTCTGCGCGCGGCATCCAGGTACGTGGCCCGTGCGCTGCCGACCGCCGCGGCCATGTCGGCCAACACGAAGCCGAGCCCCTGATGGTCAATGATCTTGCGGCCGAAAGTTGTTCGTTCATTGGCGTACCGCGTAGCCTCGTCCAGCGCAGCCTGCGCAATACCGACGGCGACCGCGGCGATGCCGAGCCGGCCGGAATCCAGTGCGCTGAAGGCAATCTGCAGGCCCTGGCCCTCTGCGCCGATCAATCGGTCGGCGTCGATGTGGGCCTGGTCGTAGAACGCCGATGTGGTCGGGACGGCGTGCAGGCCCATCTTCTCTTCGGGCTTACCGAAGCTCAGCCCGGCCAGATCACCGCGCACGAGGAAGCACGACACCCCGCGCGAGCCTTCACCGGTGCGCGCGAACAACGTGTAGAAGTCCGCGCGCCCGCCGTGGGTGATCCACGACTTGGAGCCGTTGATCACGTAGCCGCCGTCGGATTTCGTCGCCTTACATTGCAATGCCGCGGCATCCGATCCGGCCTGCGGCTCGGACAGGCTGTAGGCGCCGATCTGCTCACCCGAGAGCATCTCCGGCAGCCAGCGGCGCTTCTGCTCGTCGGTGCCGAACGTCAACAGCGGATGCGACGACAGGCTGTGCACGCTGACCGCGACCGCCACCGCCGCCCACCGCGCCGCGATCTCCTCGAGAACCTGCAGATAGACCTCGAAGGGCTGGCCGCCGCCACCCCACTCCTCCGGTTGCGGCAGGCTGAGCAGCCCCGCGGCACCCAACTGGGCGAAAACGCCCTCCGGATACGTCTCGGCCTTCTCGTGCGCATCCACGATCGGGTCGAGCACCTTGTCCGCGATATCGCGGGTCAGCGCGATGAGATCCTCCGCATCCTGCGACGGCAACAGCCGGTCGACCGCCATGCGCAGCACTGTAACCTGTTCCGATTTAGCTGTGACCGGCAGTTGCGGTTAAGGTGCACCTCATGACTGAGCAGACGACGGTCGGGGTGGTCGCCGAGTCGGGCTCTGACGAGCGCCGGGTCGCGCTGGTCCCGAAGGCGGTCGCGTCCCTGGTCAACAAGGGTGTGACGGTGGTAGTGGAGTCCGGTGCCGGGGAGGCGGCGCTGCTTCCCGATGACCTCTATACCGAGGCGGGCGCGACGATCGGCGACGCATGGGCGGCCGATGTGGTGGTCAAGGTCGCACCGCCGACGGCCGAAGAAGTCAAGAAGCTCAAGAGCGGGCAGACCCTGATTGGCTTTCTGGCGCCGCGTAATGCCGACAACCAGATCGACGCGCTGAAGAGCGCCGGGGTGCAGGCGTTCGCGCTGGAGGCGATTCCGCGGATCTCGCGGGCGCAGGTGATGGATGCGTTGTCGTCGCAGGCCAATGTCGCGGGGTACAAGGCGGTGTTGGTGGCGGCGTCGGAGGCCACCCGCTTCTTCCCGATGTTGACCACGGCCGCGGGCACGGTGAAACCGGCCACCGTGCTGGTGCTCGGAGTCGGGGTCGCCGGCCTGCAGGCGCTGGCCACCGCCAAGCGCCTCGGCGGCAAGACCACCGGCTACGACGTGCGTCCCGAGGTGGCCGATCAGGTGCGCTCGGTCGGCGCCCAGTGGCTCGACCTCGGCATCGACGCGGCCGGTGAAGGCGGATACGCCCGCGAG